>Ga0302324_100005314_pt1 | contig 28062 bp, 21 predicted proteins | sample Palsa_T0_1_FD_201949 | JGI IMG/M metagenome (GOLD analysis project Ga0302324, IMG submission 201949) | Peat permafrost microbial communities from Stordalen Mire near Abisko, Sweden - Palsa_T0_1 | ecosystem: Environmental > Terrestrial > Soil > Palsa > Peat permafrost | place: Sweden: Abisko...
GACCCGTGTCTCCCGCGCGCCGACACGCCGACACGCCGACCCGCCGACCCGTTTCTCCTGCCCGCCGACCCGTGTCTCCCACTCGCCGACACGCCGACACGCCGATACGCCGACCCGTTTCTCCTGACCGCCGACCCGTTTCTCCTCCGCCGACCCGTTTCTCCCGCTCGCCGATCCGAGTTTCCCGCTGGACGCCAGACTCGGGATGGGCTTGGTTAGGCGGGCATTCATGCAGATGAACCAATTTGCTTTTTCGCATCTTGATCTTTGGATGCCGGGCGCTTGGAGGGTCCGGGCGGGGTCTGCCTCCCATCTTCTGCCGGACTGGGCCTTGTGAGCCATCGCCATTTTGAACCGCTCTCCGGAGGGCGCGCGAAGACTGACTGGGGGGTAACGATTTTAATGCTCGTTGTCTTCTTTGTTGGCATTCTCTGGTTTACGCACGGGAACGGATTTCCATCTTTTTATAACCCTGAAGAGGGGATCAGGGCCAATCAGGTGATCACGGGGGACTGGGATCTCCATCGTCCGCTGCTTTCGGCCTGCACGACGAAGTTGTTGAAAACGGTATTGCATGTTCCAAATGATCTTCAGGCCGTTGTCCAGCTCGGCAGAACCGTCTCCGCATTCTTCGCGGTCGGATCGATCATCTGGCTCGGTCTCTCCGTTTACCTCCTCGGCAGTGCAGCGGCGGCGGCCTTGCTTTCGTTTTTGTTACTCTGCCAGCATCAATTTTACGATCTCGCACATACGATGAGCGAGAACAGCGCACTCATGTTCGGGTCCAGTCTCACGCTCCTGGCCATTGTGCTCCTCGAACAAAAGGCCACGGTCCCCAGAGCCTTGTTGCTGGGTGTCAGTGTGGCAATTGCTGTTTCAGCCAAATACATTGGAGCGCTCTTGTTTATCCCCGCATTGATCGCCGTTCTTCGCAGGGGTGGTCGAGAATTCCGGATCAACAGAGTCATGGAATTCGCGCTTGGTTTGGTTTTTGCCATCCTCGTGGTGAACTTCTACGCGGTGACCGAACTTCCTTTGACTGCGCTCGATGTACTGCAGGATCTTGGCTCGGCGTTCGCCGGCACTCCGGCCGGATTCAAAAATTTGGCGCACGGTACGTATTGGTTAGCCTTATGGCGAAATACGACCCCGGCAATTTGGGTGATGCTGGGCGTTTCTCTATCCGTTCTCTGGATTCGGCGTCGAAACCTGAAGATGAGCGAGATTCTTTTGATCTTGATCCCAGTCGTTTATTTCCTGTTGCTCTTATTTGCGACTTCGAGCGATCTGCGCTTCCTGCCTGTCGTCGGGTTCACCTACGCGTTTGCGGCTGCCGGAGTTGCCTGGATGGCGGATCTGATCTCCACCGCCCGTGAGCAGGTGAGGGGATGGCTGTTTCCGGCATTGCTCGGAGTCTGCCTGGCGGCCTGTTTTTTTGAATTCCTGCGCGGCTATCCGTACTACGCAGCATTCAACTTCGATGAACGGCTCGAAATGTTAGGCTGGATGGATGGCAATCTTCAGCCGGGGAGCAAGGTTATCGCGGATCCGTCGGTGCTTCTTCCAAATCTTCTGGCGGAAACAAAACAGAAATATCGATTCGATCTCCTGATGGATGGTTTTCCGAAAGCGGTGGACGATCAGTCCCTGCTTGGGCAGGTTGTTGCCGCGGGCGCCGGGTACGTTGTCGTCTCTGCGTCGGATTACAAAAGCCTTTTCTCGGGCGCTGTTTCGGTTGCAAGGGCAAACGACCAGTCCGTCAATGTTGCCAAGCAGTTCTATTCCGATCTATTTAAGAAGGGAACGCTGATATGGAGTAGAAATCAAGGACCTGTGCCGTACTTGCAACCTGGTCTCGAAGTGTATCGCGTACCAAAGCCTGGCGCTGCTGCGAAGATTGCGCAAGATGCAGCGGATGCAAAATGATCAGAGTTGATACGCTTGCCCGAAGCCGTTTGAATCGCCTGAGCCCTTATGTGTGAAGCGAGAACCACTCAGGAGAGGGCAATCCGTGGTTACCTCCTCTCCCCCGGGTCTTTGTTAGTGGAAATCATGCGAGTCGGCCATCTCGAGTTCCGGGGCAGGCAATCGATCAATTTGTTCAGCTCGAACGTGAATGACGCCGGAGTGCAGTTGCAAGATGCCCTCGATTAACAAAAAGGTTTCCTGTGTGATGACGAGCCGGTTCTTTTCAAAAATCTGCGGACTGACAATAGCGTTGGATATTCCTGTTTCGTCTTCCAGGCTGATAAAGACAAAGCCTTTCGCTGTGCCAGGGCGTTGCCGACAAATCGCCAGACCGGCAATACGGAGGCGTGTCCCGTTTTCTCCAAACGACAGATCCGCACTGCGCCAGATATCGTTCGCTAAGGAAGTGCGGATGTAGGCCATCGGATGAGGGCCGGTCGTGAGGCGCATCGTGCAAAAATCTGCCGCAAGCCGCTCAACCGGCTGCATCGGAGTCAGTGGAGAGGTCAATTCCTCGGGAATATCGGAAAATAATTCTTCCTGATGAAGCTCGTTTTCGACCGCCCAGAGTGCATCGCGCCGGTGCCCGATCAGGGGATTTAACACGCCGGCTTTCGCCAGGATCCTTAATTCATCCCGATCGAACGACGTCCGCTCACGAAAGTCGTGCATGTTCTGGAAAAGTCTCTGCTGTCGCGCGCTTATCATCTGTTCGACGTGAGCCTTGTTTATACCATGCGTCAGGCAAAATCCGAGTTTGAGCGATACGTCCGATTCAACGGTGCATAACCATTCGGAATCGATCACGGAGACTGAACGTATTTTTATTCGGTGGCGTTGCGCATCCTTAATCAAGGTTGCCGGGGTATAAAAGCCCATCGGCTGATTGTTGAGCAATCCAACGTAAAACTCGGCTGGCCGATGCACTTTTAACCAGGAACTGGCGTACGTAATCAGCGCAAAACTGATCGCGTGCGATTCTGGAAATCCGTACAAGGCAAACGACGTGATAGCAGAAAGGATTTTTTCGGCTACTTCATCGCTGACATCATTTGCGCGGAGTGCATTACGCAACTTTTGTTCGACACGTTGCATTCGTTCCTGTGAACGATGATAACTGAGCGCTCGCCGCAATTCTTCCGCTTCATCTCCGGAAAAGTCGGCCATGACCATTGCCATTTTCAGCATTTGTTCCTGAAAAAGTGGTACACCAAGCGTTCGTTCCAAGACCGGGACGAGTCGAGAATCAAGGTAAGTAATTTCTTCGACCCCTTCGCGCCGGGCCAGATAGGGATGCATGAGATGACCTTGAATTGGTCCAGGCCGAATGATGGCGACTTCGATCACCAGATCGTAAAATTCTCTCGGTTTCATCCGAGGCAAAGTGGCCATCTGCGCGCGACTCTCGACTTGGAACAGACCAATCGTGTCGGCTTGGCAAAGCATATCGTAGGTTGCCGGATCGTCCTTTGGAAGTTTGGCCAGATCAACGGGATGCCCTCGCCGGTCACAAATCTCGATTGCGTCCTGCAGCGCCGCCATCATCCCCAGACCGAGCAGATCCACTTTGACGATTCCCAGATCTTCGCAATCATCTTTGTCCCATTGGATGACTGTGCGCCCGGGCATGGTAGCGTTTTCCAGTGGTACAATCGCATCCAGTTGCCCTTCGCAAATAACCATTCCACCAGAATGTTGCCCCAGATGACGAGGTAATCCCTGGATGGCGTGATACACTTGGAGAAACGCGTTGACTCGAGGATGATCTGCAGGAAGACCCGCTTGGCGCAATTGATCGCACGTTTCGAGTGTCTGTGGAAAATCGCCGCTGGCGTACAAACGTGAGAAACGATCCATGATATCTTCCGGCAGATTCAGCGCTTTCCCTGTTTCACGCATCGCGCTTCGGCCGCGAAAAGTAATGACATTGGCCGTCATAGCCGCCCCGAGTCTTCCGTAACGCCTGTAGACTTCCTGGATGACTTGTTCACGGCGATCGCCGCTTGGCAGGTCCAGATCGATGTCCGGCCAACCTTTTCGGCCTTCACTCAGAAAACGTTCAAACAATAGATGACCGCCCACCGGATCGACTGCAGTAATACCCAAACTGTAACAGACCGCGCTGTTGGCTGCGCTCCCACGGCCTTGAACCATGATGTCCGATTCCCGGCAGTATCGGACAAGATCCCAGACAATCAGGAAATAACCCGAAAACTCGAGCTTACGAATCAAAGCCAGTTCGTGTTCAATTTGTGATCGAACACGTTCACTGATTTTATCGTAACGTTGCCGAGCTCCTTCCCAGACCACTTTTTCAAGGAAACTGTCCATGGTTTCACCTTCAGGCACAGGGAACCTGGGAAATTGATAGCCAAGATTCTCCAGTGTGAACTCGATTTCGTTGCCAACCGCGATCGTATTGGCCACAGCGTGCGGTAAGTCCGGAAACAATTCGCTCATCGCTATCGCCGGCTTGAGGTGCCGTTCCATATTTGGCGTCAGCAATCGGCCTGCTGCATCGAGATGAGTGTGATTCCGCGCGCACGTAAATACATCCAGCGCTGTGCGGCGATCGGATGTGCCGTACAAGACGCCGTTGGTTGCAACCAGCTTTAATCGATGGCGGGCGGCAAGCTCGCAAAGCCGCTGATTCAACCATTGCTCGGTGCGAACTGCGTGCCGCTGAATTTCCACAAACAAATGGTTCATCCCAAAAATTTCTTTGAGCGAAGCCACGCATTGATCAGCAAGCGAAAAATCTCCGGTTAATAAAGCCCGATGGAGTGGGCCTTCTTCATCCCCAGTCAAACAGATCAATCCCTCCTGAAACTCCGACAATTCAGACCAGCGAATCGAACTTTCATTCTTGGGTGAACGAAGTCTGGCTCGTGAAAGTAAACGGCATAAGTTTTGGTACCCATTTCTCGATTGTACGAGCACCGGTAAAACCGTGCCGGTTTCCATCGTCAATTCGCTGCCGACAATCGGTCGTATTCCACATTCTCGTGCCGCAGCGTAGAAGCGCGGTGCACCAAATACCCCGTCACGATCGCAGAGCGCCAATGCCGGCAGCTGCAGGTCCGCCGCCGTAAAGGCCAGATGCTCCGGCGAAGAGCTTCCACGCAGAAAACTGAACGCGCTGCGAGCGTGAAGTTCGATGTAGTTCGCTCCTTGAACTCCGCCGGATTTCGCGTCCGCAGCTTTCTCAATCATACACCCCCACCACTTCCCAATGGTCCTGTAATGCCAGTGAGTGTAAGCGATCGTCGTTGATCTCCGTGGTCCCTCGTCGGGCTTCGTGGATGTCCGTTGTTTTCTGGGCAATGCGATAGAGGCCACCATTGTCGAGTGCGATATCCCACTCCTTGGTTTCCCAGCGAGTTCGATCCCACCAGTTGCCGGATAATTTCCAGGGGCCGCGTGTTTCCAGAATTCTGCCTGAAATCAGATGGCTTTGCATCAAAACGGGTTTGCCATCGTTCAACTCCACGCGGACGGCAATCCCAGGGCGGTAACGGCGTAGACCAGGCCCGGTTTTCGGGCGCCCGCTTTTTTGGACGTTTTTCCGGGACCAGCCTAATTCCGGCATCAGCATCTGCAGACTATCTGGCTGATGTGTATCGATTCTTTGGGGTATGCCGACTTTTTCATTGCCAACCAAAGCAGCCAGGCGCGCCAATGTCTGAAAAAAACGATTGGGATCTTTCAGCCCACCTTGAAAAAGGTCAAATTGGTGACCGGCCTGCCTGCTCGGCATAACCTCCAGATGAAAACCGGTCACCGGAGCTGTTGTCTGCAGAGTCTCCAGATACTGGGCGGCAATACCAAATAACGTCGCCACATCTCGGGTCGGAGCTGGAATCTGCAGGATGCGAACGATCTTTTCTCCATCTTCCAAGGTGAGCATCAGACGCAGCTCAGCGATCAAAAGATAAATGGATTCTATGCGCAGCGTTAATCTTTCCAGAAAACGTCTGAGAATAAATAAAAGAGGTTCAAGGGTTTCCAAACGCTGTTCAAAATCGATCGATTCTTCGAACTTCTCCGGTGGTTGAACAAGTTGAAGCATTTTGGTGGATCGTCCGGCCGCGCGATCCCAGAGTGAAAGAGCTTCCAGGCCAAGGCGTTGCCCAATTTCCTCCCGTGGTAACCGAGTTAATGCGCCAAGGGTGCGAACCCCCCAGTTTTTCAAAATATCCAGTAGGAAAGGGGAGGGCCCCAGAGACTCCAATGCCAAGGATTGCAGCAGGTTGCAATCCTCTAAAATTTCCAGAATCGGGTCAGCGATCTTTGCCGCTTGAAGAGCGATCTCCGGATTCAAACCGACGCCGGCCTTGGCTTTGAGGCCGATAGACCGAAGCTGCGCCAGCAATTCCCGCAGCCATAGTGCATGTTTGCGGATTCTTTTTCCTTTTAAATCGAGTGTGCAAATCCCAGGAGCACTATTTTCGATAAAGGGAGAATAACGGTACACAAGTTGGAGCAGCGTATCCTGGAGATGCTGTTCGTTCGATGGGCGCCGCTTGTACAAAACGAGTTCGGATGCACGGGCAAGCGCCTGACTTGTTGACATCCGGGGTTGAATCCCAGCGCATTCGGCAACATGATTTAACTCGATGACATGCAGTCCTTCCTGGTCCAAAAGAGCGGCAGGAAAATCAGATGACTCATCATCATATACCTCTTGTTCTCTGATTCTGGATGTATCCGCTTCAACAACCTCAAAAGAGAGTTGATCCAATGGCCTGTTATCCAAGGCGGATTTCTCTAAAACACATTTTTGCCGGGCACATTGTAAAGCGTAAAAAGGAATATAAATGACTGCAAAACAGTTTGTTTCATTCTTATGCATATCGATATTCCTGTTGGGTTCGTAAACGGATCATCTCCAGAGAAATGAATTTGATCAGATCCGTTCTTTGAGTTGATAAATCATCCATGCTGAGCCGGTGCATCGTTGATATCGTAATTTGCGCACTGTTCACAATTGGATGACGTGTAATTGTGAGCAGGGTGTTCCTCTTTTCCTCGATAATCCGCTGAAACCGGTACCAGGCGGACCTGGGAATTTTTCTGAGTTCCTTGTCCAGGTTTTCTTTGAAATCCAAAATGACCAACGACAAGTTGCCATCCCGCAGAATCAAATCCGTCGCCTTCAAAGCCTGAAGAACGTTATTGCAACGAATCCAGAGCAAAAGTGGATGATGATCCGCGGCGGGTTCAAAACAATCTTTGCTGTCGATCAACGCGACATACTGCGAGATGTCGTGCATCGCCTCAATGATTTCATGTAATACAATTGCTCCTCCCGAACTGATGTTTGGAATCAGCAATTGAACGATAGCGCCCTTTGGTAAACCGCCTCCTAAAAGAGAATCGAGCGGAGACCAGCCCGTGGGGATACACAAGGAACGAGTACCCGTTTGCTGCGGGTAACGTTCGGCTAGAATCTTGCGTAATTCGATGATCTTAGGCGAAACAGACATTGTGTTCGTATGAACACTATGTGAGGCATTTTCTATTTCAAGCCGAAATTGGAGGGGGGTGAAGAAGACAGGAGTTCAGGAGTTCAGGAGTTGCGGGAGTTGCAGGAGTTGCAGGAGTTCAGGAGTTGCAGGAGTTCAGGAGTTGCAGGTTCAGGTCGCGTCATGAAAACCTAGAATGGCGCTTTGTCTCTGGTAAGCGCCGTGTATGCCCCCGATAAGGCTCTAAGCATGGAGCGGCGAGGGATCGATAACGAGGACGACGACGAGAACGATTGGGGGAGAGGAGAGCCCAGGCGTTAGCGCTGAGCTTTATAGACAATTTGTCGGCGGGAAGCAGTCTCAAGCGCCTCATCGCTGGATGGTGCGAACAGAATACAGGCTGGAAGACGATGCTACAGGCGCCAGCGCAGCGTCGCGGTCGGTGCGCGGGCAACCCCGTGAGGAATGCCATTGAGAGATCGCTCGAGACTCCCGAGAGCAATGTAGCATAGGCTTCCAGCCTGTCTCGGGGCTGAATTCTCTGCCTGCGCGCTTACCAAGGGAACCGCCGCTTCTCCGAATTGTCGATAAAGCTCAGGTTTGAAACCCCGGGCTTACTTTCGGGGCGATAAACCATCCCAAAACCACCCTTATCTTAGCGCTATCGGGACAGGGCACTAGCCTACCTAATTTAAAAAAACATCATCGTGAGCGATTCGCATCGTCCTTTTTGCACGCCCACCAAACACATCCTATCAACGCGGAACCGAGAAACAAAAACATTCCCAAAGTCAACATAGCCTCTGGTGATGCCGGAATACCGGGCGAGAGTCAAAAGGAAATTACACCTGCCGAAACAAAATCGGGATTTTCGGATCACGGCAAAGTAATTCTGAAGAAATCCAAAAAGACCTTGCGGTACACGTCCCGTTTGAATCCCGGCACCCAGCCGATTTGAAACTCGCTTGGCTCTATCCAGCGAAACTGCGCGAATTCAGGCTGTTCCGTCGTGACGTTGATATTTGAATCCGCGCCGGTGAATTCGATGAGAAAATAGGTCTGTTCCTGTCCGTCGAAACCTTCCTTAGTTCGGCCGGGTGGGAAAACGTAACGGTATGGTCCCTTCGATTCGACAACTCGGTAGTACGCAGGGGCCAGAGACAATTCTTCCTGCAATTCGCGAGAAAGTGCTTCTCGGGCAGTCTCAGATTTTTTGACGCCACCCTGCGGAAATTGCCACGCGGCCGCCACCTTGAAGCGTTCTCCAATCAGGATCTTTTCATCGGCCCTCTTGAGAATTGCGCCAACGTTCGAGCGATAACGAGGAAATGCCATAGTTATTGGTGAAACATGTCGAGCAACGATTTGACGGCGTCCTTGGCTTGTCCTTTGAACTCCTTTGTCATCTTGTCTCGAAATGCGCTGATCAATCGCTTTGTTAAATCTTCTTTCGGCTGAGCCGGGCTCCCGCTGATGTTCACCTTCGCCCACCGCAAACCATCTCTTTCCTCAATAAAGACCTTTTCCTCGGCGCCTGGAATCCACCCAAGAATCTTCGGTGAAAGTCCAATGAGCAGGTTACCATCGAGGCGATCTGGAGTGATGGTTCCCGCTCCTTCTACGCGGATCTGATCCTGGTAGCTTGCCCGGATATCCGATAAGTCCAATTCGTGTTCGTGATATTTGAGATGGGTCTCGATCGAATCGATCCGCACGTCATTCAAGCCGCCGAACTTTGCGAGCTGGTGAAGCGTCACGAAAAGGTTCGTCATATCAACTGCCGCGCCGGTAATGCTGATGGACCCGGTGACTTCCCCGTGTTCAAACCGATCGAGATTTCCAGTATAAACGAGATGGCCTGAAGCTTTTCCTCCGATATGCCAGTCGAGAGGCAACGCCTGGGTTGCATCCAGTTCGGAAAAATCGGCGGTGAACTGAGCGTTCAATTCTCGTCCTGTGGAAACTTTCCCGGTCAATTGGATTTCGCCACCGCCTGGGATCAAGGCCTTCGCGTCGCGGATCACGATCGAATCCGGGCTGACAGCCGCATGGACATCGTCAACTTGCAGCGGAGGGTACGCTGCGTGCCGGGCAGTCCCTCCGATGGCCGCGACATCCCATAGACCGGGTTCCTCACGAGTTGCGGTCAACTTGGTCCCGACAAATTGGCCGGTCTCCCCATGATTGGTTTCCCAACGGAGATCCGCCGAGGCCACGTAGAGCCGTTCAATCCTGAAGTCTGACGGCAGAAAATTTGGGAAGTTGGAGGCCTGCGGCTGCTTGGTTGGATCGACGGGCGGAGAAGGTGGTTCCGCCGGTTTTTTCCCCACGACTGCTTCGACTTTCTCCGCGCTGATGTGGTCGATCACCCACTGGCCTTTCAGAAGTTGCCACCAGTCGAAGTGCGCAGAAATATTGGCGATCCGGAGCGATCGCAGTTTGCTTTTCGAGGTTCCGGTAGCGGAAAAGCCTGCAGATCGGAAGGTTGAACCCTCCCAAGTGAGAGTCTCGAAGCGACCATCTACGTGGAGCGGATGGCTGACCTTCTTGCCGAGCCATTCGCGAAACGAATCGCTTTGGATAAAAGAATGCAGACCGAACCACCCGGAAACGAAGATCAGTATGAGCAAGACCGTGGCCAGAATCAAAAGACGAGTGCTTTTCACGCGAACGAGATAAGTGATTGCGGGGTGAAATTGGCCTCCGTTGCAGGCAGACGATTTTCCAGACTCTTCGGTGATCTGGCCGGGACCGCAAGGGGAATGTGAGGTCAGGCGTTGCTTGGGCCTTTGGTTTTTTGCGGACCTGTTCAGACCCGGTCCCTGCGCCGCGCAGTCCGATTCATGATAAAACCAAGTACACCCAGCGGTGGCAGGAGAAACAGGTGCCAGTAAGCCAGCGGGGGCGGGGCAGGTGGGTCGACCTTGAGTAGAGTCGAGACGCTTTCTATTTCAGAATCGCGCTGGATGTTGATTTTCAGCTTCCAGGTTCCGCTAGAGCGGACTTGTACGACTGCGCCGTAAAGAAGTCGATTTTCTCCGTGGTTCAGTCTAGCCGGTATACCGGCTAGCGAGAGAGGCGTGTTGAGAGCGCATGCTGGCGGGGACCACGCCTCGTTTTTCGGGCCGCTGGTGGCTAGCTCGCTCAGATCGAGCGTCACGCGTGCATCGAGGAGCGGATTAAGTTTGGTGCGATCCTGGATCAGCACCGTCACATCGACCGATCCAACGCTCAGGATCGGCGGCAAAGTGAAAACTGTCACATGAAATGGGCCCGTATCGCCCTGGAACTGGATCGCTCCGCCGTCCGCCCAGCTCGTTCGAGCGAGAAACAGCATCAAGCCTAAAATGAGCGTCGTCCGCATACTCAGGAGTTCTTCTTTCTTGCCGCAATAAGCTGTCGGTTCGGCCTTTGCGCGATTCTGGCGGACTAAGACATCATCGTCCCGCGCATATCCATCGGTTGAAAAATGATCCAGATCGCGACGAGGAAAAAGAGAATGTAAACCAGCGACCAGGGTGTGAAAATGAGCAGACAACGAGTTTTTGACTTGTTGTAGCGTTGCGCGACTCTCCACCCGGCGTACAGCGACACCAGCAACCCCACATCGAGGAACAAAATCTCGAAATCAAGTAGTTGCGGTACAGCCCACGATGCAATTCCCCAATTCGGTGCTCCGAGGAAGGTCAGGTGAAGGTCGAGGGCGATCCGTTTGATGACTGGGATCGGCAGATGAGAACCGGTGAAAAGGTGAAAGACAAAGTGGGCCAGCCACATAGCGAATCCAAGTGGCACCATGGTCATGGCAAAGTCGGAGATGAAGGGTTTAAGCGGCACCTGAAGTCTACCCATCCGGCGGCTCAGAAATCCAGCGGTGCAGACGATAAATCCCGGGATCAAAAAAATCCCGACAGCAACGAACAGGGCAACGATGACAGGGCGCTGGAGACCGAACAAGAACCGGGCACGGTCCAGCAGAGCTGCTACCGGAGCAATCATTCCTGCAGCGTTCGCCAGGGCACCAAAGACAAGGATGAACACGAGCACTGCGAGATCGAATCGACTCGCAAATGGACCAATGGAGGAGCGTTGCGCCCCGGTCCACAGCTCTTTGCCCGGAGTCACTGCGATCAGCCCGACGTTATCGTGCGGACACGCGTCAACGCAGTCCATGCAGAACGTGCAATCCATGTTGCCTTTCTTTCTCGGCTGAAAGAGTTTCAGTTCACATCCTCGCTGCTCGGATCTGCCTCGGATGCAATCAAAGGTTTTGCAAGTGCGGCAAACGTCCGGTGTTCGCACTTTTACCTCAAACGGGGAAAGCAACGACTGCACAAAATGGAATTGACCGATCGGACAAACGTATTTGCAAAAATTCCCACCCTGAAAAAATCCATCGATCACTAAGGCTGCCAGGAAATACGAGAGGATGATCCAGGCAGTCAGCCATGGACTGTTCCAAAGGCTGAACGCTTCGTATGCCCAGAAATAGAGCGCAAGGAGCAACGCCGGCAGCCATTTATTTCGCAACGAACGAGGCCATGTCCACTTCGCTGGAAGCCAGTGCCGCCCGAAATCACGGACCAACATGAACGGGCAAACCATGCAAAATAGATTTCCCGCGAACAACAGAGCGATTACAGTGAATCCGCGCCAGTGCGTCCAGGGGAGAACACCGGCAAGGTTCATTGGACTCACTTGTGGGCCCAGAAACCCGTCCAGCGAGACCGCGATTGCGAGGAGCAGCATGACCAACTGCATTCCGCGCCGGGATGCTTTGGAGCGCAGGAAACGTCCTAGAATCGGGACTCTAAACAAATCAAACAGCCGGCCAGGAGGATGAGGTCCCAGCCCCAGTTTGCGAAGCAGGATGGCTGTTCCTGCCTCCGGGGTTCGCGCCGGTTGAGCGCTGACGTTCTCCTCAAACCGGAATTTCGATGTGTGTGACAGGTATTGAATGGCAATGATTGCCGCGGGAACCAGAAAAATAATCGAACCCGGTACCCACATTATTGTTCCCGCGAGTACCTGGTCATCGAGTGGATTCGATCCCCAGAGGCGTGGGGCGTGTTCATAGGTCGGATAGAGAACCCTGTCATAGAACGTCAGAAACGCCGCCAGCCCGGTATTTTGAACGTCGGCGAGAACCAGGTAAGGAATCATGGCCCAGCGTGGCCAGGCGGCACGGCCGGGCCACGGCAGAACGATGTGCCACCAGAACAGGAGTCCGGTGAGGAGAAAGCAGAGGTGTTCCACCTGATGCCACGCCGGAGAATTCAGTGCCAGTTCATAAAACGCGGGGACATGCCAGAGCACGTTTGAGGTGGTGAAAGCGGTCCAGCAAACCAAAGGATTAAAAAGGAAATGTCCGATTCGTTTCAGCGGGGTCCAAATCAGAAATGGTCCCACGACTTCGCGAGCGAACACGCGAGGCAGACCGGAGAGGATTGGCAGATAAGGCGCTCCGGCCAGGATCAGTGGCGGGGCCACCATCATCAGCAGGAGATGCTGAATCATATGCACCTGGAGTAGCAATCCGCCAAAAGCGTCCAATGGCGAAGCGATTGCCAGGAAGATTGTTCCTAGCCCTGCCGCGAAAGAGAGCAATCGCCAGACAGGAAATCGAAAAGGAACCCGAAATTGAAGCGCGATCCAGCCGCGCAGATAAACAATGAATGCGAGGAGGATCGCAACGGTCGCTCCGATCGGAATAGCCCACGAGCTGAAAACCGCGTTTGCCGGATCTTCCATCGACCGCTACTATAGCAGCCTTTCAGCGTTCGGCGTCCACCGTCCACCGTTCGGCGTTCGGCGTTCGGCGTTCGGCGTTCGGCGTTCGGCGTCGCAGCGGGCTTTGAGGCCCGAGCGAGCCGTGGATGGTTCGCCCATACGCCGTTTCGAGTCTCCAGGTGTCCCCCATCCTCAACTCGCTCTTCGCCCCCACTAGTTCGACACTGACAACTGACACCGCGAACTGCCAACTGCTCCGCTAGTTGCTGATACCCTCGGCCTTGTCCTGTTCTTGCTGTATCTGGTTTTCGATTTTTTCCTGCTCAGCTTTCACTTGATTAGCTGGGTCATTAGCATGCGCGGCATTTTCCTCCGCCTCCCTTGCTTCCCTGTTCTCCAGTTCCTCGCCGCGTCTAATTTCTTCGGCGTCGGGCGTAGCGTATGGAGTCGCGCTCTGAGTGGCGTACGGCTGGTTAGGATCGAATGCTCCCACAGAACCTGCTCCCGGGTGCGGACCGGCCGGCGGAGGGCTGCAGGCCAACAGTAATAGACCGACGAACAACGTAAGCGGAGCGAAAAGAATTTTTCTCATGTTCTCATGAATCGAATGCAAACTGCGTCAATTTCGGTGAGACCTCCTTGTTATTGTGCTCTGTCGGAGAGCAATTTTCGTTCTCTCGCCGCCGACCCGCTCCCCCTACCCGCCGGCTTGCGGCTCTTTCGCCGGTCCGCCCGCTGAAACGTGATCGCTCTTTTCCGGAAGCGCCGGGTTGAGAGCAGGGATCGTGTCGGGCGGCCGGAGAGAAACGAGATAAGAAACCATGGCCTTGACCTCCTGTGGGGTCAGATTATTTCCGTACGCCGGCATATTGCCGCCGCCCTGGATCACTTGTCGAACCAGCTCGGGTTCGTTCATTCGCGTACCGACAGCCGACAGATCTGGCCCACGATGTCCACCTTCCTCACCGATAGCGTGACAATTGCGGCACTGTTTGCTCTGAACAAGGAGCGCCCCTTGCAGTTCAACCGGGGACCGGCCCTTGATGAATTCTGGCTTCGTGGGGGTGCCGCTCCAAGCCTCCATATGCGGCGACCATGGACCAGTGATTCCCGCGTAGGTCAGCAGCCCAATGACCAGGTAGGTGAGCATGACGACGATGACAGAGATCGGCCGCCGGCTGTAATGTTTTTCCCCTTGGTTCGAGAAAAAAGGCAATCCAAACAAGAGGATCACCGCAATTAGCGGTACAACAAAGAACAGGATAATTTCCGAACCGTTTGGCAGCAGAGCCGCCGCCGACAGCAACCAGAGGAACGGATAGTCCGGCTTAGCCTCCGAGATGATCTGGGCTGGATCCGCCGGAATTTCCGGACCTTTCGGGCCGACGAATACTGCGAGGGCGATGATCACCAGCAGAAGCAATCCATTGGCAACGACATCCTTGCCGATGCCATTTGGGACAAAAGGCATCCCGTCCTTGTGGACCATCTCTTCATAATCTTTGCTGTAGGTTTCTTTGCGAACTTGAACCCCGGGTTTTGGGTATTCGTTGATGCCTTTCAAGAGAACCAGTCGCAGATGCAAACTGACGAGAGCCAGGACTGCCCCAGGCAAGACAAAAACATGAAGAGCGAAGAATCGCGATAACGTATCGCTGCCAATAATTGGGCCACCCAAAAGTAAATTGACAACTTGCGCCCCGATGATCGGGATTCTGCCCGAAATCGCTGCACCGATGCCGACTCCCCAGTACGCATCGGAGTCGAAGCGCATTACCTGACCGGTAAAAGAGAGCGCAAGTGTCAGGAACAGCAAAACCACGCCGGAGATCCAGGTTAATTCTCTCGGATGTTTGTAAGCGCCCCATAGAAAAACCTGTGTCATGTGAAAAAACATGACAACAACCATGCAGTTCGAGCCCCAGTAATGCATGGCGCGCAGGAACCACCCGAGTTCCTGTCGATAATTCAGGAACTCAAGGCTTTGGTACGCTTCACTTGCCGACGGTATATACACCAAGGCCAACAAGATCCCAGTCAGTACCTGGATCGTGAAGCAAAGGAGGGTCATACTCCCGAAAACGTAAAACCAGCTTGCGCTGCTTTTCGGGATGGGGTGGCCGCCAGTTGCCTTCCAGACTTTGACGAGGTGGAGGCGCCGCTCGAACCACATCGCCACGTTGACCAAAGTGCTGATGATCCGTCTTTCCTTCGCACTCATAGATTTTACGACGGGCTCGCCAAAGTGGGGAGGACACCTGCCTTAATCTGTAATTCGCCCTTCTCGACCTTATGTTGGTAGACGTAGAGACCCCTCGGAGGAGGACCCGCAGCGTGTCCGCCGTCGGCGTAAAAAGCACCCCCGTGACACGGACACAAAAACAGTTGCGACTCTTCGAACCATCGGACCGGGCACCCCAAATGGGTGCAGTTCGCTGCGAACACCGTGAATTGATCGCCCTGAATCCGGCGTACCCAGCAGGTAAGCCTCGCGGTCTCCCCGTCGGCCTCGCGACGGTACGGATTTTCGTACACTGCCAGTCGCATCGCTCCTTCCGGGAATTTCGAAACGGGTCCAAGGGAGAACCAGATGCGAGGAGTGCTCTTGATCAGGCTGGAGAGAATGAATCCTACGATCGGCAGCCCGATCATGAATGCCGCGACCGCGTTTAGAACGAGACCGATCTGGAGCAAAAAGTCGCGCCGTGTGGAATAGCTCTTTGCCTCTGGACTCGCTGGTGGATGACTTTCAAATTCGTTTGGGGTCATTACTGGTTTGAGGTTGAGGGTTGCGTTCCGTTGGTGGCATCTGCAGTTTTTGCGGTCTGCCCTGGGGCCGGTCCCTGACGACGCGACGAGAGCCAGGCCACGACGTCGGAAATTTCCTCGGGCGTCATCGGTTTTCCTGATACGTACTCCCGGTAACCCGGCATCCCGAGTTCGGGCCGGCCGGCGATGACCACAGTCCGGAGATACTGGTCGCTCACCAGGCTCAGATAGGCCGGATCGACCACCGATCCCGCTTTCCCTTTCACTCCTTCCCCGTCCGAACCATGGCAGCTGGCACAATCCTGCGCAAAAATCGATTCTCCACGCTCCGCATCACCTAAAGCTGCGCTGTACGGAGGAAGATTGTCAGCCAGCGCTTCATGGCCTTTAGCCCAATTGTAAATACCGTCGACCAATAGGTTGATCTGCTCGTCAGTCAACGTTCCGCCGGCTTTGGCCGAATACCCGGGCATCGCTGTGCCTGCAATTCCTTCTTCGATCGTCTTGCGCATGATCCCTTTCGGAACGACAGCTAGATAAGGAGGATTATGCATCGAAATTGAAGCCCCGAGCGTTTGTCCATTGCTATGGCACGCTCGGCAGTTCGTATCGAAGAGGTCAGCAAAATTCTTGTTCTCTGACGGCGGCTTCCAGCGATCTTCTTCTTTCGGTTTACCCGGCAACCGGTCGCAGCCGCAAACGAGTGCTAGGCCGCCGAAAAGCAGAATCCAAGATAACGTGCGTGGCTGCATTTGACCGTTCAAATCGTCTACTCTTCTTTTTCTTGTTCTGGTATGGCGTGCAGGCCCATTCTTTGGCCGAGCGACCAACTCTGCATGGTTTCAACTTTCTGGGACTTGAAGACCACAAAGCCGCCGACCAAACCGAACGAGACCTGACAGATGACGAACCAACCCCAATCGACGCGGGCCGCCAGAGCAGGATTAATCAGGTTAAATGTCGGATAAATCAAAGCGGTCCAGATGAGCGGAGTCATCACGCCGCCAAACAGCCATTCCAGCCGCGGAGGAAGCATTGGCAGAAGGACGGTATAGAGCAATCCGACGAGAATTGAAAAGGCGAGATGACTTATGATGGCGACCGTCAGGCCTGCAGCGTTAAACTCTCGCAGAGTTGCTAAGCTTGCGTTTGCCAGCGAGGGAACACCCGCGGCTGCCATGAGGTTGATCGGATACCAGATGCTGTGTTGAACGACCAATCCGTATGCCATGGCCAAGACCGCCATGGCTGCGCCCCCGGCGAGTCCGCCCAGAATCCCCGACGAATACCGGTGGACCTCCACCGGGATGCGGGTGCGATGGCTCGATTGGCCATACTGTAAATGGACGATGCTGCGCGGAGAGACTTTCACAGGAGCAGGACGACGGTCTGCATCCGCTAACTGGTAGAGCGTATGTTTGGGCGTTGGGAAAACGCTTCGGAACCAGCCGACCGCTGCGCTCAGTGCAATGATAAATCCGACCAGAGTCACGATGAGTGTCGTCACCACTCCGACCGCAAGGAGAGTGATCCCGAAGGCGCACATGAGTGGCCAAGTCGTGGGTGTCGGCAATTCAACACCTTCTTTTGATGAGTGCCCGTGTTCGTGAGTGTCCATACGTTTACGATTTGGCACCTATGACGTACACCACCGTGAAGACGACGATCCAGACCGCGTCGACAAAGTGCCAGTACCAGGAGATCATGATGATATGCTCGTGGTGATAGTGTTTAATGCGCCCGCTTACGTTTAAAATCAGTATCAGGAGGATCAAGATCAGGCCAACAACAACGTGGCTCGCGTGAAGGCCCACGAGTGAATAGAACGTCGACCCAAATAGATTCGTGCTGATCGTCAGATGGTCCTCATAGATCAGCTTGTGCCATTCAACGCCCGTGTAGATCAGGAAGCCGACACCCAGCAGGGCCGTGATCAACCACCAGAGGTTGAACAAACTGTTGATTCCCTTGTGCAGGTTTCGTTCCGCGACGACGATTGTCACGCTGCTTGAAAGCAGCAAGACCGTGCCAAGGATCGGCAATTCGAGCACTTCGTGGGGATATGGACCGGATACGCTCTTCCCGATATAAAAGAGGTAGGCGACCACGAATATCGTGAAAAGCGCCGTCTCCGTCAGAATGACCAGAATCATTCCTACCACGCGCGGCGAGGGGAGCTTCCATTCGGTTTCGGTGCTGGTTAGCGATTGAGAACTCACGATACAAGATTAGTTACGAACATTGGTAAGTATTTGGGAGATGAACTCGAATTTTGCCTATTCGAATTTCCAATCGGGATCCTCTGGATGCTTCAAATCCCAGAGCGGACGGCGGCTCCGGACTTCCGGCGGCGTTTCGAAGTTGTACTCCGGCGGTGGCGAGGTGGTGGACCATTCCAGCGTCCACGCGTCCCAGGGATCGTCCCCGGCGATCTTACCTTTGCGCGCTGACCATAACAGATTGAGGACCAGGCAAATGGCGCCGGCCGCCTGAAAAAGAGCGCCGATCGTCGAGATCAAATTCCACAACTCCCAACCGCGGCCCGGTTGATAGGTGTAGATGCGACGCGGCATTCCCAGGATCCCTGCGAAATGTTGAGGATCGAACGTTAGATGGAAACCGATCGTGAACAGCCAGAAATGCCACAACCCAAGTCTCTTGTTAAGCATTCGACCGAACGCTTTCGGGTACCAGTAATAAAGGAATCCAAAGATCCCGTAAAGAATGCCGCCCACAATCACATAGTGAAAATGGGCGATCACGAAGTAGGAATCATTCAACTGCCAATCGAAAGGAGCGACGCCAAGCATGACTCCCGTCAGTCCGGCGATCAGGAACTGGAACAGGAACGCGATACAAAAGATCATTGGCAATTCCAAACGGATCTTGCCGCCATACATGGTTGCCAGCCAATTGAACATCTTGAGGCCGGTTGGAACAGCGATCGCCAGTGTCGCCATCGCGAAAAATGTCACCCCAAACGAATTCAGGCCGACGGTAAACATGTGATGCGCCCAGACGCCCGCACTGATAAAACCGATCAGGACAGTGGCGGCCACCATCATAGGGTAGCCGAAAATCGGTTTTCGGGAAAATACCGGCACGATTTCAGAGATGGTGGCAAAAGCCGGCAGCACGAGGATGTAAACCTCCGGATGCCCGAAAATCCAGAAAAAATGCTGCCAGAGAATCGCCGAACCGCCCGCCTGTGGATCGAAGAATTTTGCTCCCAGGTGACGTTCCAATGTCAGCATGATCTGGGCAGCCGACAGCGGAGGGAGATAAACAACGACGAGAAACATCGTGACCAATGCTAACCACACAAACAACGGCATCCGGTGGAGGGTCATTCCTTTGGTTCGATAGCAGATGATCGTGACCATGATATTGATCCCACCCGTGACGCTCCCGATCCCGCTGATAAGCACGCTGAGTGACCAGTAGTCGATGCTTGGCCCTTTGGAAAAAGCCTGAGAAGTCAGTGGCGCGATCGCGAACCAACCCGCGTCCGGCGCCCCACTGGCGCCATAAAGACCGGGACCCGCAACAAAGCTGAAAAACAGAAAAAAACCGCTAAAAAAAGTCAACCAGAACGAAAAAGCGTTCAGCCTTGGAAACGCCATGTCCCGCGCTCCGATCATCAGTGGGACAAGGTAGTTGATCATTCCGAAGACAATCGGCATTGCCACCCAGAAGATCATCACCGTTCCATGCATCGTGATCAGCGAGTTGAACTCCTGCGGAGAAGTGACGTGCCCGTTTGGAAAGGCGAGTTGTGCTCGAATCAGGAGGGCCATTATACCCGCCAACACGAAAAAGAAGAGTCCTGTCCCGACATAGAGCATTCCCAGCTTCTTATGGTCGACCGTATACACCAGGTCTTGGATCCAACCGGTCGGGGTCCCGCGCTCTTCTCCCGGTCTCGCCGGCACCAACTCCGTACCGGACTCTGTAATTGCCGTTCCGTTAGCCATAGGGTTATTAGTTCAGCGTTTTAAGGTAGGCCATGATTTCGTCGACCTGCTTTGGTCCTAACTTCATGTCAGGCATCAGGCAGCCAGGTTTCAGTTCCTGCGGGTCGCGCAGCCATGATTTGAGGTTCGCATCGTCATTGGGCGCAACGCCCGAACCTAATGTTTGTCGGCTCATGAAATGGGTGAGATTAGGACCGAAGATCCCGCTATACGTTGTCCCGTCTATCGTATGGCAACTGCCGCACGAATTCGCTCCAAAGTCTTTTTGGCCGGCTTCAGTGCCAGGATCTGGATTCGGAGGCCGTTGTTGCCGTGTTGCCCACGCGTCGAAATCTTCCGGCGACTCGACGACTACGCGAATCAGCATGTTCGCGTGCTGATAACCGCAAAGCACCGTGCAATTGCCAAGATAAATTCCGAGTGATGTCGGCTGGATCCACCACTTGTTCTCGCGATCTGGAACTAACCACTCTTTTCCGTTTAGCTCAGGCACCCAAAAGCCGTGCACCACGTCGGCTGAGGCCAGCGTCATCTCCACGGGACGCGGGGCGCTCAAATAGCTGACCGGTACGTGAATCTCATTGGCCGTCACAATGTTGTATTTCGGGTAGTGCACCTCCCACCAGAAACGGTGACCGACGATTCTCACCTGAAGTGGATCGCCGGTGAACTTGGGGTTTTGGATCTCGCCGACGGTACGTGCGGTCGCGAGCGCCAGAACCACGACGATCAAGATCGGGGGCACAGTCCATGCAAGCTCGATCGCGGTACTGCCGTAGACCTGCGGCGGTTCGGTCGTGTCATCGTCGGTTGTCCTTCGCCGATAACGCACAACGGCATAAAGCAGCAATCCTCCGACAACCAAAAAGATGCCTAAACAGATCAGCAATACCAAAATTGCGGTCTGATTCAGGAGCTCTGCCGGAGCTCCGACGGGAGTAAAAATGTTTTGGACGGATCGAACCTGATCGGCGCTCTGCGCGCCCACTGTTCCGGGCACCGCTGCTGTGAGTAGCAGAAAAGCTCGGCGGAACATCCAATTGTTTTGTTTTAGTCCTTTCGAGCTAGTCATCGGTAAGCAAGTTATCGGGGCTAGTACTGAAAAGTTCTGGCTGAAGATCAATCAAACAATCTCACAGAAACAAGTAACCGCCTGACATCGCCGTTACTCACATCAAATTCAATGACACACAAAACAGGGGCACTCCGTCAAGCCGTGTTTAAAAGTTATTACGATTCAACGACGGAGGCGGACGCGTTCGCCGCAGCGTCGCGTACCCGGGACTGCAATTGCGGGCTCAACCCTGCCGCCGCTTGAACATGGCTCGACCGTGAGTTAGAACTTTTGACTCACCGAATGAATCTCGATTTTAAGTACACTGCCGATGGACTGATCCCCGCGATCGTGCGGGAAGCGACCTTCCCTGGCCGGGTTTTGATGATGGGTTGGATGAACCGGCAATCTCTCGCGAAGACCTTGGAAACCGGATTATTGCACTACTGGAGCCGGTCGCGCCATCAGCTTTGGCTGAAAGGCGAAACGAGCGGAAATACCCAACGCCTTATTCGTTGGTTTACGGATTGCGATCGTGATACCCTGCTTTTCGAAGTGGAACAAAGTTCCGGAGCTTGCCATACCGGGTATCGAAGCTGTTTTTTTCAGGAGCTCGATTCTTCCGGCGAGCTAAAGCCGGTCGTGGAGGACAGGCTCTTTGATCCCGCTAAAGTGTACGCGAAATGACCTCGTTACCCCTCTTTCCATCTCGGTCGGAATTCAAGGAATTGGCCGCACAGGGTAATCTCATTCCGATTTACACCGAGTTTGTCGCCGATTATGAAACGCCGATCGCGGTGTTTGAAAAGATCGATAACGGCGTCCGATCGTTCTTGCTCGAATCAGCGGAAAGCAACGATCATGTCGGCCGCTACTCTTTTCTGGGCAGCGATCCGAGGATCTATTTTGAAGCTCGCGGCAAGCACATCGTCATCGAGGAGAACGGCCAGCGGCGCGAGTTCGAATCCACGGTTGACCCTTTGATGGAACTGCAGCAGCTGATGGCCCGCTTTCGGGCGGTTGATCTGCCCGGCCTGCCCCCTTTTCGCGGCGGTGCGGTCGGTTATATTGGGTACGACGCCGTCCGATTCTTTGAACCGACAGTCGGGGAACCGCCTCCGGACCAATTGGGGTTGCCGGAGATGGTCTTTATCGTGACGGATACCTTTTTGGTATTTGATCACCGCTTTCGGCGGCTGAAAATCTTCGCGAATGCATTAGTGGAGGGAACGAAAGTCGACGAGGCGTACGATGTTGCCGCGAAAAAAATCCGGCGGATCGTCGACAAACTCGAGGAGCCGACCAAACCGCAGCTGATGAACGCGGCTCCCGTCGCTGTGTCGCTCAGTCCGCAGAGCAATACCACGCGGGAGGAATTTCACGAGATGGTTCGCAAAGCCAAAAGCCATATCGAAGCCGGGGACATCTTCCAGATGGTTCCTTCACAACGGTTTGAAGCCAGATTCGACGGAGATCCGATTATCCTTTACCGAGCGCTCCGATTCATCAATCCCTCTCCTTATATGTTCTGCTTGCGCCTCGGAGAACGTTTCGCCCTGGTCGGCAGTTCACCGGAAGTCCACGTCCGGCTACGGGGACGAAACGTCGAAATCCGTCCGATCGCAGGGACCCGGAAGCGCGGCGCTACCGCCGGCGAAGACGAGCTTCTGGCCGAAGAACTGCTGGCCGATCCGAAAGAACGCGCCGAGCATTTGATGCTTGTCGATTTGGCGAGGAACGACGTCGGCCGGATATCCGAATATGGCACTGTCCGGGTGACAGAATTCATGACCGTCGAGCGATACAGTCATGTGATGCATATCGTTTCGAATGTCGTTGGAGAACTCGGTCAGAGCTACAGCGCATACGACGTGATGCGGGCGACCTTTCCCGCGGGGACCGTATCGGGAGCGCCCAAGGTCCGGGCCATGCAGCTGATCTACGAATTCGAAAAGGGAAAGCGGGGTGTGTACGCTGGCGCGGTCGGATATTTTGGGTTCGACGGCCAACTCGACTCCTGTATTGCACTAAGAAGTGTCGTCCTGAAGGATGGCGCCGCCTATGTGCAAGCCGGCGGCGGCGTCGTGGCCGACTCCGTACCGGAACTTGAGTTCCAGGAGAGCGTTAACAAAGCCATGGCCACTTTCCGGGCCATCGAGCGAGCGGAGCAAATTTTATGATGCTGGTCGTCGATAACTACGACTCGTTCACCTACAACCTGGTTCAATACTTCGGCGAACTCGGCGCGGAATTGATCGTCCGACGGAATGATTGCACAACGATTGACGAAATTGAGCAGTTGCACCCGGAAAAAATCTGTATCTCTCCGGGACCGGGAACGCCGGACGAAGCTGGTATCAGCAACGAGATTATTCGACATTTTGGACCGCGCATTCCCGTGTTGGGGGTCTGCCTTGGGCATCAGTGCATCGGTCAAGTGTATGGGGGCGAGGTCGTTCGGGCTGATCGGCTGATGCATGGGAAAACTTCGCCGATTCTTCACGAAGGGGATGGCGTGTTCCGCGGGTTGCCGATCCCGTTTGAGGCGACTCGGTACCATTCATTAATCGTACGTCGCGAAACATTGCCGGCCGAGTTGGAAATCGTCGCGGAAACATCTGAGCGCGAAATCATGGGCCTGCGACATCGGCAGTATCCTGTGCATGGTGTTCAGTTTCATCCAGAGTCGATTATGACCAGCGAAGGGAAAAAGCTATTGGCGAACTTCCTTACCATGTAGTGTCTGAGGAGCACGACAGGGGCGGCGCGCGTGAAGAATTGAGAAGAAACTGTTTCTTGGCTGACCTCGCAGTTTCAGACAAGATTAATCAATGTCCGCACAAAGCTACTCATTTCCCATTGTTATCGTAGGCGGTGGATTTGCCGGCGCGTACTGCGCGCGGTCGCTCCGGGCGGGACTGCAAGAGAGCACCTCCCAAAACGTTGCGCTATTGGCTGACCAGAATGCAATGTTGTTTCACCCGATGCTGGCCGAAGTCAGCGGTTCATCAATCTCGCCGCTTCATGTGGTCAACCCGCTTCGGCTTTTTTGTCGAGGCAGTTCCGTCTTTATGGGCGGAGTCGAGGACATCGATCTGGAGCAGAAAACAGTCAGCTTTTTGCCAGGTCCATTTACTCCCCCGGCGAAGCTGACATTTGAGCACCTGGTCTTGGCAATTGGGAGCGTCGTTGATGTCAGCCGCGTGCCAGGAATGCCGGAGCACGGGTATCTGATGAAGACCGTCGGAGACGCGATGCGGCTTAGGTCGGGTGTCCTCGAGCGACTGGAGGAGGCCAGCATTATCAACGAAGAATCGATCCGCCGCAAATTGCTCACCTTTGTTGTTGTCGGCGGTGGCTACTCGGGTGTTGAGACGGCAGGGCAAATCTGGGACCTGCTGCGAGATGTGGAACGATTGTATCCTCGAATCAGCCCTAAAGAATTTCGTTTGGTGTTGGTGCACAGCGGCGCGCATCTGCTGCCGCAAATTGGGGAAGAACTGGGAAAATACTGTGAAGACCAGCTCCGGAACCGAGGTATCGAAGTTCGGTTGAACACACGGGTAACCGCGATCACCGGTGAACGAGCGATTCTGAATAACGGCGACATCGTTGAGACAAACACCGTGGTCACGACGGTTGGCAACGCGACTCACCCGGTGATTAAAAAGCTGATCGCTCGGTACCAGTTGCCAAACGATAGAGGGCGGCTAAACACCGAGCCGACGATGCAGGTGAAGGGCTACAAAAATCTTTGGTCCGCCGGAGATTGTTCGGCTGTCCCGTTAGAGGACGGAAGCGTCTCTCCGCCAACCGCACAGTTCGCGATGCGCCAGGGGACCGTCCTTGGGAAGAACATTCTCGCCGCTCGAAACGGCCAGTCTTTGGCGCCCTTCCGCTTCAAGACTTTGGGTGAGATGGCATCTTTGGGACACCGTAACGCTGTCGGAAAAGTCTTGGGATTCAAGGTTTCAGGATTTTTCGGTTGGCTCATGTGGAGAGCGACTTACCTCTTCAAATTGCCCGGCCTGGAACAGAAGTCGAAGGTGTTTTTCGAATGGAATCTGGAGCTACTGTTTCCCCGGGATATTAGCTTGCTCAATGTCAAAATGACCGAGGTCATTGGACGTGTCCATTTGGAGAAGGGGGATCCGATTTATCATATTGGAGATGCCGCTTTCTCTTTTTATCTCCTTGAGAAAGGTAGCGTAGAGGTGAACGATCGTTCCGGCTCGGTCCGAACAATCGGTCCGGGTGAACACTTCGGAGAGCGGGAACTGCTTCAAAGCACCAAGCGCCAGTTTGATGCGACCGCCCTTGAGTCGACCACGCTCATCGCGCTCGATAAAACGACATTCGAGGCGTTAACCAAGAACAGTCTTACGCTGGGCTACTACTTGAATCGAAGCTCCGTTAAATATCTGACCCTTCAGGAGAGGACGGCGATCGTTGACCGGACCTCTCCGACCCTCCGCCAGAAGCGTGTCGAAGAATTTGTGCGGGCGGACGCAGTCGTTCTTCGTGGGACCGATTCGGTTCTTGTCGCCATAAAAGCTTTTAAGCACGCCGGCGCAACCATACTGCCTGTCGTGGACGACAATATGCAGTGTAAGGGCTGGCTCCGCCTCGATCTAGCGTTCGATTGGCTGCATCAGGGAAAAGCGCGGCTCGAATCTGCGGTGAGCGAGCTCCGCACTTTATCTTGTATCACTGTGAAGCCGCAAGACTCGGTGGAACAAGCGCTGCTGCAATTCGCACAGACTCCTGATCGGGAGGTGATCGTTGAAAACGACACTGGTCAATTCATCGGAATCCTCGCATTGCTGGACTTGATCCTGGCCGACGCGGGGTGAACTGTGTCGGCGCGTGGGCGACCCTTGAAAGTGTAGGCGAAGCGTCTCGCTTTGCTCCGCCTGCAAGAAGCAAAGTGGGACGCTTCGCCTGCAGCGCCCGCGAGTGGAGAGATGGGCTGCTAATACTCCCTTTAGGCACTAAACGCGAGGCTCCGCTAACACGACTCGATCGAGCCGCAGCAGCTCTCCCAGAGACCATGCTTGAAATGGGCAGCCGCGCGGCGTGTGCGGCGGCTCTGCATCCGCAATTTCCGACAAGTGGCCAAGGCCAGCTTGATCAAGGTGATATTGTAACGGATCTAAAAATCGTTGTCTCGCAAGCTTTTTCACTTGCGGCGTGTTCCCGCGAACGCGAACCCATGCTTCGACGAACGGCCCGATCAACCAGGGCCAAACCGTCCCCTGATGGTACGCAGAATCACGGTGCCAGACGTCCCCTTCGTAGTACGGAACATAGCCAGGTTCTCCTCGTGCCAGGGAGCGCAAACCGATCGCTGTGCAAAGTGCCTCTTCGACAGCGTCCACAACCTGCCGCGCCCGCTCCATGGGGAGCAGAACCAGAGGCAATCCTCCGACCGAAAAAATCTGATTTGGTCGAAGTAACGGATCCATGGCGCCTGCCTGATGGTCGACGTCGACAACGTCAAAGAGTTGCCCTCTATCCTCATTCCAAAAGCGAATCGCGAACGTTTCGGACGCTTTCGCAAAGAATGACTTCCACTGCGCAGAGAACGATTGACCAACCCAAAGCGCGTTGATCCATAGCGCCTGCACTTCGACCGGTTTCCCGATCCGTGGCGTGATGACCTGATCACCCACCTTCGCGTCCATCCAGGTGAGTTGGACCCCGGATGCGCCTGCGGCCAGCAACCCGTCTTTGTCCGCTTTAACTCCAAACCGCGTTCCCCCGAGGTAGCCGGAAAGAATCGCTTCGACCGCTTGTCGCAGCTTCGCTGTCACATTGCTGTCTTCCAGGTTCGGTTTGCCATCTGCCGCGCTGAGATATTCAAAGACCGCGATGATGTACCAAAGCGATGCGTCGACCGAATTGAATTCGGGTTCAACGCCGCGGTCCGGGAACCGATTCGGCAGCATTCCCATTGAAACAGTTCCAGCCCACTCGGTCAGGATATCTCGGGCTGTCTCCAGACGACCGAGCGCCAGGCACAATCCTCTCATTGAGATGAAGGTGTCGCGACCCCAGTCCCCAAACCATGGATACCCTGCGATAATGGTCTTTCCTGAGCCGCGTCTGACTAGATAACTGTCAGCGGCAGCGGCGAGTGGAGAGGAGAATTCCTCGCGCCGCTGTCGTTCGCGCACTCGAAGTTTGTTCGCGACTTCGGTGGCGTCTTCGTTCCCGACGTTCGCGAAATCTTCCGCATAGAAAATCAGGGACGCGGGTTCCGAATGAAGATCCAGGTCGAACAGACCAGGACTGGCCAGATCTTCGAGGTAGTCCAAACCACGCGCTCGCTCTTCGACGTAACAAAAATTTCGATACCACGTCGGCGAGTGACGATAGCTCCCACTCGATTTCGCAATGACGGCCGGGATATCATGGTACGGTTTCCAGCGGACCCGATCACCATGCAATTCCGGGTCGAAACGAAACGAGTTATTCTCATGGTGCGTTCCATGAAAGTCTCTGCCAGAGAGTAAGGGTCTGACTGTCAGTTTTGCTTTGCTCCCGGAGTCGCCGGCCAATCTCCAGCTCAAGACGACCGCCGATCGCCCATACGGGACGAAAAGCTCTTGTTCGATTGCGACACCGTCGTCCAGCTCAAAGCGCCACCTCGGCCAAGGTTGAAGCTCGAAATGTTTAACGTGCGTCATTCCATCTGGGTAAATGACATCCGGTGCGTACCGCTGCGAAGTGAGGAACCATTTTCCGCGGGCAGTCTCGACCCAGGCTTCGAACCCGTTCACCAAAGTCTTTCTTTCCGATGGCGGATTTGTCGCCGTCAACAAGAGCGCATGGTAACGTCTCGTCCGGATTCCAGCGGTTGTTCCGCTCGCAAATCCGCCAAGGCCATCCGCTTCGAGCCATTCCGCCGAATCAGAGACCAGTGACATAACCAGAGAGAGTAGGGCGATCGCGACCTTTGCGGACGCAAAAAGATTGGAGCGCCGGGTTGAACATTCTCCCTGGGCGAATTGTGACGCGGGAGAGGGTGCGCCAAAGAAAAGAATCCCGGTTTAATTACCGGCAGTCAGGTTTTATCTCGTTAACCATCATTCTCAGCGCT
>Ga0302324_100005315_pt1 | contig 28061 bp, 25 predicted proteins | sample Palsa_T0_1_FD_201949 | JGI IMG/M metagenome (GOLD analysis project Ga0302324, IMG submission 201949) | Peat permafrost microbial communities from Stordalen Mire near Abisko, Sweden - Palsa_T0_1 | ecosystem: Environmental > Terrestrial > Soil > Palsa > Peat permafrost | place: Sweden: Abisko...
GGCAAGCGCGTACACTTGCGCCAGGGAGTGGAGATGCGCCGGCCAAGCGATTTGTATCTTACTGCTCACGCTCAACCTGCGAAGGTGGGCGATGTACGGGTTGGCGGCAGCACTGTTCTTGTGGCAGACGGAAGGCTTTTCCTGCCTTGATGCACATGCTTTTCAACAGTAATTCCTCAAGCCAAGTTACGGTAATAATTAGATCTAGTTAATTTTCGGTTGTTACATAATGATTTTCACGCTAGATTTCGCCTCATCTTCCCTCTTTCCATCTGCGCGGAAGACTCGTACTGTTGGGTTCCATTGAAGCAACTTAACCGACTCCAACGCCGGTCTCGACCCAGGTTTCATCACTAACCGACCCGAGCAAGCGCTGGCTTTCTGTACATCGAAAGTCGAATGCCGCATTGTGCGAACGGCCCGCCCAGCCCAGGGTTGAAGGTACGCCACGCAAAGCCATTCAGACAAAAGGATATTGGACAAAGCGGCTGCATGGCATCCGGTGACCCGGATCTGGCAATCCGCATAAGTCAGCGCGCCAAAGAGCGAGCGGCGGCAGAGTGTTGCCTGCAGGACGGAAAACAGAATTGAGAACGAGATTGAGAAGAAGGAGCTTACCCCAGGACATGCGACCGAAGAAAGTAATTCTCTGCGTAGACGATAACGAGCAGGAGCTTTCCGTACTCAAGTTCATGCTGGCAACCAACGGATACAAGGTGGTATCGGCCACCAACGGCCAGGAGGCGATCGGCATCTTTGCCGAAATCACTGTGGACCTGGTGCTGGCGGACTTTGCCATGCCGCAAATGAATGGGAACCAGCTCGTGGATCGTCTCAAGCAGCTTGCCCCGCATATTCCCATGATCCTGCTGGGCGATCCGCAGAAGATGGGAAGCGATCTGCATGCGGCAGATGTGCTGCTGGCGAAGAAGAACTGCTCGGCGCAGGAATTGCTGGAGCGGATCAAGGTGATGAGTGCGCGCAAGCGCGGGCCGCGCAAGGGTTCGGTGCGCGTGTCGACGATGGCGTCGCCGCTGGCCGATCTGGCGGTGGCGTCGTAAGTGTGCGGGTTTAAGGGTCGCGCTCTCCCAGGTCTCAGACGCGAGATCTGGGTGCCCAAAGGTGCGGGCCGAGTCAGCCAAGGGCATGGCACCGGAAAGAATGATTTGCAAATCCCTGTTGCAGACTTTAACCTCATCGCTTGAAACAAAATCCAATTGGCGAAGAGGGACATGCGCAGACGTGATTTTGTAAAAGGCATTCTGGCGGCGTCGGCGGCTGCCAAGGCATTGGGAGCGCAACAGGCAACGCCGGCGGCGCCTCCGGTTGCGCAGCATACGTTACCCCCTCCGGAACCGGTTGCGCCAGGCCCAACGCCCTGGATGCGCGGGCTTACGGATGTGAAGCCGCTGCAGCTGAGCGCGCTGGTTCCGGACTCGGTGGCGCAGACCGATGCGCATTTTTTCCATCCACAACACACAGCCACTCTGCGGCGATTGTGTGCGGTGTTGATGCCGCCGCTGAAGGGTTTTCCTGGAGCTCTGGATGCGGGCGCGCCGGAGTTTCTTGATTTTCTTGTCGGAGCTTCGCCACGGCCGAGGCGGCAGATGTACCTGGACGGGCTCGACTGGCTGGACGGGGAAGCCAGGCGCAAGTTTTCCGTGCCCTTCGCACAAGTGACCGATGCGCAGGCCGATGCGCTGATTCGCCCATGGCTGCGGACGTGGATGGGTGAGCAGCCGCCGACGGAGCTGCATGCGGGCTTCATCAACCAGGCGCACAGCGATATTCGCGCGGCGACCATCAACTCGCAGGGCTGGAGTGAAGCTGCACGTGCCGCGGGGCATCGTTCCAACGGCGTCGATTTGTACTGGTACCCGGTCGATCCCAACATGAATCGTGACTCGGCGAAGCAAGTGAGCAATGGTGCACCGGCCGCGGGCCATGTCTAGAAGCAACCGCGTGGATCGTTGGTCTCCCAGCGAGTTTCCCGAAATGCAGGTCCACATTCGACTACGCTCAGGGCAGGCTTTCGGCTCCGCTGAAGAACGCTTCGCTCAGGATGACAGGTCAATTCTTGATGGGAACATTGGATCAAAGCTCTGAAACAGATTTGAGGATCGATGAGCGAAGAGACGGTTGATGTATTGATCATTGGCTCCGGGCACTCGGGCGGGATGGCGGCGAAGATTTTGACGGAGAAGGGCATCAGCTGCCTGATGCTGAACGCGGGGCCGGTGGCCGATGTGCACAAGGACACCGAGGTGAAGCCGGCGTATGCACTGCCGTTTCGCGGCTTCAAACAGCCTGGAACCCTAACGCACGTTTATCAGTCGAACGAATTCAATGCGAATACGTGGGTGGATGAGAAGGAAGTCCCGTATACCTACGATCCTGCGCACCAGTACAACTGGGTGCGGGTGCGGCTGTTCGGCGGGCGGTCGCTGTTCTGGTCGCGGCAATCGTTCCGATTTAGCGACTACGAATTCAAGGGCAAGTCGCACGACGGTTTCGGCGATGACTGGCCAATCAGTCTTGCGGATCTTGCGCCCTATTACTCGCGCGTGGAACAGATCTTTCGCGTGACAGGGCGCGCGTACGGGCTGCCGCAATATCCGGATGGGAACTTCGTTCCCGATGATTCGCCGTGGACGACCTCGATGCAGCGATATGTCGCGGCCGGAGAGAAGATGGGCGTTCCGGTGTGCAAGGCGCGCAGTTCGCTGGGTGTAGACGGCCTGGCAAGCTCGGTGAATCTGCTGCTGCCGGATGCGATTGCGACGGGCAACCTGCGGGCGATTCCCAACGTTGTGGTGCGCGAGCTGAGCGTGGACAAAAGCACCGGCCTGGTGAACGAAGCGCACTTCGTCGACCGGCTCTCGCGGCGCGAGATGTCTGTGAAAGCCCGCGTGGTGGTGCTGGCCGCGGGCACGCTGGAAAGCACGCGGCTGCTGCTGAATTCGAAGATCGCCAATTCGAGCGGGGTGATGGGGCATTACCTTGTCGACCAGGTTTACGGGCCGGGGATGGTGTGTTCAGTGCCGGAAGCGCGCGACGGCAAAGGCACGCGTGACTTGATGGGCGGCGGCGCATTGATTCCGCGCTTTCGCAACATCGACACCAAGGCGAAGGATTTTATTCGCGGTTATGCGCTGAATGTTTACTCGAATACCGGCGGGGTTTCTCCGCATTTATTTGCGGATTATGGAGAGAGCTTGCAGAAGAAACTCGACAGCTACAGCGGCAGCACGCTTTCAGCGACCGTTATGGGTGAGGTACTGTCGCGCTATGAGAACCATGTGAGCATCGACCCAACGGTCGTGGATGCGTGGGACATTCCGGCGCTTCGCATTCAGACAAAGTACACCGACAACGAGTTCAACATGGCGCGCGATGCGGCGGACACCGCAGCTGAGCTGGCCGAAGCCGCGGGCTACGAAGTGCTGGTGAAAAATTACCAGCCCAATCCGCCAGGATACAGCATTCACGAACTGGGCACCTGCCGCATGGGCGACGACCCAAAGACCAGCGTGCTGAACAAGTGGGGCCAGAGCCACGACATCAAGAATCTTTTCGTGGTGGATGGGGCGGCGTTTACGAGTGCGGGATGGCAGAACCCGACGATGACGATTCTTTCGCTGGCCATGCGGTCGTCAGAGTATCTGGCGGAGCAGATGCGGATGGGGAATGTTTAGCGCGTGTTGGGCTGCGTGAAAACGAAGAGCAACCGCTGGTCTGGGGTGGGGAGAGAACGAAAAGCAACCGCAGGTCCTTCGACTCCGCTGAAGTGCGCTTCGCTCAGGATGACAGGTCATCGGGTTAATAAATACTGGACTATTTGCCAAGTTTGCGGTTGAGGAATTCGGCGCTGGCTGTGTAGGCGCGGACCCAGTCGCGTCGGAGCAGGAAGTCGTGAATCTCGTCGGGGAAGATTAGCTCTTCGAATTCGACTTTCTGGCGGCGCAGGGCTTCGACTAAGAGTTCGGTCTCATCGAAAGGCACGTTGCGGTCGTCGTCGCCGTGGATGAGCAGCACGGGCGAGCGCCACGTGGACACCGACGCAATGGGCGACGACTCGAAGGCCACGCGCGCTGTCTCGGCATGCTCGCGCGGATCGTAATTGGGCGAGAAGTTGGGCAACTCCAGATTCCAGTCGTGAACGCCATGCATATCGACGCCGGCGGTGAAAAGATTGGAGGCGCGTGAGAGAGCCAGCGCGGTGAGATATCCGCCGTAGCTTCCGCCCCAGGAGCCGATGCGCGCGCCATCCACGTCGGCGCGGCTCTTCAGGTAAAGGCCTGCGCCCATCACATCGTTGAATTCGCTGGCGCCGGATGCGCCGTAGTTGAGGGCTTCGCGGAAGTTGAGTCCGTAGCCGATGCCGCTGCGGTAGTTGGCGCTGAGCACGATGTAGCCGAGCGAGGCCAGGTACTGGTTCATGGCGTATGCGTTGGAATAGTACTCCATGTAATGCCAGCCGAGCAGCATTTGCCGCTGCGAGCCGCCGTGGAAGAAGACCATGGCGGGGCGGCGTTCGCCGGGCTTGATTCCGGCGGGAAGGAAGAGCTGGCCGTGGATCTCCAGGCCATCGGCGGCGGGGAAGACGACCTGTTGCGGTGCGACGAATTCTGCGCTGGGAAAATTTGCGGGGATGGCTTGCGGCGCGAGATCGACGAGATGGCCGCCAGCATAAACTGCGGCGCGAATGGGCACACGCACATCGGAGCGAAGGACGGCGATTGCGTCGTCGCTTTCAACAACCGGCTGGGTCTCGATGCCTTCGCCCGATGTAACGGCCTCCACGGCGTAGTTTGAGGCGTCCGCGGTGAATGCGATTCGCCAGACATGGCGGCGGTCGATATCGTTCTGATTTGAATCGAATACCAGCGTCTTGCGGTCGGCGCTGAGAGAGACGTGTTCGACTTCGAAGTTGCCGAGCGTTAGTGGCGCGGCAGTTCCGCTGGCGATCGGCACGGCGTAAAGATGAAGCCAGCCGTCGCGCTCCCAGGGAAAGACGATGCGGTCGCCGAGGGTCCAGTGCAGCTGGTCGTGGGAGTCGGTCGGGCGATATGCGCTGCCCTGGCCTTCCGCCGCGCGCCACACTTCGCGCCCTTTGCCGGTGGCGACGTCGGCTACGCGAATGGACCAGGGAAATGCAGTGCGATGGGCTACGAAAAGCAATGCGTTTTTGCCCGGCGGAACGCGCAGAAAGGCGATGCGCGCGGAATCGGGCGACCACGCGGGGTTGCTGTCGAGGTCAGTGGACGGGTCAAGATAGGTGACGGCGCCGGAGGCAACGCTGTAGATGGCGATGAAGCTGTGGTCGTCGCGATCGCTCACGAACGCGAGATGAGCGCCGTCAGGGGACCAGCGCAGGGTCTGCACGGAGCCGCGCGTTTGCAACAACTGCTGTGGCTTGGCGGTTGCGTCGTCGAGGCGGATGGACCAGAGCTGGCCTTTCAGAACGTATGCTGCGGTTTTGCCATCAGGAGAGATTGCAGGCGCGTGGCCTTCGCTCAGAAGGCGTGGCTCGCCGCCGTCTGCGCTCACAATCCACAGCTGCTGCTGCGCGCCCTTGGGAAACCACGCCGGGTTGGGCACGGGATGGCCTTCGCCCTGCGCGCCGCTGCCGCGCACGTAGACGATCGCCGCGGCGTCGGGATTCCACTCAGGCGTGTTGATCTCCATGCCGTCGTCTTCGGTGTAGTGAGTCACCTGGCGGGAGACGTAGCCTTTGCCGCTGGGCGCGGGCTCGGCGACCCACAGGTTGCGGCAGCCACCGATGTTGGCTACCCAGGCGAGGCGGCCTTTGGCGGGAGCGGCGGTGAGGTCGGAGGTGAATGGGGCGCTGAGCGCCTGCGCGATGGTGAAGGGTTTTTGCTGTGCGGGGAGCTGGCGAGCGGTGAGCAATGCAATTGCGATTGCCAATGCGGCAGTGAAGCGCCGCGGCGACGAGGTATTGCGCGGCGTTTTGGAGATGATCATGAGCAGATTCCTCCGAGATGAACATTGTGTCACGGCGGATTGGCACTTTTTGTATTCCGGGGTTGGGGTGCCCGATTAGGATAGCGCCATGCGAATTTTTGGATTTTGGACTCACGCATTTGGATTGATGGTTGCATTGGCGGCCTCGACGTCGGCGCAGCAGACAGCGACAACCCAGCAGACCGCGCAGCAGCCAACTCCGAAGGCCGACGCTGCTGCGGCGCCCGCGCAAGAGAACCCAGCGACGGCCTCGACAAACACGGCGGCGAGAAAGCACGTGCGCCCCATCGATGCCGCTGCGCCGCTGCCTTTGCGGTACGACTTTTTGCGCGGTGCTTACGGGCCTTTTCGCGCCAATAACGATCTGCTCTATTACCACCTGGACATTCGCGTCGATCCTGAAAAGCAGTGGGTGAGCGGCAAGAATACGATCCGATTCAAGATGTTGAAGGATGGGACGCGCATTCAGATCGACCTGCGCGATACGCTGACCATCGACAAGATTCTCTACGGCGCGACGGCGCTGAAATACGAGCGCGGCACGGGCGCGGTGTTCATCGATTTTCCTCAGACGCTGCATGTGGGCCAAGTGTATTCGATTGACTTTTATTACTCGGGGCATCCGGAAGAAACGGGGCGGTTTGGCGGAATGACGTTCAAGAAGGATCCGAGCGGCCATGTGTGGATCAATACTGCTTGCGAAGAGACGGGCGCCAGCATGTGGTGGCCGGACAAGGACCAGTGGAGGGACGAAGTGGAGTCGATGGATATCAGTGTCGCGATTCCGAATGGGCTGGTCGATGTGTCGAATGGGAAGTTTGTCGCGAAGACGGATCTGGGCGATGGTTACACGCGCTGGGATTGGCACGTGAGTTACGGGATCAATAACTACGATGTGTCGCTGAATATTGGGAATTACGTTCACTTTGGCGAGGAGCTGGCCGAGCCCTCAGGTGGCAAACTGGCGATGGATTACTACGTTCTGCCTGAGGATCTGGACAAGGCGAAGGCGCAGTTTGCGCAGGCCAAGGGGATGATCGAGGCTTACCAGCATTATTTCGGCGAGTACCCGTTTATCAAGGACGGGTACAAGCTGGTGGAGGCGCCTTACTCGGGCATGGAGCACCAGAGCGCTGTGACTTACGGGAACCTGTTCAAGAACGGCTACCTGGGGCGCGACTGGACGGGGGTGGGCATCAACACGCGCTTCGACTTCATCATCATTCACGAGAGCGGGCATGAGTGGTTTGGCAACAGCATCACGGCGGACGACTCTTCGGACATGTGGATTCACGAGGGGTGGACGACTTACCTGGAGACGCTGTATGTGGAGTATCGCTGGGGACACGACGACGCGCTGAAATATATAGGCGGGCTGAAGCCGAAGGTGACGAACATGCGGCCGATTGTGGCTGAGCGCGGGGTGAATGCGGAGCCTACGCAGGACATGTACTTCAAGGGCGCGCTGATGATCAATACGCTGCGCAGCGTGGTGAACGACGATGCAAAGTGGTGGACGCTGCTGCATGAGTTCTATCAGCATTTCAAGTATCAGAACATTATGACGGAGGATGTGGTGGCATGGTTCAACCTGCATACGGGGATGAACCTGACGCCGATCTTCGACCAGTATCTGCGGCATGCGGCAATTCCGCGGCTCGAGGTCTTGTTTGGCGAGGCGCCGGGGATGGTGATGTACAAGTGGGACGCGGATGAGGACAGCTTCGCCATGCCGGTGAGCGTGGGGACGCCGGGGAAGTGGCAGATCATTCATCCGACGACCAAGTGGCAGTGGATGCAGACGCCGCTCTCGAAAGATGAGTTCCAGGTAGCCACGGATCTTTACTACATAGATGTGAACAAGCAGTAGGGTGGCCACGGTTTGCACCGAACCTTGCTACGGCCTGCGGACACTTTTTCGTCACCTGATAACGCTTTCATTTTCCAAATGAGATACAAGTTCATGCGGCGTTTTCAGTATGCCCTTGACGACACTGCAGGGAAGTGGGCATACTCGCGACTTGTACCCGGGCTGGAGCTTTTCTCTCCTGCGCTAGCCGGAGTTGGGATCGCATGGACCTTATTCTGCTTCGTCTTCTTTTTGTAGCCCTGCTTGCCGGGGTTTGCTATTTTTTTCACCCGTTTGGCCTGAATGGATGGGTGAGTGCGGGCGCGGGGGCTGCGGCTGCCGGCGCGGTCATCATCTTCGAACTGCGGGTGCGGGCGCTGAATCTGCGACGATTGATTGGCGCCGTCGTCGGCAGCGTGCTGGGCATTTTTGGGGCATTTCTGTTCTGCCTGGTGCTGAAGTCCGCGCCGTTGAGTCCGGCCAGTTCGGCGGCGCTGCAGATTTTTGTGCTGCTGCTGATGACCTATGTGGGCCTGCTGGTGGGCGCTAGCAAGGGCGACCTGCTGAATCCGGCGGCGCTGGGCACCATCTTCAGTGGCGAGAAGCCGACGCGCAGGACCGCCAAGGTGCTGGACACGAGTGTGATTATCGACGGGCGCATCGCCGACATTGCCGAGGCCGGATTTATCGACGGCATGATGGTGGTGCCGGAGTTTGTGCTGAGGGAGTTGCAGGTGGTGGCCGACTCGACCGATGGGTCAAAACGGCAGCGCGGGCGGCGCGGCCTGGATATGCTGCAGCGGATGCAGTCAAGCACCCACATCCAGGTGCAGATTGTGCCGGACGATTTTCCATCGATTCGCGAAGTCGATCTGAAGCTGCTGGAACTGGCCAAGAAGTGGGAGGCCAAGGTGGTCACCAACGACTTCAACCTGAACAAGGTGGCGCACCTGCACCATGTGGAAGTGCTGAACATCAATGATCTGGCCAACGCGCTCAAGCCTGTGGTGCTGCCCGGGGAGAAGATGAACGTGCTCATTCTGAAAGAGGGCAAGGAGTTCAACCAGGGCGTTGGCTACCTGGACGATGGGACCATGGTGGTGGTGGATCACGCGCGCAAGCTGATCGGCAAGGCGGTCGAAATCTCCGTGACCAGCGTGCTGCAGACGGCGAGCGGAAAGATGATCTTCGGCAAGCTGGACGAGAACGGCAGAAGCGAGCCGATGCGGCAGGGGCCGATGGAGCTGGCGCACTGACCGCCTGCAAACTCCGGTGGCGCAGACACCTTCCCCTGTCTCAGAATCCAGACCTGGGCACCCATCTTCGGGCTACTCAAATTCTGATCTTGCTGATCTGGACTACAGGCGCGATATCGGTGTAGTTGGGTATATCCGCTTGAAGTTCGGCGTAATGCGGCATCACGGCCGCCGTGAAAGCTTCAATGGACTCGAATGTGAATGAGGCCATTGCGGCGTTGGGTGCTTGTGAACCAGGCATAGCGCCACTGAGGCCAATTTCGGCGGACACTGCTTTCAGCGCCGTCCCCAGCCGCTTGATCGCCAGCGGCATGTGGACATCGATGTAGTAGTCGGCGTTGAAGTGGCTTCCTGCATTGTTGGGATAAAGAAATGTTACTTTGATCATGACTTCTCCTGGGCTCTGGTCGAATCTTCCCGTCAATACTTTTGCACAGACGGGTCGATCTCGTCGGACCAGGCGAGTATGCCCCCGGCCAGGTTGACGACCTGGGTGTAGCCGGATTGCTTGAGGAACTCGGCGATGCGCTGGCTGCGGGCGCCCGAGCGGCAGTGGACGACGATTTGGCGGTCGCGAGGGATTTCGGCGAGGCGGTTGGGGACGTCGTTCTGCGGGATGACGGTGCCGCCGATCTGGGCTATCTGAACTTCGTAGGGCTCGCGGACGTCGAGCAGGAAGAAATCTTCGCCCCTGTCGCGGCGGGCCTTGAGTTCCTTCACGGTGAGCTGTGGGATTCCGTTTTTCAAATTCTTCTCCTGAGGGGTTTCCGGGACAATGCCGCAGAAATGCTCGTAGTCAATGAGCGCGGTTACGGTGGGATTCGTGCCGCAGACCGGGCACTCGGGATTCTTGCGCAGCTTGAGCTCGCGGAAGCGCATGTTGAGCGCGTCGACCAGCAGCAGGCGGCCGACGAGCGAATCGCCTTTGCCGAGGATGAGCTTGATGACCTCGGTAGCCTGGATGACGCCGACCAGGCCCGGCAGAATGCCCAGCACGCCGCCCTCGGCGCAACTGGGAACAAGGCCGGGCGGCGGTGGCTCGGGATAGAGGCAGCGATAGCAGGGGCCGGCTTCAGTGGCAAAGACGCTGGCCTGGCCTTCGAACCTGAAGATCGACCCATAGACGTTGGGCTTGCCCAGCAGCACGCAGGCGTCGTTGACCAGGTATCGCGTGGGGAAGTTGTCGGTGCCGTCGGCGACGATGTCGTAGTCCTTGAGGATGTCGAGGGCGTTGGCGCTGGAGAGCATGGTGTCGTGCTTGACGATGTTGATGGCCGGGTTGAGCGCGGAGAGCTTCTCTTCGGCGGAGTCAATCTTCTTGCGGCCAATGTCTTTCGTGGAATGGATGATCTGGCGCTGCAGATTGCTCGAATCGACGACATCGAAGTCGACGAGGCCGAGAGTGCCGATGCCGGCTGCGGTCAGATAGAGCGCGAGCGGCGAGCCGAGACCGCCGGTGCCAACGCAAAGCACACGGGCGGCTTTGAGGCGGCGCTGGCCCTCCATGCCCACTTCCGGCAGGATGAGGTGGCGCGAGTAGCGGGAGAGGTCGTCGGTGGAGAGCTCAGGCAGGGCGGGTTCGGCGATGGTCGGCATGGGTTCCTTACGAGTGAACAGTGGTCAGTGTGCAGGTCGGATTCGATCTGGTGGAGGCGTTTGGCTGAAATGCCGGACTATGTCATCGACCGCCAGCGATGGAGGGGATGATGGAGAGTGTGTCGGTGGCGGTGACGGCGGTGGCCTCCTTGGCGGGCAGGTAGCGGACGTCTTCGTCGTTTAGATACAGGTTAACAAAAGCGCGCAGCTTGCCCTCGGGGGTGAAAAGATGTTTGCGCAGTTCGGGGTGCGCCTGGACGAGGGCTTCGAGGGCCTCAGTGACCGTCGACGCGTCGACTTCGACTTCGGCGAGGCCGCCGGCGAACGGGCGCAAGGGTGTGGGTATAAAAACGGTCATTCGCAGAATTCCTCGCCGGTCTCATATTTGATTCGGCCGAGCAGGGTTTAGATGCGGAGAAGAACAATTGTAAAAGCAACCGCAGGTCCCCATTCGACTGCGCTCAGGGCCGGCTTTCGACTCCCTTCGCTATGGTCGCTCAGGATGACAGCTCATCTGCTTAGTCCCCTTCCACGAGAATGGTCTGCTGCTCGAAGCACTTGTCTTCTTCCGTTGCGCCGGCCAGCAGAAAAGAGTTGGTGACAGTAGCTTTGCCCCGCGCGACGGCGGTGATCACGTAAGAGCAACCCAGCCAGTGGGCTTCGGCCAAGTCGGTGGACGACCAGTGCGCGGGGTGGTCGGGGTGGGAATGATAGAAGCCGGCGATTCCCAGGCCCTGGCGGCGGGCGTCGCGCTCGATCTTGACCAGCTCAATCGGCGCGATCTGGTAGCGGTTGTGGGCGGAGTCGGTGCGGGTGTTGCCGGCAGGAATCGCGGTTTCAACCTGCCAGCCGCTCGCCGTGAAGCGCCCCAGCAGCGCGCCGCAGCATTCGTTGGGGTAAGTCTGCTCGCCGTGGGCACGAATCTGCTCGTAAACGGCGCGCGTCAAATGGAGTGTTCCCATCAGCCCTCCTCCCAGAAACGCTCAAATAGATATTTTTCAGCGCTGTCGGGCAGCACGGTGACAATGACGGCGCGGCGGCCGGCGGCAGCTTCTTCCTTCGCGATTTTCAGGCTGGCCACGACCGCTGCGGCCGCGGAGATGCCGACGAGCAGGCCCTCTTCACGGGCCAGACGCTTGGCCATGTCGTAGGCGGCCTCGGTTTCTATTTCAAGGTTGCGGTCGGCGAGGTGGGGGTTGTAGATGGCGGGGACGATGGATGTGCCCATGTGCTTGAGGCCTTCAAGACCGTGAAAGGGCGAGTCGGGCTGGAAGCTGATGGCCTGAACCGCGGGGTTGAATTCCTTAAGGCGGCGGGTGGTGCCCATGAAAGTGCCGCTGGTGCCAAGGCCGGCGATGAAGTGGGTGACCTCGCCGGCGGTCTGCTGCCAGATCTCCACGCCAGTGGTGCGATAGTGGGCCAGCCAGTTAGCGTCGTTCGAATACTGGTCGGCGTAGTAGTAGTAGCGGCCGGGGTCATTTCCTGCCAGTTCGCGGGCGCGGCGAATGGCTCCGTCTGAGCCTTGATCCGGGTCGGTCCAATCGACCTGCGCGCCATACGCATGGAGGATTCGCTTGCGCTCCGGGGAGACGTTGGCGGGCATGGCCAGGTGGACGGGAAAGCCGAGCGCTGCGCCCAGCATGGCGAAGGCGATGCCGGTGTTGCCGCTGGTGGCGTCGAGAAGTGTTTTACCCGGCACGAGCAGGCCGCGGGTGCGGGCGTCGGCCACCATCGAGGCGGCGGCGCGGTCTTTGACGCTGCCGCCGGGATTGGCCCATTCTGCCTTGCCGAGCAGAGCGACGCCTTCCAAGCCGCGGACAGCCTGGTTGAGCCGCAGCAGCGGGGTGTTGCCGATGCGTTCGGGGAGGGATGAGCCGATTTGGGCGGTGGTTTCCACGTGGAGTTGGTGCGGACTCTCCGCTGGAGCGAGATTTGAGTAGACTGGAAGTGTCAGGCAATCTTGCTGGCTCCCGCTCCACTATCCTCTCAGACTGGAAGACAAACATGGCCCGAAAATCCCGCAATCCTAACTTCGATCAGACGCTGGAGAGCCTGCGCGCTCATTCTTTCGATGTTGCACCCTATGCTGGAGTTGCGGGGGGCGTTCTGGTAACGAAGCACGGGGCGGGCGCGGTGCTGGTGCCGGGGAACAATACTCCGGTCGCGTTCTGGGAGCGGCCCGGAGCTGTTTATGGCAATGAAGTGGCCCGGTTGCTCGACCGCGGCTATCAAAAATTCCTGAAGACCTCGAAATACGAGTTTCCCGCGACCTCAGCGCAGCTCGAGGCCATTCATTTGTTCAGCGAGGAGTTGAGCCAGTTGACCGGGGCCATCAGCCTTTATAACGAGGCGCTGGGCACCACCAGCGACCTGTATGAATACGATCGCCTGCAGGGCCGGGACCCTGCAGAGCAAGCGCCGACGCAGCCATGGGAGCCGGTGGGCGAGCATTGAGTTTGGGCTTACGCGACTAGCATTCCATCGGCGGCTAAAAAGGCTGCGGAATGACGGCCGAGGTGGATTACAAGTACGCTAAGAGAATCCGCGGGGGCTGAAGCCCTTATTGATTTCGGGGCGCTTGCGGCACGACTGAAGTCGTGCCCTGACACTTCTTGCCGCTGCCGATGAGTTTTTCCGCAACTTGTAAAGCCGCGCTTCTCCTACGTCACTTTCAGCACTGCCATTTAAGGCAACGGAAAATTTCTGAAAAAGTGAGCAATATTGCACAGCAGAGTGCCGACAAATTGGGTCAACATCTGCTACAGTGCTGGAAAAACCGCGCAGCTGAATTCATCATTCCGCCCTTGATCTTCGAGAGGAGATTTGTTGCCGGCCAGGGGCTGGTCCTGGATCTCGAGATTCTCATTTTGGGTGCTGCTCCCATTGCTGTCATGAATCGATCGCCAACCGGTGGCATACACAAGCATTTTGAGTGACTTGCAGCCGAAGGGACTTTAAACGATGGTTGAGCTTCAAAAGCAAAAGTTCAACGTGGCGGCCTTCCTGGCAAGCGCGGGGCTGGGGCGAAGGATTGTGGAGATTCCGCCCAAGCGACAATTTTATTCGCAGGGAGACGCGGCGGACTCCGTCTTTTATCTGCGCAAAGGGCGAGCCAAGGTGACGGTAGTTTCCCTGGCCGGAAAAGAGGCGACCATCACCCTGGTGACGCCGGGGGAGTTTCTGGGCGAGGGAGCGCTGGCGCCCGCTGAAGGATTGCGTTTGTCCACGGCTACCGCCATTACCGCTTGCACCGCGCTGAAAATCTCCCGCGAAGAAATGATCAGGGTGATGCATGAGGAGCATGACTTCTCCGACCTGTTTCTGAAGTTTCTGCTGGAGCGGAGCATGCGCGTCCAAGCCGACCTGGTGGATCAGCTCTTCAATTCCAGCGAAAAGCGCCTGGCGCGGATCTTGCTGCTGATGTCGGAGTTTGGTGCGCCTGGAGAGCGGGCTCAGCGGCTGCCGAGAATCTCGCAGGAGACACTGGCGGAGATGATCGGGACCACAAGGTCGCGGGTAAGTTTCTTCATGAATCGCTTTCGAAGGATGGGTTTTATCTCCTACGACGGGCGCATCGAGGTGCACAAGTCACTGCTCAACGTGATTCTGCACGATCAGTTGACGGACGATGGCGGGGCAAAGCCGGGAACCGAAGAGCGCCGCAACTGAGAGTCGCCCAAAGCGCGCCGAGCGCTGGCGTGACTTGCCTGGCTGGAGACCGTCTTATAGCCCCCGGCGGCCGCTGATCAGGTTGAAGATCAGCACAATGACGGCAACCACGATAAGGATGTGGATAAGCCCACCACCGATGTGCAGGGTGAAGCCGAGCAGCCAAAGAATTACCAGAATTACAAAGATTGTCCAGAGCACAATTTTCTCCTTTGCGCCGCGTGCGCCCGAAATCGTATGGCCGATTCCGGGCGCAGGGCGCTATTTTATGCGGCGATTATTTGGATGCGAGCGCCTGGGCTTTTGCTGCTCCAACGGCATCGAGGAAGGATTGCGCCGAGGCCGGCACAGCTTCTTCGCCGCTCAGGATGTGGCGCGTGGAAACGTCGTGCCCATAGACGGCTTCGGTAGAATCGTCGTCGCGGCGAATGGCTGCCCCGGTCAGGGTGAGCCCGGCAAAGATGCCGCGGGCGCGCGAGTAGGTGAGGACCTCGGTGTTGAGCTTCCAGTCGGTGTCGGCAGAGGCGTGACGGCCAACCGGTCCGGCTGCCGCGGATGCGTCGCCGCCCAACTCAAAGTTGCTGTTGATCAAATGCTTCATCCCGTAATCGTTCTGGATGATCATGACCAGGTCAACGCCCTCGACGCCAATCTGCAATCCCCAGCTTCCGCCGGTAATGGTAAAGAACGCCGGTGCGCTCCATCCGTTGGCGGTACGGCAGGTGGCGACGCCGCGGCCATTTTCCGCGCCAAAGACAAAGCCGCCCTTGAGCATATGCGGCACAACGGCAACGCACTTTGCGTGCTCCAGGACTTCTTCCGGAATGCCTCTGTCCGGCGCCGACATGATCTCGTGCAAAACGCGGCCCGCATGATCGAGCCGGTCATCGGTTGCTTCGCGATTGCTTCCTGCCCAGGCCACGCTGGTCAAACTCAGAATTGCGACGAATGTCATCATCTTCTTCAAGGTTCTCACCGTTTTTCTACCTTTGCGCAGCGTCTCTATCTCTACGCGCATGCAAGCCACATAAGGTATCTCCCACACTAAGACGGGTTGGGGTGCCTAGTCTGAGCAATTGCGCTCTCTTTCGCTTTCAGCCCATATTCCGGCTCAGTAGTCTTCGGCCATCGATTCTGCCGTTGCAGTGTTCCCTCAAGGTTCTGGCGCTTCGGGCAAGCTCCAAAATAAATCCGTCAACATGAGCAGTTTGGACCAGACCTTTGCTTTCGATCAGGTGAAGCTCTGCTATAGTCCCGCGAAAACTGTCCGGTGCCGGAACTATCTGGAAATCCTGTTTGGCGGACGATTTTCTTGGGCGTCGGCTGCCAATTTCCACGGTGACGACGATGGCTGCCTAACAGGTTTCCCGGCCTTGACAGGTTGCGGTTCTGAACTGCCATGCAGGTGCCCGCGCAACTTTAGTGCTTGATTTCGGAAGGGTGGTATCGATGGGTTGGGACGAGAAACCCACATTTAACGTGGAGGCGTTCCTTGCCAACGCAGGGTTGGGGCGAAGGATCGTGCAGATTCCGCCCAGGCACGCGTTCTTTTCCCAAGGAGACCCAGCGGACGCGGTCTTTTATCTGCAAAAAGGGCGAGCCAAGGTTACGGTTGTGTCGCAGTCGGGCAAAGAGGCGACCATCGCGCTCGTCTCCTCCGGCCAGTTTGTCGGCGAAGGTGCGTTGGCTGCGGTCGCCGGATTGCGGCTGTCAACCGCCAGAGCCATTACCACCTGCACCGCTCTCAAAATCGCACGTCGCGAGATGATCCGCGTGATGCATGAGGAGCACGACTTTTCCGACCGGTTCCTCAAGTTTCTGGTGGAGCGAAGCATGCGCATCCAGGCCGACCTGGTCGATCACCTGTTCAATTCCAGCGAAAAGCGGCTGGCGCGGATTCTGCTGTTGATGGCGGAGTTTGGCAAGCCGGGGCTGGAGGCTCAATTCATCCCCAAGATCTCTCAGGAGACACTGGCGGAGATGATCGGGACCACCAGGTCGCGCGTGAGCTTCTTCATGAACCGCTTCCGCAAGCTTGGCTTCATTGAATACAGCGGCCGCATCCGCGTCCACAAGTCTTTGCTGAACGTGATTCTCCTTGATCAATCGCTGGGGGATCAAGCGCAGGGGAACGATGCGGAGAGGCGGGCCAGCGCGGGCGTTTAGGGGGCGACTGCGAGAGCACGGGCCAGGCCCTTTGACGGAACTGGTCGATTTTGAACAGCATCAGCAATCCATTAAATGGAATACTCGCTCCAATTCATTCTGGAAATCTGAATGGTTGGGTGTAGAGATGCCAATTACAAAAGCAAGGCTATTGATTGTTGACGATGAGTCGTCGGTCCGGCTGTCGCTCTCCTGTGTATTCGAGGCGATTGGCTATCGAGTGCGCACCGCCGCGGACGGCCTTTCGGCGTTGAATTCGCTGCGCGAGGAGATGCCCGAGATTCTGATCTCCGACCTGGATATGCCCGGCATGTCGGGTTTCGAACTGCTCACTGTGGTTCGATGCCGGTTTCCCGATCTCAAAACGATTGCCATGAGCGGCGCATTTTCCGGCGACGAGGTTCCTTCCGGTCTTGCCGCTGATGCCTTCTATCAAAAGGGCAGCAGCGTCGCCTGCATGCTGAAGATCATTGAGAATCTGCCCTGGCATGAGCGCATGCCTGTCGATCATGGAGCGGCGCCGGCGCTGGCTTGGGTGGAGAGCACCGGGCCCGCAGAGCGGGAAGCGCCGCGGCCCATGCAACAGATGCAAGCATCTTCATCGTCCGGGATTTGAAGTACGCACGCATTTAACCGCTCAATTGAAGAGAAAGAGGGTAGCAAAGATGCTCAGCCTCACCGAATCGAACGTGCTGCTGCGAAAGCAGGCCGAGCTGCCGATGGGCTTCAAAGTGGCAACGGCGGAGTTTCACGATGGATGGAGCCTGATGCGGTCGGGTGGGGCTGTGCGCCTGGGAAGAAAGATTCGAGCGCGCGGGTGGAATCTGATCGGGATTCCCGCCGGGGTGCTGCGAAGCGGGGTGGGCGATACATCGCAGATGGCCATTGCCAGCGCGTTGAGTCTTGCGCTGCGGCGGGTCGATTCACAGGCCAATGCGGTGGAGGTTGAGCGAGTCGAGCTTACACAATACCCATGGTTTTTCCTGGCCCGGGTGCGCGTCCACACCTACCGGATTCAACCGGGGGCCGAGCTGCCGGTGCTGGATATGGCTCTACCGCCGATAACGACACGACCTCGACGGACCTTGAGATCATCCGAACGCTTTCCGGAGTTCGGCAGTGTGATGCCGATGTTGAAGGGGATGCTGACCGTATCCAGAATCTCTGAGGTCAGAGCGCAATAACCTCTTCGAGACTCAGGCCGCGGTGCGGTCCTTCGCGAACGGAACGTCCCGGACTCAGCGTGGGGCGGATTGGCGGGTTGCAGCAGTAACCGCGATGCGCCGGCGCAACGACTCACTTGAGGCGAATGGAGTGCAATGAAAGAGCCCGAACTGATCATAGGCTATGAGGGAAAGGGCATAGCGGCTGCGGCGGCCTGCACCATGTGCGGCGAGTTCATGCCCGAAAAAGGCCCTGCTGTACGGAATGGAAAGAAGACGATAGCGCGATTTCAAGAAGACTTCAAGCTTCATGCCCGAATCAAGCACCAGCGCTATCGTGTGAACTGAAGTGCGCAATTTACCTAGTAGATTATTACTCTCATTTGATGCGCGCCCGCTCTCGCTGCAGTTCCCGATAGAGATCGCTTTTTGATTGTCTCAACTCGCGAGCGAGACGCTTGAGGGCTTCTTTCTCGTCCATGCCGGCCTCGGTTTGCAGGCGCGCTACGCGAGTGGAGATTTTTTCCGCGGGTATGGTTCCTGAGGTTGTGGCGGAATTCGCTGCGGATTGCGGCAAGGCTTCGACGAGCAACGTGATTTCGCCGCGAATGCGATCGCGGGCGACGAGCGAGCGGCGGGCTTCGGCCACCGTGAAACGCAGGAACTCCTCGTGAATCTTGGTGAGTTCGCGGGCTACGACGACGCGCAGATCGGGACCCCAAACGGCTTCAAGGTCGGCGAGCGTATCGAGGATGCGATGCGGGGCCTCGTAAAAAATCAGGGTGCGCGGGGATTCGGATTTTTTGGTTTCCTCGGCCAGCGCTTCGAGACGGCTGCGGCGGGCGCCTGCTTTTTCAGGCAGAAAACCGATGAAGTGAAACTCCGCAGTGGAAAGGCCTGAGGCTACCAGCGCGCTGAGTGCCGCGTTGGCGCCGGGGATGGGGATGACGGGAATGCCGGCGGCGATGGCTTCAGAAACAAGCCAAGCGCCGGGATCGCTGATGCCGGGCATGCCGGCGTCGGAGACAAGAGCGATGGCGCTCCCGCGCTTTAGCGCCACGATAAATTCTGCAGAGCGAGAGAGCTCGTTGTGCTGGTGGCAGCTTACGGTTGGGGTCGCAATCTGAAAATGGTTGAGCAGCTTCTGGGTCTGGCGGGTATCTTCGCAGGCGATGCGGTCGACGCGTTTGAGAACGTCGAGGGCGCGGATGGTGATGTCGCCGAGATTGCCGATGGGCGTGGCGATGAGGTAGAGGCCGGGAGCAAGAGGGGTGTCCGGACCGGCATCCATGGCCAAGTTCTAGCTTCCCGATTCTTCGCGCTCGATGCGGCGCTGCTCGGCGAGCAGGGACATGGAACTCATCAGGTTTTGCACGCTTACGATGCCGACTACGCGGCCGCTTTCAGCAACGGGAATTAGTGCGAGGCCGTGGCCCGCGGTGAGGCGGCGGATGGTGGTGCCGAGCGTATCTTCAGGACGCGCAACCTGGAAGGCGCGGGACATGACCGATTGCACGTAGCCGTTGCCGTCGTTGCGCAGGGCGTCGACGATGCGTTGGCGGGAGACGATGCCAACCAACTGCGGGCCGCGGACGACGGGGAAGTCTTCCTGCAACGAATGAACGCAGCGGCCGAGCGCGTCGGCCAGCGTGTCGGACGGCGAGAGCGTGGCGAAGTCGGTGAGCATTACTTCTCTCATCCGGACGGTGTCGACGACGGATTGGAAGAAGACGCCCTGGTCCTCAATCTGCGCGCTGACCATGATGAAGAAGCCGGCAATGATGAGCCAATAGTCCTGCAGCGCCAGCCCGCTGATCATGGCCACCAGGGCCAGCGCCTGACCGATGTGGGAGGCTCTGCGGCCGGTGGGCGCGAAGCCATGGCTTCGCGCGAAACTGCCGCGCAGCAGCCGGCCAAAGTCCAGTGGATAAGCGGGCACGAAGTGGATGACGGCCAGGCCTATCTGCATCCACACCATGCTGCGCAGCAACCAAACTGAGGTGATGAAGGGCTGGCCGAAAAGGTGAATGTCACCGCCGGCGCCAACGAATGTAGCTGCCAGCACCAGCGCCGTTGCGATGTTGGCCAGGGGGCCGGTGAAGGCCAGAAAGAATTGCGCGCTTCCCTGGCTGGCGCCCTCCTGGCTCTCAGGGTTGGCGTAGGCGAAGAGTCCGCCGATGGGTAGCAGCAGTACGGCGCGCAGCCGCAGTCCGAGCCATGCGGCAACGATCAGGCGAGCCGTCTCGCGCACCACCACGGCTACCACCAACACCATAAACAGGCCGAATCCGCGGCCCGGGCCTGCGCCGTCCTTGACGCCGAGGGCCAGGCATACGAGCGCAAGCAATGGGAAAAAGGCGTGGACGCGGATCTCGACGCCCATCCAACGGCCCAGCGGAATTGACCAGCCACGCATGCTTCGATTGTAGCGGGCCGGAACGCGATATGCTGAACTTCCGATGCGCATCATTGCAGGAACCTATCGTTCGCGAGCGCTTGCGGCGCCGTCCGGCCTGGCCACGCGGCCTACGAGCGACCGCCTGCGGGAGACGCTGTTCAATGTGCTGTCGCCGAGGATCGAGGGAGCGAATTCTCTGGATTTGTACGCAGGCTCGGGTGCGGTGGGAATGGAGGCGCTGAGCCGGGGAGCGGCGCACGTCGAGTTTGTGGAGCGGGCCGAGCCGGCATTGCGCGTGCTGCGCGCGAATCTTGCCCGGCTGGGGTTGACGGCGGGATTCCGGATTCATGCTGCCGGCGTATCGACAGTGCTGCGCAAGATGAAGCCCGTCGCAGCCTTCAATGTGGTTTTTCTTGATCCGCCTTATGACGCGGCTGAGGAGTATGCGGCGACGCTGGGGTTGCTTGGCGGTGCTGCGGCAGGTCTGCTGGCAGACGGAGCGCTGGTGATTGCGGAGCATCGCAAGAAAGAGCGGCTGGACGAGAGCTATGGTGCGCTGGCTCGGACGCGACTGCTGGAACAGGGGGATGCGGCGCTGAGTTTTTATGCGGCCGGCAAAAAATTGATTGCGGAGTAGGTGGGTTGGGGTGGCGAAGCCGGGGGGGCTCCCACCCTTTCGCAATAGAACGCGAAAGGATGGAGCACCCGGGCATTTATTCAGGACTGAGTAGCGTAACGCAAGCTTTCAAAAAGCAGGTCCTTCGACTCCGCTGAAATACGCTTCGCTCAGGATGACAGGTCGTTTTTTGATATGAACTTTCGAGACGAGACACTAGCCAAGTTTGCCAACCAGCTCTTCAAGATGAAGACCGGCCGGAATACTCGACAGTAACCACAGTGATGTCGTCGTTTTGTCCAAAGCCGGAGGCGGCGTCTGCGATGCGCTGCACGGGAAAAACGCTGAGCGCGCGGGTAAGCTCAAACCCAAACAGTTCGCCGGGCCGGGGCAGGAGTTTGGCCTTCGCCTCGACTACGCCGTCCGAGACAAAGGTGAGCTGGTCGCCGGATTTCAACTGGACCGTAATGCATTCGTAATCCGGGTTGGCAATGATTCCCAGCGGGAGGGAGCCGGGAACCGGCAACTCCTCGCCATTGAGATAGGGCGGCAGGTGGCCCGCGTTGGCCACGGTGAGCAGGCCGCCGGCGGTGATGTGCGCGGCCAGGCAGGTGGTAAATCCTCCGTGGGCCCGGCCGATCATGCGGTCATTGAGCGAGCGCAGGATGGTGGCGGGGTCGGTGCCATGGGCTGCCTCGGCGCGCAGTCCGCCCACCAGCACGGAGACCAGCATGGCGGCCGGCAGCCCCTTGCCGCTTACGTCTCCAACAACAATCAACAGGCCGCCGTGGCCGTCGCCGATTTGCTGGAAGAAGTCGCCACCCACGCGCTCGGCGGGTTGATAGATTGATTCGACCTTGAATCCGGGACACTGGTCCTGCTGGTCGGGCAGCAGCACCTGCTGGATCTGGCGCGCGGCTTCGAGTTCTCCGGCCAGCCGGACTTCGCGGCGGCGAGCGCGGGTGAAGCGCAGGATGAGGAAGACCAGCATGGCGAGCAGAAAGACCAGGTGCAGGAGAACACCCGGGTGCATGGTGAAAGGCGGAATCGAAACCGGCACATCCAGAATGCGCGGGACGCTGGTCCATCCCAACTGGCCGAGGACGATGGCCGTGTTGTCTGCCACATAGAAACCCAGATCGAGCAAAGTGGGGATCAGCAGCAGTCGAGCATCGAGATTGCCGGCCAGGGCGCGCTTGCCCAGCAGCACGAATATCCAGAACGCGGCGGGCAATAGCATCAGCAGCTGGACGATTGCGCCAGCTCCGGCTGAGGTCCATCCGGGCCAGTAAAGGAGGTTCGGAATCGGGCTGAGGACAACCAGAACCAGGAAGACACGGCCCATCTTGCCTGCGCGGGCATTGAGGACTTTGGCGAAGAAGCAGAAAGCCGCGAAGATATTGAGCGCGGCCAGGCTCCCATCGAAGAGATCGAAGATGGGGACGGGCGGAAACGCGTAGACTTCCTTGGCGACGTTGAGTGCGCTGTCGGCGGCTTGGGAGAGCAGGATAAGGGCAAACCACAGGTACTCGCGCTCGGCCGGGCGGAAGAAGAACAGGCAGAGGATGGCCAGGCCGACGAGAGCGGCTGCGATGGAGTAGCAGTAGTAGTCGACAAAGCGAACATTGCGCGCCAGTTGCTCGTGCGACGCGTCGATGCCCACCGAGGCCTGGTCGCCGGCCTCGTTGCCTCCTTGGAATGGGCCGCCGCCGACATAACCGGCCCAGATGGGCGAGTGCCAGACGCGAATGGCGACCTGGACGGAGCGATCCGCGTTGCTGGCGGACGAGGTGAGCGGAAACACCTGGGGGCTGAAGCGGGTATTGGGAACGGTGGTCGGCATCTGGCCGGATTGGCCCACCAGTTTGCCGTCGACGAAGACCTGGAAGGAGGTCACGATGGGCGCGAGCATCAGGGAGGTTGGACCCTCGCCGGCGGGGATTTCGACGGTGAAGCGGTACCATCCGTAGCCGCTCATGTTCGGATAGCCCTGCGCGGACCATGGGTGGTCGCTGGCCAGGAGCGGCCATGCGGAGTCGTCGAAGCCGGGCTCGGCCCAAAGAAAGGCCGCGGACGTCTGCTGATTGTTGGGGATGGGTGTGGGCGTCTGGGGCGAGTCGCCGGGGTGGAAGCGCCATTGTCCGTCGAGTGAGACGAGCGGTTTGCGGTCGCGGCTCAGGTCGAAGGATTGGGCGTGCGACTGCGCAGGCAGTGCTGTTGCGCAGGCCAAAATGGCCGCGGCGAGCGCAGCCAACCGTCGAAGACTGGAACCAAAGCGCATAGGCAGATTGCCTGGGGGAGGAAAAGCGAAACGTGGTTTGATGCTAACGCAGCGGGAGCGGTGTGTGCATCCGGAAGATGAGGAGGCAGCAAGGAGGGGATTGCGTTTAGAGTGTTGTGCATGAAGATTTTGCGATTGATGTTGGCGTTGGGCGTCGCGGGGCTGGCGGTTGGCGCGATCGCTGGTACGGCTGGGAAATCGGTTGTGGCCAGACGAACGACGGCGACAGCGCCGCAACTGGTGATTCTGGATACCGACATCGGCGATGATATTGACGATGCATTCGCGCTGGCACTGGCGTTGAAAAGCTCTGAGATTCGGTTGCTTGGGATTACTACTGCCTATGGGGACACGGACCTGCGGGCAAAGCTTCTCGACCGATATCTTGGAGCGGATTGCAGAGGTGGCAGCATCCCGGTGATCCCAGGTGCTCCCACGCCGCACACAAATGTATTTACGCAAGCCGCGTACGCGCGGGGAGAAGATGTAACCGCATGTCTGCACAACCAAATGATCGACGTGAAAGAGGAAGCAAGGTTGGTGCGGGAGCGACAGCATCATGACGCCGCGGGATTTCTGCTGCGGCAGATTCGCGAGGATCCTGGCGAAATAACGCTGATCGCAATCGGGCCCCTCAACAATATAGAGGCGGCGATCAAGCGCGACCCGGTCACGTTCCGCAAGCTCAAGCGGGTGGTTATGATGGGCGGCAGCATCTATCGCGGCTACGGTGAAAACGCCCCTCCGGATGCGGAATGGAATATCAGCCGCGACCCGGCGGGGTTGCGGGCGCTGCTGGCCTCGGGAGTGCCGGTGTTCATGATGCCGCTGGATTCGACGCAAATCCATCTCGAAACCAAAGAGCGGGAGGAGATCTTCGCGCATGGGTCGCCGATTACCGACCAACTCACCTTGCTCTACCACCAGTGGAGCGCCAATGCCGACGGCCATTCCACAACGCCGACGCTGTTTGACCCAGTTGCGGTGACCTACGCAATCCGCCCGGACCTGTGCCCGGCAACGCCACTGCGCATCGAGGTGGACGACAAGGGCTACACTCGGCCTGTGGACGGTGCACCAAACGCGCAGGTCTGCCTGAAGTCGGATGAGGCAGGCTTTTTGGACCTGCTGCTCAGCCGGCTCACCAAAGAAAATGGGCAATGAGCTGTTTCGGGCGCAGGGTTGGGTTGAGATTGCGCATACCGCCAAAAAATCCCGGCCTTGGGTCCCAAATCGTTGACCCTACCCCAATTTCTTGCTACAGTAAGAAGGTTCGGCAAGAACGCCTGCGCCCGTGTGTTCTAACGGTGAAGGCGTAGGGATGGCCCGGCCCGGCTCGATTTGGCTTCGGGTTGCATCCAGGGTCAGGCGTCCGCCACGGCGGAGTCGGCCAGACAAACTCCCGGAATGGCTCTCATCTTGCAGAGGGCAGGGATGATTCGCTACGGAGCCCGCGCGTTCTCCACCTTGGAGGGCTATGCGGGCCGGAACCGCGAAACGGAGTTGGCTTTGACCGCTGAAGAGCGGGAAAACGCCCGGCCACCGTCGTGGGTCTCGTCTGAGATTGGAACGAAGACAGACGCGAAGCAGCAACTCGAGGGCTTCTCTGCGTTTGCGCGGCTTGATTGCCGCCCAAAAGCGAGAACGGCCCGAAGGGCTCTGCGCGCGGCTGTGAAGTGGAATGAAGCAAGGTTTTTGAGCGTAAGGAGTTTTGGTTTGCCTACATTCAATCAGTTGGTTCGCAAGGGGCGTACGGCCCCACGGTACAAGACGGCGTCGCCGGCCTTGCAGGCTTCGCCGCAGCGGCGCGGTGTATGCACCCGCGTGTACACACAGACGCCCAAGAAGCCGAATTCGGCGCTGCGCAAGGTTGCCCGCGTGCGGCTGACCAACGGGATTGAGGTTACGACCTATATCCCCGGCATTGGGCACAACCTGCAGGAACACTCGATTGTGCTCATCCGCGGCGGCCGTGTGAAGGATCTGCCCGGTGTGCGCTATCACGTGGTTCGCGGCACGCTCGATTCAGTGGGCGTGGCCAACCGCAAGCAGAGCCGGTCGAAATACGGGGCCAAACGCGCCAAGGGTGGAGCGGCCCCAGCGAAGAAGTAGCAGTAAGGCAGGGGTTAGGGATCAGGGGTTAGGGGTTAGAAAAGCCCGATACTTGCCACGGATCACTGGAAGAAACGGTTCCGGGACGGTGGATTGAACCCGGACTAGGGCACGAGAAGGCGCATTGAGCGCGAAAGGGTTTTGAGGATTATGCCAAGAAAAGGGCACATTGCGAAGCGGGAAGTGGCGCCGGATCCGGTGTACGGGTCGTCGCTCGTCACCAAGTTTGTGAACTCCATGATGTGGGGCGGCAAGAAGTCGACTGCCCAGGGCATCTTCTACGAGGCGATGAAGAACCTGGAAGAAAAGGGCGGTGGCGACGACGCGCTGAAGCTTTTCAAGAAGGCAGTTGAGAACTGCAAGCCGCTGCTGGAAGTGAAGACTCGCCGCGTGGGCGGCGCCAACTACCAGGTGCCGATCGAGGTCGGTCCCGACCGCAGAACCTCGCTGGCCATTCGCTGGCTGATTACGTATGGCCGCAGCCGCGGCGAAAAGGGTATGACCGACAAGCTGAGTAACGAGCTGCTGGATGCGGCCAACGGACGCGGCGCGGCGATGAAAAAGAAGGAAGACGTGCACCGCATGGCCGAGGCCAACAAGGCCTTTGCTCATTACCGCTGGTAGTAAACAGGGATCAGTGATCAGGGATCAGAAAACCGAGACCTGAGACCTGAGGGCTGATTGAACAAAAAGATTTAACCGCGGGAAAACCCGCAAGGAAGAAAACTGCCGTGGCTCGCACCGTACCTCTGAATCGTTGCCGGAACATCGGAATCATGGCGCACATCGACGCCGGAAAGACGACAGCGACAGAGCGCATCCTTTTTTATACTGGCATCACGCACCGCATCGGCGAAGTGCATGAGGGCACTGCGACCATGGACTACATGGAGCAGGAGCAGGAGCGCGGCATCACGATTACTTCCGCTGCGACGACATGCACATGGAAAGATGTCCGCATCAATATTATTGACACTCCCGGCCACGTGGACTTTACCGCAGAAGTCGAGCGCTCGCTGCGCGTGCTGGACGGCGCGGTTGCGTTGTTCGATTCTGTTTCCGGTGTGCAGCCGCAGACGGAGACCGTATGGCGGCAGGGCGACAAGTATCGCGTTCCGCGTATCTGTTTCGTGAACAAGATGGACAAGAACGGCGCGGACTTCGAGCATGTGCTCGAAACCATTCGCAAGAGATTGGGTGCGCGACCCGTTGCTTTGCAGATTCCCATTGGCGCGGAAGCTAATTTCAAGGGCGTCATCGACCTGATTGAAATGAAGGCGATTGTTTGGCACGACGAGACCATGGGCGCCAAGTTTTCCATCGAGGAAATTCCCGCCAATTTGCTGAAGAAAGCCGAAGCCTTCCGGCTGCAGTTGATCGAGATCATCGCCGAGACCGACGATGTGCTGCTGGAAAAATTCCTCGAAGGCGAAACTCCCACCATCGCCGAGCTCAAAGCCGGCATCCGCCAGGCCACCATCGATCTGAAGGTCTTCCCGGTCATATGCGGCTCTGCTTTTAAGAACAAGGGCGTGCAGACCCTGCTCGACGCGGTCATCGATTATCTGCCCAGCCCGCTGGACAAGCCGCCGGTTGAAGGCATCAATCCCCACCACCTGGGCACGGTCGAGATTCGCAAGCCGGACGACAATGAGCCGCTTTCGGCGCTGGCTTTCAAGGTGATCAACGATCCATTCGGCAAGCTGTGCTTTGTGCGCGTTTATTCGGGCTCACTCAAGACCGGCGACACGATTCTGAATCCGCGCACCGGCAAGACCGATCGCATCGGCCGGTTGGTCAAGATGCATGCCAACAAGCGCGAAGATGTGACCGAGATTCTGACCGGCGACATCTGCGCCTGCGTGGGACTCAAGGAATTGAAGACGGGCGACACGCTTTGCTCTCCGGCTCATCCCGTGGCGCTGGGCGCGATTGTGTTCCCGGAGACGGTAATCTCGGTGGCGATCGAGCCCAAGACCAAGGCCGACCAGGAAAAGATGGGCGTTGCCTTGTCGCGCCTGGCCGACGAGGACCCTACTTTCAAAGTCCGCACTGACGAAGAATCCGGCCAGACGATTATCAGCGGCATGGGCGAGTTGCATCTGGAAATTCTTGTCGACCGCATGAAGCGTGAGCACAAGGTCGAGGCCAATGTGGGCGAGCCCAAGGTAGCCTTCCGCGAGACCATTCGCAAATCGGCCGAGGCCGAGGGCAAGTACATCAAGCAGACCGGCGGCTCAGGCAACTACGGCCATTGCAAACTGCGCATCGAGCCGAATACGCCGGGCGCGGGTTACGAATTCGTCAACGCCATCAAGTCCGGTTCGGTTCCCAAGGAATACATCAAGCCCATCGATCAGGGCGTGCAGGGCGCAATCGAGCTGGGTATCCTGGCCGGCTATCCGCTGGTGGACATCAAGGTAACTCTCTACGACGGCAGCTATCACGAAGTCGACTCGAATGAAATGGCCTTCAAGTTTGCCGGCTCGATCGCGTTCAAGGAAGCTGCACGCAAGGCTAACCCCGTTCTCCTTGAACCGGTGATGGCTGTTGAAGTGACTGTTCCCGAAGAGCACATGGGCGTCATCATCGGCGACATCAACTCGCGCCGCGGACGTATTGAGGGTATGGAGCATGTGGGCGGATCGCAGCTGATCAAGGCCATTGTGCCGCTGAAAGAAATGTTTGGTTACGTGAACGAGATTCGTTCGTCCACGCAGGGCCGGGCTTCGTATTCAATGCAGTTCGCGCGGTATGAAGAGGCGCCGCGCATGATTGCCGATGAAATTATCGGGCGGTCGCAGGGGAAGTGAAACGAGTGGTCAGGGATTAGGGTTCAGGGTTCAGCCGTTATCGTGATGAGTGGGCTGATTCAGCTTTGACGAGCGGAATGCAACTGACCACTAATCACTGATCACTGAACACTGTTTTGGGGCTGGAGCCGGATGGCCGGCGCCCCTGGATTGAAAC
>Ga0302324_100005319_pt1 | contig 28051 bp, 27 predicted proteins | sample Palsa_T0_1_FD_201949 | JGI IMG/M metagenome (GOLD analysis project Ga0302324, IMG submission 201949) | Peat permafrost microbial communities from Stordalen Mire near Abisko, Sweden - Palsa_T0_1 | ecosystem: Environmental > Terrestrial > Soil > Palsa > Peat permafrost | place: Sweden: Abisko...
GTATTGCTCCAGTAAACCAGACGGTGCTTCCATTTCTCCGTCACCAGGCCGTTGACGACGCGGATCATCACCAATCCGACGCCGGCGGGCAGCAGGAGATACAGCTTCTTCAGGGTATCGCCGAATTCGAGATCCGGCCGAATGACGACGGCGAAGACGGCAATGTTCAACAGCACCACGGCAAGCAGGCCCGGCCAATTGCCTTCGACGATCGGCTTGGAAGACTCATCCTTGGCGTTCTCGGGCATGTTGCGTGCTCGCGGATGGAATTCTGTTGCGGCCATGCAATCCGCGAACGGAATACAGCAAGTTGATCGATTCGGGTATAGTTTGGATATGCCGCCGCGCGTGGTGCTGCGTCTGGCCGATATTTGCCGGCCTTGCCCAAGAGGAAAGGTTGCTGACTTCCACTTGTGCCTGGCGCGGCGGCACGCCACCGGGGAGTTTGACGGTATAATTTTGTTCCTATAATGTTCCAAGCCGATTCGTATCGGCGCCCGTCTTCAAAGCGCCGTTTCCCGGGTGACGCGATTTGATCGGGTCCGTTGAAACCGGGCAATCAAGATATTGTGGTCAGCGCCATTTCATATCCGAAATATAGCGGGTTGGGAGACGTAGGGAGGGGGGTGTACGGAATCGTGAAAACGAATGCCGGCGGTCCCGAGGCCGGCGCGATTTTATGGCGGTACGATAGCGTTCGTGTCGTTCTCCCGCGCGATTCGCGCGAGGGGCAAGCTGGGGAAATGCATGATCCGCAAAGTCCTGTTCCTGCTCGCCGCTCTGTTCGCCGTGCCCGCGCTCGCCGATGGCGTGCCTGTCGAGCAGCTCGCCAAGCCGCCGGCCGATGCGAAGGTCTGGACCATCACTTCGAGCGGCGGCGCCGCGCGCCACGGCCAGATTTCGCTGTGGACGACGCCGGACGGCACGCATTGGTCGCGCATGGATTTCAATCTGCGTGGCTTCGTCAGCGAGTTCGACGAGCAGAACCGCTTCGCCCCCGACGGCACGCTCGCAAGCCTCGTCGTGCGCGGCACGGTGCCGGAAGGCGACGCGGCCGAAACCTATTCGGTGAAGGACGGCGTCTATACCTGGACCAGCCCGGTCGATCATGGCACGGGCAAGACTGTTCCCGGACTGGATTACGCGAGCTTCGGCGGCACCTTCGACTCCTTCATTTTCGTCCTCGACGACATGTTGAAATCGCCCACCCATTCCGTCGATCTGCTGCCGTCGGGCCGCGGCAGCATCGCGCCGCTGACGACGCTGGACGTCACCAACGGCACGGAAAAGAAAACGCTTACCGCCTACGCCATCACCGGCTTCGGCCTGTCGCCATTTCCGGTCTGGATGGATGGCGACAAGTTCTTCGGCATCGCCGGCGTGATAAGCTTCCTGCCCGAGGGCTGGGAAAAAGCCGGTCCCGAGATGAGCAAGGCGCAGGACGCGGCGCTCGCCAAGCTCGCGCCCGCCCAAGTCGCCGCGATCGCGCATACGCCCGTCGGTCCGGTCGCCTTCGAAAACGTCAAGCTCTACGATTCCGACGCGCAAAAATTCCGCGACGCGATGACGGTGGTCGTGAATAACGGCCGCATCGTTTCCGTCGGCCCCGCTGCGAAAGCCAAAGTGCCGGCGAGCGCGCAAGTGATCGACGGCGCCGGCAAGACGCTGATCCCGGGCATGTGGGATAATCACCAGCATTACGGCGACGATTCCACCGGGCCGCTGCTGCTCGCCTCCGGCATCACCAGCGTGCGCGATCCCGGCAACCAGGAAAACGAATTGATGGCGCGCAAGAAGCGCATCGACGACGGCCAATTGCTCGGCCAGCGCATCGTGCCGTCGCTGCTGATCGACGGGCCTGGGCCCTATACCGCGCAAGTCGCCTATGTCGTCCACAATCTTGACGAGGCGCTGGCGGCGGTGCACCACGCCAAGGACAGCGGCTATTTTGCCATCAAGATCTATGGCTCGATGGACCCGGCCTGGGTCAAGCCGATGGCGACGCTGGCCCATCAGCTCGGACTGCATGTCCATGGCCACATCCCGCACGGCATGCGCCCGCTCGACGCGGTGCGCGCGGGCTATGACGAGATCACCCACATCAATTTCGTGATGATGCAGGCGATGCCCGACGACGTGGTGAACGCCTCAAACGGCATGGCCCGTTTCGTCGGCACCGGCAAATACGCCTCCGGCGTCGATCTGCATTCCAAGATGATGACGGCCTATCTCGACGAATTGGCGAGGCGCCACATCGCGGTCGATCCCACGCTGGTAACTTTCGAGGATCTTTACGTTCCGGATCGCGGCACCTATCCGCCCGCCGATGCACCCTATGCCGACACGCTGCCGGCGCAATTCGCGCGCGGTTTCCTGTCGAGCGCCATGGCGCCGACGCCGGACCTCACGCGCGAGCAGATGCGTGCCAGCTTTGCCAAGCTGCAGGCGCTGATCCCGGAACTCGAGAAGCGCCATATCACCATCCTCGCCGGAACGGATGGCGTGGGCTTCGAGCTGATCCGCGAGCTCGAGCTTTATGTCCAGGCCGGGCTTACGCCCGCTGAGGCGCTGGCGACGGTCACGATCAATTCCGCCAGGGTTTATCATCTTGCGGACCAGACAGGCTCGATCAAGACCGGCAAGCTCGCCGAGCTCGCGCTGATCGACGGCGACCCGTCGAAGAACATCAGCGATCTCAGGCAAGTCGAACTGGTGATGCGCGACGGCAAGCTGATGAAGGCGTCGGATCTGCGCGCCGCCTTGGGAATTTCCGGGCCGCCGAAGAGGCAGTAGCTGCTCAGCGAATCTCCCAGGTGATCGTCACGCCGGCGGTGACGCTCTGTTCGCCGGCGGCCACGGGAACGGCGATGTCCGGCATCGCACGCATCGCCATCATCTTGTTCATCGGGCGCGGCGATTCATAGCCGCTTTCTGAGATCGACGTGATCGGGCCGAGCGCCACGCCGGCCGCTTTCGCCAGCACCTGCGCCTTGGCGATGGCGTCGGCGACCGCCGCGGCGCGCGCCTGCGCCAGCAGCGGCTTCGGATCGCGGATGGCAAGACCGACGTCGCCGATGGAATTGGCGCCGGAAGAAACCAGCGCGTCGAGCGTGGCACCGAGCCGGTTCAGATCCTCGACCGTCACCGAAACGTTGTTGGTAACCTGATAGCCGATGATGCGTTGTTGGCCAGACGAGGACGAATTGGTGGATGCGTATTGCGGTTGGACGGAGAAGTCCGCGGTCTGCATGTCCTTGTCGGCGACGCCGGCGGCCTTGAGCGTAGCGAACACCGCGTTCATCGCGCGCGTGTTGGCGGCGAGCGCTGCCGCGGCCGTCTTCGCATTGGTCACGACGCCGGCCGACAGCACGGCCTGGTTCGGTGCGGCCCTGACCTCGCCCTGGCCGGAGACGCTGAGCAGGCGCGCCGAAGGCTCGCTCGTGTCGGCCCTCAACGCGGATCCGGCGACCAGCACGAGCGCGGTTGCCCCCGCGACAATCGAGGCCGCCCGTCTGGCGATGCGCGTCCAATCGAGTGCCATGGCTTGTCTCCCCTGAGGACGCCCGCACCGTCGGCTCGCGGCGCGGCGAAAATGCGGCGAGTTTCGGCGCCGGACGGTTTCCTGTTAGGAAGCGCCGGGGCCCGTAGCTCAGCTGGTTAGAGCTGACCGCTCATAACGGTCTGGTCGCAGGTTCGAGTCCTGCCGGGCCCACCAATATCAGAAAGCGGCAAAGATCCTGAGCTTCGCTCAGGTGTGGCGATGTTCTGATGCGGAGCGCTTCTTGGCGGACCGAACGACCCGGCGGAGCGTTGGGGCTTCATGAGCACCCGTCTCAAGCCCGAGATCGATGCCTGCCGGCGCTGTCCCCTCTACCGCGATGCCACACAGGGCGTGGCCGGCGAGGGGCCGCGGAGGGCGCAGCTGATGCTAGTGGGCGAGCAGCCGGGCAACGATGAAGACCTGGCGGGGAGGCCCTTCGTGGGGCCGGCGGGACGCATGCTCGACCGCGCGCTCGGAGCTGCGGGGATCGAGCGCGCGAAGGTGTTCGTCACCAACGCGGTCAAGCATTTCAAATTCGAGCCGCGCGGCAAGCGCCGCATGCACAAAAAGCCGAACGCCCATGAGATCGAGCGCTGCAAGTGGTGGCTGGACAAGGAACGCAAGCTGGTATCGCCCGCGCTCACAGTCGCTTTGGGCGCGACCGCGGCCCGTAGCCTGTTCGGCAAGCCGATGACCATATCGCGGGTGCGTGCAGAAGTTCTGGAACTGCCGGATGGCGGTCGCGGTTTCGTCACCGTGCATCCTTCGTTTTTGTTGCGGATTCCGGATGCGCGCAGCCGGGCGGCAGAGCTTCGCCGCTTCATCGCGGACCTTCGCAAAACCGCCGCCATCATTTCATAGCGTCGATCGAAATATTTCCGACGTTCCAAGCCTTTGTCAGGAACCGCGGCGAGGGCACCACGTTGCCTCGATACGACCCAGCAAGAAGGCGAACAGACATGCAGACACAGCATAATACGGCGACCGGCCGCGATCTTTCCGCGCGCGAAAGCGGCAATCTGATCGGCAGCGACAAGGTCGAGGGAACGTCCGTCTACCGCGCCAATGGCGACCGCATCGGAACCATCGAGCGTGTGATGATCGACAAGCCTTCCGGCGACGTCGCCTACGCGGTAATGAGTTTCGGCGGCTTCCTCGGCGTGGGCAACGACTACTATCCGGTCCCGTGGTCGCTGCTCACCTACAATGAAGAGCTCGGCGGCTACGAAGTGAATCTCACCGACCAACAGCTCAAGGGCGCGCCGAAATTCCGGGAGAACGACTCTTGGGCCTACGACACCCGCGAGCGGGAGTCCGCCCTGTTCTCCTATTACGGCGCGATGCCTTATTGGTAAGGAGACCGCCATGCCCGAGATCAATCGAGCCAGAATTCTGATCATCGCCACCCACGGCTTCGAACAGGCCGAGCTCGAAGTCCCACGCGACAAACTTCGCGCCGCCGGCGCCAAGGTTGACGTCGCCACGCCCGACGGCAAGGAGATCCGCGGCTGGGACAAGACGGATTGGGGCCGCAATGCGCCCGCCGACCTCACGCTCTCCGACGTCAGGGTCGAGGACTATCACGCCTTGGTCATACCCGGCGGCGTGCTCAATCCGGATAAGCTGCGCATCGACGACGACGCGATGCGCATCGTGAAAGGCTTCCTCGCGAGCGGACGGATCGTGGCGGCGGTCTGTCACGGCCCGTGGCTGCTTGTGCAGGCCGATGCTCTGCGCGGTCGCGAGGCGACGTCCTACAAGTCTATCCGCAAGGATGTGGAGAACGCCGGCGCCAATTGGATCGACCGCGAGGTCGTGGTCGACAACGGCATCATCACCAGCCGCAACCCGGGCGATCTGGATGCCTTCACCGCCAAGATCGTCGAGGAAGTCCGTGAAGGCCGTCACGACAGGCAGCGAGCTGCGGAATAGCGGTCGGAACAGGAATTACGCCTCGCGGGTTTCCAATCGGAATCCAACGAGGGCGGTCAAGGATCAAGTCTTGCGCGACCCGACGACAGCCTACCCAAAGCCCCCTTTCGAGAAGCAATCCCAGCCCTGGCCGGGCCTCGCTTGCAGGATGACGCCCCGTCCTGACCACGGCGAAAAGACCTACCGAGGATCCGGTCGCCTCACAGGGCGCAAGGCGCTGATCACCGGCGGCGATTCCGGCATGGGCCGGGCCGTGGCGATTGCGTATGCGCGCGAGGGCGCAGATGTCGCCATCAACTATCACCCGGATGAGGAAGAGGACGCGAAAGAGGTTATTGCACTCATCGTGGACGCGGGTCGCAAAGGTATCGCGATTCCGGGCGATCTTCGCGAAGAAGTATTCTGCGCCGAACTCGTGAGGTGCGCCGTCCGCGAGCTCGATGACCTGGATATTCTCGTGAGCAACGCCGCCCGCCAGCAATCGAAGGAAACCATTCTCGACATCTCGACGGAAGAATTCGACGCGACGATGAAGACGAACATCTACGCGCCGTTCTGGATCATCAAGGCGGCCCTTGCGCATCTCAAGCCGGGCTCGGTTATTATCGGCACCGCTTCGGAACAGGCTTATGATCCATCACCTGAGCTCTACGACTACGCACAGACCAAAGCCGCGACTATGAATTTCGTGAAGTCGCTGGCCAAGCAGCTTGCGAAGAAGGGGATTCGAGTGAACGGCGTAGCGCCGGGACCGATCTGGACGCCGCTTCAGGTCAGCGGCGGCGCGAGCATGGAAAAGCTTCAACAGTTCGGCAGCCAGACCCCAATGGGCCGACCGGGGCAGCCGGCAGAACTAGCTTCCATCTATGTACAGCTAGCGGCCGCCGACGCGAGCTACGCGACGGGACAAATCTATGGTTCCTCTGGCGGTGCAGGCCAGCCCTGAGAGGACAGGCCCCGGAAATCGCGCTGAATCGCGCCGTGCCGTGCGCGGCGCGTGCCCGCCGGCACAATATCGAGGTCGCGCGATTCGCTCTCCACATAAGAAAAGGGCGGCACAGAAGCCGCCCAAGTTCGGAGCGCATGGTGCGGCGCTCCGCTCAGGCAGATGGGGGAGGGATGGTGCTGCCCGTTTCGATGCGAGAGTTCTCCCGCCAAATCTCGTAACCTGCAAAGGCTGGCCTGTTCATCACGGCAGCTTGACGGCGAGCATCGTCGTCCGACGCGCACAAGGTTTGATATACCAGCGCGACGCCGCCAGTCAGCGACAGATAGCGAAATTCATAGCTGTTCGTTGGATGCATATCTGTATGCCTCCAAGTTAAGTTCGGTGGCATTTTAATCCCGGGTAGCGTTTCCTCGAAGCGGATTTTTTGTCCGATTCCGTACCTTGCGCCTTCTGAAGACAAGACCCGGCTGTATGGAAAGCGCTATATCTAACCGATCATGCGGTCATATTCCGCTTCAGGAATCCCATAATACCGGCCGGCATGCCGTTCGAGCCCGGCTCGGTCGACCAGGACGATGGTTCTGCGTTGCGTGCGGATCAGGCCTCGCTGGACCAGGGCATGCAGCGCCTCGGTGACGCCCGGCCGCCGTGTTCCGAGCATCAAGGCCAGGAACTCATGCGTGAGATGGATGTCGTCGCCCTCGACACGATCATGCGCCATCAGAAGCCAGCGCGCCAGCCTTTGTTCGACCGGCGCATTGGAATTGGCGACCGCCGTATGGGCAATCTGGATCATGAAGCTTTGTGCAAAGCGAAGAACGACGGCGCGTAGAGTCGCAGACCGATCCAGCGCATCGCGCATTGCCGAAGCCTCGATCCGTTGTCCGTCGCCACCAACCTGCATGTAGATCGAATGCGGCGAGCGGTTGTCGCCGAGTATCACGGCAAGACCGCTCATGCCCTCGCATCCGATCAGCCCGACTTCGCCCTTGGCCTGAGGCTTGGTGACAGCCACGACCGAGGCGATACCGTGCTCAATGAAATAGAGCGCATCGACGGTCTTGTTCGGGTGCTCAAGCGGCGTGCGCAAATCGAGAGTGACAGCTTCGAGCTCCGGCGCGAGCAACGCGAGATCGGCCGGCGACAGCGCCGCGAGCAGACGATTGCGGAATTTGCTGGTTACTTTTGATCGCGCCATTCGGCCACCCGCCTTGCCCTTAAACAGGGCAAGAGCGAGTGACTTCGCTTCTCTCAGCCGTCCGCGCCCAGAATCCTTGCGAACGATGTCGCACCGTACAGGAAAGTGGTGATGGAGGGGGTTTTCTTTGTCCGGAAGCGGACAATCGATCATCTGCACGACCATCGGTCGTAGCCGACCGATGCTTCGCTGCGAACTAACGGTTCACGAGGAATTCAGAACGGTCAGAAATAGGGAACCCAGGAACCAGATTGCCTCCAGGCCGTAATCGAAGGCAGGGCGTCCGCAGACAGGCGGACAGCTCTATTTTTCTGCCGCAGTCAGAATATCTCGATGGAGAACACAATGGAAAACAGGCGTCCCTTGGCGGTCGTGACCGGAGCTTCTTCCGGCATCGGCCTGGAACTTGCGAAATGTTGCGCGAAGGACGGCTTCGATCTTTTGATCGCCGCCGACCAAACGGAAATCGAAAACGCCGCCGAACAGCTTAAGGCATTCGGCGGTTCCGTTGAGGCGCTGGAAACCGATCTTTCCACGACCGACGGCGTGGACGAACTTTGTGGGAAGATCGGCGGGCGTCCGGTGGCGGCGTTGCTGGCCAATGCCGGACACGGTCTGGGCAAAGGGTTTCTCGATCAGGATTTCGACGAAATCCGCCATGTGATCGACACCAACATCACCGGCACGCTTTATCTCATCCACAAGGTGGGCCGGAACATGCGCTCCATCGGCGAGGGCAAGATCCTGATCACCGGCTCCATCGCGGGCTTCATGCCGGGCACGTTTCAGGCGGTCTATAACGGCAGCAAGGCGTTCATCGATTCCTTTGCGGCCGCCATCCGCAACGAACTCAAGGATAGCGGCGTGACGGTGTCATGCCTGAAGCCGGGCGCGACAGAGACCGAATTCTTCGAACGCGCCGGCATGATGGACACCAAGGTCGGCCAGTCCGAGAAGGACGATCCCGCCGACGTCGCCAAGCTCGGCTACGAGGCGATGAAGAAGGGCGAGGATCATGTGATCTACGGCTTGAAGAACAAGCTCCAGGTCGCGGCCTCCGGCGTCATGCCGACCAGCACGCTGGCCGAGCAGCACCGCAAGCAGGCCGAGCCCGGCTCGGCGCCCAAGCATTAGATGCGTTTCTCCGTGGGAGGCTCGGCGACTTCATGCCGGGCCTCCGCTCGGAGACCGCGGATGAACTCTTCGACATAGGGCGCTATCGCGAAGACGATGAACCCGACTGCAGGCGGGATAAGGGCGTCCCACGTTGGCGGCGCCTTCAGCGCGACGGAAAAATCCGCGGCAGCAGAACCGAACCCGATTAGCGCCTGCGCCTGCGACCAATGCAGGATGCAGAGCAGCAGGAATGCGGTGAGCGGCATGATTTCGAGCACCGAATGGACCTGATGTTCGAAGATCGTGACGTTGCGCGTGGTCATCGCCACTTTCAAATCGATATAGCCGGTGATCTGGTGGGCGATCAGGCACAGGATCATGAATCCGAGCAGGAGCGCGTCGATCTTCAGGAAGATCGCCGCCAGGATGGGCACGCCCACTTCGCCCAGCATCAGCCAGTGAAGCGCGGATTCTTTCGCGCCCGTTGCATGTTCGATATGGGTCGCGCGATGGCACAGATAGTCCGCGAATCCCGCGAGCACCCAGAGCGGAAGCACGATATACATCAGCACGTCCCAGACGGCCCTGAACCCATCCATGTTTCTCTCCAAAGCCGCGACATTTCCGGAACCAAGCCGTTTGCGCGGGGTTTTGTGAACGGCACTCGACGAAACGGAGACGGCAATGCGCGCACTTGTCTGGCACGGACGCAACGATGTGCGTTGCGATACGGTTCCCGATCCCAGGATCGAAGATCCGCGCGATGCCATCGTCAAAGTGACGGCCACTGCGATCTGCGGTTCCGACCTGCATCTCTACGACGGCTACATTCCGGAGATGAAGAACGGCGACATCCTGGGGCATGAGTTCATGGGCGAAGTCGTCGAAGTCGGCTCCGGAAACAAGAAGCTGAAGCCGGGCGACCGGGTGGTCGTGCCTTTCAACATCTGCTGCGGCGAATGCTTCTTCTGCAAGAGGGGCCAATGGTCGTGCTGCGAACGCAGCAACCGCACCGCAGACAAGGCAAAGAAGATGTTCGGCCACGTCACCGCGGGCCTGTTCGGCTATTCCCATCTCACCGGCGGCTATCCGGGCGGACAGGCTGAATATGTCCGCGTGCCATTCGCGGATGTCTGCCCCACCAAGGTTCCGAACGGACTCAGCGACGAACAGGTGCTTTTCCTCACTGACATCTTTCCGACCGGTTACCAGGGCGCGGATTTCGCGGGCATCGAAGACGGCGACACCGTTGCGGTGTGGGGGTGCGGTCCCGTGGGCCAGTTCTGCATCCGCAGCGCGCTGATGCTGGGCGCCGGCCGCGTGATCGCCGTCGACCGGGTAGCCGAGCGGCTGGCCCTCGCGGAAAAGGGCGGCGCGGAAACGATCAATTTCGACAAGGAAGACGTTTACGACCGCCTGGACGAGATCACCAAGGGCCGCGGTCCAGACCGCTGCATCGATGCCGTCGGCATGGAAGCGCATGGCAGCGGAAGCTGGGACGCGGTGGCCGACCGCGCCCTTGCGCTGACCGGCCTCGGCACGGATCGCATTCACGCATTGCGCGATTGCCTGCGCAATGTGCGCGCCGGCGGCACGGTCTCGATTTCCGGCGTCTATGGCGGCTTCCTCAACATGTTGCCGCTCGGCGCCGCATTTCAGAAGGGCGTCACCATCAAGATGGGCCAGTGCAACGTGCTCAACTACATGGACAAGCTGATGCGCATGATCGAAGAGGGAAAGATCGACCCCTCCTTTGTCATCACCCATCGTTGCGGGTTGGAAGACGGACCGGACATGTACAACACATTCAAGAAGAAAAAAGACGGCTGCATCAAGGTCGTGATGAAGCCGCATGGATAGACCTGCAACGAAGCTCAGATGGCGAAGCTCAAGCGGGGATGACAAAGGCCGCGGACCGGCCGGGCCAAGCTAGGCGGCCGGCGGGAAACGAATTCCGCCATCGCGCGTTTGCAGAATTGGCCGCCGTTTGGCGGTTCGACCTGCGGGCGGGCGAGCGTGTTGCAGCAGAGACATCCACAGCGGTTTCCGCCACATTTGATTCGCATCGCTTCGCTCCTTTGCGCGGCATTCCTGTCCACGCCGGCGCGCGCCGATGCGCCGCTCAACTACCTGTACAGTCACGGCGACAAGGCCGATCCGGTGGTGAGTCTCACCTGGGGCGTGCTGATCGTCTCGCTCGCGGTCACTGTCATCATCGCCCTGCTGGTCGCGGGGGCCATCTGGCGGCGGCCGGGATTGGCGATGGCGCAGCCCGGCTCCCGGATCGAGGTCGCGCAACCGGCAGGCGGCATGCGCTGGATCTGGATCGGGGTGAGCATTTCCACGGTCGTGCTGCTGGCGTCCGTCGTATGGACCATGGCCGTGCTGGCGCAGGTGAGTTTGCCCGCGACCAAGCCGGCGCTCACCATCGAGGTCACGGGCCGGCAATGGTGGTGGCAGGTCCGTTACTTGAGCAACGATCCGTCGCGCATCTTCACCACCGCCAATGAGATTCATATTCCCACGGGCATGCCGGTGCGCTTCATCCTGATCGGCGGCGACGTGATCCATTCCTTCTGGGTGCCGGCGCTGGGCGGCAAGACCGACACGATTCCGGGACAGACCAACGAGACCTGGCTGGAGGCGCACGCGCCGGGCACCTATCGCGGCCAATGCACGGAATATTGCGGCATCGAGCACGCCCATATGGGTTTGATCGTCGTGGCGCAGACGCCGCGCGATTTCCAGGCGTGGTGGAATCACCAGCTTCAGTCGCCCGTCGCGCAAGCGAACGGGCAGGTGGCCGCAGGCTTGATGGCTTTCAACACGCATTGCGGTTCGTGCCATGCCGTGCGCGGCACCGACAGCGCGGGCGTGCTCGGTCCCGATCTCAGCCATCTGATGAACCGCGGCACCATCGCGGCCGGCGAGTTGCCCAACGATCCGCAGGACCTCGCGCATTTCATCACCGATCCGCAGGGCGTGAAGCCCGGCATCCTGATGCAGAAGCCGGAATTGTCGGCGAACGAACTGGCCGACATCCAGGCCTATCTCAAAACCTTGAACTAGGGAGCGCGCATGACCATCGACGATTACGAACGCGCTCCGACCGTCGCCGTCGAGGATCGCCAGCCCGCGCTGCCCGAGGAATTGCGCAAACTTTGGGAGACCAAGCCCGGCTTTCTCGGCTGGCTCTCCAGTGTCGATCACAAGGAAATCGGCATCCGCTATATCATCACGGCCTTCGCTTTCCTGATCGCGGGTGGTGTCGAAGCCCTGATCTTCCGCCTGCAGCTCGCGGGACCGAACCTGCATCTGCTGACGCCCGAGCAATACGACCAGCTTTTCACCACGCATGGGATGACGATGATCTTCCTCTATGCGGGGCCGGTGCTGACAGGCTTTTCGAATTATCTATGGCCGCTCTTGCTCGGCGCGCGTGACATGGCGTTGCCGCGGCTCAACGCGCTGTCCTACTGGATCTATCTCTGCGCCGGCATTTTCCTCTATGCCGCCTTCGCGTTCGGCTTCGGGCCGAATGACGGCTGGTTCAACTACGTTCCCTATGCGGCGCGCGCCTACAACAACGGTCCCAATATCGATTTCTATTCGCTAGGCATGATCCTGCTCGGGATTTCGACGACGGTCGGTTCGACCAATTTCATTGTCACCTTCCTCCGGCTGCGCGCGCCGGGCATGTCGATCAATCGCGTGCCCATCCTGGTCTGGGGCACGCTGACCGCCGCGGCCGCCAACATCTTCGCGATTCCGGCGGTAAGCCTTGCGTTCTTCCTTCTGTGGATGGACCGCAATCTCGGCACGCATTTCTTCGACGTGCCGACCGGCGGCCAGCCGCTGCTGTGGCAGCATCTGTTCTGGATGTTCGGCCACCCGTGGGTCTATGCCATCGTGCTGCCGGCGATGGGCATGGTGTCCGACGGGTTGCCGGTGTTCTGCAGACGTCCCCTCGTCGGCTACACCGTCGTGGCGCTCGCCACCGTCGCCACCATGGTGCTGGGCTTCGGCGTCTGGGTGCACCATATGTTCGCGACCGGGCTTCCCAGCGTCTCGCTCTCCTTCTTCAGCGCCGCCTCGATCATCATCGCGGTGCCGAGCGCGGTCGGCGTGTTCGCCTGGATCGCGACGATCTGGACGGGCAAGCCGATCCTCACCACCGCGTTCCTGTTCTTCGCCAACTTCATCGTGCTGTTCACCATCGGCGGCGTCTCGGGCTACATGACGGGCTCGGTGCCGGTCGATTGGCAGCTCACCGACACCTATTTCGTCGTGGCGCATCTGCATTACGTGCTGATCGGGATCAACGTGTTCCCGGTGGTCGGCGCGGTCTATTTCTGGTTCCCGAAATTCACCGGCAGGATGATGGACGAGCGGCTCGGCCGCTGGAATTTCTGGACCATGTTCATCGGCTTCAATGTCGGCTTCTTCCCGATGCATATTTCCGGCCTTCTCGGCATGCCGCGCCGCGTTTACACCTATGCCGACGGCATGGGCTGGGACTGGCTCAACCTGATCACGACGGCGGGCTCTTATCTGTTCGCCATCGGCGTGCTGATGTTCCTCATCAATGTCGTGAGGAGCTATCGCAATGGCCCGCCGGCCGGCGACAATCCTTGGGACGCGCCGACCCTGGAATGGGCGACGTCTTCGCCGCCGCCGCCGTATAATTTCGTCGTCATCCCGACGGTGCAGAGCCGCCATCCGCTGTGGGAAGACCGGCTGGGCGGCGAGACGCCGGGACACAGCTATGTCCATGCCGGCCTCGTGCTCGATCATGGCCGCGAGACAGTGGGCACCTCGCCGCTCGATGCCGAGCCCGACATCATCCTGCGGATGCCGAAGGATTCCTTCGCGCCGCTGATCCTGTCTCTGACGCTGACCGCAATCTTCATCGCTCTCGCCTTCAATATCTGGTGGCTGGCGATCGTCGGCGGGCTTGCGACTGGCGCGGATATCATCTTCTGGCTGTGGCCCGAGCGCGGCTTGGGCGAAACCGCGGAGCCCGCGACCAATGGCTAGCCGCATCGCCCTGGATGGAAAGCTGCCGGTCGGCGCGATCGACACGCGCGCGTCCGGCTGGTGGGCGATGATCTTCGTCGTCTTCACCGAGGCGTCGCTGTTCGCCTATCTGCTGTTCAGCTATTTCTATCTGGCGGTGCAGCCGCATCTGGCCGGCACCTTCCCGCAAGGCGGCCCACCCTCGCTTGCTCTCGCGCTGCCGAACACCGCCATATTGCTGCTCTCCAGCGTCGCGATCGGCTGGGCCCAGTTCAACATCGAGCGCGACGACAACCGGCGCCTGTGTTGGGGCCTGGGCATCGGCGCGGTGCTGGGCATGATCTTCCTGGTGATCCAGTATTTCGAATGGGCGCAGAAGCCGTTCACGCTCGCGTCGTCGTCCTACGGCTCGCTCTATTTCACGGTGACGGGCTTCCACATGGCCCATGTCGTGGTCGGCGTGATCATGCTGTGGATGCTCTTCGCCTGGTCGGCGATGGGCTATTTCAACCGCGTCCGCTACGCCCACATCCATATCGGCGCGCTGTATTGGCATTTCGTCGACGCGGTGTGGCTCGCGGTGTTCTTCACCTTCTACATCACGCCGCTCTTGGGGATGGGATCATGAGCGACGCGCTGCATATCGCGCCGCCGCGCGATCCGGGGCGTTTCTGGGCGCTGATGTTCGGCGCCTGCGCCGCGCCGATCTTCTGGCTCGGGCAATTGATATTGGGTTTCGGTGTGACGGCGGAAATCTGCTATCGCGGCGATCATCCGTCGCTGATCGCATCGGGCACCGCCCTGCGCACGGCGCTGATCGCCTTCGATGCCGTCGCCGTCGTCGCGGCGGTCGCCGGCGGGATCGTGTCGCTGATCATCTGGCAAGCCACGCGCGTGGAGAAAGAGGCCGCCAGCATCGCCGAGGGCCGCGCGCATTTCATGGCGCTGTGGGGCATCTGGTCCAGCGTCTGTTTCCTGATCGCGATCGGTTTCGAAACCATCGCCTCCATCGCGGCGCCGCTATGCATACGCTGAGGCAAAAACTTGCGCTGGCGGGCGGCATCGCCGCCCTCGCGCTCGTCGTCCTGCCGCCTCTTGGCAGCGGCGCCGACCAATTGTTTTCGCTGCACATGGTGCAGCATCTGCTGCTGATCGCCATCGCCGCGCCGTTGCTGGCGGTCAGCGGCGTGTTCGATCGTCTGCATCGTTTCGTGCAGCCTGTAACGGCCTGGCTCGCTTTCGTCGGCATCTTCCTGTTCTGGCACTGGCCGGCGGCGTTTCAGTGGGCGGCGGGCAATCCGGCATCGCAGCTTCTCGAATATGCCAGCATCCTGTTCGGCGCGCTGCTGTTCTGGAGCATCGCGCTGTCAGGGCGCAGCGGCCTCAGCCTGGGCGCGCGGGCACTGTTCGTGATGACAGGGGCGGTCGCGACCGATCTGCCGGGCGTCATCATGGTGTTCGCGCCGCGCGCGCTATGCACCATGCCGGGCGAGAATGCGGCGCTCTGGGGCCTTACACCGCTGCAGGACCAGCAGATCGCGGGCATGCTGATGTGGGTGCCCGCAAACCTGATCTTCTTCGGCATCGCGACCTGGCTGTTCGCGCTGTGGATTTCCGACACGTCCCATTCGCAGGTGATTTCATGACGCAAATTCCCCCCGAAAAGAGAAAGCCCTTCATCGCGCCCTGGGCGATCGTCGCCGCGGTGCTGGTGGCGCTGTGGATCACCAAGGCGCTGGCCGACGATCTCGACACGCTGTCGCGCGACGACAAGCAATGGATCATGCCATCGAAGAACTACGCGCAGACGCGCTTCAGCGGCCTCAACCAGATCAACGCCGCCAATGCCGGCAGACTCGGCGTGGCATGGACGTTCTCGGTCGGCTCCAATCACGGGCAGGAAGCGGCGCCCATCGTCGTCGGCGATACGATGTATGTCGTCGGCGCCTATCCCAACGAGCTGTTCGCGCTCGATTCCGTCACCGGCGATCTCAAATGGAAGTACAGCCCGCATGTCGATCCGTCGTCGCAGGGCGTGGCGTGCTGCGACGTCGTCAACCGCGGCGAGGTCTATGACAACGGCAAGATTTTCTTCAACACGCTGGACAACCATACCATCGCGGTGGACGCCAAGACCGGCAAGGAGATATGGGCCGTCAAGCTCGGCGAGATCACGCGCGGCATGACGCTGACCATGGCGCCCTTGGCCGTGAAGGGGAAAGTCCTGGTCGGAAATTCGGGCGGCGAGATGGGCGTGCGCGGTTGGGTGACCGCCGTGGACGAGAACAGCGGCAAGATCGTCTGGCGCGCCTACTCCGTCGGGCCCGACAAGGACGCGCTGATCGGTCCGCGTTTCCATCCGTTCTACAAAGACGCGCAAGGCAAGGATCTCGGCGTGACGACCTGGCCGCCGGGACGCTGGCAGGTGGGCGGCGGGCCGGTGTGGGGCTGGCTGTCCTACGATCCCAAGACCAATCTGATCTTCTACGGCACCGGCAATCCCGGCCCGTGGAATTCCAACCAGCGGCCCGGCGACAATCTGTGGACCACCACGATCTTCGCGCGCGATGCCGACACCGGCGAGGCGGTGTGGGGCGATATCCTCAATCCCCACGATCTCTACGATTATGACGAGATCAACGAGAACCTGCTGCTCGACCTGCCGATCGCCGGGCAGATGAAACACGTGCTCGTGCATCCCGGCCGCGACGGCTTCATGTTCGTGATCGACCGGCAGACCGGCCAGATTTATTCCGCCGACAAATACGACACGCAGACTTCGATGAAGTCGTTCGACCTGAAGACCGGCCGTCCGGTGATGAACGACGATCTGAAGCCGCTGCTCGGCAAGAATATCAGCGGCATCTGCCCGGCCTCGCCCGGCGTGAAAGATTGGCAGCCCACCGCCTATTCGCCGCTCACGAAGCTGCTTTATATCCCGCATCAGCATATCTGCATGGACTACAAGACCGCCGAAGTCGGTTATATCGCCGGCACGCCTTATGTCGGCGCGACGGTCGATATGTATGCGGGACCGGGCGGCTATCGCGGCGAGTTCGCGGCCTGGGATTTGACCAAGCGTCAGAAGGTCTGGGCGATCCACGAGAAATTCCCGGTCTGGACCGGCACGATGGTGACGGCGGGCAACATCGCGGCCTATGGCACGCTGGACCGCTGGTTCAAGATCGTTGACGCTCGCAACGGCAAACAGCTCTACCAATTCCACGCGCCGAGCGGCTTCGTCGGCCAGCCGATCACCTATCAAGGCCGCGACGGCAACCAATATATCGCGATCCTCTCCGGCGTCGGCGGCTGGGTCGGCGCGCTCGCCAATGCCGAGATCGATCCGCGCGTGCGCAACGGCGCGCTGGGCTATACCGGCGCCGTCAACGACCTGCCAGCCTATACCAGCGGCGGCAGCACGCTCCTGGTCTTCGCGCTGCCGAAAGATGCCGTCCATGCGCATTAGGGCTTTCCTCGCTGCGCTGGCGGTTCTCGCGCCCTGCGCGGCGCAGGCGGGCGTGTTGCGCGTCTGCTCCGATCCGAACAACCTGCCGTTCTCCAACCGCGCGGGCGAGGGTTTCGAGAACAGAATCGCGGCGCTGGTGGCGCGCGATCTCGGCGACAGCGTGGCCTACACCTACGCCGCCCAGCACGAGACCTTCATCAAGCGCACCCTCGATGCGCACCAATGCGACGTGGTGATGGGCGTGCCCGCCGGCATGGACGAGGTGGACCAGACGCGGCCCTATTATGCGTCCACCTATGTCTTCGTATATCGCAAGGACCGCGCCTTCCAGCTTGCCTCGCTGGCCGATCCCAGGCTGCGCAAGTTGAAGATCGGCGTGCATCTGATCGGCGACGATGGCGCGCCGCCCGAGGTCGCGCTCGGCCAGGAAGGCATCGTCGATAATGTGCAAGGCTTCATGATCCAGGGCGATTACGCCAAGCCCAATCCACCGGCGCGGCTGATCGAGGCGGTCGAGAAGCGCGATGTCGATGTCGCGGCGGTGTGGGGGCCGCTGGGCGGTTATTTCGCCAAGCATTCGCCGGTGGCGCTGAGCGTCGTGCCCATGACCGATACGGCGCAGTTCAAGCCGCTGGTTTTCCGCTATGCCATCGCGATGGGCGTGCGCAAGGGCGATACCGTGTTGCGCAATCGGCTGGACGCGGCCACCGCGAAGGAACAGCCGGCGATCCGAAACATTCTTCAATCCTATGGCGTGCCTTTGGTCACGCTTAAAGGTGGCTCCGATGGATAGTTTGCGCTGGACGATCGCCGGCATCGCGGCCGCGATCGTCGTCGTGATCGCGACCGCGTTGGCCTTGATATACATGCCCGGCTCCGCGCCCGGATCCTCGACGGCGCTGGCGCAAGGCTATAGCGGCATGGTCCCGGCGTCGGCGCTGCTGCGCGTACCGGTCAGCGGCATCTATCCCGGTGGTGCTGCGACCGGGCTTAACGTCAACATGCCCAACCCCCTGGCCAACGATCCCGATGCGGTGCAGCGCGGCATGAAGGATTTCGATGCGTTCAACTGCTCGGGCTGCCACATGGCGAATGCCGGCGGCGGCATGGGCCCGTCGCTCAGCGACGACATCTGGATCTACCGTTCATCGGCGGCCAACATCTATCTGGACATCGTGCAGGGTCGCCAGGCCGGCATGCCGGCGTTCGGCGCGATGTTGCCGGACCGCACGGTATGGGAGCTCGTCGCCTACATCCAGAGCATCAGCGAGAAGCCGGGCGCGACCTTCGGCACCACGACATCGCTCGATCCGCAATCGCCAGCCATCGAGCAGGTTCCCGCCGGCCGCATGCAGAGCGCGACGCCGTGGAAATTCACCGAGCCGATGCCGAAGAACGGCGAGAAGCCCGGCGGCTAGTTGAAACGAGGCGGCTTCTATCGGTGTTTCTTCCAGACGTTCAGAAGCGGTCCATCCTTGCCGTAGACAGGGTCGGCGCGCGGCAGGCGCACTTTGGCGATCGATGCAACGGCCTTTGCGTGATCGATCTGGGATGGCTTGGGTTCGTCATATTTGCCCGATGTCGCGGGATAAGCACCCACGACGAGAAAATCGCGGCTCGCTTTGAGGCGGCGATGACCCGTGCCGGCCGGCTGGACAACGACGTCGCCGGCTTTCAGATCGAGCATCCTGCCTTTGGCGCCGCCGAATTGGACCCGGGCCGCGCCGCGCGCGATTCCCAAGACCTCATGGGTGTGCGTGTGGAAATGCAGGAAGTCGTAGATGCCGTCGCGCCAGGAATCTGTCCATCCGTTTTTCGCGAACAGATCCTCCAATATCGCCGCCGGATCGCAGCCAGATGTCAGGGCGACCGGCGAACGGTAGAGCACCATCGGCCAATGCGGATTGTTGGGCGTCTCGCCATCGTCCTCGAAGCGAAAGAGATGCGGTTTCCGACTGCGTGTGAAATCGGGCAGATCGCGACGCTTCGGTCGTCCCCAGCCCGTGATCCGTTCACCCGCGCGTTTGGCGTCTTCCAAGATCGGCATGGCAAATCCCTCATTCTGAAACTCTACCGCACGGGCCGGGTTCCGCCGGGTGCGCTGGGTACGCCGCCGCAACCTTTTGCGCCGCTTGCCGTTTGCCAATCAGCCGGAGGATGCAGGCGTGGTTCGCGCAAGCCCAGATTCCCAAAAGTCGATTTCCCTTCGCGCAGCCATGGACGCGGGGCGGTCTTCGCATTTGCTCCCGCCGTCCGCCATCGACCGGTGCCGCCGCAAATTCCTGCGAATTTTCCCCGACGGCTTTCGCGACGAGACCTATCTCGCCTGGGAGCGCGACTACAAATGGGAGGCGCACCGGGAGTGGCAGGAACAACTGGGCCGCGCGAAGTTCCGCGCCTTGCTGCAAGACGGGAAATTCGCCGAGATAGCCGCCCGCGCGGTGAAGATCGAGTCCGGCCGCAGCCTTCTCTTTTCCTTCGAAAAGATGGCGCTGCGCGACGCGGTCAAGATGACAGGCGGCGCCGAAACGTTCGCAAACGGGCTTTATGAGTTCCTGCACGGGGCGGGCTCGATGGAAACGCGCTTTGGCCAATGGTGCGACGCCGTCGCCGCGCTGCCGCGCCGACAGACCCGCGTGCTCACCTGGCCGCTTGTCACGGTGTTCGGCTTCATCGCGCAGCCCGAACGGCACATTTTCCTCAAGCCGAACACGACGAAAGAAGCGGCGCGCAAATGCGGTTTCGACTTTCACTATGTCTCGCGCCCCAATTGGGAGACGTATCGCAGCTATCTCGAATTCGCCGCGGAAACGCGGCGCGCGATCAAAGCTTTGCGCCCGCGCGACATGATCGACATCCAGTCATTTCTCTGGGTGCAGGGCTCCGACGAATACCGCTGAGTTGCCCGGCAAGGCGGGCAGACTAACCGCCGGGAACAATTCGAGAAAACGTGCGTTAAAAAAGCGCGCGGGCTTCAACCGCAAACCGCTTGGAGGGATCATGGCCAGGAAATATTCGCGCAGCGCCGGCAAGGATGTCGAGCGGGCGATGCATCGCAAGAAGAAAGGCAAACTCAAAAGCGGCAAAGGCGGCAAGGGCGGCACGGTGAAAAGCCGCAAGCAGGCCATCGCCATCGGCCTGTCGGAAGCTCGCAAGAAGGGCAAGAAAGTCCCGAAGAAACGCAAGAAAAGCCGTTAGAACAATCGTCGCTCGCGCCGCACCCCGCTTGAACAGGAGACGATCATGGCAAAAACGGTTGGCGATTTCCTGCTCGAGCGGCTGCAGGCTTGGCAAGTGCGCCGGATTTTCGGTTATCCGGGAGACGGTATCAACGGCATCGTCAGCGCGCTCGGCCGGGCGGGCGACAAACTTGAATTCGTCCAGGTCCGTCACGAGGAAGAAGCGGCGTTCATGGCCTCGGGCCATGCCAAGCTGACGGGCGAGGTTGGTGTCTGTCTCGCGACCTCGGGCCCGGGCGCCATTCACCTTCTTAACGGACTTTATGACGCCAAGCTCGACCGCCAGCCGGTCGTCGCCATCGTCGGCCAGCAGGCGCGCGCCTCGCTGGGCGGGCACTTCCAGCAGGAAGTCGATCTACTGTCGCTGTTCAAGGACGTCGCGAGCGATTTCGTCCAGGTCTGCACCGCGCCCGAACAGGCGCGTCACCTGATCGACCGCGCTTTCCGCATCGCCAAGGCGCAGCGCTGCGTCACCGCGATCATCTTTCCGAACGACGTGCAGGAAGCCGACGCGGTCGAAGCGCCGGGGCACGTGCACGGCACAATCCACACCGGAACGGATTTCACCCGGCCTATCGTCATCCCGCGGCAGGCGGATTTGCAGCGCGCCGCGGACATCCTGAACAAGGGCGAACGGGTCGCGATGCTGATCGGCTCGGGCGCCGCGGGCGCTGTCGCCGAAGTCGTCGCGGCGGCGGAAACATTGCAGGCCGGCGTGGCCAAGGCGCTGCTGGGCAAGGCGGTTCTGCCGGACGATCTGCCCTTTGCCACCGGCCAGATTGGCCTTCTCGGCACCAAGGCGTCGTACCGGCTGATGATGGAATGCGACACGCTGCTGATGATCGGTTCGACATTTCCCTATGGCGAATTCCTACCGAAGGAAGGCCAGGCGAAAGCCGTGCAGATCGACATCGATCCCACCATGCTGTCGTTGCGCTATCCGATGGATGTCGCGCTGACCGGCGACGCAGCGGCGACGCTGAAGGCGCTGCTGTCGCTGCTCGCGCCGAAGCCCCGCGGCAAATGGCGCGAGACGGTTGAGAAGAACGTGACCGATTGGTGGTCGGACGAAGAGGCGCGCGCCAGGCTGGAGGCGAAGCCGCTCAATCCGGAATATTTCTTCTGGGAATTGTCCAGCCGGCTTCCGGAGCGTTCGATCTTCGCGGTCGATACCGGAATGTCGACGACCTTTTTCGCGCGCGCGGTCAAGATGCGCAAGGACATGAAAGTCGCGATATCGGGAACGCTGGCGACGATGGGACCGGCGGTCTCATTCGCGGCGACCGCGAAATTCGCTTTTCCCGACCGCCCGGCCTTCGCGTTCGTCGGCGACGGCGCGATGCAGATGCTGGGGCTCAACGCGCTCGTCACGGTCTCGAAATACTGGAAGCGCTGGCGCGACCCGCGCCTGATCATCTCAGTCCTCAACAATCGCGATCTCAACATGGTGACGTGGGAGCTGCGCGCGCTCGGCAGCTCGCCCAAGGTCGCTGAGACGCAGGATTTGCCGGATATCGATTATGCGCGCTACGCCCTGATGCTCGGCCTTTCGGGTCTGACCGTGGACAAGGCAAGCGACGTCGACTCGGTCTGGGACCAGGCTTTGCGTGCGGACCGCCCGGTCGTGATCGACGTGAAAGCGGACCCCAATGTCGTCGCCTTGCCGCCGCACGCCACGCTGGAGCAGACCAAGAACTTCCTTCTCGCCATGGCGCGGGGAGACGAGGACCGAAACGCTGTGCTCGCCCAACTCTACAAGCAATTGGCGGCATGACCGGCGGCGCGGTGCGCTTGGGATTTGGGCGTGCCATCGGAACCAAACCGGCCCGGTTCCCGTTTGGAACCTCAGGGGCGGCGTGCCCTATCCAAGGGGTCTGCCGTGGCGTCAGGCGAAGGCGATCGCAAGAGGGATGGTCGGCAGAACCGCGGTCACGACGATTCCAAGGACGGGGACGACAAAGAAAAGCCCGAAGACGACGACAGCGACGAAGAACAGGACGAGGGTAAAGAGAAGAAGCCCAGCATCTTCCAAAACCCGCTGGTCAAAATCGGCGCAGCCATTGTCGTTGTTCTGCTGCTCGTCGGCGGACTTATCTGGTGGCTGATCGCGCGCCAGTACGAAGATACCGACGACGCGTTCATCGATACCCATATCGTTTTCGTCTCGCCGCAGATTTCCGGTCAGGTGACCGCCGTGCGGGTCAACGACAACCAGCCGGTCCGCAAAGGCCAGGTGCTGGTCGAGATAGATTCCGCCGATGCGGATGCGCGCCTCAGCCAGGTCCAGGCGCAGGAGGCGCAGGCCGAGACCCAATATGAGCAGGCGGTCGCCACCGAGCGCGGCTCCGCGGCGCAGGCGGAAAACGCCGAGCACGATCTCGCCCGCTACAAGCTGCTGCAGCGCACCTCGCCGGCCGCCGTCGCGCAGCAGCAGGTCGATCAAGCCGTCGCCGCCGACCGCAATGCTGTTGCGCAGCGCGACGCCGCGCGCGCGCAGATTTCAGGCGCTCTCGCCCAGATCAAGGTCTACAGGGCGCAGATTGCGGCGGCCCAACTCAATCTCGGTTACGCGCGCATCGCCGCGCCCGTCGACGGCCATGTCGTCCAGCGCACTGTTGCCGCCGGCAATTACGTGTCGCCCGGGCAGCAGATGATGGCCATCGTACCCCTGCAATTGTGGGTGACGGCGAATTTCAAGGAAACGCAGCTTACCTTGATGCGCCCAGGCCAGAAGGTCAGCGTCGAAGTCGATGCCTGCGGCGACAAGAAAGTGAAAGGCCACGTCGACTCCATTCAGCGCGGCGCCGGCCAGGCCTTCGGCATCCTTCCGCCGGAGAACGCGACTGGCAATTACGTCAAGGTGGTGCAGCGCGTGCCGGTGAAGATCGTGCTCGACCGCGTGCCGCGCGATTGCGTGCTGGGTCCCGGGATGAGCGTCGAACCGACCGTCAAGGTGCGCTGATGTCTGCGGCTGGCGCGGCCAAGCATGGCGGTTGGACGCCGGAGCGTTCCGTCGCGGGCAAGCGCAATCCCTGGACGATCATCGCCGTCATCTCGATCGCGACTTTCATGGTCGTGCTCGACACGTCTATCGCCAATGTGGCGCTCGGCCATATCGCGGGCAGCCTGTCGGCGAGTTATGACGAAGCGACCTGGGTGATCACCAGTTTCCTGATCGCCAATGCCATCATCATTCCGATCAGCGGCTGGCTGGCCGACGCGATCGGTCGCAAGCGCTACTACATGATGTCCGTGGCGCTGTTCACGGCGTCGTCCCTTCTGTGCGGCCTTGCGCCGAACCTGCCGTTCCTCATCCTTGCGCGCATCCTGCAGGGCATCGGCGGCGGCGGGTTGGCGCCGGTCGAGCAATCGATGATGGTGGACACGTTCCCGCCGGCGAAACGCGGCGCCGCCTTCGCGGCCTATGGCGTCGTGGTGATCGTCGGGCCGATATTGGGGCCTTCGCTCGGCGGCTGGATCACCGACAATCTGTCCTGGCATTGGGTGTTCCTGATCAATGTGCCCATCGGCGCCCTGTCGCTGTTCCTAGTCAGTCTTTTCGTCGAGGAGCCGCCGGCGCTGAAAAAAGCGCGCAAGAAATTGATCGCGAAAGGCCTCAGCATCGATTTCGTGGGCTTCGCGCTAGTGGCGCTGTTCCTCGGCTCGCTCGAAGTGACGCTCGACCGCGGCCAGCGCGAGGACTGGTTTTCCAGCCCGATGATCACCGGCTTCGCGATCGCGGCGGCGGCCGGTCTCATCGCATTCATCCCCTGGGAGCTTTCGCGCAAGGAGCCCATTGTCAAGATCCAGCTCTACGGCCAGCGCAATTTCCTCATCGCCAACATCTTCATGATGATCATGGGCGTGATCATCTTCGGCAGCACGCAGTTCATTCCGCAGCTCTTGCAGGAGGTGCTGGGTTATACCGCGACCAATGCGGGGCTCGCGCTCACCATGGGCGGGCTTGTCACGCTGCTCGTCATGCCGGCGGCCGGGTTCCTGACCGGCAAAGTCGATCCGCGCTATCTGATCGCCATGGCGCTCGCCATCCAGGGCATCGCGCTGTGGAACATGAGCACGCTCGACACCCAGATGTCGTTCGACAACGCGGCCTATGCGCGCATGATCCAGTCGGTCGGCCTGCCGTTCCTGTTCGTGCCGATCACCGCGGTGTCCTATGTCGGGCTCAAGCCGCAGGACAATAACCAGGCCTCGGCGCTGATGAACGTGTCGCGCAATCTGGGCGGCACGTTCGGCATTTCCTTCGTGCAGACGATGCTGGCGCGCCGCGCGCAGATTCATCAGGCGCAATATGTCGAAGGCCTCAATCCGCTCAACCCGAGCTATGCCCAGGGCCTGCAGCGGATCACGCATGCGCTGATGGGCCGGGGCCTTTCGCAGGCCGAAGCGACGAAGACCGCGGCGGCGGAACTCTATCGCATGCTCGAGCAGCAGGCGAACATGCTGTCCTATGTCGACGTGTTCCATGTGCTGATGCTGATCGTCTTCGCCGCGCTGCCGCTCGTCTTCCTGATGCGCAAGCCCAAGAAAAACGCTGCGGCGGGCGAGGCGGCGGCATGAGGAAACCCGCTTATCTCGCCGCGCTATTGCTTGCCGGCTGCTCGGTCGGTCCGAATTACGTCAAGCCGGATATTGCCACGCCACCCGCCTATCAGGATTTGCCCACGACAAAAGCACAGGCGCCCTTCAGCTTGCCGGTCGCAAGCGAAGCCGACCTGTCGCAATGGTGGACGCAATTCGGAGATGCGGAGCTTGAGAGTCTGATCGGCCATGCCTTGCAATCCAATCTCGATCTGCTCACGGCGGCGTCGCGCGTGCGCGAGGCGCGCGAGCAGGAAATCGTGGCGGGCGCGGCAGGCCTGCCGCAACTGAATGCCAACGGGCTGGGGGCTCATATCCATTCCAATTCCAGCCTGCTCTCCAAGCTGGGCGGCTCGGGCAGCGGGTCGTCGGGCGCCGCGCCGCCGAGCGGGCCGATGGATCTGAAGCTCTATTCCGTCGGCTTCGACGCCACCTGGGAAGTCGATATTTTCGGTGGCGTGCGCCGCGGCGTCGAGGCGGCGCAGGCCAATACCGAGGCTGCCATCTGGCAGATGCGCGACGGCGAGGTGACGCTGACGGCGGAGATCGCCGCCGATTACTTCACCCTGCGCGCCACCCAGTCGCGCATCGCAACTTTGCGCGCCGAAGCGCAAAGCCAGCAGGGTGTCCTGACGCTCACGGCCGACCGCGCCCATGCCGGCTTCGTCACCCAACTCGACGTCAATCAGCAGAACAGTCTCACCGCTTCGACCTTGGCGCAGATTCCCGGGCTCGAGGCGCAGGCGCATACCATGGAGCACGCCATCGCCGTGCTCCTGGCCGAAGAGCCCGAAGCGATGACCGGCGAGCTGGATCGCAGCGCCGCATTGCCAAACCTGCCGCCACAGCTTCCCGTCGGCCTGCCGTCGGACCTGCTGCGCCGCCGCCCCGACATACGCGCCGCCGAGCGGCAGCTTGCTGCGGCGACCGCGCAGGTGGGCGTCGCGGTCGCCGATCTCTATCCCAAATTCAACCTGATCGCCGCGGCGTCGTTCACCGGCAGCAAGCTCAGCAACCTGCTGTCGGGCGACAATCTGGGCGAGGTGGGATTGGGCTCGATCATGTGGCCGATTTTCCATGGCGGCGAGATACACGCCAACATCCGCTCCAAGAAAGAAGACGCGAAGCAGGCCTATTACGCCTATCAGAAAGCGGTGTTGGGCGCGGTGCGCGACGCCGAAGACGCTTTGATACGCTACACGACGGAACAACAGCGCCTGACCCAGCTTGAGCGTGCGGTCGCCTCGGGAAATTCGTCGGTCGCTCTCGCGCGTCAGCAATATCGCGTGGGACTGGTGACCTATGTGAACGTGCTGACGGCCCAGGCGAACGCGTTGTCGGCGCAGGATCAGCTTGAGCAGAGCCGCCAGGCGCTCGCCACCGACCTGGTGTCGCTCTACAAGGCGCTTGGCGGCGGCTGGCAGGAAACGAATTCTGCTATGGCACGGCGGAATTAGCCGCCTGGAGCGCTTTGCGCAATTTCGCGACGTCGCCGCGCGAAACCGGTGACGCGCGATTGCCCCAGCTATTGCGGATATAACTGGCGACCGCGGCGATGTCGTCGTCGCTCAGCGCCGCGAAGGACGGCATGGAAAACGTCGTCTTCGCGTTTGGCGTGACAGCCGACTGCGCGCCTTCCAGGATGATGCGCTCCACCGTCAACGGGTCGCGCCCCATGACCAGTGTATCGCCCGCGAGTTTCGGATAGTCGCGCGAATCCGCCGCCAAGTGACACACGGAGCAGTGTTCGACAAAGACCGCTTGCCCCAATTGCATCGTGTGCTGGTTTGGCGCCGAAGGAGCCTGTTCCGGCCATGGCGGCAGGCTTTTCAGGTAAACCGCAATGGCGGTGAGATCGGCGTTGTTCATGTGGCTGGTGGACTGCTCCACTTTCTCCTGCATCGAGCCCGCGGCCGAGGCGTAGCTGTTTCGCCCCGTCCGCAGATAGGTCACGATGTCGGCGACGTTCCATTTGCCCAATCCGTCATGCGTGTTGCCTCGCAGATTGGCGGAGAACCAGTATTCTTCCGTCCCGCCGGTGAAGGCCTTGCTCGTTTCGTCGCCGAACAGCGCATTCTTCGGCGTATGACAGGCCGCGCAATGGCCGAGCCCATTGACGATATAGTCGCCGCGATTCCATTGCGCCGATTTCGACGGATCGGCGTGGAACGCGCCTGGTTTGAAAAACAGCGCATCCCAGAACCACATGAGCGCGCGAAGGTTGAACGGGAAGACGAGCTTGTTCTCGGGTGGCGCTGCGCGCACGGGCTTCAGCGTCTTCAGATAGGCAAAGATGGCGTCGCTGTCGGCGCGGCTGACATGGGTGAAATAGACGAAGGGGAAAGCGGGATAGAGCGGCGCGCCATTGGCCGCGATGCCCTCATGCATCGCGCGATAGAACTGACCGGCTGTCCACTGCCCGATCCCCGTCGTCCGGTCCGGGGTGATGTTCGGGGAATAAACGGTTCCGAATGCCGCCGTGAAGGGAAGCCCGCCCGAATAAGCCGAATCGGCTCCGCTGCTGTGGCAGCCAGCGCAATCGCCGAGCATGGCGAGATGCCTGCCGCGTGCCACGGCATCCTGCGCATGAGCGATCGCAACACTGCCAAGGGCAAATGCCGCCGCGAAAAGGAGCGCTCGTTTGAACATTTTCCGGACTGCATTCCGACCAGACGAGAACGATACAGAAGCAAAAGATGTTCCCGCAGGATGACCCGGCGGCGCTGGAGGGAATGGCCGAGGCCTCGGTCCTTTGCAGTCGGGCGGGACATTCCACTCCAGCCTATAAGCTATTGAATGAAAACGGAATAATCGATTTTTCGCCCGGACGGAAATGCCGTCTCGCGGAAATTCCGCGATCCCTGTTCGCGCCATATCGGCCACCAAATGGCGCGGAACCTTTCGACCGGAACGACGTTGGCGTAGCTGGTCGAAGGGTCTGATTGGGATGGCGCGGCTGCATTCCGATTTCGGCATGGCTCGGGTGATT
>Ga0302324_100005321_pt1 | contig 28042 bp, 24 predicted proteins | sample Palsa_T0_1_FD_201949 | JGI IMG/M metagenome (GOLD analysis project Ga0302324, IMG submission 201949) | Peat permafrost microbial communities from Stordalen Mire near Abisko, Sweden - Palsa_T0_1 | ecosystem: Environmental > Terrestrial > Soil > Palsa > Peat permafrost | place: Sweden: Abisko...
GTTCCCGGTAGGACATACCCCGATGCCCGTAGTGGCCCACAAAACAAACCAACCTTCGTGAGCTGCCTGATACTCTAAGCAGCAGGTGGAAAACGTGAAGAAAAAGCGGCGCCCCGGCTGGCGGCTAAAGACATGCATGATGGTTTTAACGGCGACCACAACGGCGCTGGCGGCACAGGAATCGAAAGCACCCGAAATGCCACCCCGCGAACTGGTGCGGATCGCCGTCGCGAATGAATTTGCGGCGAGCGATCATACCAAGACTCTGCACATGTTCCGCTCCCACAAAGAAACTCCGAAGGGCTCGCAAACAAAGCTCTATGTGGAAACCACCGACGCGCTGGCAGCGATGGTCATCGCCGCCAACGACCAGCCTTTGACCGAACAACAACAGCAGGCGGAGACGGGACATCTGGAGTGGCTGATGAGCACTCCGGACCAGCTTCGCAAGAAACATGCGCGCGAAAAGGAAGATGAAGCCCGTACCCTGCAAATCTTGAAGGCGTTGCCCGACGCTTTTCTTTACGAGTACGCCGGCACGGAGAACAGCCAGACGGGGCCAGGCGGAGCCGGCGGTACGCTGATGAAGCTGAACTTCAAGCCCGATCCGGCTTACTCCCCGCCCTCCCGCGTGGAGCAGGTATTGGCGGGCATGCAAGGCTATCTGCTGATCGACGCCAAGGCGCGGCGCATCGCCAAGGCCGACGGCACGCTGTTCCGCGACGTCACCTTTGGCTGGGGCATCGTCGGCCGTCTCGACAAGGGCGGACAATTCCGGCTGTGCCAGTCCGATCTGGGCCTGGGCGACGGGTCATGGGGCATCACCGAGATCAGCCTGAACATCACGGGCAAGCTGCTGCTGTTCAAGGGCCTGAACATGGTGTCGGACGAAACCCTCAGCGACTTCCGGAAGATGCCGGAACAACTGACGTTCGCCCAGGGTGTGGGAATGCTCAAGGCCGAACAGGAAAAACTGGCCCGCAACAACCATGCGGAACAGCCTTCCGAAGCGCAAAAGATGCCGCAGTAGCGGCTACCTGGCTCGCAGAGTTGCCTTTCGCACCGTCAGCTTTTCGATTAAATCTTCCTTGATCTGGTAGCCGGTTCCCGGCTGGTCGCCGATCGAGATCATGCCCTGCGGAGAGACGGTTACTTCCGGATCGATAATGTCCTCCTTCCAGTAACGCTTGGAAGCGGAAACGTCGCCGGGGAGGCGGAAGTTTTCGAGCGTGGAGAGCGCGATGTTGTGGGCGCGTCCGACGCCGGTTTCGAGCATGCCGCCGCACCAGACGGGAATGTTCTGCGCGTGGCACAGGTCGTGGATCTTCAGCGCTTCGGAGAATCCGCCGACGCGGCCCACCTTGACGTTGATGATGCGGCAGGCGCCGGTTTCAACGGCGAACGCAGCGCTGCGCACGCTGACGATGGATTCATCGAGGCAGATCGAAGTGCGCAGTTCTTTCTGCAGGCGGGCGTGGTAGTAGATATCATCGTTCCACAGCGGCTGCTCGATCATCAGAAGGTTGAACTGGTCAAAACTGCGCAAGTGCTCGACCTGGTCGAGGGTGTAGGCGGAATTGGCGTCGCAACTCAGCGTGATATCAGCCCAGCGTGAGCGGATTTTTTCGAGCACATTCACGTCCCAGCCGGGTTTGACTTTAACCTTAATGCGGCGGTAGCCGGCGGCCAGTTCAATCTGGATTTCTTCCAGCAGTTGCTCGACCGAATCCTGAATGCCGATGGAAACGCCGCACAGAATTTCGCGGCGCGTGCCGCCCAGCAGTTTCCAGAGGGACACCTGCTTTTGCCTGGCTTCGGCGTCCCAGAGCGCATTCTCGAGCCCACCCTTGGCCATGCGGTGAGCGCGCACTTTGGCCAATAGCGCCGGACACTCGCGGGCAGATTCGATGCGCTGTCCCAGCAGCGCGGGGATCAGATATTGCGTCAGGGTCGGCCACGCGCTGTCGATCCACTCGCTGCTGTAGTAGGGATCTTCGCCGACTACGCTCTCGCCCCATCCGTCGGCGCCCTCGCTGTGGACCGTGACCAGCAGAATGCGCCGGCTATAAATGCGGCCAAAGCTCGTCTCGAAAAAGTGGACGAGCGGCATGTGAATTTCGCGGAGCGTGATGGCTTCAATTTTCATGGGGGATAAACTTCTTAATTCACCACAGAGTGACCAATCGATTTTCGAACTGCGTTCGACCGGAAGGACGAATGCGTCCGTCCCTACGTCAACCTTCCGAAGCGTACGACCAGTTTTCGTCCCAGCGCCCCAGCAGGAACTTGCCGTTGCCTTCGGCATCGCGCTCGTAGCCCAGTACTGCAAGTCCATGGGAAAACGCGCGCAGGAACTGTTCGCGATTGCGCTCCTGCACCTGCTGCGCCTGAACGCGGGTTTCGGGTGCGGCTTTCCAGTCGTAAATCTGCGCCGGCACTTCGATGCCGGACTCGACGGCGGCCTGCGGATTTTTTCCCGTAGCCAGCAGGGTTTCGACCCGCTTCGACTTCAGCCACCATTCCGCTATCAGGCGGTCGCTGGGCAGTCCTCCCTGCAGCGGCGACGACGTGATGCCGTATTGATTGATGTTATAGCGGCGCGCGATGGCGCCTAGCTTTTCGAGATTGAGATAGGCATTCTTGATTTCGAGCGGGTCGAACGTCCACTCGATCAGTTCGATGCCGCGGGCAAGCGCATCTTCGCGCTGCAGGAGCTTCAGACGGCGGCCGAGACCGCCGTTGCGATGATCTTTTCTTACGGCCAGCATGTGCGAGTGCAGGTAGATGTGGCCGGAGCGCGTGCCGGGAACCGAGAGCGCGAAGCCGACCATCTCGCTGCCGTCGAAAGCGCCCATCACCTGGCCGCCAACTTTGTCGGCAACGACAAACATGCGCAGCGGCACCAGCTCCGCGTCAGAGAAATTCCAGACTTCTTTCTGTAGCGCGACGCAGGCGCGGAGTTCGTCGATGCCCTGGCAGCGGCGGAGGACGATGGCGTCGGCGGTCACGCTGGTTTCTCCTGCGTTTTCGCCTGCTGCCATAGTGATTCCAGTTCTTCCATGGAAGCCTGATCCGCGGAGCGGCCAGATTCGCGCAGGCGGGCTTCGATCCACTGAAAGCGCCGCTTGAATTTGCGATTCGTCTTGCGCAGCGCGGATTCAGGGTCGACCGACAGATAGCGCGCAATGTTGACCAGAACGAAAAACAAGTCGCCGACCTCGCCTTCAAGCCGCGCTTGCAGCTGTTCAGGAACGATCATTCGTCCCGATCCGGCCGCGCCACGCCCCTGCGGAAGCGGTCCGGGCGCGGGAAATTCTTTCAACTCGTGCCGCAGTTCGTTCGTCTCTTCGCTCAGTTTGTCGAACAGGCCGTCAACATTGGGCCAGTCGAAACCGGCCTGGGCAGCCCGCGAACTGAGCTTTCCGGACTCGAGTAGCGCGGGCATGGCGGAAGAAACACCGGCGAGGATGGAGCGCATCTCGTCTTTTATCTGCGTCTGCATCGGCGCAGCAGCCGCATCGCTTTCCGCGCCTTCGGCTTGCCGCCTCTTTTTTTCATCCTCGTTCTCTCTGAGCTTTTTCTCCTCTACCTTGATGGCTTCCCAATTGCGCATCACGTCGGCGGAAGTATCCGCCTTCACGTCACCGAACACATGCGGATGGCGGTTGATGAGTTTGGCAGAGAGGCGGTCAAGCACGTCGTCAATCGAAAAGGAAGACTGCTCCTTCGCCATCTCGGCGTAGAAAAGAACCTGCAGGAGCAGGTCGCCGAGTTCTCCGGCGAGTTCCGGCCAATCGCGATTATCGATGGCCTCGAGTACTTCGTAAGTTTCTTCGAGCGTGTAGGGCTTGATGGAGTCGAACGTCTGCTCGCGGTCCCAGGGGCAGCCGCCGGGAGCGCGCAGCCGCTCCATGATGGCGACCGCCCGCTCGAAACGTTCTCCGGTAGAGGACATGAGGCAACCAATGTAAATGAGGCGAAGGCGGCAGGCAATGCATGTGAGTGCGCGCGAACCCCGCACAGAATTGAACGTAAAATCAGGATTGGCGCATGAATTCCGGTGTGACGAGAATGAGGCGAAAACGACGACACAGGTTACTATCGGAACCGTTTAGGGGCAGGCTCTGCGGCACCGGTCGCGCACTTTAGTTGGACTATCGTTACCTTCATCTCCCGGCTGCACAGGCGCAGAATCGGACGAGGTGAGCGTGTCAGCGGCCGGACGCGGCGCCTCAGGCAGCGCTATTCGCTGAATTGCATCTAGTTTAAATACATGAGTTTAACGACAAAACCGCGACCACCACTGGAAGGGCAGCACTTTCAGGTGGTAATCATCGGCGGAGGCATCAACGGCGTCGCCGTGGCGCGCGAGTGCGCCCGGGCCGGCAAGCGCACGCTGCTGGTCGAGCAAAACGATTTCGCTTCGGGTGTGACCAGCCGGTCCACCCGCATCATTCACGGCGGCCTGCGCTACTTGGAGCACGGAGAAATGGCGCTGGTGCGCGAGTCGGTGCGCGAGCGGGAGCGCTTGCTGCGCGAGCGATCGCACCTGGTGCATCCGGTTCACTTCCTGTTTCTGCTGAATGAGCACAGCCAGCGCAGCGCCATGAAAGTGCGTGCCGGGCTGTGGCTTTACCAGCGGATTGCGGGAAGAAAATCCGCCGACTTGAGCGAGATGGAGTTGAAGCGGGTGGAGCGCGCGCTGGACAGGGGCCAGCACTGGTCGATCTTCAATTATGAAGATGCGCAGTGCGAATTTCCCGAACGCCTGGTGGCAGAGTGGATGACGGAATCGGCCGAGGCTGGGGCCGTGGTCCGCAATCATTGTGAAGTGCTGGCCGTCGACGTGGTGCAGGGCCGGGCGCGTGGCGTGCTGTTGCGCGACCGCATCTCGGGAAAAGACGAGCGCGTCGAAGCGGGATGGATCTTGAACTGCGCCGGTCCGTGGGCCGACCGGATCTGCCAGCGTTCGTCGGTGCGCACCGGCAAGCCCATGCTGGGGGGCGTGCGCGGATCGCATATTGTGCTGCCGAGATTTTCCGGCGCTCCGAGTTCGGCGCTCTACACCGAGGCAGCGGATGGACGTCCGGTTTTCGTCTTGCCCTGGAACGAACAGATCCTGGTCGGCACCACGGAGGTTCCGGACACGAGCGATCCGGGGCGCACTGTGCCTTCGCTCGAAGAAATTGAATATCTGTTGGGCACTGCGACCAAGCTGTTCCCCAAGGCAAAGATGTCGGCATATGACATCAAATATGCGTTCGCGGGTGTGCGGCCGCTGCCGAATTCGCCGGGGAATAACGCGTCGGCAGTGACGCGGCGGCATTTTCTGCACGACCATACGCCCGACGGCGCGGCGCGGTTGATCTCAGTAATTGGCGGCAAGCTCACCACCGCGGCATCGCTGGCCCGGGAATGCGCCCGCAAGATTGGCATCGCGGTACCCGAGCCGGGCATGGTTGCGATGGGACCGGGGCGGTCGCTCGATCCTATGCTCGATCAGGAAGTTCTGGAAATCGCGCGAGCCGGATCGGTGAGCGAAGAAACGGCGCGCGGCATGATGGAGTGGCACGGCAACCGGGCCATGGATATTGCGCGCATGGCGCTGGTGAGCGCGGAACTGCGGGCGCCGGTCTGCCCCCACACTTCGCACATTGTGGCCGAAGTGGTGGAGGCGTTTCGAAAAGAGTTTGCCGTCACCCTGGGCGACGCGCTGCTGCGGCGGGTTCCGGTGGCGCTGGGCGCGTGCTGGTCGGAATCCTGCAGCCGCGAGGCCGCGCTGCGGATTGGCGCCGTGCTGGGCTGGAACGAGCAGGCCCTGGGAGCGAATCTGGAGTCGTTTGAAACCGAGCGTACCGCGTTTCTGCAACGCCCGGCGCGCACCGGACGCGCGCTGGAAGCGGCCGCCGACTAGCGCTAGGTCACGGCCTTCTTCTCAAACTGCCGCAGGCCGACCACCAGCAGCAGGGCGTCAAAGAAAATCAAAGCTCCGATCACGGCCACGACCGGCAAATGAGCAAACTGCGGCACCAGCGTGGCACGCAATCCTTCGCTGGCATAGACCAGCGGATTGATGAGCACGGCTTTTTGCAGGATGGGAAACTTGTTCAGGGCGCTCCAAGGGTAGTAAGTGCAGCCGAAAAAAATCATTGGAGTCAGGACCATGCTGAACATCAGCCCGATGTGCTGCTGATTCATGCTGCTGCCTAAGGCAAGTCCGCCGCACGAGGAAAAGCCCGCAACCAGCAGGATGATCAGAGCAAACGTAAACGGCGCTCCGATGCTGATCTCGACCCCGGGGCGAAGCACGAGCCATGCCAGCGGGATCACGACCAGGCCGGCGACCAGGGCCTGCAGCATTCCGGCGACGATCTTTTCAATCGCAATCCAGCCCACGCTGATGGGCGCGAGCAGGCGGTCTTCAATTTCGCGGGTCCACTGAAACTCGGCGATGAGCGGCATGGCGACCGCCCAGACTCCGGTAAACGTCATGCTGATTGCGATAATGCCGGGCAGCAGAAGGCTCTTGTACGCGGCCGGCATGTAACCGCTGCCCACCATCACTTTTCCGAAAATGAAAACGAAGAGTAGCGGCTGCAGGAAGGTCTGCAGAAACAGTTGCATGGCATTGCGCCGGGCTACATGCGCGTCGCGGGCCAGCAAGGCGAAAAATGTTTTCCAGTTCAATCGCGCAGGCTCCTACCGGTGTGGTGCAGAAAAAGATTTTCCAGGCTCGGCTCGGAAATATGTACGTCCGACAATTCCGCGCCGGAACTGGCCGCCAGACTGGCGATTTCAGGAATGAGCGAGCCGCCACGGTCGGCGTAGACGTCTATGTTGGTGTCAGCCGTGCGCACCTCACGCACTCCGGCCAGCGCCTGCAAGCGCTGCAGCAGCTCCGCTGTTTGATTTCCGAAGCGCAGGCGCAGCAGAAATCCTCCGGGGATGGACGCCTTGAGGTCAACCGGCGTGCCCAGGGCAATCATGTGGCCGTGGTCAATAATGGCAAGGCGCTGGCAGAGCGCGTCGGCCTCTTCCATGTTATGGGTGGTCAGCAGGACTGTTTTTCCCGCCGCGTGGTACTCGCGAATAATCTCCCACAACAGAATCCGGGTTTGCGGATCGAGCCCGGCGCTGGGCTCGTCGAGAAACAGGACTTGCGGATCGTGCATCATGGCGCGAGCAATGGAAAGCCGCTGCATCATGCCGCCGGAAAAGCCGCGCACCATCTGGTTGCCGCGCTCGGTGAGTTTAAACTTTTCGAGCAGGGCGTCGGCGCGTTCGTTTCTGAGCTTCGAGCCAATGCCGAAGTAAGCGCCGTGAAAAACCAGAATCTCACGGGCGGTCAGGGAGAAGTCCAAATTCGGACGTTGCGGCACCACCCCAATCAGATGCTTGACCTGGGCTTGCTGCGCCCAGACATCGTGCTCGCCAATCCAGGCGTGACCCGAGGTGGGCCGCACGCGGGTGGTTAGGATGCCGATGGTGGTTGATTTGCCGGCGCCGTTAGGACCGAGAAGGCCGAAGATTTCTCCGGGAAGAACCTCGAGCGAAAGTCCGTCGAGGGCCGGAATCTGGGCCTTCGCATCCTTCTTCGCGCCCTTGGCGTCGGCGCGCATGACAAAACCTCCGGCCGCGCCCGCCGGCGCAGCGGAGTTATAAACTTTGCGCAGATCCTGAGTGCGAACACCAACCGCCATGCAGAGAAATCCCCGATCGTTAAGAAGCTGAAGTCTTGGAAGTATATCGCGGGCCAACTGGCCAGTTACTAAAGATTGGCCAAGACCCTGCGTCATCTGGGAATGCAATCCCACCGCCTCTAAACTGGCGCGAGTTGTCGAGAGTTTCCGGCACCGAGGCCTGGTCGATGTTGATTCCCATCAAGCACGAGAACATGGAGGCCCGCCGCTGGCCGGTGGTCACCATCGCATTGATCGCCATCAATGTCGTGGTCTTCCTGTTCACCATGTCGGCGATGGATGACGAGGCGCCGCAACTGGGCGAGGTGAAATCTCAAATTCTGATTCTGGCCGCGTTGCATCCTGAGTTGAAGATGCAGCCGGAGTCGCAGCGCCTGGTCGAGAGCTTCCAGCACAACCATCCCGACCAGTGGTCGCAGGTGCAGAATCCGTATCGCGACGTCATCAATGCCTACGATGCCAAGATCAAAATGACGGAGGACACGTCGAAGCTGCAGGGCGAAATGGACTCGCTGAACGGCCAGCTCGTGAGCCTGTCGAAAGCGTCGATTGTCGAGCAGTACGCGTTCGAGCCGGCGCAGCCCCGGGCCATCAGCTATCTGACCGCGAATTTTCTGCACGGCGGCTGGCTGCACCTGATCGGCAACATGTGGTTCCTGTGGCTCGCGGGATTTGTGCTGGAAGACGCATGGGGGCGCTGGCTGTACGCGGCCTTTTACTTGATTGCAGGCGTGGCCGCCCTGCAGTTTTATGCCTGGTCGAATCCCGGGAGCACCACGCCGACTCTGGGCGCTTCAGGCGCAGTGGCCGCGCTGATGGGCGCATTTCTGGTGCGTTTCCCCAAGATGAAGATTGAAATGTTGTGGATGTTCTTCTTCAAGTTCCGCCGCTTCGGGGTAGCGGCGTATTGGCTGCTGCCGCTGTGGCTGGGGCTCGAAATCTTCTACGGGTCGCTGCTCGGCTCCTCGAGCGGCGTGGCGCACTGGGCACACGTCGGAGGATTTCTGTTTGGCGCGCTAGCCGCGTTGGCCATCCAGCATTCCGGCATCGAGCACAAAACCAACCAGGCGATTGAAGAAAAACTCTCCTGGACGAACGATGCCGAGCTCGAACAGGCCAGCGGCATGATGGAACATGGCCAGTTCGCCGAAGCGCTCACGGTGTTGACGAACTATGTTGCGGTAAAGCCGAACTCGCTCGACGCCTGGAACTTGCTGCGGCAGATTCATACCCGTCAGGGCGACAGCAAGGCCTATCTGGATGCCACGGTCGAGACCTGCACGCTGCATCTAAGGGCGCACGAAATTGAAGCGGCGTTCCAGGATTACGCGGAGTTCATCGACGCCGGGGGCGGCAAAATGCCGGCCGCCGCCTGGCTCGAACTTTGCAAAGGTGCGGAGGAAATACAGGAATTCGATCGCGCTCTAGCCGAGTATCAGCAGCTCGCGCAGGCTTATCCCGCTGACCGGCAGGCGTTGACTGCACAACTGAGCGCGGCCCGGCTCTGCCTGAAGTGGTTGAATCGTCCGCAGGACGCTCTGGTTCTTTACCAGACGGCGGCGTCGTCTCCGATTCCGCATCTCGACTGGGAGCAGCACATACAGGCCGGCATCAAGGAAGCCAAAGCGGCCATGTCCTCGGGAAATGCGGCCGCGGCCGCCGCGCAGTAGCGCAGCCGCGATCTGCAATCTGGAGTGGTTCATGTGAAACTGAAAACCAAGCGGGCCCAGCAACAATGCCGGGCCTGCTCGGTTTGCGGCCTGCGTTTTCCCTCTACGCAGATTTGTTTTCTACATCTGGTGCGGACCCTTGTTCATGAACGAGCTGAAAAACAGGAAGAAGTTCGACGGAGCCTCGATGGCAGTGCCGGCTGTGACTGCAGCCTTAATGGCAGCGGAGGAATTGAGCCCGGTGGTTCCCGCCTCGTTCGGCCAGTCGCTCTGATCCAGAACCAGCACCGGAATTACCTGCCACCAGATCGCCTTAATATTCATGTCCTGCTTGAGAACCACGTGACTGTGATTGGGCGTGGGCACGAAAATGTTCGCAACCGGCGGGGGCACCAGGCCGAGATCCACTAATACCGGACCGAGGTCAATGCGAGAGGTGTGCATGGTGCAGGTTCCGCGAGCCGAGCCCGGTCCGGGACACTGCGTATAAACCAGCGGCGTGGCCTTGAATGCCTCAGGAAGCGCACCGAACAGCGAGATCAGGGTGCTGCCGAGAGCCGGGCCGCAGGTCGTGTCCACGACCACATTGGTGCAGGTGATGGCGTCGTTGGGATTCTGGTCGTTGTCCACCGAGAACATGGGGATCAGCACGTACAGCGGTTCGGTGGAATTCGCAACCAGTCCCGCGACTCCCGGGGGGTTGATGGTGGGCTGGGTTCCGGCCTGGCAGATGGGAGTTTGCAACTCGGCAGGATCGTTTTCGGCGGAGATTCCGTTAAAGTTCAGGTCGCTGCCGGGCTGGTCGACGCAGTCGAAATTCTGCGTATAGGTAAAGGTTAGGAGTTGGCCGTTTCCGTAGCCCAGAGTCTGATTCGGCTTGGACTGCGCGGATGCGGCGATGGCGACTGCGGCAACAACGGCCAGAAGCAGCATTGGCCGGCGAATCGAAATTTTCATAATATCCTCCACAGAGGGATTTGGGACCGCTCTGGGTGATGTACGGAGGCAGGACGGGATTGGATTGCAGGCAGGAACGGTCCTTATTCGCGAACCAAGTCAGGCCGAACCAACCAGGAGTCGGAAGCCAGCAGCCGAAGACCAGCCAATCAACTGCTACCGCGTGCAGTGGAAGATCAGCGCAGGGAGAATATTGAAGAGCTGGAAGTCGAGCGTGACCGAGCTGAAACTGGATTTGAGATACGGCAGCAGGGTGCGCGTGTACTGGAACAGCAGCATGGAGCCCTCCGCTCGCAGCGCCAGCCGCGACTCTTCGAGAATTTCGCGGCGCAGAGCATCCGGCATGTTGCGATAGGGCAAGCTGGAAATGATGTAGTCCGCGGGCGCAAGGCTCTGCTCCGCCAGAATCCCGCGCACTTGCGCAGCGGACCCATGAACCACGCGGAAGCGCGGATCGCGGAATTGGTTACTGAGGTAGTCCACGAATTCTGTGTTCAGTTCGATGGCCACCAGAACCGCTTCGGGCCGCATGCGCTTCAGGATTTCCCGCGTGAAGGTGCCGACTCCAGGACCGTACTCCACCACCACACGCGCCCGGCTCCAGTCCACCTGGTTCATCATGTCTTTTACCAGGAAGGGCGAACTGGGAATGACCGAGCCCAGCATGGCCGGACTCTTGAAGAAATTGCGGGCGAACAGGGCGAGGGCAAACCACGCCAGCGACGACGATCGTGCGGCGGACTTCTTGGCGGCCTGATTCGGCATCCGGCTGTTCTCGCAAACAAACTGTGCTTTCTATCCTAGCTGTCGGGAGCGTTCGGTGCTCATCCTGAAGGGTAACGAGCTTGGTACTTTGGTCACGAAGAACAGGCATACGACCGCCGCGGATCGCGCATTCGGCGGGCTCGTCGGCGCTGCGCAAGTCGTTCGTCCACGGTAACTTGCGGCGTGGACAGAGCGTCGTTGAAAATCGAACTGGCGCGCCGACGCCGTGGTTGCGGCCGAGTTGCGTTTGACTTTTGCTGCGTCCAGTCAAGGTCGCGCTGATCATGAAATGCGTTTGAGGGAACCTGTTTTGAGGCTTTGGCTCAATACTTTATTGAAGGCAGTTTCGGGGACGTATTTTGTCGTGACCTCGCTTTACTGTCTGCTGGCGTTTCTGCCCTACACCTTCGTCGCCTTCATCCGAACGCCGCCTTACGCATGGATGCCGTGGCTGGCGCATCATCAGGCCGCGCTGTATTGGTCGGCATTCGCCGCCGCATGGCTCTCAGGCTGGCCGTTGCAGAACTTCAGCAAGGACAAACGATCGCAGGCGCTGATCGGCCTGCTGGCCGCTTGCGGAGTCTATGTAACCCTCCGTCCTTTCCTGCCCGGGCTGCGAAGCAATAACGCTGCATATTATTGGAGCCTGACGGCGCTGCTTGCTCTGATCGCGATCTCGCTCTGGCAGACATTCAAGTGGACATCAACGGCGGCGGGACTGCGGGAGACGGACGAAGAGGCTGGCAACAGCGGCGCGCCGTTCGGATTTTCCGCCGGCCTGCTGGTCGCGACGGTAGTCAGCCTGATCTACACCATCGCCGCTAAAGTACGGCTCTACAGCGACTCCCACACGTTGGGGTTTCACTGGCAGGATGCGGAGGTCGCGTTCTGGAGCCTGGTTTCGCATCTTGCTCTTGCCATCGTTGTATTGTCGACGTTGAATCTGATCTTTTTGCTGGCCGCTAAGACTTCCAGGCCGCGACTGGTGCGGCGCGGGCTGGTGGGAACGTTGATTACGGTTGTCCTCTCGTTCGTTGTCACGCGCTTCCTCGGCGATGCCATGAGCTTCGACGGTTGGAGCGCCCGCCTCTACGCGATTGCCTTCGCGCTGACCCTCACGCTCTGGGGATTCGCGATGGTAGAACCCTTTCTGGCGGCCAAGGTTGCGGCCGCCGGTCCTGCGTCTTCGCCGGTGAAGGCGACGCTTTCCGCCGGACAGGTAATCGCTACCTGGATCACCATTGTGATGATCACGCTGCTCGCCCTTGGGTCACGCTGGCTGATCGGCGGTGAAGACTGGAATGGTTTTGTCGAGAGCACCAGCGCTCTGATTTTCTGGATCGCCATAAGCCTGTGCCTCTACCGCCTGCGGCCGGTGCGGGCGAATTATTCTCCGGTGGTTATCGTCGGAGTGCTGCTAGCCGGGCTTTTCGTCTACAAGAGCCTGCAGGCCACCGAGATTTTCTGGAGCCAGTCGCTGGGCGCAACCGACGACGAAATTTCACTCAAACTCGAGGCGTACGGCGCAGGGGATGCGTCGTTCCTGCTGGCTCACCACATGCTCGGCAATGGCCGCAGAGAAGTTTGCGGCGACCTGTGCCGCATCATGCGGGAATACACCAACGTTCGCGATACGCGCACCAACGCGGAAGTACAGCTCGTTGAAAACCTGGCGCGCACGCAGAGCGATCGGCCGAACATTTTTGTCTTCGTAGTTGACGCCATGCGGCCGGATTATCTCGGCGCCTACAATCCGCGAGTCAATTACACGCCCAACCTCGACGCTTTTGCCCGCGACAGCATCGTGCTGCACAACGCGTATTCGCAATATGCGGGAACGTCGCTTTCCGAGCCCGCCATCTGGGCAGGCGCGATGATGCTGCATGCCCATTACCTGCAGCCCTTCTGGAAGGTGGATGGCCTGGAACAAATGCTCCGCGCCGACAACTACCACATGGTTGTCAGCATGGACGAAGTGATCAGAGAAATACTGTCTCCCACTGACGATCTGGTTAGGCTGGACACGGATAAGCAACTGTGGAACCAGCTGGAAATCGGTTCAACGGTGAGGCAGACGGAAGCGGTGCTCGACGATCCTGACTTGCGGGGACCGATTTTCTTTTACGATCAGCCGAAGAATGTGCACCAGTTCGCGCGCAACGACGTCCCCTCGCCGACTTCGCAACACTGGCAGGCGCCCGCGGGGATGAGCATCCGCATTACTTATGAAGTGCACTGGGTGGATGCGCGGCTAGGAGAGTTTTTCACCTATCTCAAGCAGCGCCGCATGTACGACAACAGCATCATCATCGTCACCAGCGACCACGGCGACGCCACGGGCGAGTTCGGACGCATGAGCCATTCCACTTCGATCTGGCCGGAGATCATGCGGGTGCCGATGATCATCCACTTGCCCCCGAAGATGCGCGAACGACTCGTGTATGACGACACTCGGTTGGCGACCCTGACCGATATCACTCCGACGCTCTATTACCTGCTGGGACACCGGCCGATTGTGCAGAGCCCGGTCTACGGGCGTCCTCTGTTTGCCGGGACGCGGCAGGAACTCGATCGCTATCCTCGAAGGGATCTTCTGCTGGCGTCGGATGTGCGCGCGGTGTACGGCATTCTGACGGCGGACAAACGGTATTTGTACACGACCTACGATTCCCCGGCGCAGAGTTATCTCTTCGACCTCGTCGCCGATCCTAATGCCGAGCACAACATTTTGACTCCGGCGCTCAAGCAGCGCTACGACGAAGAGATCATCGAGCAGTTGCAGACGATCGGTGACTTCTACGGATACAAGCCGGGCGTGGGATCGCTGCTGGCGTCCTCCCTGCGCTCCGCCAACCCTCATTAGGTTTCTGCAGATTCGAGAGGCTAGGAAGGTTTCGGTTTGCTCTTTCCGGGCAGGCTGGCCGGATTCTCATGAATGCGCTCGCGGAAGCTTCCGCGCATGCCCGCGGCCAGGCCGACGCTCGATTCGCCGAATTTGTCGCGCAGGCGGTCGGCGGCGGCCAGCGCGTCTTTCCAGCGCTGCTGGCGGTTGCCGTCAAGCAAATCGATTTGACCGGGCTGCGCGGTGAATGACGAAGCCTGCACGCCGAGCAGTCGAACCTGCGCGCTTTTTTTCCAATTCTTGCGAAACAGCGCGCGGATGTGTTCGAAGATCTCGGTTTCGAGCTGAGTGGGGGCTGCGAGCGTGTGGGCGCGCGTTAGCGTGGTGAAATCTTTGTAACGCAGTTTGAGTTGAACCGTGCGGGCGTGGAACTGGGACTCGCGCAGCCGGCGGCCGACCATTTCAGACAGCCGCATGAGCGTGGCTTCGAGCTGGCTTGCGTCGGCAGTGTCTTCGTTGTAGGTGTGCTCGTGGCTGATGGATTTCGCAGCGATGTCGGCTCCAACTTCAGAGTCGAACCACCCTCCGGCATCTTCGCCGCGAGCTTTGCCCGCCAGTGCCAGACCCCACTTGTCGAAGCGGTCTTCCAATTCGGAGTGTTCCAGGCGCGCAAGGTCTCCGACTTTCTTGATGCCCAAAGCGTGCAGGTGCGCCTCCATGACTTTGCCGACGCCGGGAATCTCGCGGACGTCGAGCGGCGCGAGAAATTTGGCCTCTTCTCCAGGAACGATCCAGAGTACGCCGTTGGGCTTGGCCTGCGCCGAAGAAACTTTCGCGATGAGGCGCGAGGTTCCAATGCCAACCGAGCAATTCAGGCCGGTATCGGCTTTCATGCGCAGGTGAAGGGTGTGCGCGGCCTTGAGTGGAGGGCCGTGCAGGCGTTCGGTGCCGCTCATGTCGAGGTAGGCTTCGTCGATGGAAGCCATTTCCACTTGTGGGGAAAACGTGCCGAGGACTCGATGGACTTTTTCTGAACACTCGCGGTAGCGCTGGGGATGGCCGTTGACGAAGATGGCCTGCGGGCAGAGTTTGGCCGCGGTGCGCAGCGGCATGGCGGAATGGACTCCGAATTTGCGCGCAGCATACGAAGCCGCAGAAACGACGCCGCGCTCGTCGCGCTGTCCCCCGACGACGACGGCCTTGCCTTTGAGCGATGGATCGAAGAGTTCTTCCACGGACACGAAGAAGGCGTCCATATCGACGTGGAAGATGGTGCGGGGGAACGCGGGCTGTTGAGCGGCAGCCATGCCGCAGACAATTCTAGCAGCGGCTCTGACAATGGTCGTGCCGCCACGTGTGCAAACCCCAAAACCACTGTTAGAATCGGCCCCATGCCCGGACGCGCCCTCAGGGTTACAGCTCGCATCGTGTTCCTTCTTTGCGGATTGACTTCGCTTTTCACCGGCTTTCCTTACGTGATGCTGCGGGGCGTTGACCTGCCGGTGCAGAGCGAATGGGTCATATTTGCGGGTGTCCTGGGTCTGGTGGGCGTTTTCAGCGTGACGCTCGGGGTGCTTCCCCGCTCGTCGATTGCGAAGGTCTGCAACAAAGAGCGAGACGATCCGAGGTTATTTTCGGCGCCGCTCAAACTGCTGGGTTACTTCGCGGCCATTTCCTATTTCGCGGCGGTCGTCGCTTATTCCGCTCCAAACCGATGGAATCTCGACCCTCAACTCATGCTGGCGCTGTGTCCGCTGTATTTCGTAAAGATGACGTTCGATCCCCCGCTGGTGGCGATCTTGTTCCTGCTTGCCCCCATGAACGCGGCGGCGTACGGCTCACTCGGGCTCACCTTGGGATGCGCACGGTCGGCCTTCGGTAAACGAACATAAAGACTCAGGATGACAAGCCCACGAGAGATTTCTCTGGCGCAGCGGAAGTCCCACGCATCTGCTTGACGCGATCGTAGATCTTGCCATACTCGCGGGCAGAGGCATTCCACGAAAAATCTTTGTTCATGCCGTTACGCATGAGGGCTCGCCACGATGTCTGGTCGCGATAGGCTTCCAGCGCCTGCTTGATGGTGAGCAGCAGCGCCGCGCCGGTATATTCGGTGAACTTGAAGCCCGTTCCCTTGCCGCTGCGGGCGTCCCAGGGTTCGATGGTATCGTCGAGGCCGCCGGTGGCGCGTACGATCGGCACGGTGCCGTACTTGAGGCTGTAAATCTGGTTCAGGCCGCAAGGTTCATAACGCGACGGCATCAGGAACATGTCGGCGCCGGCTTCGACCTTGTGCGCGATCGCATTGTCATAGGCAACCTTGACGGCAATCTTGTTGGGGAACTGTTTGCTGAGGCGCAGGAACATTTCTTCATAGGTCTTGTCGCCGGTGCCGAGGGCGACGATGATCATCTCTTCGCGGGCCAGGCGGTCGGCGATCTGCGCGATCAGGTCGAAGCCTTTCTGGGCGGCAAAGCGAGAGACAATGCCGATGACGGGCAATTTCGGGTCGGCATTCTTGACTCCGAACGCCGCCAGCAGATCCTGCTTGCACCTGGCTTTGCCCGCGAGATCCTGCGGAGAAAATTTGGCAGCCGCGAACTTGTCGGTCTGCGGACTCCACTCGTCGTAATCCACTCCGTTGAGAATTCCTGTCACGGTCGAAGCGCGGGAATGCAGGACGCCTTCGAGGCCAAATCCGTATTCCGCGGTCTGAATCTCGTGGCTGTATTTCTTGCTGACCGTGGTAATCAAGTCGGAGTAAGTCAGCGCGCCTTTGAGAAAGTTGACCTGGCCGAAAAATTCCATTTTCGACATAGTGAACAAGTCCCAGGGCAGCATGAGCAGAGGAAGAGTATCGGGCGGAAACAGACCCTGATAGCCCATGTTGTGGATGGTGAACACCGTGCCGGCGTCGCGGAAGGCGGGATCTTCGGCATAGACAGTGCGGAGCAGAACCGGCACCAGGGCCGACTGCCAGTCGTGGCAGTGAAAAATATCAGGCACGCCGAGAATTTTTGAGGCTTCGAGCACAGTGCGGGAGAATAGGGCGTAGCGCTCGGCGTTGTCAGGATAGTCGCCGGCGGAAGTTCCGTAGAGCGCGTCACGGTCGAAGTATTGCGGATATTCGACAAAATAAAAGCGCACGCCGCCCTGGCTGCCTCCGCTGACCACGGAGGCGAAGCGGTACTGGTCGTCAAAGGGGATGGTGACGCTGCGAACCACGGTCGCGGGATCGCTCAGTTTGGTCTGACGGTAGCGCGGCAGGTAGACGCTGACGTGATGGCCGAGGGCGGCAAGGGCGCGGGGCAGGGCGCCGACTACGTCGGCCAGGCCGCCAGTCTTCGAGAACGGGACGCCTTCCGACGCGGCGAATACGATGTGCATGAGTGCGGAACCTCCAGAAGTGCGCACGGTTTTCGCGGCGCAGGCTATTATGAATGAGTCTCGGGGCCTTGAGGGTCCGGCCATCGACGCTGGAACCGACTCAAAGTCTAATTCCCGGGCCAGTGAGGGTCAACGTGCCTAAGGTCGCATCCACGCGCCGTCCGCAAAGCAAACCTAAATTGGGACAGCATTTTCTGGCCAGTCAGGACCTGGCGTTGCGCGTGGTCGAAACGTTGGGCGATGTGTCACAGAGCACGGTGCTGGAAATCGGCCCCGGACGCGGCATGATGACGTCGTTGCTGGCCAAGCGGGCGCGGCGGTTGATCGCCGTGGAACTGGATCGCGTGCTGGCGGCGCAGCTGCGGCTGAAGTTTGGCATGGCGCGGAATGTCGAGATTATTGAAGGCGACGTTCTGGCCATCGACTTTGATTCGCTGTTCGGGCCGAAGCCGGGGCTGGGCCGTCCTGGCATTGACCTTACGCCAGAGCCGGTAAAGGTAGTCGGAAATCTTCCTTACTACATTACGTCAGAGATTTTGCTGCGCCTGTTCGAGTTTTCGAAGTACTTCGACAGCCTGGTGATCATGGTGCAGCGCGAAGTTGCCGACCGGATCGCGGCGGAACCCGGCGGGCGCGATTACGGCATCCTCTCGGCCACGGCGCAGCTGTATGCCCGCGTGGAAAAACTGTTCACCCTGCCGCCGGCGGCGTTTGTGCCTCCGCCGAAAGTGCACTCGACGGTGCTGCGCTTGACGATTGCTCCGCAGCAGGAAAAATTAGGTGTGGCGGGCGATGGCTTCATTGACTTTCTGCGCCTTTCATTCGGGCAAAAACGCAAGACGCTGTGGAACAATCTGAAGGCCAAGTACGAGGGGGCAGAGCTGAAACGCGCTCTGGCTGAAGCGAAGGTAAAAGCCACCGCACGGGCTGAAACGCTGAGCCTGGAAGAGAGTGCGGCCATTTTTCGCGCCTTGCGTGGTCCGTCGAATCGGCGGGGCTGAAGGGCTGCTGTCCACGCCATCGTCATTCGACTATCATCGATTTCGTTCCTCTTCAAACGTGTTTCGCCTCACGCCATACTTCGCGCTTCGGGTTTTGATTCCGGCAAGCGCACTGATTTTCCTGCTGGGGTTGGTCCTCTCGGGAGCGATTTTCTTTCGCGGAAAGGCGTTCGATGCGAAGGCGGCCATCATCTCCGATCTGGAATCGCCTGAGGACAACCCGCACGGATATGGGCCTTCGGCCGCCGCAACCGCGCTCTCGGCGATTCTTCTGGCGCCGGCGGTGATGATTTTTCATCGCCGGCTGCGCAACGAGCGTCCCTGGCTCGCGCGAGTTGGGACATCCATGTTCACGCTAGGCCTCGCCGGAGCGGTCGCCATCGGCATCCTCGCGCCTTTTACTCGCGGATATTCGCCGCTGCACATCCAGTTGGCCAACGCCGCGTTCATCGGTATCTCGGGCGGTACCTGGTCTGATCTCATGGCGGCCCGCGCCGCGCACGCTCTGATCTGGTTTCAAGGAGCGGTTTTTCTTTTTCTAATCTACCTCTGCTTCGGACCCGATTTTTTCAACAATGACCGGTTGCTCACCAGCCTCGCATTCTGGGAGTGGTTGTTGTGCGCAGATTGCGGAATCGCATTGTGGGCGTTAGCAAGGGCTGTGGTGCGGCTGGACAGTGCGAAGTCCATTGCGCATCGCCCCCGTCTCGAATCGTAATCTTCTGTGCCGTCCCGTAAGATTGCATCCCACATCGCGGGTTGACTAACATGAGTTTCTGTCGTTCAAGCGGCGCTTAGTTGGATGTTGAGAGACGCTGCAAGGAGTGAGGAGGGGCATGTCGAGCGCGACTCTCCGTCATCCCGCGGTTGCGGGGAGGTTTTATCCGCGCGATCCTGACGACCTGCGCACGGAAGTGTGCGGCTATCTCTCTCAATCAAATTCTGCCGAATCAGGTTCTGCCCACTCGAGTTCTGGGACACATGCGGTGCGGGCACTGGGCTGCATCGCTCCGCATGCGGGATATATGTATTCCGGGCATGTGGCGGGTGCCGTCTTTGCCAAGATTGACGTGCCGCGGCGCTGTATTGTGCTGTGTCCGAACCACACCGGCATGGGCCGCGCGCTGGCCCTGATGAGCGAGGGCGCCTGGCAAACACCGCTGGGCGACGTCCCGATCGATGCCGAGTTGGCCGCAGCCTTGAAGCAGCGCTTCCCTGCACTGCAGGAAGATGCGGCGGCGCATCGCGCCGAGCATGCGGCCGAGGTGGAGCTGCCCTTTCTTTTGCTGCGGCAACCGCAGCTCACATTCGTCCCCATTGCTCTAGGGACCGGACAATTCGAAATTCTCGAACAGCTCGGCAAGGCCCTGGGCGATGTGATTGCCGCACAAGCCGATCCCGTGCTGATCGTGGCTTCAAGCGATATGAATCATTACGAGTCGGACGCGGTGACGCGTGCGAAGGATCATCGGGCGATCGAGCGCATTCTTACCCTGGATCCGCGCGGGCTCTTCGAAGTGGTCACGCAGCAGAACATCAGCATGTGCGGCCTCGGGCCGGCGGTAGCGATGCTCACGGCGGCTCGGCAGCTGGGCGCGAAGTCGGCCGAACTGGTGAAGTACGCGACCTCGGGCGACATTTCCGGCGACCACGACATGGTGGTGGGGTACGCGGGGATCGTGGTGGTGTGAGCGGCCCAACCCCTCTCGCGGAAGCGTTGTCATCCTGAGCGCACTTTTTGTGCTCAAGATGACAATTTGTTTGATGCCGTCAGTGCGCTGCGCCCGCGGCCCCGCTGTCGCCCATTTCCATGATCCGCTGGGCGCGCGCCCGGACGACGTTCATCACTGAGCCATCATCGTAAATCTCCTGCAGCACCGGCTTCACGGCCTGCAGTTCCATGAGGGCCCCCCCCCGAGCCTGATCCTCCATCTTCTTCAACTCGTCGTCGAGGGCAAGCTTCTGGTAGCGGTGGAAATAGGCCAGACGGCGGCCGAACTCCAGCGTGGCGGCGACGCCCTGAAACAAGGTCGTCAACTGCTGCACGGCGGGGATTGGGGAGTAGTTGTAATTCGCCTCGGATTCGTGCAGTCCATCCTTGTAGCTCAATTTCTTGGCGCCGGTAAAGGCCAGCTTGCGTTTCCCGGAGTCGATCTTGCCGGAAAAATAATTGGATTGGGCGGCCAGGTCGAAAATCCGGGCACGGGTTGCGTCCGAGAAAATGAATTCAGTCTGGTACGATTCGCGGTCGTCGGAGTCGGCCGAAATCCTGGCGGTACATTCGTAGTGGCCGCGTCCATCCGACTGTACGGTGATGGAATACTGATCGGGATCAGAGCCGGGAAAGTTCTGCGAGAAAGTCACCGTGGCGGGGCCGGCGGCACGGGCTGGAAGAATAGAGAGCAGAACGAGGCACAGGGCAACCGAGTTGCACGTTGCGGTCTTCACCCTCAGATTCATGCGTCTCAAATTTGCTGCCAGCATGTGCTCACAGAGACTGCGCCACAAGATTATGCCAGAAGTGGATTGCACTTTAGCGTGCGACCGCGCGCTGCCGGCTCAGCGTCCCCGCGGTATGCAGATGGCAGATGGCGATGGCCAACGCGTCGGAAGCGTCCATGGGCTCGGGCGGGAGGGCAAGTTCCAGCAGCCGCGTCACCATGTGTTGCACTTGCTGTTTCTCGGCGCGCCCATAGCCGACCACCGACGACTTGATGGTCAGCGGCGAGTACTCCGCGACCTCCAGCCCGGCGGCAGCGGCGGCCAGCATGGCGACTCCGCGCACTTGCCCGAGCTTGAGCGCCGACTTCACATTGAGGGCATAAAAGACATCTTCAATCGCAACCTCATCGGGCTGGTGCGCGACGATAATTTCGCCGAGTTGCGTGAAGATGCGCGACAACCGCCGCGGCAGCGCTTCGCGCGGCGAAAGCTTGATCGCTCCGCAAGTCAGGCAGCACAGCTTGCCCGTCGCATGCATCTCGACCACGCCATAGCCGGTATACTCCCCGCCGCAATCGATCCCCATGACTCGCATGTGAGAGCAGTTTATCGCGGAAGTGACAGAGATGCGAACTAAAGCCGCTGCTTCCAGTATCCGCATGCGGCTGGTGTGGGCGACGGCCACGATTTGAACTCCAGCGGGCTGCACCCGGTAGATCAGAAAAAAACGGAAATTGTCTGAGCAGGAACCTGCGCGTTGAGTGCAAACCAACTGCCCAGCGCTGCGGCGATTGAACGATCAGCGCGAGCGCCCGATTCACTTCGGCATCGAACATGAGAGCAGCGTCCGGGCTGCGTTCCAGATACCAGTCAAACGCGGCATCATATTCGGCGCCAGCTTCCTCGTGAAACCTCTCCAAATCAGTGGGCATCGGGCAACTTCGCTAAGTTGCGCTTGCGCACTTCTGCCCATGAGATAGTCTTTGCCTTGCCGGAATCCAGTTCAGCAACTCGCCGCCCGATTTCCGCTTCCCAAGCCGCGTGCACGCCCTCGTCCACCTTTTGCCGTCGAGGTTGGAGATCAGGGAATCGGCCAATGCCTCCCGCTCCTCGACAGACAGCGCCAGCGCTTGTTCCAGCAGCCTGGAAACTTCCGGGGTCATCTGCGCCATTGGATACCTCGCTCACTTCATTTTATCGCAGACGGTCCCTAGCAGCACTTTGGCCGCCGGGTTTTGGCTTCTTCGAATTCCAGGCGGAAGGCGGCGTAAGCTTGCGGCGACGAGGCCATCTGCGTGCGGCTCAAGAAGCGCGCGTAGGCCGCTTCATCGAAAATCTCGCGCAGAGTGGCAAGCACGAGTCTCGCTGCTCTCCCGAAGCGGCTCATGCTCGTTCCTCCGCCAGCCGTGTCATCACGAATGGCGACTCTTTCACTCGCGCTTCTTCCCTGCCGCTCAGCACTCCGATCCATTGCCGCACGGATTCGACCAGCACCAGCGCGACCATCACCACCAGAATGGCGGTTACAGCCGCATCCAGTCGGTTGTTGAAGATGAGGCGTGCGGTTGCCGCAGTGGCCGGCCCCACTGCCAGAGCCCGGGCCTGCGCGAGAAACCCGACGCGCGGGTTGGGATCGAGAATTTTGTGCCACGACGCCGTGAACGTGACCGCGACCAGCCACGCCAGCGGCACCAAAGTGACTGCCGCATACCGCGTCCGGTGCATCTTGACGATGATGGTCGTAGCCACGCACAGGGCCACGGTCGCCAGCAACTGATTGGCGATGCCGAACAACGGCCACAACGAATTGATGCCGCCCAGGGGATCTTTCACTCCCTGCCACAGGAAATATCCCCAGGCGCCCACGATCAGCGCGCTGGTTGCGAGAATTGATGGATACCAACTCGTCCGTCCCAGAGGTTTATAGATATGCCCCAGCGCATCCTGAATCATGAAGCGGGCCACGCGGGTTCCGGCGTCGAGGATGGTCAGAATAAATAGCGCTTCGAACATGACGGCGAAGTGATACCACAGCGCCATCACCTTCGCGCCGCCCAGGCTCTGCGAAAAGATGTGCGCCATGCCCACGGCAAATGCGGGCGCGCCGCCGGTACGATTGAACAAGGTCTGCTCGCCGACGGCATGGGCCAGCACTTGCATGTCGGCCGCGGTCACGGGAAATCCCCAGGAAGAAATGGTCGCGGTCGCGGTGGCTGCGGTTTGTCCGACCACGCCGGCGGGGCTGTTAATCGCAAAGTAAACCCCGGGTTGGAGAACGCAGGCCGCGATTATCGCCATGACGGCCACTGCGGATTCACACATCATGGCGCCGTAACCGACCATGCGAGTCTCGGTTTCGCGCGCGATGAGTTTCGGTGTCGTTCCGCTTGAGATTAGTGCGTGGAAACCGCTGATGGCGCCGCACGCGATCGTGATGAAAGCGAAGGGAAAGATCTTGCCGGCAAATACCGGCCCATTGCCGTCCACAAACCGGGTCAGCGCGGGCATGTGCAGCGTGGGATGCAAAGCGACAATACCAGTGCCAAGAAGCGCGATCGTGCCCAGCTTGACGAATGTGCTTAGATAATCGCGCGGCGCCAGCAGCAACCATACCGGAAGAGCCGACGCCGCAAACCCGTAGACGATGATGAGAATCGCCAGAGTGGGAGCCCGCAGCGTGAATACACTCGCCATGGTGGGATTCTGCGAAGCCCACTGTCCGCCAAAGATCGCGAACAGCACAAGAATAAAACCGAGGATCGAAACTTCCAGCACTTTGCCCGGACGAATCCGCCGCAGATAAAGGCCCATCAGCAGAGCGATGGGAATCGTCATGGCAATCGTGAACGTGCCCCAGGGACTGTCTTTCAAGGCATTCACCACGATTAACGCGGCCACGCCGAGCAGAATGACGAGAATCGCGATCACCGCCGTGTAGGCCACAAAGCCGCCCACGCGGCCGATTTCTTCTTTCGCCATTTCGGTGAGCGACTTGCCGTCGCGCCGCACGGAAAAAAGCAGAATCACGAAGTCCTGCACGCATCCGGCGAAGACGGCGCCGGCCAGCACCCACAGCGTTCCGGGAAGATAGCCGAACTGCGCGGCCAGCACCGGGCCGACCAGCGGACCGGGTCCGGCGATGGCGGCAAAGTGGTGGCCGAACACGACCCACTTGTTGGTCACAAGAAAATCGCGCCCGTTTTCCAGGCGCTCGGCGGGAGTGGCGCGGAGCGAATCAAGGGCGAGAATTTTTACCGCAATGAACCGGCTGTAAAAGCGGTATCCAAGGGCGTAGCAGCAGGTCGCGGCCACGACCAGCCACAGGGCGTTAATCGGTTCTCCGCGGCGAACCGCGATCACACCCAGCGCCGCGGCCCCGAGCAGTCCCACCAAAGTCCAACCAAATATTGAAGCAGTCTTGTTCATATCCGCCGAGCATTGTGTCGAATCCTGGGCGCGAACGCAAGATGAATGTAAAGCTGCGCGGAAGGCGGCAACCGAGCGATCTTCTGCGTGGATCACAGGCTTTGGTCGCTTCCAATTTAGTGTTACTCTATGTCTTCCGACCGATATTCACCCCAGTTTCTTGGGCCGTTTCGCCATACCCCGCACTCTGGGGGTGCATTCGGAAGACCTCATTCTGAACTCATACTCGAACAGGAGCCTACGATGAAAATTGGCATGTTAACCGGCGGGGGCGATTGCCCGGGATTGAACGCGGTCATCCGCGCCGTGGTGCGCAAGGGGGTGTTTCACTATCACGACGAATTTGTAGGGTTCATGGAAGGCTGGCGCGGGCTCATCGAAGACAAGAGCATGCCGCTCGACCTGGACGCGGTAGGCGGCATTCTGCCCCGCGGCGGCACCATTCTGCGCACTTCGCGCACCAACCCCTCGAAGCGTCCGGATGGCATTGAGCGCTGCGCCGCCACCATTGCCCAGCACAAGATTGACGCGCTGATCGCGATCGGCGGCGACGACACATTGTCAGTGGCGCAGAAGCTGCACGAAAACGGAATCAAAGTCGTTGGCGTCCCCAAGACGATTGATAACGATCTGAGCGGCACCGACTACACGTTTGGATTTGACACGTCCTGCAACATTGTGTGCGAGGCCATTGACCGCCTGCACACCACGGCAGAAGCCCACAATCGCGTCATGGTGGTTGAGGTCATGGGCCGGGATGCGGGCTGGATTGCCCTGTATAGCGGCATCGCCGGCGGAGCCGATGTGATTCTGATTCCCGAACGGCCGTTCGACATTGACAAGGTCGCGGAATCGATTCGCCAGAGGCACGAGCGAGGCCGTTACTTCTCCATTGTCGTGGTGGCGGAAGGCGCAAAGTTTTCCTCGGATGCCAGCGCCGGATCCGCCGTCGTACAGGACATGGGCAAGGATGAGTTTGGCCACGCCAAGCTGGGCGGCATCGCTAACACTCTCGCCAAGGAGATTGAGAAGCGCACTGGTTTTGAGACGCGCGCGGTCGTGCTGGGACACATCCAGCGTGGCGGTTCACCCAGCGCTTTCGATCGCGTCCTGGCGACGCGTTACGGCCTGGGCGCGATTGACATGGTGCACCGCGGCGAATTCGGCTGCATGGCCGCTTTGCGGGCGAACAAGATTGTCTCCATCTCGCTGAAAGAAGCCATTTCGAAAAATCGCGTGGTGGACAATGAGATGATTCAGATCGTGGACGGCCTGTTCGAAGAAATCGGCGCCAAGGAACCTGCCAGCAAGTAATTCAGGGGCCCCGGCCTCTTCCCGCTGCTACCGCGCGGAGGCCGTTTTGTTGCCGCTTGCGGCTGCATCAAATCTCCGCAGAGCTGGACGAATCGAGCACAATGCGAACCTGGCTTTGGCGAACCTGGCTTTGGTTAGGACTGGCTGTCATAACGAGCGCGGTCAGCTGGGCCTATATGCGCCGCGTCCTGCTGCCTTGGGAGAACTCCGTGAACGTGACTCATGGCCACCTGAAGGAGCAGATGGGCGACCTCTACCCGCGCTGGGTGGGCACGCGCGAGCTTCTGCTCAACGGCCGCAATCCCTACGGGAAAGAAGTAAGCAGCGAGATTCAGATGGCGTTCTATGGCCATCCCATCGAGCAGACGGTCGACAAACCGAAATCTGAGATCGTCGATGAGCAGCGGTTTGTGTATCCGTTGTATGTAGTACTGCTGTTGGCGCCGACGGTCCATGCGGATTTCGCGCAACTGCAGACTTGGGCCCCCGTGGTTTTTGCGGTTCTCGTCGCCATCAGCGTTTGGATGTGGATGGACGTATTGCGCTGGCGTCCGCCGCCACTCGCCGGCGTTGCGCTGGTTTTCTTCATCTTGAGCAGTCCGCAGATCGCCCAGGGCTTGCGGCTGCGCCAGTTCGGCCTGTTCGTTGCATTCCTGTTCGCGGTCGCGACTTGGTGCGTAACCCGCAACCGTTTTTTCATCGCCGGCGTTTTCTTGGCGCTCTCGACGATCAAACCCCAGATGATGGCGTTGTGCCTGCTGTGGTTTCTGCAGTGGAGTGTTGGTGAATGGAAGAAGCGATGGCCCCTGGCCGCGGGATTCGGTATCGCTCTCGGCGTGTTGGTTGGCGCCACGGAATTGCTGCAACCCGGCTGGCCGCGTGATTTTATCGCGGGACTCGAGGCCTACCGGAAGTATTTTCCCACTACCTCGCCCCTCCGCCTGCTTCTGGGAAATTGGGCGGGAGGAACTTTATCGCTCCTGGTCGTGACTGCTCTGCTCGCATTTGCTTGGCAGAAGCGAAGAGCGGCAGCGGATTCGCGCGAGTTCATTGTAACGCTGGCCCTGTTTTCGATTGCCTCGACGCTGGTTTTGCCCCTGCTGACGCCCTACAACCAGGTGCTCCTGCTTTTGCCGGTGATGATGCTGCTGGGCGATTGGAAGAGGCTGCCGCGCCTGGGCCGCATCGCATTTTCCGTGGTCGCGGCGTGGCCATGGATCGCTTCTCTGGCGCTCCTGATGCATCCGCCCCGGCTGGATGGGTTGAGCCGCTTGCCGCTTTTGCCCGTGGCGCTGGTGCTTCTGTTTCCTTTCCTGGTGTCGTGTCTAATTTTTGTCCCGAAACCACAATCGGCGCAGTGGAAATCCGTTGCTGCTTCGATATGATTGGGCGGCCCGATGCCGACACACACCGCGTACTGGTTAACTCTAAAACGCTTGCGCGCTCATGGCACGATTCTTGCCATCTGCCTGTGGTCGCTCTACCTGTGGACGGTGGCAACCCCGGGCCTGCGCGACCGCAACGGAAATCTCCAGGGAACTGACTTCCTGCATTTCTACACGCTGGGCTCACTCGCGGATGCTCATCGCCGAGCCGATCTGTACGACATCAACGCGCAGGCTGCGCTGGCTGCCCAGCGCGTGCCGGAAGCCGCCGGTATCCGTTACTTGCCGTTGTATCCGCCGCAGGTTTCGATCTTCTTCGCGCCGCTGGCTCATCTCTCGTACGGCTGGGCGCTGCTTTTGTGGTGGGGCGGCAGCGTAGTGGTCTATGCGCTCTGCTGCTATTTCGTATGGCGCGCATGCCCGAACTTGCGCGGCCACGGAGGAACGGTCGCTCTTCTCGCGGCGGCGTTTCCTGCATTCTTTCATCTCGTCGCCTGGGGTCAGACCTCGGCCGCCGCGCTTGCCTGCTTCACGCTGATGTTTTTCCTGCTGCGCGACCGCCGCGATTTTCTTGCTGGCCTGGTCTGCGGCTGTTTGATCTTCAAGCCGCAGCTGGGACTGGCCGCGGCGGTCGTGTTCGTCGCGACTGGCGCATGGAAGACCGTTGCCGGAGCGGCGCTTTCAGCGGCGGCACAACTCTCCGTCGGCATTGTCTATTACGGAACTGGGCCGCTCCGTCAATGGACGCGCATGCTATGGAATATGCGCTCGGCCTTGCCGCTGCTCGAGCCCCGGCCTTATCAGACGCATTCGTTGCGGACCTTCTGGTCAATCCTGGTGCCGTGGCCTGCGATCTCCCTTGGCCTTTACGGAGTCAGCGCTGCGGCGGTGCTCGGTGTGACCATCGCATGCTGGAGGCGCAGCCCGGCCCTACCTCTGTCCCTGCGCTATTCCATCCTGCTGCTGGCAAGTGTGCTGGTGGCGCCACATCTCACGGTTTACGATCTGGTAATTCTGGCGCCCGCATTCATTTTGCTGGCCGACTGGATTGTCGGCGCGGCGCCCAAGCCATCGACTCGCTGGCTGGGAACTCTTCTTTATCTTGTTTACATGCTTCCGCTGCTGGGGCCTTTCACTCGCTGGACGCATATCC
>Ga0302324_100005325_pt1 | contig 28032 bp, 22 predicted proteins | sample Palsa_T0_1_FD_201949 | JGI IMG/M metagenome (GOLD analysis project Ga0302324, IMG submission 201949) | Peat permafrost microbial communities from Stordalen Mire near Abisko, Sweden - Palsa_T0_1 | ecosystem: Environmental > Terrestrial > Soil > Palsa > Peat permafrost | place: Sweden: Abisko...
GTGGTGAATCTGTACGTGCCCAACGGCCAGTCGCTCGGGTCGGAGAAATACCACTACAAACTGCGCTGGCTGGCGGCGCTGCGTGCGTGGCTGTCCGCCGAGCTGGCGCAATATCCGCAGCTGGTGGTGCTCGGTGATTTCAACATCGCGCCCGAGGATCGCGACGTGCATGATCCGGCGGCCTGGTCCGGATCGGTGCTGGTGAGCGAGCCGGAACGCGCGGCGCTGGCTGAGCTGCTGCAGATCGGACTGACCGACGTGTTCCGCCGCTTTGATCAGCCGCCGCAATCCTTCAGCTGGTGGGACTATCGCGCCGGCTCGTTCCGGCGCAACAACGGCCTTCGCATCGACCTGATCCTGGCGTCGACACCGCTGGCGCCGCGCTGCACCGGCAGTCGCATCGACCGTCTGGCGCGCAGCGGCGAGCGCGCCTCGGATCACGCGCCGGTGATCGCCGCTTTTGACATATAGCACCCGCACAGCGTGGCTGCGCAGCGACGCAACGGCCGGGTTATATCGCCAACTTATGTTGCCAACTTATGTCGTGAAAGTGTGCGCCGCGTCGCAGGAGCTCAGCCTGTGGCTGCCCTAGACTTTCGCGAATCTCGGCTCTGCCCAACGAACGCATACCGCCTTCCTGATATCTTGGCGCAGACATGGCCAGCATCCGCCGCAGCGACTACGACATCACCAACACTGTGCGGGTCAGCTCGCCGCAGGCGGTATTGCGCGCGGTCGAGCAGCTGCTTGTTTCCACCTGGCCGAACATGTCACTGGCTCCGGTGGAGCGTGCGTTCGCTGATTTCGATGCGCTGTTTGCCGGCCGCATGCCCGGATTTTCCGGGGTCGACACCGTCTATCACGATCGCCAGCACACGCTCGACGTGACGCTGGCGATGGCGCGCCTGCTCGCCGGCTATGAACGCCAGGTCGATGTCGCGCGCCAGCTGACCGCCGAGCGCGCCACTGCCGGCGTGATCCTGGCGCTGTTCCATGACGTCGGCTACCTGCGCCGCAGCAGCGATCGCGAGCAGGCCAATGGGGCGGAATTCACCCTCAACCACGTCAGTCGCGGTGCTGAATTCCTGGCGCACTACCTGCCACAGATCGGCCTGCCGCAATGGGCCGAGGTGGCCGCGCAGATCATTCATTTCACCGGCTACGAGCGGCCGTTCGATCAGATCCTGACCTACGACGCGCGCGACACCGCGCTCGGCCATCTGCTCGGCACCGCCGACATGATCGCGCAGCTGGCGGACCGCTGCTATCTGGAGAAGTGCCGCGATCGGCTGTACCCGGAATTCGTGCTCGGCGGGGTGGCGATGTCCACCGCCGACGGCGCGCGCGCAGTGCGCTATGCCTCCGGTCTGGATCTGCTGCGCCAGACGCCGGCATTCGTCGCCAACACCCGCGCCACGCGCCTGGACAATCGCTTCGGCGGTGCCTACCACTACCTCGATGTGCTGTTCGATGGCCGCAACCCGTACATCGAGGCGATCGATCGCAACATGAACTATCTGGAACAGATACTGCGCAGCGAGAGCTGGCGCATGCTGCGGCGAAATCCGCCGCTGCACGCGGCCGATCCGAACACCCTGGGCAGGGTGCGCAGCCTGATGCTGGGTTACTTCAAGAAGGCCTGGCTGCAGGATTGAGCTGCGCGGCGGCCAGCGCCGCCGCCGCCGGCTGGGCCACCGCGCACACATAGCGCGCGTGAATGTCAGCCAGCTGTTGGCGCACCACCGCCCAACCTGCCAGCTCGACCTCGCCCAGTGCCGCGGCCAGTACCGTGACCGTCAGCGCCGGCAGCGCCGCGCCCGAAACCGGTGCAAAACTCAGGTGCCACGGTTCCGGCCGCACGCCGCCGCGATCGCGGTCGTACGGCAGAAAAAAACCGAAATGCTGGCACTGCCGCGGCAGCCAGGCGCCCAGCCGGTTGAATACCCCTTGCGGGGAATATTCCTGCGGAATCAACTGCGCGCGCTGCCCGTGCGCCAGGGCGGCGCGGTCGATCAGGTCAATCTCGGTGCCCCAGTGATGGCGGCTGGCACCCGGCAGTGCCGACCACAGCAGGATCGCGTGCACGATCTGCTCCTCGGTCATAACGGCGACGTCCAGCGCGCGGCCATCATGGTCGAGCAACGGACGGCGGCCACGGAATTTATCGTTCCAGATCGCCAGCTGCTGCTGGAAGCTGCGAAAGGTGGAGACCGCGACCAGATCTATGTCACTCTGTGCTGCTGCGGCGCGCAGACCGAGGAACGCGGCGGCCGCATCAGGGTGCAGGATGCACCCGGCACCGGCACTGGTGGGCAGATCGAGCACGTGGGTGCGCACGCGGCCAGTCAGTTGCTCGGCACTAAGGACGGTCATCTTTTGTAGCCGCGGCACCGTACATACGGCATTATTCTAATGTTATTTATCCATGGAGGCCGGATGAACGGCCCTCGATTCAAGTACCTGATGCTGATCCTGTGCAGCGTGTTCCTCGGGGTAGCGGCCCTGCTGGGCTACCTTGCCCGAAGCTACGACATGCCGCTGTCGGTGCTGCTGCTGTCGGCATTATTCGCCGCTTTCGCCGTCATGCTACCCGGCTTCTGGTCCTGGCGGCAGCGCCAGCGCCTGGATCGGGCGGTGCGCGGCCTGATCGGCGCCGCCGAGCAGATCAGCCGCGGCGAGTTTCATCAGGCGCTGGTGAGCACCCGCAGCGACAAGATCGGCGAACTCGAGCACGCGTTCGAAAACATGCGCCTGGCGCTGCGCAATACCACCTTCACCCGCAACTACCTGCACAGCGTGCTCAACAGCATGACCGATGCGGTGTTCGTGACCGCTCCCGGCGGCAGCGTGCGCATCGCCAATGATGCCGCCTGCCGGCTGACCGGCTATGGCGACGATGAGTTGATCGGCAAGAACCTGGTGACGCTGCTCGACCAGGGCGACAAGCTCGGACCCGATCCGCTGCAGGTGGCGCGCGATACCGGCGAGACGGTGCTGCGCACCCGCGCCGGTCAGACCATACCGGTGTCATTCATCGGCTCGACCGTCGCTACCGAGGATCCGGAATTCGAAGGCGAGATCTATGTGGCGCGTGACATCACCGAGCGCAAACGCGCCGAGCGTCGCATCCGCTACCTGGCGCGTTACGATGCGCTTACCAAGATCCCCAACCGCATGCAGTTCCAGCACCTGCTGCAGCAGGCGATCGCGCGCTCGCGCCGCAGCGGCCAGGGCGTGGCGATGCTGTACGTGGACATGGACCGCTTCAAGGAGGTCAACGACACCTTCGGCCATGCCTCGGGGGATCGCGTGCTGGAGGTGCTGACCGAGCGGCTGACGCGCGTGCTCAATACCGAGGCGGTGCTGGGCCGGCTCGCGGGCGACGAATTTGCGCTGTTCGTCGACAGCGTCAGCCAGGATGCGGATGAGGCCGGCGGCCAGGTCGCGCAGCTGGCGCGCACCGTACTGCACGCGGCCGGCGAGGCGTTCCACATCAATGGGCAGGAGGTGTTCCTGACCGTCAGCATCGGCATTGCGCTGTGCCCGCGCGATGCGGAGAACGTGATCGACCTGATCCGCAACGCCGATGCCGCGATGTACTACTCGAAGCAGAACGGCGGCAATACCTACGCGTTCTATTCGCCGGAGATGAACGCGGCCGCGGTCGAGCGGCTGATGCTCAAGAGCAAGCTGCGACGTGCGGTCGAGCGCGACGAATTCGTGGTGCGCTACCAGCCGAAAGTGGACCTGCGCGACGGCCGCGTGGTGGGCGCCGAGGCGCTGCTGCGCTGGCGCCTGCCCGGACACGGCGACATCCCGCCGGCGCAGTTCATCCCGATCGCGGAAGAGAACAACCTGATCAGCGCCATCGGCGAATGGGTGCTGGAGCGCGTGTGCATGGATTTCCGTGCGCTGCGCCGCCATGTCGCCGATCCGGGACGCATCTCGATCAACCTGTCGCTCAAGCAGCTCAAGCAGGCGAGCTTCATCCTCAACTGCCGCTCGGTATTCGAACGCCACGAGGTGCCGACCAGAAACCTGGAGCTCGAGATCACCGAGACCACCCTGATGGCCGATCCGCGCCGCACGGTGCAGATGCTCAACCAGCTGCACGACATGGGACTGCATCTGTCGATCGACGATTTCGGCACCGGTTACTCGTCGCTGTCAGCGCTGCAGCAGTTTCCGATCGGCACACTGAAGATCGACCAGTCGTTCGTGCGCGACGCGGCCGACGATCCGGCCGATGCGGTGCTGGTGCGCACCATCATCGACATGGGCCACAGCCTCGGCATGGAGGTCGTCGCCGAGGGCGTCGAGTCGGTGCGCCAGCTGGAATTCCTGCACGCCAGCCGCTGCAATTTCGCCCAGGGCCAGCTGTTCGGCCAGGCACGCAGCATCGACGAGCTGCTGCAGCTGCTGCAGGCGCAGCAGGCCGGCCGGCCCGCGTTTGCCAACCTGCTGCCGGACGCGCCGGCGGCGCTGCAGCCGATATCGGCCTGAGCCGGGCGGCGCGCCCGGCAGGCACAATGCGCGCATGCGCGCGTTTCCGTACCGCTGGTTCCTGCGACTGTTCGGCGCCGCGCTGCTGCTCGCCTGGGTCGCGATCGCGCTGTGGCAATCGCACAAGCGCCTGCCGCCGGGGGTGCACATCGCCGGCAGCTGGCACAGCGTGCCGGCCAGCGATGTGCGGTTCCTGAGCGATCTGACGGCCGCGGATGCGACCGGGGCGCCGCTGCACCAGCGACAGATCAATGCCGAGCTGCTGCGCATGATCGCGCAGGCGCGCGACTTCCTGGTGCTCGATACCGGCCTGTTCGGCGATCCGCCGGCCGCCGGACCGGGAGCGTCGCGGATGCGTGCCGCCGCACCGGTCGCCGCAGCGCTGAGCGACGCGCTGCTGCAGGCCAGGCAGCAGCAACCCGGGCTGCAGGTGCTGCTGCTGATCGACCCGACCAGTACACGCATGCACCTCGGAACTGCGGCACTGGAGCGTCTGCGCGCCGCCGGCGTCGCCGTGGTGCCGGTCGATCTGAGTCGGCTGCGGGCGCCGAATGCGGCGTTTTCCAGCCTGTGGCAGCTGTGCTGCGGCTGGTGGACTGCAGACGACGCCGACGCCGACGGTGACTGGCCCAACCCGCTCGGCGTCGGATCGCCGGGGGTCTCGTTCGGGCTGTGGGGCGACACCCCAGGCTATCAGCGCAGCCATCGGCAGCTGCTGATCGCCGATAACGGCGCCGGCCGTCTTACCGGCCTGATTTTCTCCCGATCGCTGAACGCAGAGGCGTCGCTGCATTCCGCGGTGGCGCTGCAGCTGACCGGGGAGAGCCTTTCGCCGCTGCTTGAGTCTGAGTTCGTGGTGGCCCAGTTTTCCGGCTGGAGCGGCGGCGGCGGCATGCAGGAGCGTGCGCAACGGCTGTTCGAACGGCGCCGCCAAGGCGCTGCCAGCAGGATCAGCGCCGGCAGCGGGATCAGCGCCAGCAGCGGCGCCGATGCCGCACGCGTGCGTGTGCTCAGCGAGTCGTCGATCGCCGATGCACTGCTGGAGCGCATCAATGCCGCCGGCAGCCACGACAGCGTCGAGATCGCGGCCCTGTACCTGTCGCAGCGCGAACTGGTGCGCGCGCTGATTGATGCGGCATGGCGCGGTGCGACGGTGCGCGTGCTGCTCGATCCGGGCAAGGACGGCTATGGCTACGAGCGCTCGGGATTGCCCAACCGCCAGGTGGCCTCGGAGCTGGTATCGGCCAGCGACGGCGCCGTGCGGGTACGCTGGTACCGTACCCACGGTGAGCAGTTCAGTCCTGGATTCGCGCTCATTCGCAGCGTCGATCACGCCTGGCTCATGGTCGGCACTGCCGAGCTCAGCCGCCGCGATCTCGACGACTTCGATCTCGCCGCCGCATTCATCGCTGAACTGCCGGGCAGCGCTACGGCCGGCAGCGATGCGCTCTCGTGGTTCGACACGCTGTGGTACAACCGGGCGGCCGGCGGCACCGAGTACAGCAGCGATGCCGACGTCTATGCCGACGCCTCGCAGCTCGACTACTGGCAATACCGGCTGCTCGAGGCCAGCGGCGCGTCGTTCGACTGACAGGGGGGTTGCGCCATGCGATACAAGGAAACCCGCGAGCAATCGGCCGAGTTGCTGCGCATGGTGCTGCCGCTGATGGCGCGGCATTCCGCCGCCTTTCATCCGTTGAGCTACAGCGTCTGGTACGAGTATGCCGCCGGCTGCAACCCCGCGCTGCAAGCCGCAATTGACGCCCGGCTGGCGCAGTCTGCGGTGCTCAGCGACCGCGATATCGAAGGGCTGTTCGACACGCATATCGCGCTGCGCGACATCGAGTCCTCGGCACGCATGCGCGCCGAGATCGCGCGCATGATCGAACACGTCAATGGCGTGGCGGTCGAGGCCGGCCAGGAGGTCATGCAGTACGGCAACGAACTCGACGGCTATCGCGAGCGCCTGCGCGATGACATCGGCAAGGAGTCCCTTGGCCAGGTGGTCGAGTCGCTGATCGGCGAGACTACGCGCGTGCGCGTCAAGACCGGGGTCTACCATGAGCACCTGCTGAAGAGTTCCGCCGAGGTCGAGCGCCTGCGCGGCGAGCTCGAGCTGGTGCAGGGCCTGGCGCTGACCGACCCGTTGACCGGACTGCTGAACCGGCGCGGCTTTGATCAGCAGATGCAACGCATCCGGCACGACGGCCTGCAGGGCTGCACGCTGATGATGGCGGATATTGATCACTTCAAGGCCATCAACGATGCGCACGGGCACCTGCTGGGCGACAAGGTCATTATCGCGGTGGCCAACGTGCTGCGCGCCTGCATCGGCGATCGCGGCCCGATCGCCCGCATCGGCGGGGAGGAATTCGCCGTGCTGCTGTCCCACACCTCCAGCGCCGAGGGCACCGAACTGGCGGAACGTATCCGTGCCGCGGTCGAGGGCGGCAAGATCCGCCGCGCCGACACCGAGGAGAGCATCGGCAATGTGACGGTGTCGCTCGGACTGGCCACCGCCGGCGACAACGAGGCGTTCGAGGCCATGATCGCGCGCGCCGATCGCGCGCTCTACCTGTCGAAGACCGCCGGACGCAACCGCGTCACCGTGGCCGAACGCGCCTCGAGCGCGGCGGCCTGAAAGTCTTACCGCGACGTCAGCCGCGCGGCGATTTCGCGCCGCCGCTTTTTGTGCTCTGATGCGCGCGGAGCATAGGCTGGGCAACAGCGCGAGGGACAGACGTGAAGATCGGAATGATTGGCCTGGGACGCATGGGCTCGAACATGGCGCGCCGCCTGATGCGCGCCGGACATGGCTGCGTGGCGTTCGATTTCAGCGCCGCCGCGGTCAAGGCGCTGGCGGCGGACGGCGCCACGGCTGCCACATCGGTCACCGATCTGGTTGCGAAACTGCCCACGCCGCGTGTGGTCTGGATGATGGTGCCGGCGGGCGCGGTAGATTCGCTGCTACAGCTGCTGCTGCCGGTGCTCAAGGCCGGCGACATCGTCATCGATGGCGGCAATTCGCACTACGCCGACGACATGCGGCGCGAACAGCAGCTCAAGCCGCAGGGCGTGCACTACATCGATGTCGGCACCAGCGGCGGCTTGTGGGGCCTGGAGCGTGGCTACTGCCTGATGATCGGCGGCGATGCGCCGGCGGTGCAACAGGTCGAGCCGATCCTGGCGGCGCTGGCGCAGCCCAGCGGCGAGTCCAGCGCCACCGCCAGTACTGCCTCGCGCGGCTACCTGCACGTGGGTTCGTGCGGTTCCGGACATTTCGTCAAGATGATCCATAACGGCATTGAATACGGCCTGATGGCGGCTTACGCGGAAGGATTCAACCTGCTGCACCGGGCCGGCGAGCCGCAGCAGGCGCGCGCCGCGGATGCCGAGACCGCCCCGACACGCGCGCTGCTGCCCAGTGCCATCAACGCCAGACTCGACCAGGTGGCCGAGCTGTGGCGGCACGGCAGTGTCGTGAGTTCGTGGCTGCTCGATCTGCTGGCCGGCCAGCTGGCGGAGAGTCCGGCGCTGGATAAGTTTGCCGGCCACGTGGCCGACTCGGGCGAGGGCCGCTGGACCGTGGAGGCCGCGATCGAGGCCGGCGTGCCGGTGCCGGTGCTGGCGACCGCGCTGTTCGCGCGTTTCAGTTCGCGCGGCGAATCCGAATTCGCCAACCGTACGCTGTCGGCGATGCGGCTGGGCTTCGGCGGCCACCAGGAAAAATCGGCGACCCCTGGCGCCACTGCTGCACCCGCCGCTCCGGCTGCCTGAACGCGCCGTGGTGGAGCTTGCGCACTCGGACGCGTTCGTCTTCTTCGGCGCGACCGGCGATCTGGCCTACAAGCAGATCTTTCCGGCGCTGCAGGCGCTGGTGCGGCGCGGCCAGCTCAATGCACCGATCGTCGGCGTCGGCCGATCCGGCTGGACACGCGAGAAACTCACAGAGCAGGCGCGCGCGTCGATCAAGGAACACGGCGTCTACGACGAGCAGGCGTTCAACAAGCTGGCAGCGCTGATGAGCTATGTCGATGGCGATTACCGGCAGCCCGAGACCTTCACCCGCCTGCGCCAGGCGTTGGGCGAAGCGCACCGGCCGCTGCACTATCTGGCGATACCGCCGAGCGTGTTTGCGACCGTGATCGGCGGGCTGGCGGCCGCCAAGTGCGCCGCCAACGCGCGCGTGGTGCTGGAGAAACCGTTCGGCCGCGACCTGAAATCGGCGCGCGAACTCAATGTCATCCTGCACAAGTACTTTCCCGAGGAGTCGATCTTTCGCATTGATCACTACCTCGGCAAGGAGCCGGTGCAGAATATTCTGTACACCCGCTTCACCAATGCGTTCCTGGAGCCGACCTGGAACCGCACCTACATCCGCAGCGTGCAGATCACGATGGCGGAGGATTTCGACGTGCGCGGGCGCGGCAAGTTCTACGAGGAAGCCGGCGCGATCCGTGACGTCATCCAGAACCACATGCTGCAGGTGCTCAGCAGCGTGCTGATGGATGCGCCGCTGCGTAACGCCGCCAGCGCGATGCGTGACGAGAAATCGCGGGTACTGCGCGCCATCCGGCCGCTGGATGCGAACAGCGTGGTGCGCGGCCAGTACCACGGCTATCGTTCGGAAGACGGCGTCGCCGATAACTCCCAGGTCGAGACCTACGCTGCGGTCAAGCTGTACGTCGACAGCTGGCGCTGGGCCGATGTGCCGTTCTATATCCGCGCCGGCAAGTGCCTGCCGGTGACCTGCACCGAGGTGGTGGTGGAGTTCCGGCGCCCGCCGCGCGAAGTCTTCGGCGAGCTGGTGCCGAGCCTGTCGAGCCATCTGCGCCTGCGGCTGAATCGGGAGGTGTTGATCGCGCTCGGGATGCGGGTCAAGGTCTCCGGCGAACGCATGGCCGGGGAGGACGTCGAACTGATCGTGACGCGCCAGCCCGGTGATGCCCTGACGCCGTACGAGCGCTTGCTGGGCGACGCACTGCGTGGCGATCCGGGGCTGTTCGGGCGCCAGGACGCGATCGAGGCGCAGTGGGCGGTGGTCGATCCGATACTCGGCGATGTCACGCCAGTCTATGACTATGCGCGCGGCTCCTGGGGCCCGCGTGAATCGCTGCGCCTGATCGAAGGCGACGACGGCTGGCTCGATCCGCAGGTCTAACGCACGTCAGGAACCACCGGCGGCGGTGCCTTGCCCCTGGCTGACGGTTGGGCTGGCGGCGGCGCCGGCTGCTGCGGCGCAGTTGGGGGTGGCCGGGGCGCAGCGGGGGGCGGTGGCGCAGCGGGGGGCGGTGGCGCAGCGGGGGGCGGTGGCGCGGATTCGCGTGACGGGACCGGCATCGGCAGCGTCGGCATCTCGGGCGGCGCTGCAGGCCGAAATTGCGGCGATCGTTCGGGAATCGCCCGCCGGTCGATGGGCGCCGCCGCGGGTGCCATGGGTGCCATGGGTGCCACGGGTGCCACGGGCGTCACCGGCATCACCTGCCTGTCGGGCATGATCGGCCGGCCCGGCGTGGCGCGCACGGCCGGAGTTGACGGCGCCAGAGACGGCGCCGGCGCCGGTGCCGGCGGTGGTGAATGGCCCGCGACCACCGGACGATTGAGGATCGCGACCGGCGGTCGGCGTACCGGCGACTGCGCGGGCGGCCCGAGCACGCTCTGGCGTTCCGGCACGATGACTGGCGGCCGCGGCGTCGCTTCGACTGCCTGCCATTGCGGCGGCGGCGTGATCAGCCGCGCGGCGACGGGTGCGCCTGACGTAAAGCTGCGCTGCGAAACCACGCTCAGCGCGCGCGGCGCGTCGCGGTTGGCATAGCGGTCCTGCAATCCCGGATTCCGGTACACATGGGTGATGTAGTCGCTGTTGATGATGGCGGTGTTGCTGACGTTGACGTTGCGCAGGTAGCGCAGGCTGACCCGATGACCCGGCAGGTAGACCTCGCCGGGCGCCAGCGGCAGCCAGCCTACAGCGGGACCGGTCGTGCCCGGCGCGCTGCCGCCCCGCGCGCTGCCGCCCGGGCCGGCGATCCAGGCGACCAGCGCCGGCGCATAGACCGCGCGGCTGCCTGGCGGCGCGGGTACCCAGCCCCAGCGCTGTCGCAGGTAGGTCCAGCGGCCGTAGTGAAACGGCGCATAGCCCCAGGGCGCACTGTCCACCCAGGTCCATCCCCAGGGTGCGACCCATAGCCAGCGACCATAGCGGTACGGCGCCCAGTCGACCCCCACCGCGGTGGGATACCAGGTGTAGCCATAGTCCGGTTCCTGGACCCACTCGCCGTAGCTGTCGAGGTCCTGGGCGCCGACGACGTCGCTCGACATGTAGCCGCTGGAGCCCACATCCGAGGCCCAGCGCTGAGCGTGCTGCGTGCTCCAGCGCTCGAAGTCATCCGGCGCCGGCAGCGCCGCCACGTCCACGTCACCGCTGGCGCCGAACTGCGCCGCCTGACCGCCGCGCAGGGTGACCGAGCGGCCGGCACGGGTGATCACCTTTGACTGGCCATCACGCGTGGCGACGGTGGTGTTGCCGGCGTTGTCGACCGCGATGCGATAGCTGCCGGGTCGCACCAGGGACACCGAGGCACTGGGGGCGTCGATCTCGAACGCCGACCCCGGGTCCACATCGCGCAGCGCGACGATGATCGTCCCGGCGCTGAGCTGCAGCTGCACTGCCTGGTCACCCAGGTTCAGCAGCGTCACGCTGCTGTCCGCCGCCAGGTTCACGGTGGCGCTGCCGAGGTCGATCTGCGCGCGTGAACCGCGGTCGCTCCACAGCTGGTCGCCGCCGGTCAGCGGCCGATTGATGACCGCCACGGTCCAGTCATCGACTCCGGCAGGCTGCACCGACACTGCACCCTCGATGGTGCTCAGGCGCGCCGCCCGGCTGGGCGGATCGATATCACCGGGTGAGGGCTGGTCGTAGGGTTGATCGTCGGGTAGATCCGGGGGACCCTGCTGCGCCAGGACAGCGCTGGCCGAGAGCGCGGCCAGCGCCAGGGCCGCGGCGAGCAGCAGGCAACCGTGACCGGCGATGCGCATCAGGCGCCTAGTGCCGACAGCACCGCGGCGGTGTCCGGCCGCACGCCGCGCCATAGAAAGAAGGATTCGGCGGCCTGTTCGACCAGCATGCCAAGTCCCATGTGCGCCTGCGCGGCGCCGTGCTGGCGCGCCCATTGCGTGAAGCGGGTGTCACTGCCGGCACTGGCATACGCCAGATCGTAGCAAATGGTTGCGGCGCCCAGCAGGCACGGCGGCAGCGGCGGCATGTCCGACTGCAGCCCGGCCGCGGTCGCATTGATGATCAGGTCGAAGCTCTCGCCATCGAGCTCGGCGAAGCCGACCGCGCGCACCGGCCCGAGCGCGGCGAACTCACTCGCCAGCGCCAGCGCGCGGCCGACGCTGCGGTTGGCAATCACCAGTTCGCGCGGCTTGAGCTGCAGCAGCGGCGCCAGCACACCGCGCGCGGCGCCGCCGGCGCCGAGCAGCAGCACCCGCAGCGAGCCCAGCGCGATGCGCAGGTTATGCTTCAGGTCACGCACCAGGCCGGCACCGTCGGTGTTGTCCGCCAGCAGCCGCCCTTGGCCGTCCTGCATCAGCGTGTTGGCCGCGCCGGCGGTCTGCGCACGCCTGCTCAAGCTGTCGGCCAGCGCGATCACCGACTCCTTATGTGGCACCGTGACGTTGAGTCCGCGTCCGCCGGCGCCAAAGAACTCGCGCACTCGCCGGGTCAGATCCTCCGGCGCCAGGTCGATGGCGCTGTAGACCATGTTCTGATCGGTCTGCTGCGCGAACAGCGCATGGATCTGCGGCGAGCGGCTGTGCGCGATCGGATGACCGATCACCGCGTAGCGGTCAGGCGCCGGCATGATCGACGTCCGATTCGGGCACCAGCCATTGCAGCGCGCTGCCGCCATGGCGCGACTTGTCGAGCAGGCCATGCAGCTGCTGCTGCCAGAACGCGGCGCGCGCCTCGAACTGGTACGGCGGGTTGACCACCAGCAGGCCGGAGCCGTTGAGGCCGACGCGCGAATCGCGCGGGTAGACCCACAACTGCAGGCTCAGCGTGGCCGCCGGCAATGCCTGCTGCACCCGCGCCAGCCACGGCGCGAGCGTGCGCTCGTCCTTGATCGGGTACCACATCAGCACCACGATGTTCGCCAGCCGCTGCAGGCTGGCGCCGATGCTCTGTAGCGCCAAGTCGAGCTCAGCGGCGGGATTTTCGTACGGCGGATCGATCAGCAGCAGGCAGCGCCGCTCGCGCGGCGGCAGCACCGCGCTCAGCTGCTGGTAGCCGTCGGCGCATTCGACCCGCATGCGCCGCAGCCCGCCCAGCGCGCGCTCCAGCGCGCGGCACTCGGACGGCAGGATCTCCCAGCAGATGCCGCGATCCTGCGCCCGCAGCACGTGCGCCGCCAGCCACGGCGAGCCCGGATAGGCGCCAGGCTCGGCGAGCTCGGTGCGCAGTGCCGCGACCGTGTCGCGGTAGTCGTTGATCTCGGGCGCCGCGGGCAGCTCCGGCGCCGCGGGCACGGCAGCGGCCGTCATCAGTGCGCTGATGCCATGGCGGGCTTCCGAGGTGCGATGCGCCTGCGGTGCCGCCAGGTCGTAGCGGCCGGCTCCGGCGTGCGTGTCCAGGTACAGGAAGCCCTTGTCCTTGCGCTGCATCGCCCGCAGCAGCGCCAGCAATGCGACGTGCTTGTGCACGTCGGCGAAGTTTCCGGCGTGGAAGCTGTGGCGATACTTCATGCGGGCGCCGCCGGGCGATCAGCTGCCGATCCAGCGTGCCGCCCGCAGGGCGGACCCTAGGCGGCGCCCGCGGCTTTTTTCGTGCCCGCGGAGCGGCCGGTCGCACGCGCGGCGGACTTGGCCGCCGCTTTCATGCGCGGCTTGGCGGCGGCTTTGCCCGGCGGGCGGCGCGCGGCTGCCGCGTGCGGCGCCTTGCTGCCGGCGGGCTTCAATGGCGCGACCGCGATCGACGCGGAAGTTGCCTTCGCAGCAGCAGCCCGCGGCGCAGCAGCCCGCGCTGCGGCCGGGCGTGGCGTCGGGGCCGGCGCCGGTGCGCGGCGCCGGCGGCCCGCGGGTTTCGCGTCGGCCGTGGCCGCGGGCTTGGCTTCAGGCCTGGCGGCGGCCTTCTTCGGCGCAAAGCGCCCGCGGCCGCGCATCGGTCGCACCGGGGCGGCGGCCAGCAGCGCGCGGCTGTCTTCCAGCGTCAGCGTCTTGGGATCGCGGTCCTTGGGGATGCGCGCGTTCTTCTCGCCGTTGCTGATGTACGGACCGTAACGGCCGTTGAGCACCTGGATGCCATCGACGCCGAAGTCCTGGATGATGCGGTTGGCATCGGCAAGCTGCTTGGCCTGGATGCATTCGAGTGCGCGTTCCAGCGTCACGGTGTACGGGTCGTCATCCTTGAGCGAGACGTACTTGCTGCCGTACTTGATGTACGGGCCGAAGCGCCCGACGTTGGCCAGTATCGGCTCGCCTTCGGCGCTGCTGCCCAGCGTGCGCGGCAGGATGAACAGCGCCAGCGCATCTTCGCGCGTGATCTTGTCCATCTTCTGCCCCGGACGCAGGCCGGCGAAGCGCGGTTTCTCGACATCGTCCTTGGTGCCGATCTGCACGAACGGGCCAAAGCGGCCCATGCGCACGCTCATCGGCTTGCCGCTGGCCTGGTCGATGCCGAGTTCGCGCGCCTGCGCCACCTGCTCGCGCGTGACGTTCTTCTCGACGCTGTCCACCTGGCGTATGAAGGGTTTCCAGAACTTCGACAGCGGCGTGGTCCAGCCTTCCTCCCCGCGCGCCACCGCGTCGAGCTCATCCTCCATCGCGGCGGTGAAGCCATAGTCGACGTACTGGTGGAAATGCTCGCTCAGGAAGCGGTTGACGATCTTGCCGATGTCGGTGGCCGTGAAGCGACGATTCTCGATGTCGACGTATTCGCGATCGCGCAGCGTGGAGATGATCGACGCATAGGTGGACGGTCGGCCGATGCCGTACTCCTCCAGCGTCTTGACCAGCGAGGCCTCGGTGAAGCGCGGCGGCGGCTCGGTGAAATGCTGCTGCGGCTGCACCTCGCGCAGCTTGACGCTGTCCCCGACCTCCATGCGCGGCAGCACCTGGTCGCTTTCCTCGTCGCTGGCGTCGTCGCGGCCTTCCTGGTAGACCGCGATGTAGCCCGGCTTGACCAGTGTCGAGCCATTGGCGCGCAGCACGTGCCGCTGCGAGCTCTGCTCGCCGGCCAGCAGGTCGACCGCGACGGTGTCGAACAGCGCGTGCGCCATCTGGCAGGCGACCGCACGCTTCCAGATCAGCGCGTACAGCTTGAACTGGTCGGCCTCCAGGCGCGACTCGATGTCGGCCGGGATGATGGCGGCCGAGGTCGGGCGTATTGCCTCGTGTGCTTCCTGGGCATTCTTGGACTTGGTCTTGTATACCCGTACTTCTTCGGCCACCGCTTCCGGACCATAGAGCCTGGCAATGACGCTGCGTATCTCCTGCACCGCCTCGGCCGCGAGCGACACCGAGTCGGTGCGCATGTAGGTGATCAGGCCGACGTTGCCCTCGCCGGTGTCGACGCCTTCATACAGCTGCTGCGCGATGCGCATGGTGCGCTGCGCGGAGAAGCCGAGCTTGCGCGAGGCCTCCTGTTGCAGTGTCGAGGTGGTGAATGGCGGCGCCGGATTGCGGCGCCGCTGCTTGCGATCGACCTGCAGCACGGTGAGTGCGGCGGCCGGACCGGCCGCTGCCTTGATGCTCTGTTCGGCGGCGCGCGCCGCGGCCTCACTGGTGAAGCTGAACTGCTCGACTTTGTCGCCGCGGAATTCGATCAGCTTGAGCGGGAACGACTGCTCGCTGTGCTCGCCGACGGCATCGATGCTCCAGTACTCACGCGGTTCGAAGGCGGCGATCTCGGCTTCGCGCTCGCAGATCATGCGCAGCGCCGGACTTTGTACCCGGCCGGCCGACAGTCCGCGCCGCACCTTCTTCCACAGCAGCGGCGACAGGTTGAAACCGACCAGATAATCGAGCGCGCGCCGCGCCTGCTGCGCGTTGACCAGGTCGAGCGACAGGTCGCGCGGTGCTGCCACCGCTTCGCGTACCGCATTCTTCGTGATCTCGTGGAACACGACGCGATGAACCTGCTTGTGCTTGAGTTCGCCGCGCAGCTTGAGGATCTCGTACAGATGCCAGGCGATGGCCTCGCCCTCGCGGTCCGGGTCGGTCGCGAGGTGCAGCGACTTGGCTTTCTTGAGCGCTTTGGCGATCGCATCGACGTGGCGTTCGTTGCGTTCGACCAGCTGGTACTTCATGGCGAAGCCGTCGTCGGGATCGACCGCGCCTTCCTTCGGCACCAGGTCGCGCACGTGGCCGTACGAGGCCAGGACCTCGAAATCCTTGCCCAGGTATTTCTTGATGGTCCGTGCCTTGGCCGGAGATTCGACGATTACCAGATTGTCAGCCATGCCATTACCGTGTGAAGGAGCCAAAAACGAAAAACCGCGGACGAGCCGCGGGTTGTTGCCAGTTGCGTTTAGCCGTGCTCAATGCGGGTCGCGATCCGGCACATCAAATACCAGATCTTCCATCCTCGCATAGGCGAGTTCCTGCCCGGGTTGGCTCGATAAGACCATCAGCACCACCCATTTCACCTGTTCCAGATCGAGCTCTTCGGTATCGAGCGCCAGCAGCCGGTCGATGACGATTTCGCGCTGGCTGGGCGAGAGGATCCCGCCGGCCTCGAGCGACACCAGCAGGCCGCGGCACTGGGCGTCCAGGCGCTCGAGTTCCTGCGCGGCGAACACCCGAAAGCTGCCATCGCCGCGCAGGTTGGGGCGCTCACGCTCGGCGGCGAGGTCGGCCAGCCAGTCGAGCGCGCGCTCGACATTGGCTTCGCCGAAGCCGGCGCTCTCCAGGTCGCGCGCCAGCGATTCCCGCTCGGCGCTGGCCGGCAGCTCCTCCAACATATAGCGATCAAATACGTATATAAGAATGTCGAAAACGCTGTTGTCCATGATCACTCGATAAATGACGCCGTCGCCGCCATGACGCCGCGGGCTGCGGCCATGCCGGCGCCGCGCCGTCCAGCCCCGCGGCCCCTACAAGCGCAGGTAGCGGCCGCCCGAATGCAATCCAACGACGTCCTCGAGCTCCAGAAATAGCAGCATGGAGGCGACGGATTGGCTTGGAAAGCCGGTTCGCTGCACCAGGACATCGAGGCTCGCCGGCTCAAAACCAAGGGCATCTAACAGGATTTTATAGTCCTTGTCCAACCGGGGGGCATCGACGACAGGGGCGCCCGACTCGCTCGCAGGCTCATTAAAGCATTGTTTTATACAACTAAATTTAAGCTCATGCAGGATCTGATCGGCGCTTTCGACCAGTACGGCGCCGCTTCTGATCAGTGCATGACAGCCGCGGGCCAGCGGGTTTTGAATCGAACTGGGGATCGCGAACACACGCCGTCGCTGCTCGCGCGCCAGTCGCGCGGTGATCAGCGAGCCACTGCGCTGCCCCGCCTCGACCACCAGCGTACCCAGGGCGAGGCCGCTGATGATCCGGTTGCGGCGCGGAAAGTTGGCCCGCTTCGGCGGCGAACCCGGCGGGTACTGACTGACCAGCGCACCCTGGGCGGCGATGCGCTCGGCCAGCGCCCGATGTTCGCGCGGAAAGATCGTGTCGATGCCGCCACCGAGTACCGCGATGGTGGCGCCGCCCGCGTCGAGCGCTCCGGCATGGCTGGCGGCGTCGATGCCGATCGCCAGGCCGCTGGTGATCGTCAGTCCCGCCGCGGACAGGCGGCCCGCGAATGCGCGCGCCGTGCGCCGGCCGGGTAGCGTGGGGTTGCGGCTGCCTACCATCGCCAGCTGTGGCGCCGACAGGCACCCGAGATCGCCCTTGACGTACAGCACAGCGGGCGCGCCCGCGGTCTGTGCCAGCTGCGGTGGATACTGCGCGCTGGCCGCATCGACCAGGCTGATGCACTCGCGGCCGACGCAGCGACGATCAGCATCGATGCGCGCCCGCTCTGGCGCCAGTAACGCGGCGACCACCGTCACCCCCAGCCCCAGCGCCTCAAGGCTGCTCCTGCATTGTCGGAACAGCGCCCGCAATGCGTCGTCACCCGGGGTACCAGGCGCAGCCGGGGCACCCGGCGCTCCGGGTGCATCGGCGAGCATGGCCAGCGCGTGCCGCAGCTGCCGGGCGGTCAGTCCGGGGGCGCGGCCAAGCGCGAGCTGCATCTCCAGCGCGTCCATTCGCCGGTCAGCATAAGGCAAGGCTGCGCGGCCTACAGCCGCACAAACGTGATCAATTCACCCGATAGCCCGGCTTGACGCGCGCCGCTGGCGCGCCAGTGCTAGGGATTGCGCACCGGATCGCCGACGTTGATCGGCACGGTGTCGCTGAATATGAGCGCATAGCTCATGCGCTCGTAGGTCTTGAACACCAGCAGTGTGCCGGAGACCTCGTCCGGCAGACGCTCACTGTGCGGCAGCCAGCAGGTGCTGTCGCCATTGATGTAGGCGCAGTGATCGCTGACCTTGTCGCCTGCCAGAGCCACGGTCAGCACGCTGCCGCGGTCCACGCCGTCCTGCGATCCGCGATTGATCGCGACCACGTCGTATTGACCGGCCAGCAAAACGTTATCGACCACCGCGATGATGCGCCCGTCGACCGCCTGGTGCGGCCCGTGCGGCGCAAAATCGCTGCTCGGACTCATTTCCGCGGCGATCAGCACGTCGCCCTGCAGTGTCTCGCGCGCCGAATCGGTCAGCGTCACCTTCGCGATCTCGCCGGGGCGCGTCAGCTGTGCCGTGCCAGTGTATATCGCGATGTATCCAAGCTTGCGACCGCTCTGCGGATCATTCAGCGGCTCATCAACATGCATCACGCTGTAGCGCGCGCCGGTCTCGCCGTTGAGTTTCTTGATATACAGGTCGTGTCCGGAGCCGGCGATCTGGTGATCGTCGCGCAGCGCCATCACATACGGGGCCGCCTTGACCTCATCGCCGCTCAGCACACCGGGCCGCGACAGGAATGCGGCGATCAGCGAGTAAGGTATGGTCGCAATCGGCCCCTCGAGCGGCACGCTGCGCAGCATCGGCTCCAGGCGTGCGGTCGATCCGCTGCCGCCACGCACGATCTCCAGTGCCGTGCGGCCATCGGCGCGCAGCGCCAGGCGCACGTTGTCACCGGGGTAGATCCGATGCGGATTGTGGATGTCCGGATTGATGTACCAGATCTCAGGCCACAGCCACGGATCGCGCAGGAACGTATTGGCGATGCCCCAGAGCGTATCGCCGCGCTTTACGACGTAATTCCTGGGAGCGCTCGGACTCAAGGCTGCTCCGACGTCACTCATCACGGTGGTGGTGCCGGCCTGATCCGCGCTGTCGGCCAGCGCCTCGGTGTCGGTCTGCGGTTCAGTGGCGGCGCCGGTGGCGCTGTCCTGCATGACCCGCGGCGCGCTGACGGTTTCGTGTTCGTCGTGGTGGAACATCGAACAGCCGCCGCAGGCCAGCAGTGCGCTGCAGGCGATCCCTGCGCGTACCGCCCGACTGACACCTAAAGCTTGATTCCAATACATCCTAAGCTACCTCTTGGGGTCGGGTAGGGCCTTCTGCTACAGCTGTTATAAACTCAAGCATAGGTATACGCACATGGTGTGTGCCAACTTTGTGCACTGGGTCACGTCGTGGGTCATCTGGCCCCTGATCCTTGAAATCTTGGCATATTTCCCCACATTAGAGAACCTATCAGAGAGCACCGATGGCCTTGCTGCCGATACTGGAATTCCCCGACCCCCGGCTGCGCACCCGTGCCCAGCCGGTGCAGCAGTTCGATGCCGAGCTGAAGCAGCTGGTCTGCGACATGCTGCAGACCATGTATGCCGCCCCAGGCATCGGACTGGCCGCCACGCAGGTCAACGTCCACCACCAGCTGCTGGTCATGGATATCAGCACCGAGCGTGACCAGCCGCAGGTCTACATCAACCCACAGATTGTGACACGCGATGGCGTGGAGGTGTCGGAAGAAGGCTGCCTGTCGGTGCCCAACGTGTTCGAGGAAGTCGAGCGCGCGGCACGCGTCACGGTGCGCGCGCAGGACGCGGACGCAGTCAGCTTCGAGCGCGAGCTCGACGGCCTGGCGGCGGTGTGCCTGCAGCACGAGATGGATCATCTGGCCGGCAAGCTGTTTGTCGATTACCTGTCTGGGCTCAAGCGCGAGCGTATCCGCCGCAAACTGGAGAAAGAGCGCCGCGAGCGCGCCGGCGGGGCGGACAAGCCGGCGGCGCGCGCATCCGCGCGCGTCATATGACACATGCTACGCATCGCCTTTGCCGGCACGCCGGATTTCGCGGTGCCGACGCTGCGCGCACTGGCGCACTCGCACCATCGGCTGGTCGGCGTACTGACGCAGCCTGATCGGCCGGCAGGGCGCGGCCGCGCGCTCAAGCAAAGCCCGGTCAAGCGCCTGGCGCTGGAACTGCAGCTGCCGCTGTCGCAGCCGCCGGAACTGCGTAGCCTTCAGGCGCATGCCGCGCTCGCGAGCTGGGCCGCCGATGTGCTGGTGGTGGTTGCCTACGGCCTGATCCTGCCGGCGGCGGTGCTGGCACTGCCGCGCCTGGGCTGCCTGAATGTCCATGCCTCGCTGCTGCCGCGCTGGCGCGGTGCCGCTCCGATCCAGCGCGCAATCCTGGCGGGCGACAGCGAAACCGGCGTCACCATCATGCAGATCGAGGCGGGCCTCGACACCGGGCCGATCGTTGCTCAGCAGCGCATTCCGATCGAGCCAGACGCCAGCGCAAGCCGGCTGCACGATCGGTTGGCGCAGCTCGGAGCCGGCCTGATGGTGGCCAGCCTGGACCAGGCCGAGGCGGGGCGTATGCAGAGTCACCCTCAATCAGATCAGGGGGTTAGCTACGCGGCGAAGATTGACAAGGCCGAGGCGCGGATCGACTGGTGGCGCAGCGCCGTGGAACTGACCCGCCAGGTGCGTGCGTTTAATCCCTGGCCGGTGGCCGAAACCGTGTGGCAAGGCCAGCAGTTGCGCATCTGGGATGCACGCGCCAGCGCTGATGAGCGCGTGGCCGGGGATCACGCCGACTTTGCCCAGCCCGGCAATGTACTGGGTCTGCAGCGCGGGGAGCTGCTGGTGCAGTGCGGCCATGGCCGTCTGGCGCTGATCAACGTGCAGCTGGCGGGCCGGCGTATCGTCACGGCCAGCGAGTTCGCCGGCACCCAGTCGCTGGCCGGGTCGCGCTTCGGGTGATCAGTCCGGTGACCACCCCCCCGGTTACCGCCCCGGCAGCCACGACGCTCGCCGAGGCGGCCAGGGCGCTGGCCGCAGTGGCCTTTGAGGGGCGCTCGGCCGACGCCGCTCTGGCGCGAGCGAGCGCGTCCGCCGCACAACGCTCCGCGGTGCGCGCCGTCACGCTGGGCTCGCTGCGCTGGTACTGGCGGCTGGACGCGATCGCCGCCACGCTGATCGCCGGCAAGCGGCTGGCCCCGGCGCTACGCGCGCTGCTGCTGGTCGGCTTGCACCAGCTGGAATATTCGCGCAACGCCCCGGAGTTCACGGTATCGGCCGCGGTGGACGCGGCGCGGCTGCTGCAGCAGCCGCGTGCCACCGGCCTGGTCAACGCACTGCTGCGACGCTTCCTGCGCGAGCGCGCAGCGCTGCTGGCGCACTCGCTGCGTGAGCCCGCGGCCTCCGGCGCGCATCCGCAGTGGCTGCTGCAGGCGCTGAGCGCCGCCTGGCCAACGCAATGGCCGCGCATGATCGAGGCCAACAATGAACATCCGCCGATGACCCTGCGCGTCGATCTGTCGCGCTCGAGCATCGCCGGCTACCAGGCGCAGCTCGCCGCGCGCGGCCTTGGCGCGCACGCGCTGTCATGGCTGCCGACCGCGCTCACGCTCGGGCAGCCGGTCGGTGTCAGCGAGCTGCCCGGTTTCGCCGACGGCTGGGTGTCGGTGCAGGACGCCGGTGCGCAGCTGGCCTGCGCGCTGCTGGCGGTGCAGCCCGGCGAGCGGGTACTCGATGCCTGCGCGGCGCCCGGCGGCAAGACCGGTGCGCTGCTGGAGGCGGTAGACGGCGAGCTGCAGCTGATCGCGGTCGACAGCGACGCTGCGCGCGTCGGCAGGATTGCGGACAACCTGCAGCGGCTGCGGCGCCAGGCGCAGCTGGTCACCGCCGATCTGCGCCACGATCCTGGCGACTGGTCGGGCACAGGCTTTGATCGCATCCTGGTGGATGCGCCGTGTTCGGCGACCGGCGTCATCCGGCGCCATCCCGACATCAAGCTGCTGCGCCGGCCGGGCGACATCGCCGCGCTGGCGGATACCCAGCGGCGCATCCTGTCGCAGTGCCTTGCGCTGCTGCGGCCCGGCGGAACGCTGCTGTACTCGACCTGCTCGGTGCTGCCGGCGGAAAATGAATGCGTGGTCGAGGCGGTGCTGGCGGCAGCGCAGGCGGCCGGCCACAGGGTGCAGCCGCTGCCCTGGCCGCCGGCGGTGGGTCTGCCCGCCGACCTGGTCGCGCGTTCCATCGGGATGCAGCTGCTGCCGGGGAATGCGGCGCAGACCGATGGGTTCTATTATGCTTGCCTGACAGTAACTTAGAACCCTGGCGGACACTGCAACGCGCTGCGGCGCGCCTCGTGGACGCCACACCACACACTCGCTCCGATAGGTAGCCGTGCAAACGATCAGCAGATTAGGCGTCGCCGCGGTGCTGTTGGTGGCGCTGGCCGCGCCGCGCGGCACACGCAGCGCCGGCCCGCTGGCCGGCGACTTCCAGGTGCGCTCCGCCTTCGTGGTGGTCGATCACGGCGTGCTGCAGCTCAGCGCCCACGTCGAATACCCGATCAATGACCGCATTCGTGGCGCGCTGCGCGACGGCGTGACGCTGGCATTCGACCTCGACGTCACCATCAGCCGCCACCGGCGTCTGTGGCTCGATGCGACGGTGCTGGAGATGACGCTGCGGCGCGAACTCACCTATCACGCGGTGACCGACCGCTACGTGCTGCGCGACGAGGCCGGTGTCGAGCAGGAGAGTTTTCCAAGCCTCGAGGCCGCGCTCGAGCGGCTCGGCCGCATCGAGGATCTGCCGATCCTGGTGGAGTCGCAGCTGCGTGGCGAGGCGCCGTGGCAGATCGCGGTGCGCGCCGGCGTGCGCCGCGGTCGCATGCCCGACGCGCTGCGGGCACTGGTGTTCTGGACCGACGACTGGCACCGCACCACCGACTGGTACACATGGATGCTGACGCTGTAAGGCGCTACGGCGTCCGGATCCTGACCGCGGCGGCATTCACCGCCGGGATCCTGGCACTGTTGCTGCTGGCGCGCAGCGTCGAGAATTCGGCCCAGTTCTCGCGCTGGCAGCCGTGGATCCTGCTGGTCAATATCCTTGGTGCGATTGCACTGATGGTGCTGCTGGCGCGCAAATTCTGGCAGCTTTACCGCGATTATCGCGACCATGTGCCCGGCTCGCGCCTGGCGATGCGCACGGTGCTGATGTTCGGCGCGCTGGTGATCGCACCGTTGGTGATCGTGTACCTGTTCTCGCTCGATTTCATCAATCGCGGCATCGACAGCTGGTTCCGGGTCGAGATCAAGCAGGGATTGAACGACGCGGTGGTGCTGTCGCGCTCGGCACTCGACCTGCGACTGCGCGAGCAGGCACGGCGCACCGAGATCTTCGCCCGCTCGCTGCGCGAACTGCAGGGGCCGGAGCTGCTGCAGCGGCTGGAGGAGGAGCGGCGCGCAACCGAAGCCAAGGAGATCATCGTCTACGATGCCTTCGGCCGCGCTGCCGCGGTCAGCTCGGCCACGCCGCTGGCGCAGCCGCCGGCGCCATCGCCGCCGGAAGTGACGCTGCAGCTGTCCGCGGGGCGCAGCTATGTGAGCCTCAATTCGCTCGCCAACGGCCAGTACTCGATCGAGACCGCGGCGCCGATCGCCGATGCCGTCGCCGCGCACGCCGGGCGCCGCTATGTGCTGATTCACTACGAGGTGCCGCAGGAGCTGTCGGCGCTGGCCGAGGGCGTGCAACGCACCTCATCGCAGTATGGTGACCTGTCGGCGGTGCGCGAACCGCTGAAAATCAGCTTCCGGCTGACCCTGACGCTGGTGGTGCTGCTGACGCTGCTGGCGGCAATCTACGGCGCGATCTACTCGGCGCAGCGCCTGACCCGCCCGGTGCAGGACCTGATCGCCGGCACACGCGCGGTCGGCAAGGGTGAGCTTGGCACGCGCCTGCCGCTGTCCTCGCGCGATGAGATGGGACTGCTGGTGCACTCCTTCAACGACATGACCAAGCGGCTGCGGCGCGCGAGCGAGGAGGCGATGCGCAGCCGCCAGGCGGTCGAGCGTGAGCGCGAGCGGCTGGCGATCATCCTGTCGCGGCTGTCGACCGGCGTCATCGTCACCGATCGCGAGCTGACGCTGCACGTCGCCAATCAATCGGCCGGCACCATCCTGGGCGGCAGCTTCGATGCCGCGGTCGGCCAGCACCTGACGCAGCTGCCGCGCGGCAGCGCGCGCTTTGCGACCTTCATTGCCGAGCTGCGATCGCGCCTGTCCGCAGGTACGGACGAGTGGCGCGAGCAGCTGACACTGCCGGGGGAGGCCGGTGAGCGCGTGCTGCTGTGGGCCTGCACGCGGCTGCCGGACGAGCGCGAGCAGGGCCGCGTGGTGATCGTGTTCGACGATATCACGGCACTGCTCGCGGCCCAGCGCGACGCCGCCTGGGGCGAGGTGGCGCGGCGGCTGGCGCATGAGATCAAGAATCCGCTGACGCCGATCCAGCTGTCGGCCGAGCGCCTGCGACGCAAACTGCTCGGCGGCATGAACGCCGAGGACGCCCAGCTGCTGGAGCGCGCCACCCACACCATCGTGCAGCAGGTCGATGCGATGAAGCAGATGGTCAACGCGTTCTCGGAATACGCGCGCGCGCCCGACATGAAGCTGCAGCATTTCAACCTCAACCAGCTGGTGACCGAGGTGGCCGAGCTGTATCGGCTGCAGGATCCGTCCACCGAGATCCGCCTGGACCTGGATGCGGCGCTGCCCGACATCGAAGCCGACCGCGGCCGGGTGCGCCAGATCCTGGCCAACCTGATCACCAACGGCATTGAGGCTCTGGCCGGGGTGGCTGGCGGCTGTGTCGAGATCAGTACCCTGCAACAGCGTGCAGAAGGGGGCGCCAGCGCTGTAATCTGTGTGCGCGACAACGGTCCGGGGTTCCGCAAGGAGCTGCTGGGCCGGCTATTTGATCCGTACGTGAGCGGCAAGCCGCGCGGCACCGGTCTCGGACTGGCCATCGTGAAACGAATAGTCGAAGAACACGGTGGGCGAGTCGAGGCGGAAAACCGTCCCGAGGGCGGGGCGAGCATACTGGTCTTTCTGCCGGTCAGCGATCAGGATAGAACGCTGCTCGCCGGCGGGGAGCGACGCATGGAAATGCGGAGGGAGCGAGCATGAATAACAGCAAGATTCTGGTGGTGGATGACGAGTCGGACATCCGGCGGCTGCTGCAGGAAATACTCACCGAAGAAGGTTATGAGGTCGAAGTGGCAGCCGACGCCGGCCAGGCGCGCGCGGCGCGTGCGCGCCAGACACCGGACCTGGTGCTGCTCGATATCTGGATGCCCGACACCGACGGCATCACGCTGCTGCGCGAGTGGTCCAACGACGCCAGCGACGACTGCCCGGTGGTGATGATGTCGGGCCACGGCACGGTCGACACCGCGGTCGAGGCCACGCGTCTGGGCGCCTATGATTTCGTCGAAAAACCGCTGTCGCTGGCCAAGTTGCTGCGCACCGTGGAGCGCGCACTCGATGCGCGCTCGCGCCGGCCGAGCGGCAAATTCGTCAGTGCCGGGGCGTTCGGCGTCACCGCGCCGGTCGGCCGCAGCCGGGCGATGACGCAGTTGCGCAGTGAACTGACGCGGCTGGCCGCCTACAGCGCGCCGCTGCTGTTGCTGGGCGAGTCCGGGACCGACCGCGAACAGCTGGCGCGTTTCGTGCACCAGTCCGGGCCGTCATCCGCCGGGCCGTTCGTGGTGGTGGACAGCCGCACGCTGCGTGAGGAGAACGCGGTCGCGACGCTGCTGGGTGCGGATGCCTCGCAGGCAGGAAGGCTGGAGCAGGCGCGCCGCGGCACGCTGTTCCTGGGCGATATCGAAGACATGCCGGAGTCGACCCAGCGCCTGCTCAGCGGCGTGCTGGAGAGCGGCCGCTTCGTGCGCACCGGCGGCGATGCGGCGCCGCTCGAGACCCGGATCGTCTCCTCGGCGCGGCCCGGTATCGTCAATCGGGTGCTGGCGGAGGATTTCCGGCGCGATCTGTACGCGCAGCTGTCGGTGCTGATGGTGCGCGTGCCGTCGCTGCGCGATTACGCCGAGGATGTCCCGGAGCTGCTGCGACACTATGTCGATGGGCTGACCGAGACCGAAGGCTTGCGCTTTCGCCGCTTCAGCGTCGCGGCGCAGAACCGGCTGCGCAATTACCCCTGGCCCGACAACGCGCGCGAGTTGCGCAACCTGACGCGACGCTTCCTGCTCAACAGCGGTCCGGAGGAGATCGGCCTGGAGGAAGTCGAGCGCGAGCTGTCGGCGCAGACGCCGGCGGACGAGCCGCTGGTCAAGCATGACCTGCTGGCGCTGCCGCTGCGCGAAGCGCGCGAACAGTTCGAGCGCGCCTACCTGCAGCAGCAGCTGATGCTGTGCAACGGCAAGGTCGGCCTGCTCGCCAAGCGGGTCGATATGGAACGCACGCACCTGTACCGCAAGCTGCGCTCGCTCGGCATCGAAATCGGCCACGGCGCCGAGGAGTAGTGACCGGGTGCTGCTGATCGGCATGTTCGACTCGCCGTTCGTGCGCCGCGTGGCTATCAGCATGCAGCTGCTCGATATCGGCTTCGAGCACGCCAACTGGTCGGTAGGGCGGGACTTCGACCGCATCCGCCAGCACAGTGCGCTGGGCCGCGTGCCCACACTGGTGCTCGATGATGGCGAGGTGCTGGCCGAATCGGCGGCAATCCTCGACTACCTGGATGATCGCGTCGGCCCGGCGCGCGCGCTGTTGCCATCGGGCGGCGCCGCGCGGCGCGCGGCGCTGCGACAGATCGCGCTCGCCATCGGCGCCGCGGAAAAAGGCCGCGATCAGATCTATGAACAGGCGTTTCGTCCGCCCGACAAGCGCCATGAGCCCTGGGTCGAGCGCTGCCGCACACAGATGCACGGGGCGCTGGCCGAGATCGAGCGATTCTGCGTCGCTCGCGGCGGCGAGCCATGGCTGATCGGCGCCGCGCTCGGCCAGGCGGACATCACGGTCAGCTGCGCGTTCACGTTCCTGCGCGAGGCGCTGCGGCCGGTCGATGTGGTCGCGCGCTATCCTCGGCTGAGCGCCCTGGTCGATCGCTGCGAGGTGCTGCCGGCGTTCCGCAACACGCACCTGCCCTTTTTTACGCCCGGCGGACAGTAGTCGCCAGCCCATCATAGCAATCCGCGAATCAGTCATAGCAAATGGAGCACACCTATGAAGACTTCGCTTGCAGTGCTCGCCCTGTGCGCTCTGGCGGGCTGCATGGCACCACCGGTGCAACTTCGTTCTGCGCCGACGCCTACTGCGCAACAAGTCGCGCAAACGCGCGCGGTCGAATCGCGAGTCATCGCCACACCTATCGATGCGGCTCTTCCCAGGGCCATTGAAATCCTGTTCGATAACGGCTACGTCGTGCGCGCCGCAGACGGGCAGCTCGGATTCATTGCTTTTTATCAACAGTGGACCGATCCCACGCAGGGCGGCGCGAATATTTCCGAGGAAGGCTCACTACTTTTCAAAGCCGCAGGGCCGCAGTCCACGCAGATCCGCGTCATGTTGACCGGCGGCTGGCAAAGACTCGAGGCCACCGGCGGCGGGGTGCACTCCACGGACTTTGGAATGGTGGGCGGGGTGCAACAGGTTGCCAGCGCGGATGAGTACAAAAAGATTTTGGATCTACTGGAAGCCGGCTTAGCTTCGTCACTACCATAACGAAGTGGCCACTCGAACGCCGCTGTATGAGCAATTCCAAACATGCCTGCAGTCACCTGGTATTTCGACTTCATCTCCCCCTATGCGTACTTCGGGCTGCACACACTCAAGCGACTGCCCGCCGCGGCAAATGTACGCTATCAACCGGTCCTGTTAGCAGGGCTGTTGAATCATTGGGGGCAGAAAGGTCCGGCAGAAATTCCAAGCAAACGAGTCTGGACCTATCGCTGGTGTGTCTGGTGGGCGCAGCAGAATGACATCCCGTTCCGCATGCCGGCGGCTCACCCGTTCAATTCGCTTCCCTACCTGCGACTGTCGATTGCCGCTGGGAATAGCGCACAGGCAATTCATGCCATTTTCACGGCCTTGTGGACCACGGGGGCGGATCCTGCCGATTCGAGCCTGATCGCAGCACTCGCGCAGTCACTGGGTGTGCGCGCTGAGCGGCTCGCCGACAGCGGCGTCAAGAACACGCTGCGCCAGAACACCGCAC
>Ga0302324_100005326_pt1 | contig 28032 bp, 25 predicted proteins | sample Palsa_T0_1_FD_201949 | JGI IMG/M metagenome (GOLD analysis project Ga0302324, IMG submission 201949) | Peat permafrost microbial communities from Stordalen Mire near Abisko, Sweden - Palsa_T0_1 | ecosystem: Environmental > Terrestrial > Soil > Palsa > Peat permafrost | place: Sweden: Abisko...
CTTCAATCGGATCGTCGTACGCGCGTGCAAGCAGGCGATCCCAAAACGAGCGGCGCCGGCCTTTGCTGCCGCCCGCGTCGCGCGAGAGTTCGACGGCGATGGACGCGGCCGTCAAACGAATCAGTCCACGGACCTCATCGAGGATGCCGGTGTTCGGAAAAACCGCGAGCCAGCCAAGGCGCACGTCGCCGGCGCGAATCGGGAATGCGCGCGCCCGCGCATCGGCCGGCGCGCCAAGCGCGATGCCTTCAGCGGCTCCGCCCACGTCCTTCGGCAGTAGATCGCGCACGGACGGCGGGATGGAGCGGTCGCCGGTGCCGGCTAATGCCAAGTGCCGCCATTCGGCGTCTTCGAGCAGCACGGCCGCATCGATTGTCGCGGCTAAATGTGCGGCGAGCGCCTGCGGTCCTCCGCCGCCGGCGGCGATCCGCGCGAGGGCCTCGGCAAACGTAATGACCGAATCGGCGCCGTCGCGGCCTTTGCGCCGGGCGTGGACCACTTTCTCCTCGTGCATGAGGGATTGGGCTTTCCCCACTCTGGCGACGGCGACCCTGTTCCAAAGGGCCAACGGAGATTGCCCGGCCGCTCGCGAGCAAAGCGGGCTCCGGCGGCGAAGAGCCGGGCATGCCGATCGCGCTTTCCATCCACAATATCTTCGCCATGCTCGTTGCGGCGGGCGCCGTTGCCATCGTGTGGTGGCGCTGGGGACGCCGGGTGATGCTCTATCTGCTCAGCGTCCAGATTCTCATCGGCGCCTGGGTCGTCTTCGGCGGCCTGCGTGCCAACTCGCTTCATTATACGTTCGCGCTTCTCGGCTGGATCGGCTACATGATCGCAAACGGTATCGAGCGCCGCGGCGGTCGCGAAAATCTCGCACTCGCCGTCACGATTGGTTCAAGCGCGTGCGTGCTCGTCGGGTTTGCGATCGGCCAGTGGTTGGCGAAAGGCTAACTGCCGATCCCCGTGATTTGCATGACGACGTAGGCGATCGCCAAGATACCGACGACGACCGTCGTGATCCAGGCGATGGCATTGACGGCGCGCGTGTTGGTGAACGCGCCCATCACGCGGCGCCGGTTAATGATGACGAGCATCATCACAAGTTCGAGCGGCAAGACGACGCCTTGTAAGACTTGTGCATAGAAGATGAGCTTGAGATAGTCGAGGCCCGGTATGAGAACGAGAGCAGCACCAATGACCAGTGCGCCGCCGAAAAGTGAGTAGAACACCGGAGCTTCGCGAAAGCGGCGATCGACCGCTGCTTCAAAGCCGAAGGCCTCGCAGACGATGTACGCTGTGGCCAGCGGTAAAACCGTTGCCGTAAACAGGCCCGCATTGAGCACACCGAAACCGAACAAGTATGCAGCGTAGTTTCCGGCGAGCGGCGCCAGCGCGCGTGCAACGTCAAAGGCCTGCGTGACGACGATTTGATGTTTTGCGTCAAGATGTTGGTTAGCGAGGAAAATCGTCGCGGCATTTGCGATGATCATGAAGCCTGCCAGCACGATTGCCAATATCGAGCCGACGACGATGTCGGCGCGTACGGCGAGGAGATCGCGTATACGCGAGCCTTTCTCGACGACGGCGCTCTGCAAGAAGAACTGCATATAGGGCGATATCGTCGTGCCGATCAAGCCGACGACGGTCGCGAGAAATACGAGATTTGAGATCGTCGGTACGTTTGAGGAGAGCGTTGGTACGAACGTACCATGCGCGACCGCGTGCCAGTCGGGTCCGGCCAGGCACCCCGATACGATATAGCTCAGGTAGACGAGGGACAAAATGACGAAGACGCGTTCGACGATCTTGTTGTTGAGCCGCAGGACGAATAAGAAAACGATGATGCACGAGAACGGGACGATGATGTAGCGGCTGAGGTGGAAGATTTCACCGGCGGCGGCGATGCCTGCAAACTCCGTGGCGGTGATGGCCACATTGATGAAGAAGAGCGCGCTCATCGCGAAGAACGTCCAGCGCACGCCGAAGTTCTCGCGAATCAAACCGGCGAGGCCTTTGCCGGTCACGGCGCCCATGCGACCCGCCATCTCTTGAACGATGATGAGCGACAGCGTTAAGGGCAAGAGCGTCCAGAGCGTCGCATAGCCGAACTGGGCACCGGCTTGCGAATACAAAATGATGCCGCCGACGTCGTTGCCGGCAGAGGCCGTGATGAAGCCCGGTCCGAGCACGGCAAAAATAATCAGCGCGCGGCGCACAAGCCGTTTCATCGGCAACCTACGACGCGGTTTCCAGGTGGCGCTTGTGGTGACGCGTAAAGCGCGGCAATTGTTTCTTGAGACGTTCGGGAATGATCGCGTCGATTGCGTCGTCGACGGTCACGATGCCGAGCATCTTACCTTCGTGGTCGAGGACCGGGCACGACAAGAGATCGTAACGCGCGATCGTACTTGCGACTTCCTCCGCTTTTGCCTCCGGGCCGACACTGACGATGTCCGTGTCCATGACGTTGTCGATCGAGATTTCCGGCGACGAAAGGAGCAGCGTGCGAAGCGACAGCACCCCGAGCAGCTTCTCGCTGCGATCGGTGACGTAGAGATAGTAGATGAACTCGGTCTCGGGCGCGATTTCGCGAATCTTTGCAATCGTCGCTTCGACCGTGCGGTGCGGATAGATCCAGACGTAGTCGGTCGTCATCAAACCGCCGGCGGTGTCTTCGGCGTACTGCGATAGTTCGCGCAGGTCGTCGGCCGTTTCGGCATCCATCTTGGCAAGCAGCTCGAGCTGCTGCGCTTCGGGCAACTCGCCGAGCAAGTCGGCGGCATCGTCCGAATCCATCTCTTCGATGATGTCGGCCGCACGTTCCGCGCCGATATCCTCGATGATCGATTTCTGCATCTCCGCATCAAGATGCTCGAACGCATCGGCAGCCGTCTCGTCATCGAGCGAGCCGACCACGCGCGCTGCATCTTGGGCGGAAAGATCGCTGATGATTTCGGCGAGATCTGAAGGGTGCAGTCGCGCGAGGCGATTGTCGCTGACCGAAAGCTTGATTTCGCGGGGACTCAAATCGTGCAGCGGCGCAACGTTGTCCCAGGCGATCAGCGTGCGGGGTACTTTCGCGAGCAGCCCGGCAAAGATGCCGCCCGAACTCAAGCGCCGCAGCAGACCGCCCGCCCCGATGTCTGCGGCGACGACCCGCAGGGCGCCGGCCGTCCGGGCTAGCTCGAGATCGTTGATCCGCACGACCTTGCGGCCATCGACGTCGACGATCTGCTTGTCGAGCAGGTCCTCAACGAGATAGAGGGCCTCGTCCTCGTGTGGGCACGCGACGTGCGGTATGCAGGCCAGTACCATCGAGCGGTCCGCCGACTGGATTTCGAGCACATCGCCGATCGGTGCGAGCTTGTCGCCGCCCCGCATCTTGAGAACGACGGCGTCGATGCGGGGAAACGTGTCCTCGGGATGCTGGACGACGAAGTCGGCGATGGTACCGACGCGCGTGCGCCGGCCGTCGATTTCGACGATCGCGGGGCGGCCGATCATCTCGGTGAGAAATCCGTCTCGAAACGCCATGACCTTGCACCCCCTTTCTCGCGCACACGAAAATGCCGGGAGCAACTGCTGCCCCGGCTTTCATCGCCTTCAGTATACTGACCCGCGGAAACAGCGGTCAACTCGCGGCAGAGGGCTTACGGCAAAAATGCCGATGCTTAGAGAGTGAGGTCTTCGTTTTTCCGCGCAGCGTTGGCCCTGTCCGTGACGGTATCGGTCGTGGCCTGCGCAAAGCCCGGCGCCCTGTCGTCGGCGCCCGCGTCCCCAGCCGCCGCGAACGTTCCGCTGCGCGCGCTGGTCAGCGACGCTGGAAAGCCCGGCGCGCCGCCACTCGAGGCGAGCCAGCAGGCCGAGATCAAGAACGCCGCTTCCCGCCTTGCGCCGCGGATCCGCCAGCGCTTGCGCTATGCCATAGCACCCGACGAAGCCGGTAAGATGCGGTTTATCGTCTATGACGGCCAGGGGTTACCGGCCGACGGCAAGCGTCCGGGGAAAAAATTTAACTACACCGTGTTCCGTCTGCTGAACGTAACGGACGGCTCGACGTACGATCCGCAACAGAACATCGTACAAGCTCCGGTCCCGCCGCCCAAAGAGCGCGACACGACGGGTATTGGAAACTAGCCCGAGCGCCCCATCGCTAGATTCCGCCGCCTTGCGAGCCTTGCACGAGCTGCAGCACTTCGGGTGCCATGCCGAAGAGTTTTGAGAGAACGGCCGTCTGCACGTTGACGAGAATCTGATCCTTCGTGAACGCGGTTGTTTCTTGGCCGATGTCCGTATCGCGGATCATGCTTTCCGACGCTTGCGTGTTGACGGCATCGATCGCATTGTCGCTGGCTGTTTCTTGCAGTGAAACTGTTTGCGCACCGACTTGCGCGCGAATACCGGCGAGCGCCTGGAGTCCGTAGTCGATCTCGAATTCCGATACGGTATTCGTGTCTGTATCGCCGACGGTAATATCGTTGACGGCCAGATTGATGGTATTGACCGCCGGAATGTCGACGCTGATGGTCGCGCCTTCGCCGTCGCCCGAATTGACTTGTGCGGCTTGACCCGGTGCTTTGGATTGCGCCGGCAAGACGATCATCAATGCTTGCAAACCGACATCCGCAACGTTGAGCGTACCGAAGTTAAACGCTAAAACTTGCGTGCCGTTACCATCTTGCGTCGCGATGCTGATCGAGGGATTGCCCACGGTCGGCGGCGAGCCCTCAAGTGTCGGGAAGTCCGTTCCGGCCACCACGCCGATGGGGCCGTTGGGGTCGGTATTCGAATCTTGCGTCGGGCCGAATGTCGGATCGTTGCTGTATGCTTTGATTCGGACAAACAGTTGGTTGGTCGTCGGATCGTAGCTTTGGACTTGAACGAGAACCGCGGTCGGTACCGCGGGTTGAAAAACGGCCGGCGTGCTGGGGTCGAGTGTCGTGTCGATCACGGTGCCGCCCTGCGTAAGCGAATCGTTTTCCGCCAACAGAACGCGTGATGGTAACGGCGTCGCGCTCGACAAGCTTCCGTCGAGCAATTGCTTGCCGTTGAAGGTTGTGTTCTCCGCGACGACGTTGATTTGATTGGAGAGCGAATTCAGTTCGGTTTGGATGTTCGCTTGATCGGCCGGACTGAGAATGTCGGAGTTCGCCTCAACGACGAGCGCCCGCATCCGCTGCAAGATTGCCTCGATCGATGACAGCGCGCCATCGGCAACGTTGAGCGCATTATTCGCGTCTTGGATACTCTGCGAGCCTTGGTCAAGTCCGTTGACTTTGCTCTGCAGGGTCTCGGATATCGCAAGTCCGCTCGGGTCGTCGGCGGCAGAATTAATACGCAAGCCGGAACTGAGCCGCTGGACAGCGGTCTGCAAGTTAGCCTGAGTACGATCCTGGTAAAGCGACACTATGTCGCCGAAATTGCGAACATCCATTGTCAGACCGCCGACATCCCTCCGTGGACGCGTCTCCCTACTATTAGGGAAACCCGGGTCTATTCCCATTGAATCGGCGAAAAGTTCGCCTAACAATAGCTTGGTAAGCTCGAAATTTACGCGAAACCGGCCGACGCTAGGTACGTGCCTTTCTCGGTCCGGCGCGCTTTTGAGGCGGCCTCGATCGCTTGCTTTGCCGCCTCGGTCGTTTGTTTCACCCCGACGCTTATTTCGGTCGCCGAAACAGTGCCGTTTTTCCAGCTACACCTGCCGTCGTGGCATGTCCGCAAAGTCGCCGTAGGCACGCCGGCGTCACCCCGGCCGGCGCGGCCGAAGCGCAGTTTCTTGGGCGAAGGCCCGATCGTCCTCAAGGGCGCGGGGACCGTCCAGCTCGGATTGAACCGCTATTCGCGTAACGACATCTCGAACGGTTTCGACCAGTTTGGCGGCGGGTTCAACATTCAGGCCGAGCGGCGGACCGAGCAGAGCGCCCTGACTATCAGCAATTCGCTCGGCTACTCGGCCGGGAGCACGAGCGTGGGCCAGTTGATCGGCGGCTACCGAACGCCGAAATATGCCCTTAGCTACGGTGCGATTTCGGGGGCGTCCGACAGCCAGCTCAACCTCGGCGGCTTCGCCCGCGGGATCAGCATCACGTTGCCGCTGCGGCACGGCGAACTCGACGGCCTCGCGACGGTCGCAACCCAGCAGGACGGCACCGCCTTTCGGGTCTTCGGCCTGCGCCGATACACCGATGTCAAGGACGGCTCCCTGACGATGACGGGACTGTTCGGCTCGGCGCTGCACGGCGCGGGGGACGAGGACCTGCTCGATCTGGTCTATCGGCGCAGTTGGCGGATCGTCTCAACGACGACCGAGGTCGGCCTCTCGCACACGCAAGACCTCGTCGATAGCCCCGATGCTTCGCGACTCGGCTACAACTTTCAAGCCGACGCCGGCCTGGCCGGCGGTTTTGCGGCGTTGCATTTCAAATTTTTGCCGAAGGGCTTCGCAACGCTCCAGAACGAGACGCCGCCGATCCTGAGCGTCGACCTGACCAACCATCACGATTTCAAGAACTTTGGTTCGATCAGTGTGGACCTCTCACACTCGGATAACGGGGCAACGGGTGTCGCGGCCGTGAGCCACACCAACCTCGCTGACGTGGCGCTGACCAAAAGCTTCGGGACGGCGTCCGTGAACGTGCTGGGTTCGTACACCAAGGTGCAGGATGGGGTCAACGACGAGGCCACGCAGTCCTATGCGCTCACCATGACCCAGCAGGTTCGTGGCTTCTCCCTCAACGAGACGGCCCAAACCGCGACCAGCTCCGGCACGAGTGGCCTGGCGGCCCAGCGCGAATTTTCGTTCGGCGTAGGCCATACGCTGCGGGGAGGGGCGCTCAACTTTCAGTCGTCGCTAAGTACCTTTGATGCCGGCGGCCAGTCGACCGGCAGCCTGCTGCTCAACACCCTGAGCTACGTGCGATCGTTCGGCAAGAAGGCCGACGTGACGACCAGCATCTCCCAACAGCGGTCGATCACCGACGGCACGCCTATCGTGCAGCTTACGACAAACGTCGGCGTGGTCCGTCGCCTATCGAAGGTCATCGCGTTGCAGCTTGGCGTCTCGCATATCACCCAGACCGGTTACGGCGGCGGCACAAGCAACGCGATCACCGCCAACATCGTCGCGCCGCTCTCGTTCGGCTCGAACGCGAATGTCAGCGGGCGCGCGAATCCGCGGCTGCCTGCCGTCATTCATGGCGTCGTGACGAACACACCGTTGCAGTCGTCGCCGTTCAATCTCAATGCCGGCACGCAAACGCGCGGTTATAACAATGTGCTCGTCGTTCTCGACGGAAAAGTGACGCAGCGCACGGATACGAACGGTGAATTCGAGTTTCGTTTTGTTCCGCAGGGCGATCACACGGTCTCGATCGAGCCGGCAACGCTTGCGCCGGGCTTGATTCCCGATCACGATTCGCAAACGGTCAAAGTGCTCGGCGGTCAACGCGTCGAGGTCCAATTTTCGGTCGGTAATTTTGCGGGCGTTGCCGGTCGCGTCTTCTATACGAAGAACGGCGTCGATACGCCGCTGCCCGCGATCGGAATCTCGGTTGACGGCACGCAGGCGGCGTTGACGGATGCAAAGGGCCACTACTCGATCGGCAAGCTTACGCCGGGAGCGCACAAGATCACGCTCGTAGAAACGACCCTGCCGTCAACCGTGTCGTTTGCCGAATTGAGTAAACCGGCGAGCGTCGCCTACGGGTCGTCAACGAAGGTTGATTTTTCCGGCGTGAGTTTGGGCGGCATCAGCGGCCAGGTCTTCCTGCAAGGCGGCAACGGATTCGGCGATTTCGTTCCCGCGCCCAATGTATATGTGGTAGCAAATCCGGGAGATCATGCGGCCATCACCGGCGACGATGGAATGTTTTTGCTCGATAATTTACGGCCCGGTAAGTACACGTTGGAAATCGACAAGGACTCCCTGCCCGAGGGCCTCAGCGTCATTTCCGGTCCCGAAGGCGAGGTCGGCGTCGAAGGAAACGACGTGACGGGTATTATTTTCAAACTCGCCCCGGGCGCAAAAGACGTCGTTTTTACGTTCAATAATGGCAAAAAGCAGCCTATTACGATTGACGTGTCGCCGGCGATTGCGCCGCCGGGAGCGATGCTCGAGATTGCCGCGCATTCGCCCTCGAAGGTGAGCCTGCTCGCCGTCGACAGCGACGTATTCGGCAATTTTCCACTCGAGTACGACAAGAAGCGCGACGCGTGGGTCGGTGTCGCATACGTGCCCGCACTGCGCAAAGGGACGTATGGCTTTACCGTAACTGCACATTCGAAAACGATCACCGATGGCGAGGCACTCGTTCAAGTCGATCCCGCGATCCCGCTTGTAACGATACGATTCGACCGTTCCAAAGCGATCGCGGGGCATACCATGCACATGACGCTCAAGATTTTGGGGCCGGCAAGTGAGGGCGATTCATTAAAATGTGAAGACGGCTATACAATTCAGTTGCCCAAGCCGAACAGTCGGGTGTTCGGTTTCGACATTCGTCTGTGGGCCAAGGGTCTTCCTTATAGCTGCACATTAATGAGTAAACGCGGTGTAAGCTACGCGCTAAGTATTCGTTAACTCGCTCACTTAGCGGGTCAAGCAGCTAATGCTGGAGCGACCGCTTTGCCGATTGATTGGATACGGGCGCTACCCGTCACCCTAAGGCAAGATGCTTTACTCCCCCACCTCGAAAGGATTCGAACATGAAAAGAGCAGTAGCTGCTCTCGTGATGCTGGGCCTCGGAACTGCCATGGCGCTGCCGGCGAATGCCGCCGGACCCACGGTGTACGGCTCCGCTCAACTCAAATACACCGTCACCGCGACGGCCGCAATGTCGCTCGCGACGAACTACGTTGCGGCAACCGGTTCGCAAGCTGCCGGCGCTTCCACGATTCTTCCGTCGGTCGCCGCGGCGTGTACCGCTGGTGTTGCCGAAACCCTCGCGACGCTGACGTTCGGTAACGTTACGCCGCCATCGGCTGCCGGTTCGACCGGTTGCTACTACGAGAACGCGATTTCGATCGGTATCTCATCGAACGACTCGGCCGGCGTTACGCTGACCGAAGGCGTCGATGCCGTTACCGCCGGCGTTATCGTCTGCGCCTTCCCGCTCGACGCGGCGCCTGCGGCCACGCCGCATGCCTCGGGTGCGAGCGGTAATCCGGCTGCACAGGCTGCGGGCACATGCCCGACGGTCAACGCTGTCGTTGGCCAAAAACTGGCTGCCGTTACCGCCTACGCCGCTGGCGCCGGTTTCGGTGCTGCCGGTGCTCCCGCCGGCGTCACGACCGACGTGCAAGCGTCCCCGGGTACGTTCACGGCCCCGGCTGCGTACACGGTGTACACGACCTCGTCGGCCCTCGGATATGCCGGCTATAAGTACATGGGCCAGGATATCCAGCTCAACGTCGACGGCACGGCTGCGTCGGGCGCCGCCACTCGCGTGGTTGTGTTCGCACTCGTCGCGTCGTAAGCCATCGGTAAAGCATCGAGCCGGATACCTAGAGTCCGGTGCCGAAGCGGCCGAGAATAACGAATATGAGAGTTTTCTCGAAGTACGTTGTTCTCGGAGCGGTCGCTGGCACGCTAATGCTACTGACCCCCGCTTCGTCACCGGCGGATATCTCGATCGATGTATCTCCGGCGAAGTACGAACTTCAGACGGCACCCGGGAAGACCGAAACCTTCCCGATTCTCGTGCGGAACACAAGTACGTCAGCGGTGCACATCATCGCAGCACCCTTTGACTTCGAGGTCGGCCCCAGCGGAAACTACGTGTTCTCAGCCCCCGGGAAGAACCCGTACTCCGTTGCCAAGCTGATCACGATCAATCCACGAGAATTCGACCTCGATCCGAATACCTCGCAACAAGTCCGGTTTTCGGTCGACGTGCCCGCGAATGCTACCGGTGAATATTCGTCCATCATTTTCTTCTCGACTCGCCCGACGCGCGCCCAACGTGGTGTCTCGATCGCCGAGCGGATCGCAGCGAAAATCTACGTCGATATACCGGAGTCCACGCACTTCACCGGCGAAATCGATGATGTTTCGGCCAAGTCGCTCAACGACGGCCAGCATTATCTCGTCGGATTCCATAACACCGGCAACGTTCACGTCTATCTCAGCGGCCGCGTCGAAATTAAACAAGGCGGGGCGGTCGTGGACAAAGTGACGTTACCAACTGGGATGCTCGTCGAACGCGCAGGGAAGCGCGTCGTCGATGCCGTCGGGAAAAAGCTGCCACCGGGTTCGTATCAAGCCGTCGCCCTAATCGACTTCGGCGGTCCGAACCTCGTAGCCGGACAAACGTCGTTCACCGTGCGCTAGGCGCGCACGCAGAACTTCAGGACCCTCGACACCACCCTTTTGGTTTACGGCCGCATCCTCTGCGGCTGTATCGGAGATACGGATGTCTCGCTTCTTTCGCTCGGCTGTTGGACTGGCAATAATCGTAGTCGCGCTTTGCGCCGCTGCTTTTAGCGCCTACGCCCAGCAACAGACACAAGGAAAACGGACCGTCCAACCCTCCTCGCGCTCAGTCGCTGTCCCAACCTTAGCCCCGGTCGCTCCCGGTACTTCAGCCTCACCGTTGCCCTTGGCATCGCCCGTCGCGCTCGGTAAGGGATACGTCGACCTTGGCGCATATCTGCGGCTGCATCCCGATCTCACCAGGCTCCGCGTTGCAGCAGGTCCGAATTATGCCGGCGCTCGGCCGCCGATTCCGCCGATGCGCTCGTTGCTGAACGGCAAAGCCCGGCATACGCGGTCCGCTTCGGGCGGGTCGATCACGCTGACCGGCAGTTCGACGACGCCGTTTCTCGACGACCAGACGCTCGCATACAATACGTTTGTCTTCTGGGTATGCGAAAACATGACGCCGAGCACGCAGTACCAGTACGTTGTGTTTGAGCCGAACGGTAAAGCCACCGCCCAGCCGGCGCATAACTACAACACCGGTAACAACACGGCGACGTTTACGACGGATACGACCGGACGCTGTGCATCGGCCGGTGGCGGAACCGTGGACCCGTATTACGCGCAGGGCTACCTCGGGACGCCGTTTACCGGCACGGCCCCCGGCACCGACGCCGGCTATTCCGGTGTCTGGGCGATTGCCGTCCAGAACGTTGGCACGGGAAATTACGAGGCCGTCGCCTACACCGTCATTATTGTATCGCAGGCCTTACAGACCTACAGCGATCCGGGCTTCACGACGGCGAGCAACGACTTTGCCCCCGGCTCGACCATCTACGCGCAAGCGGCCGGACTCAATCCGGCGCATAGCTATGCTTTCGGCTTCGTCAACACGTCCGGCAACGGCGTGCCGTGCGTGTCAGCCGTTCCGCCCGGCTCGCAGAACGTCAACAACAACACGTGTTTTAAGTCGCCGACGACAGGCGTATTGGCAAGCGGCGGGAGCGTTGGCGCATCATTCGTTTCGCCGACCACGGGCGGCAACAGTACGGGCACCTACTCGCTCGAACTCTACGACGCGACGGAAGCGTCGGACTCGGGCGGCGCCGGAATCCTTGTCGGGACGCGCCAATTTTCGCTCAATCCAAGCACGGTGGCTTGGACGTTGACGCCGGTCGACACGGCCGGGACGACGGGAACGAACCTCAATAATACGTTCGCGACCGACGGCCTGCTCAATGTTACGCCGGAACAGTCGGTGGCGGGAATCGAATACTCGGCGACCGGGCTCGGCGCCACCCGCACCTATGCGATTACGGTCAGCAATTCGAACGGCGTCATCATGCAGTCGACGACGACCGACACCGCCGCTAACTCGGAGTTCGGTCAGCCGCAGTTTTATACGGCGCCCCCGACGACGGTGTCGAGCGCTACCGGCACGATCACCAATGTCAAGGTGAATTTTCCGATCAACGTCGCCAACCTGACGGCATTCGGCGGCACGCAGATTCCGTTTGCGAACAACGTGTATACCGCGCAGCTCTACGATACGGTGGCCAAGACCGTCGTCGCGTCGAAATCGTTCGTTATTCTTTCGTACGACGGCCAGTTCAACTGGACGACGCCGGCCGGCACGGAGGTTACCGCTAACGCCCTCAATCTCCCGACGAACGTGACGGCTACCGTAACCAATGATGCGGGTACGCTGTTCGGCAAGCAAAACGCGGACGGCATCGTGAACATTACGATCGAGCGCGACTCGAACGCTTTTGTTACGCTCGCTCGTCAAACCGGTATCACCACGGCGACGGATTCGAATGGGCAACTTTGGAACATTAATATCGTCGCGAACAACGTCGTCGTCACACCGAACGTCGGCGGGCAAGCGCTCGCCGTCGGTGCCACGATCGCAATTCCGTTTACGGTCGCCGTTCAGTCGACCGGCACGAATTGCAAGACCGCACCATGCATCTTGGAAACGGCGATCACGCCGCAGCACGGCATCGATCCCAGCGGTGTGAATGCCACGATGACCAATACGGCAACGAACGGCCTGGTCGTCTATCAGAACGGCGTCGTTTCCGCGACGGTTACCCCGTCCTATGCGATCACCGTCGGCGCTGCCAGCAACGCGGCCGATCTTCCCGCGCCGTCGCCGCGCTACAATCAAATGATGTACGATTTCGGGACGAACGGCGCCGTGACCGGCTACTATCCGCTGACGTTTACGATTAATAATAACGGTGCGCCCAAGGGTCTGTACTCGATCGCGTTCACCATGCCGGCGCTGTATAGCCCGAACACCGCCTCGGCTGCGCCGTGCCTCTTCAGCATGACCACCAGCGCCGGCAACGAGACGGCAAATTGGGAACTGACGGTTCAAACCTCCGCCGTCACGCCGACCAGCACCGGTGCCTGTGTGACGAAGACCCGAACGGCTGTCAACGGTGACCCGGCTCTGCCGCAAAACGTCTTCGTGCTGGACGTCAAGGCCGGCCAAAACGTTCCGATCAACGCCAACACCACGGCGACCGCCGTCATCTATTTCCCGATGTTTACGAGCCCGTTTCCGTTTCAGGACATCAGCGCGACGGCGAACGCCTTCGACTATTCGACGAAATCCGGCGGCGTGACGGCGTATACGGTCGGCCCGGTTGCGGCCGTGACCAACGCGATCGCCGGCGCAACCAACATCGACTCGACCGAAATCGGTGTGTATTCGCTCGATACGACCTCGATGAGTGCAGCGTTCAACCCGTCATCGATACCGACGCCGAGTACGATATCGACCGTCCTCAAATTTTTCAATACGACGACGCAGGTGAGCCCGAATCCCGACTACATCAACCGCATCAATCTGACCGTTCCGACGGGCGCCGTTCCGACGTCGGTCACGGCCGTGAATCCGAACCAAAGCGGGGTAACGTGGAGCGTCAATACGGTTTCGGCCGGCGTCTACCGGATCGAACTGTGCACACCGGGCGCGGCGGCCGTGGACGACTGCACCGCCGCGAATGATCTTAACGGAATTCCGCCCGGCGGCGAACTCGACATCACGTTTAACTATACCGCCGGCGCACCGCCAACCGTCGGCAGCTATGCCGTTACGTGGACCGTCGACGGCGACAACGGAGGCTTGATCTCGATTCCGCACGGGACGTCCACCTTCACCGTCGCCAACACCACCGCGCAAACGTCGTTCGTTTATAGCGGCGGCTGGGCGACCCCGCTGACGTGGCCGGTGTATCCGGCGACACCAGGTACTCCAAGCATTGTGCCGGCGAACTCGCAGCCGATCATCGGATCGTCGGCCGACCCCGTCAACGGCAATCAATTCGTCTATTCGATCAATAACAACGGTACGAATACGATCACCAACGTGGCGATCACGATTCCATCGTCAAATCTTTCCGGTCAGCTCACCGATACCCAAGATTGGCAGCTCACGCCGGTAGCGGCACCCGCGATCAATGTGTACGGAGCCGGTACGGCCGGCGCGAAGTGCAGCGGATCCGGCATCGCGAGCTTCACGCAACCGGTTGCCGGCAACCCCGGCACGCCGGGGAGCATCGTGCTCTCGGGTTGCAATCTCGCGCCGGGCGGCACGATGTATGTCGGCTTTACGGCACTCGAGCCGTACGACATCAACTCGCAATTCCTGTTCAGCTCGACTGTGTCGTCGACGACTCCGGCGGTCGGCCCGGTGACGACCATTCCCTCGTACACCAGCTCGACGACGATGCGCATCATATCCGACGTACGGCTGCAAATCAACATTCCGGCCACCGGTACTGGGACCACGCTCTTCCAATCACCGTACACGACGACCGGCCCCAGCGGCGATGCGTCCGCCGCCACGGTCTGCGTCGGCTGCGCGTACACAAACGGCGCGACCCCGCTCATTAACCTGGGGTCGTTCAACGGGACGTTTACGGCCACTGACGTCCTGTCGGCCTCGGTCTATTCAAATGCGACCACGGGTTGGGTACTGTACGTGGGCTTGAATCCGGGAAATCCGGGAACGTCAAGCGGTCAGGTGGAGACGTATGTCTCGGCGGACTCGTCGTCGGCGGCTTCCGGCGGTACGTACACCAAGAGCTTCACAATTGGCGCGCCGCTCACGCTCAGTGCGACCGCAACCGGAAACCCGCAATCGACCGGCAACAACGGAACGCAGATATCGGCGTTCAGCGGAAAATTGCGTCGGCCGCCGATAGATAATATCATGTCGTACGTCGTGACTCTCAATCCATTAAACGTTAACAACAATACCACGACGACGATGACGCTCTACTACACTGTGGTGCCGAACTAAAGATGAAGCTGCGATCCGTCGTTACCCTCCTGATCGGTCTACTCGCCTTCGCGGTGAACGGCATCGGATCGGCGCTGGCCGCTCCGTCGGCTGGGAGCGCGCAAGTGAAGTACAAGGTCCTGCCGCTCGTCAAGTTGACGGTGACGCCGAACTATCAGAGCGGTTTCGGCCCGACGGGCGGCTCCGGCAGCGGCGCGACGCCGGCGCCCGGCTCGCTTGCTGTGCTCGACACCGGAACGGTCGATTTCGGCAGTGTAATCGCCGGTTACCAGTATCTCTATAAATATGCAGCGTCCGTGACCGTGCAGACGAACGATTCCGCCGGATTCATTGTGTACGCAGAGGGATCGACCGATTTCAACGGCAGTAACCCGGTCCCGTCGCCCCCGACGTTCCCGATCAGTCAGGCGTTGTTCTGGATCGTTTCAAGTGCCGCCAACTCGCCTTTTTCGGTGGCAACGGCGTTCAACTCGACGTCGTCGGCAAACACGGTCGGCGGCGGCGGGACGACGATTACCTATGCCGGCGGCGTGCCTCCGCCGTCCGCGCTCATTTGGTCGAATTCTACGAGCGGCACGGTCACCCAGGGATACGACTTTCAACTGCGTTTGCCCACGTCGATCACGCCCAGCACGACGAGCACGCAATTTAACGTCTATGTCATCTATACGGCGGTAGGAAATTGAAGCGCGCAGCATTACTCTGGCTCGGATTTCTTGCGCTTGTATGCGCCTTCGGCGGTGGCGAGTCGGCCTATGCCTCCGAACTCAACAAGACGCTCAAGGTGTTTACGATAAACATCGTCGTGACGCCCAGTCCGACACCCGTTGGGTTTATCGCGCCCGCGCATAAGCAACCGTCGAACATCGCGAAGGCCGAAGCGCTCACCGCAAATCCGTACGGCGGACCGACGCGTGTCGCGCTGGGTCCCGCAGCATTCGACATTCCGATGCTCGGGCCGGCGGCGGCACCGATGGTCGTCGCGCAATCTTCGCCGCAAGGTTCCCTTCCGGTCCAGTTCGTGGCGAAGCCCGATCCAAATGCGACGTTCTTACACTTTGTTCCGCATCTCGCCGTCCTGAACGCCGGCTACGGTGCCAATTCGTATACCTGCGTCTTCGAAATCTATGCGTTTATGACGTCGACCTGGAAGGTCGTCGACTGGGGCTACGGCACGGTCTCGAGCGGTACGGGAACGTTTCCGATCGAAAATCTGCCGTCGGCGAGCGATCTCTCGTGGTCGGCCGAAGGCGTTTCGACGGCATTCGACACCGTCTACAACGGCGGCTCACCGGGTGAAGTGACGTTTACCGGCACCGCCAACGTCTCACAGCAACACTGTATCGATTTCAAGCTCACCGTTCCAACGAGCTTAGCAGCCGGCACATATACCGCCGCAATTCAATACACGCTGCAGTATACGTTCTAGCTGTCTTTGCGAGCTGCGGCCATAACGAGGGCAACGAGTCCGAGGACGAGTACGGTGCCGTAGACGATGCGCGAGCGTTCGTGCAGCGAGTGGTAAGCGGCCGAGTTAAAATCGGTTGTCGCGACCATGGCGGGGACGATTGTTGCTGATTCGAACCAAACCAATGCCAGCGCGATGAGGACGAGCAGTACGCGAGTAAAATCGAAGGTACGCTCGCCGGCCTCGCGCGAGCGCACGAGAGCAATGACGATCGCGACACCGCCGAAGATATAGCCGGCCGGCGCGAGCATGCCGAGGGCGGCGGCCGTGAGGGCGGCAAAGCGCGCGATGTCGGCCGGTGCGACGATGCGAAATGCCGCCGGCGCAAAAATAAAGGCGAACCCGCAAAGCGCCCCCAGCCACAGTCCAAGCGCCGGGATTTCGATCGCCGCGAGGATGCGATCTGTTCGGGAGCGATTACCAGTCCACATTACCCACCGATACGGTCGAGGAGAAGCTTGGACCCGCTCGTTTTTATCACGTCGCTCGCTCGAGAGGCCGGCGAGCTGTTGCGCGAGCGGCTGGCGGGGCCGCGCGACATCGTTGCGAAGGCCAAGAACGACTTCGTCACGGACGCTGACCGCGCCAGCGAAGCGCTGATCGTCGAGCGCATCCGGTCGGCCTTTCCGCGCGCGGCGATCCTGGGGGAAGAAGGCGGTGCGTACCCGGGCGATCCCGCTGAACGTTTCATCGTCGATCCGCTCGACGGGACGTCGAACTATGCCCATCGCTACCCGATCTTCTGCGTCTCGATCGGCTACGAGCGCGATGGAGAGATGGTTGCCGGAGCGATTTATGCCCCGATGCTCGACGAACTGTTCTCCGCAAAACGTGGGCACGGCGCGATACTCAACGGAGCAGCAATTCGCGTGTCGGACGTGAAGGCCGTAACCGATGCGATGGTCTGCACGGGCTTTATCCCGATGCGCTATGAGCGTAACGGCAAACAGTTTGCAACGCTCTCGCGCGCGGCGCAAGCGGTCCGGCGCGACGGGTCCGCTGCGCTCGATCTTGCGCATGTCGCCGCGGGCCGGTTCGATGCATTTTGGGAGTGGGATCTGCATGCTTGGGACGTTGCCGCGGGCGCGCTGATTATCGAAGAGGCCGGCGGTCACGTGAGTGCGATCGAGCAGGCGGATTTTGGGGTGGCCGACGGATCTATTCTCGCGACGAACGGTGCCGTTCACGAAGAAATGCGCTCGCTGCTGCTCTCCTAACGGGTGCTCGCGTGGCGAAGGGCATCGAGTTCGTAGAAAAAGTGGTCGATGTCGTCGTCGGTCGTGTAGAAATGGGCGCTGACTCGGATGCCGCAACCGGGCCGGTAGTCAACGATGATGCGCCGTTCGACGAGTTCGCCGGTGATGCGATCGGCGTGCGGCAGATCGATACCGACCCAACCCGTGCGGGCTTTTGGATCGAGCGGTGAGTTGACCGTCAAGCCGCGCGCGAGCGCGGCCTCGGCGATCTTTGCGGTCAAGCGCATGCTGTGTTCGCGAATTGCCGGCACGCCGATCTCGCGGATGATCGTGTGGCCGGCGCGCGCAACGAGATAGCCGGGAATCGTCGGCGTACCCGTTGCCCAGCGCGTTGCATCGTTTGAGTATTCCATCGGGGCCGGTGCAAACGCCCACGGGTCAGCGTGCGCGAACCAGCCCGTCACGAGTGGCGCGAAGTCGCGCGCGATTGACGGCTTGACGTAGATGTAGCCGCAACCCGAGCCGCCGCACAGCCATTTGTGCGAGCCGCCGACAACGATATCGACATCGAGCGCGGTAACGTCGAACGGAACGATGCCGGTGGTTTGATAGGAGTCCAGGACGACAAGCGTGCCGGTTTGCTTGGCGCGCGCAACGATCGCCGGCACGTCGATCAGTGCGGCGGATTGATAGTATGCATGCGAGAGCACGACGACCGCCGTGCGCTTGGTGATAGAGGCAACGATGCGTTCGGTTGGAATCGTGCGGCCGTCGTCGGTCGGGACGCAGCGCGTGACGGCGCCGATCTTTTCCCAGGCTTTCCAAACATAGGTGAGCGTCGGAAACTGCAAGGCTTCGTAGACGACTTCGTTGCGTTCGGGAGTGAACGTGAGTGCCGAAGCGATGGCCGATTGTAAGATCGAAACGTTCGGCGCCAAATACACGGAGTTCGGCGGCGCACCGAAGATCGTGCCGATGCCGTCGGCGATTTCGCGCACTTCTTCGAGCCAGCGCGGCCACGCTTCGGGGCCGCGATCGGCCCATTGCTCGAAATAGCGGGTGAGTTCGTCGCGCGCCGCAAGCGGCGGTGCGCCCATCGAGTGGCTGACGAGCCACGTGTTGACATCGAGTCCGGCAAAGCGGTCGCGCGCGCGGGCGGACGTCACGACGGCAAGCCGCCGGTGCCCAGTTCCGTGCGCATCTCCCATAACTCCGGGAAGAAGCGTTTCTCGAGCGTCGTTTGCAGATAGCGCACGCCCAGCGATCCGCCGGTGCCCGGTTTCATGCCGATCATGCGTTCGACCATGCGGACGTGGCGTCCGCGCCACAAGAGAAAGCGTTCGTCGAATTCGATGCAGTCTTCGAGTAACAAGTACAGGTCGTAGTGGTCCTGTTCCCGTTCGTAGATCGCTCGAAAGCTTGCAATGAGTGCGGCGGATGTGTCGACTGCGAATCCACGTTTGGCGAGGACGCGTTTGATCGCGTCGTAGAGCGTCGGCTCGGCCAGGCGCCGGTCGAGGCGCGCGCGCTCGGCGGCCGTCGGCGCGAGGTGCTGAGATTGCGCATTCTGGCGTTCGCCGCACAGGTATTCGATTTCGCGGAACTGAGCCGACTGAAAGCCGCTGGCCGGATTGAGCTGCGAACGAAAGGCGTTGAAATCCTGCGGCGTCATCGTTTCGAGGATGTCGACCTGCTGTTCGAGCAAGCGCTGAATGGCATGAATGCGACGGAAGTTTTTTCCGACTTTGAGCAGATCGTCTGCGCCCAGGTTGCGCATCGCCGCTTCGATCTCGTGCAACATCTGGCGAAACCACAGTTCGTACACCTGGTGAATGATGATGAAGAGCAGCTCATCGTGGTGGGCTGGGTCGCCGAGCGGCTGCTGGAGCGCTAGCAGTTCGTCGACGCGCAGATACGATCCATACGTCAGGCCGGGCCCGGTCTTCATGCATGCCAGCTTTGACGCCGGGACGCGGCCTCCCCGATGGGTACAACGAATCATGCGCACCCGGTTCGAGTTCTCGCTCCATACGATCGCCGCGGCCGAGGTGCCGCGCGGGATCGATCCGACGTTGGCGTTGATGGGCTCGCAGGGCTGGGAGCTGCGCGCGATGACGTCGGCTGCCGACGGAACGCTGCTGCTCGGGCTTCAGCGCCCGCTCGACGAGGATCTGCCGCTGGCGGATGCGCCGACGCTTGCAGCGACGCTGAGCGAGCCGCTCATCGCGCCGACCGCGCACGATCTCGATGCGGAAGGCGGCTTTCGCGGCGTTTAACAGGTGAGGCGGCGCGCCGTAGCGGAGCTTGCAATACGTCCGCGCTCTTGCGCGGGCACTGCTTTGGGAGAATCCATGCGTCGCTTTGCCATCCTTTTTGCCGCTGCCTTCATTTTGGGCGCCGCCCTGCCGGCTCCGAGTTTCGCTGCAAACGACGTCATGATCACCGCGAAAAACTTCTCATTTTCCCCGGCTGTCGTGCGCCTTAAAAAAGGCGAGCCGGTCATCTTTCATTTGCGCGCAGCGCAAGGCGTGCATGGTCTCAACGCCCCCGAAGTCGGCATCAACAGTATGGTTCTCACGGCAAAAGAGCAGATCGTACACGCGACCCCGGTAAAAGCGGGAACGTTCGTCGTTCATTGCTCGATCGTGTGCGGCACGGGACACGCCCAGATGGCGATGACCTTCATCGTCAAATAGCGGCGTCCGAGGCGCTTTCCGAGACGAGCGCCTGCCTTGCACGGCAGCGTTTTTGCCGGCCCTGCGACGTTGGTTCCGGCACGCGGACGCCAAATAAGGTATACTCGGTAGGTTATCCGATCCGCTGCGGTCGTTTTGGCCGTACTGTTGATGTGGATAGCGCTCTGAAGGAGTTGCCTATGCGCGCCACCGCCATGAAATTCGAGAAGCGTGGGGCAACGATTGTCCTCAAAGGCATGCAAAAAATCGATCGCTGGATCGCCGACGTGCAAGAAGACCGCATCATCACCTATCCGCTCGACGCCTCGCACACGGCCGCCGATCTGCGTAAAGACGTTCGTCGTGAGCCGTACCGCTACGCGCAAATCGAGACGATGATGGAGCTCGCCGGCGGTTCGCCGCTAATCGCCCCCATCGAGGCAACCGTGGCCGAACTCGATATCCCGGTACTCGCCGAAGCCTAAGCCGTCGGCGATTTCACAAAACAGCGCTCCCGTTTGGGAGCGCTGTTTTTGCATGGAGCTTGCCGCCATCGCGCTATTGCACCAGTATCGTTGCGCGTCAATCGATGACACTGCATCGTCTTTTTCGGAACCAAAATAATTATTCAGGATGGGGTGAGATTCGAACTCACGGAACCCGCAAAGGCCCTCCAGTTTTCAAGACTGGCGCAATCGACCACTCTGCCACCCATCCAGGGCGCACGGCATCCGATTCTCAGGGGTCAGAAATGCCCCCTTTTTCTTACTGTTGGGCACTTCCATATCGCTACTATCATGGCAAACTCAATTCGTGTGTGGTGTCGCTAGGCGTTTGGGCGCGATTCGGCGCCAGGCTTCCACAACTGCGGCACGCACGTTCGGCTCGTCGGCTTGCGAGAGCAGAACGTTTGTCGCGCCGCGAAGTCCCCAGCCACCTTTAACGGGCGCAAACATCGACGGCTTCGCATGCACGACCGCCGTTTGTTCTTCAGGCCCCAGTTTGACCATCGCGAAGCCCTCTTCGGGATAACCGAGCGTCGCGAAAATCTTTCCGCTGACGCGAAAGTCGGGACGGTCCATATGGGCGCTTTCGTGCGCTTCCGGCATGCTGAGTGCAATGCGGCGAAAGTCTTGCGGCGTCATGGCCGGAAAATCGTAGTACGTGATTTTGCAATTGTCAAACGGCAAGGGCGACGCCCGTGCGGCGATGTAAGGCACGGTCGATGAGTCGCGAAACACTGATGGCGGAACTGGCTGCGTACCAGCCGATGGATGCACGAGAACGGGCGATGGTCGATGACGTCTTACAATTCGTGCGTGCGCACGAGGATTGTTTCGAGCGCGCGCTCGCGATCGGTCACATTACCGCTTCGGCCTGGATCGTCGATGAAGCGGGGACGCACGCATTGCTGACGCATCATCGCAAACTTGACCGTTGGCTGCAACTCGGCGGGCACGCTGACGGCGACCCGGACGTGCGACGTGTTGCGTTGCGTGAGGCGACCGAGGAGTCGGGATTGACGGCGATTCGTTTCGCGCATTCCTCGATCTATGATGTAGACGTTCACGTGATCCCGGTGCGCGGTGATGAACCCGAGCATAAACATTACGATGTGCGTTTCGCCTTCGTGGCGCCTTCGGGCGCGCCGCTCGTCGTTAGTGTTGAATCGCACGAGTTGGCGTGGCGTCCGATTGCGGAACTCGATCGCAACGGAGTCGATGCATCGGTCCGGCGCATGGCGCGCAAGACCGATGCGTTACTAGGGCGCTAGAAGTTGGCGCCGCCGTTGTACGGCGGCCCCGCGACAGCCTCGTTATAGAGCGTTCCGGCCGTTTGCAGCATGAACGCCTCGTCGCCGGGCAGGACGTATCCCTGACCGATCAGCGTTTGGACCTGTTGATCGTATTGGGCGAGATAGTTCGCTTGGCTCGTGTACAGCGCCGCCAGTTGCGTCACACTGAAGACGTTGAACTCGCCCGAGTTGCCGCACGTGTCCGAGATACTATTGGTCAATGCCGGGGGGACGGAGACGGCTTGCGCGCCGTTGGGATAGATAACGGTGGGCTGACCGATCGGGAAGGCTTCGTCCGGCGTACGTACGCCGCCCCGCGGCCACAAATTCGCATCGAGCGTTGGGACCTCAAGTGCTGCGCCGATTGAGTTGTTGAACGTGTTGAGCGTGCTTCCGTTGACGACCGTACTCGTAACGCTCGGCGGTGGGCCGAGCGTAAAGAAGACGCTTGCGGGCAGTGCCGGCGCAGATGCTGCGGCCGCGACGCCGAGTTGTTTCTCGAGCTCGAAAAAGATCGCTCGGAAGTACGGCTGATAACCGATCGGATTCGTCGGAATACCGATGCCTGCATCGCATGCGCCGCCTTGCGTGACGGCCGCATTCGGCGCGAACGTACCGACGCCGGAAGCCGAAGCGGGAACGGAGCCTTGACCATGCGGTCCGGGCCAATCGTAGCGCCGGGTCCGCGCGCTTGCGGATTGCACGTCGGTCAGGCTCGCGAAGACGCGATAGAAGTCCGTATAATTCGCGACGTCGATATAAAACGGATCGCTGGCCGGCCGGCTGAGCAATTGGTTCGTGCTAAGTGGGCTTGCGCCGGCGTTCGGCAGCGGATCGACATAGGCGTTCATCGGCGCGCCGGCGGCAGCTCCCAGAGTGTTGATCGCGAGCCAATTGCCGGTGCCGTCGATCCCGATCGCCCCTTGGAATACGCCGTTCCCGGTGATGGGATCAACGTTGAATCCTTCGGCCAACACCGTATTGAGGGCCCAGGCGCTTTGACTGATGCCGGTGATGATTCGGGTCGCGAATGTCGGCGCCGTGAACGTTGCCCCCGTTATTGTCGGCGCTGTTGTCGAGCCGGCCAGCATGCGTCCGAAGTCGCGTTCCACGACCAGCCCGATTCCTTGCGCATTGGCCGGCACGGAGATATTATCACCGCCGACCGTCGTCGAGCTTTGCCATTGTACGCGGGCGTACGCCGTGGCATTGTTCTGCAAGAAACCGTTGCCCATGCCCGACGCCCACATCTGACCGTCCGGCGAACTTCCGCCGGTTGAGGCGGGAGCTTGATTGAGGCTATTGAGTGATATCGCCGTGCTGCGGTTCTCGACATCGACGAGCACGACCGTATCAGGCGTGGAGCCCGCCGACGGCGCAATGATTTCGTACTGGCTCGAGTAGTCGATGTTCCCGTTCGCATCGGTAGGCTGCGCCGACAAGCCGACGATGTGCGTGCTTTCCCGGGGATCGATGACGCCGCTAATCACGCCGTAGGTTTTGGTGTACGGGATGCCCTTGAAAGAACCGACTGCGAGCTGGCCCAAAACCGACATTGCGGTGACCCGAGACGCATAGCCGGGAGCCACTGCGGCGGCATGCGGCGTGCTCGAGCCGCCGCCCGTGCAGCCGACAGCGATAAGCAGCGCGCATAAGGCACTTGCCCCTTTTGCAAAAGGCGTGCGATCGATGCCCATGGATGGCCCTTTCTTCCGAAGCGGACGGGAATTGAAGAAAATCTCCACCCTTTGGACAAAGGTATGGCGCTTATCTTCAAGAGTCCTACAGAATGCGGAGAAAGTTAGATCGGGAAGTGTGTCGTCGCGCGCGTCAGCCGGTCGCGCACGGCAGCATGCTCTTCACTGTCCGGCGGGAGCGATGCCACGATCGTGTCGTAGCCGGCGTCGTCAAGTGCGCGCAGGCGGAAGTAGAGCTCGCGCGCCGTGTCGGCGGCGCCCGACGGCATTTCAAAGAGAATTGCACGTTCACCGCGATCGGTGCGGCGCTGCACTTCGGCGACGCGTTCAGCTTCGCTAACGAGCACGAGCGTTGCCTTCGGCGCATAGTGCGCGGCGAGCATGCCCGGTGCGCGCACGGTACCACCGGTGCGTGTGACCACTTCGATGCCGAGCGTTGCGCGTAGTGCCGTCGCCGTAATGACACCCGCGCGTAAAATTGCAGGCACGTCGCCGGTGAGATCGACGATCGTCGACTCGATGCCGATACGCGCGGGACCGCCGTCAACCACGAGATCGACATCGCTGCCAAGATCGTCGCGCACGTGTTGCGCGGTCGTCGGACTGACACGGCCGAAGCGGTTGGCAGACGGCGCGGCGATGGCGCGGCCGAAGCGTGCGAGAATCGCACTCGTCACCGGATGGTCGACCAGCCGCAACGCGACGGTATCCTGGCCGCCGGTAACGAGATCGGATACGGCACTGCTTTTACGCACGACCACGGTCAACGGTCCGGGCCAAAAGCGTGCGACGAGCGGAGCAAGCCACGGGGATGGCGCACCGACATAGCGCGCGAGTGCTTCGCGGCTCGGAAGATGAACGATCAGCGGATGGTCGGCGGGGCGGCCTTTGATCGCATAGATGCGGCGCACGGCGTCGTCGTTCGACGCGTCGGCGGCGAGGCCGTAGACGGTCTCGGTGGGAAGTGCAATGACGCCGCCCGCTCGCAAGAGGCGCACGGCTTCATCGATAAGAGAGTCCGTCATGAACGTGCGTTTGGTTTTCGCCCTGATAGCGATACTAGCTTCTTCGGTGACGGTGCCGCTCGGCGCTGCGACGGATCCGCTCGAGGCCGCAGCACAACAATACGTTGCCGAACTCGAGGTGCGCCAGCCGCTGTTTGCCGATGGGATCGGCATTCACACGCAAGACGACCGGTTGCCGGATATGTCGGCGGCGGGTCTGGGAGCGAACCGCGGTTGGGAGCAGGCATGGCGCGCGAAATTCGCCGCATTCAACACGCCGGGAGCGACCATCGACACGCGTGCCGACGCCTCGGCGATGCTCGATCGCATCGATCGCGAACTCTTCGAAGACGAAACGCTCCATCCGTTTCAAACCGAACCGACCCGCTATACAGCGGTCATCGGCGGCGCCGTCAACGCGCTCACGAGCCGTACGTATGCACCGGCTGACGAACGCTATCGTCACGTCGGAGCACGGCTTGCACTCGTCCCGGGCATCGTCGCAGCCGCCAAGGAGAATTTGGGAAAACCGGCACTCGTCGTGACCCAACAAGCGATTGCGGCGAACGCCGGAAACCTCGCGATGTATGCAAAATTGCCCGCGGAAGCCGCGTCCTTGAGTGCCGAAACGCGCGCGACGATCGATCGGAATCTGCCGGCTGCGCTTGCCGCGCTGCGCGACTTCGACGCGTTTCTGCGCGGACCGCTGCTCGCTCGCTCGGACGGCGAAACCCGCATTGGGCCCGCTGCCTACGACCGGCTGTTCGCGCTGACGACCGGGACGGATTCGACCCGCGCGCAAGTCATGGCGCGCGCGCGCGCCGATTTCGACGCGACGCGCCAGAAGATGTTCGCGCTCGCGTTGCCGCTCGATCGCCAATATTTCCCGGACGCCCTCGCCGATGAAAACAAACCCGACGCCATCGACATCGTCGTGCGCCGTGTGCTCGACAAACTGGCCGACGATCATCCGACGCGCGACACGGTCTTCTCGACGGCCAAAGACGATGTCGACGCGGCTGTTGCATTTCTGCAGAAGACGCCGGTGGTCGTCGTGCCCACGCCTTCAACGCTCGTCGTGAAGCCGACGCCGTCGTACATGGCGGGCGTTGCCGGCGCAAGTTCGAGTCCGCCCGGACCGTTCTCGCCGCTGGCGGAATCGTTTTATTACATCGATGAAATCCCGGCGTCGTGGGACCAAGCGCGTGTCACTTCGTATCTGCGCGACAATAATAACTATGAGATGAAGATCCTTTCGGTGCATGAAGCGATGCCTGGCCACTACGTCCAATTGCGCTACGTCGGAGATGTGCCGTCAACCATCCGCAAAGTCTTTGGGAACGGTTCGTTTATTGAAGGTTGGGCGTGTTACACCGAAGGGATGATGCTCGACGCGGGATACGGCGGCGGGGATCCGAAGCTGCGCTTATTCCAGTTGAAGTGGCGGTTGCGCGAGCAGGCTAACGCCATCATCGATGCCGGCTATCATGCCGAAAACATGACGCAAGAGCAGATCGACGACTTACTTGTGCGCGAGGCCTATCAAGAGCGCGCGCAGGCCGACACCAAATGGCATCGCTTGCAGCTTTCGCACTTACAGCTGGTGACGTACTACGTTGGACTCGACGCAATTACGCGGGCGCAGACGGCGCAGCGCGTAGCGCTCGGTTCGAGGTTCGACGTCGCGAAATTCAACGCCGCGTTGCTGGCGATGGGCTCGGTCGAGCCGCGCTTTATCGCACCGCTGCTGGAACGGTAGAATTAGCTGGGCGTACCGCCGGCGGCAATCTGCGAAAAACCGGTGAACGGCACGAGGGCCGGCGGAATGTCGACGCCGCCGTCGGCGCGTTGATAATTCTCGAGAATCGAAAGCAACGTGCGACCGATCGCAAGGCCCGAGCCGTTAAGCGTGTGCACGAATTCGGGCTTTGCTTTGGGCTCGCGACGAAAGCGCATGTTCGAACGGCGCGCCTGAAAATCCGTGCAATTCGAGCACGAGCTGATCTCGCGATACGCGCCGCCGTCGCTGGGCAGCCAGACTTCTAAGTCGAACGTCTTGGCAGCGTTGAAGCCGGTATCGCCGCTCGAAAGCAGCATCGTGCGATGTGCAAGCCCGAGTTCTTGCAAGAGGCTCTCTGCATGCGCGGTAATCCGGTCGAGATCATCAAATGACCGTTCCGGGGTCGTCAGCCAGACCAGTTCGACCTTCTCGAATTGGTGCTGCCGAATGAGGCCGCGCGTGTCTTTTCCGGCCGCGCCGGCCTCTTTGCGGAAGCACGGTGTGTGCGCGCAGTAACGTAGCGGCAGCGTCGCGCCGTCCAGGATTTCGTCTTTGTGATACGCTACGAGCGGCACTTCGGCAGTTGGTACCAAAAACGCGTCGGCGCCGGGATCGTTAAACATTGCGTCGGCGAACTTTGAAAGCTGGCCGGTCGCCCACATCGTCGCGCGCGAAACCAGCAGCGGCGGTGCAAGTTCAATGTAGCCGTCGCGCGCTGCGCGGTCGAGAAAGAAAGCGGCCAGGCCGCGTTGCAGTCGCGCGCCTGCACCTTTTACATAGGAGTAGCGCGAACCCGATACTTTTGCAGCGCGCTCGAAATCCAAAATGTCGAGTGCTTCGCCGATTTCCCAGTGCGGCTTGGGTGCAAAATCGAATGTGCGCGGTGTTCCCCACTCGCGCACCAACACGTTTTCGTCGCTGCCCGCGCCGGACGGTACGCTCGTATCGAGCACGTTAGGTACGTCTGAGAGCAGTCCGTGAATATCTTCATCAAAACCCGGCAGCGTCGCGCTTTCGGCGACAATTCGCGCATCAAGTGCGGCGATCTGCGGTCGAAGTTCGGCGGCCGCCGCCGCTTTGTCGGTTGCTTTGGCAACCGAGCCCGTTAAGGTATTTTTCTCTGCCTTGAGGGTTTCGACGTTGGTCAGTGCCTTGCGCCGCTGCTCGTCAAGTGAGAGCACGCGGTCGACGAATCCGGGGTCTTGGCCGCGGCGGCGTGCCGAGTCGCGCACCCGCTCGGGATCGCGTCGAATCAAAGCAATGTCCAACATGATAGCGAACCGGCGCGTTATGCGCAGCACGCAAGCGCTCCTACCCGGAGCCACGTTCGATCCGCAAGAGCTTCTTTCGCCGCACCAGGCGATCGCCGCGTATTTCGCGGCATTCGCGGTCGGCCCGGTTGGTTTGCAGCGCGTGGCTCTGGCGGATGCCGCCGGGCGTGTTCTGGCGGCCGATGCGGTCGCGACCGAGTCCGTGCCGGCCGATCTCCGCTCGACGATGGACGGTTTCGCTGTCCGCTCGGCGGACGGCACCGCGCCGCGCCGGATTGCCGGTGAGGTTCGGATGGGCCACGCTCCGCCCGGAGCGCTGGGAGCCGGCCAGGCAATGGCGATTCCAACGGGCGGCGTTCTCCCCGCCGGCGCTGACGCGGTCGTTCCCATAGAAGATGCGACCATCGCGGGCG
>Ga0302324_100005331_pt1 | contig 28020 bp, 22 predicted proteins | sample Palsa_T0_1_FD_201949 | JGI IMG/M metagenome (GOLD analysis project Ga0302324, IMG submission 201949) | Peat permafrost microbial communities from Stordalen Mire near Abisko, Sweden - Palsa_T0_1 | ecosystem: Environmental > Terrestrial > Soil > Palsa > Peat permafrost | place: Sweden: Abisko...
TTTGGAACCCCGTTCTTTCGAGCAGTACTTTGGCGCGGAAGGGCCGCTACTGGAGCAGAGGCCGCCGACACCGTCGCCAAGTTTGATAAAACGCCCGAGTCGGTCCGCCGTTTCAGGCTACTCAACTCGGCCTCCACCTCGGTCATCGATTGCCAGCGCGCCACTGGATTCTTGCGCAGGCAGCGGCTCACGATGTCCGCAAGTTCCGCGGGCACGTCGGGAGCCGTCTCGTGAATCGGCTTCACCTCATCCCGCAGCACGGCCGATAGCGTGGAAATCCCCGAATCGCCGTCAAACGCGCGCTGGCCCGTGACCATCTCGTACAGTACCGCGCCGAATGAAAATATATCGGATCGGTTATCCACCTTCATGCCTTCAGCCTGTTCGGGCGACATGTAGTTCACCGTGCCCATGATGGAGCCTTCTCGTGTCAATGGCGCCGCCGTCAAGGTATTCTGGTCGTCCCCATCCGCCGTCTCCAGGCCCGCGGAAAGGTCGGTCAGCTTTGCCAGCCCGAAGTCGAGGACCTTAACCAGGCCGGAGCCGGTCACCATCACGTTGGCGGGCTTAAAGTCGCGGTGAATAATGCCGGCCGCATGCGCCACGCCCAGCGCGTTCGCCATCTGCGTGGCGAGCTGGAGCACTTGTGGAACCGGAAGCCTGCCCGCCGAAATCATGGCGTGCAAGGTCTTGCCGGACACGTACTCCATCACCATGTACTGCGTGTCGCCCTCGGGCAGGATGTCGTGAATGGTAATGATATTGGGGTGATTCAGCGCGGAAGCGGCCTGCGCTTCTTGAATGAACCGCCGGCGCCCCGCTGGATCCCGCGTTTTGCCAGGCGCCAGCACCTTCACGGCCACCATGCGGTTCAGCCGTGAATCGCGCGCCTTATAAATTTCACCCATTCCGCCCGCGCCCAGCTTCTCCACGAAGACATAGTGCGAAACAGTTTGGCCGACAATGGATCCCATGGGCAACTTCAGGCGAACCCGCGCGGTGCAATCTACGGCGCATTATCACCCGAAATCCAGCGCCGGTGCAATAGGCTTGGGAGCCCTGTACTCAGGATACGTGATCCTCGGTCGCGGTGTTTGTACCGGTACTTTTGTACAGGTTGAGCTACGTCGCGAGGCAACGCTGGCAATTTCTTCCTGGTGTCAACGGTAGCCGAGGCGGATATCGCTGCAACAGCAGGGCATGAGAGTTGGCAACGTACCTGCACGGTAAGTGAGGTCAGACCGCCCGAGGCCATCGAGCGAAAACAGCCGGGCGGAAGAGGAGACAAGAGATGCTTTATTACGCGCTGGTGTTTCTGGTGATAGCGATCCTAGCGGGAGTTTTGGGGTTTGGTGGAGTCGCTATAGCGGCCGCGGGAATCGCGAAGATTCTGTTCTTCGTGTTTATTGTGCTGTTCCTCATCTCGCTGATCACGCACGTGTCACGCAGAGTGTAAAACCTTCCTAACAGTGTCGAAACCGGCTCCCTTACGGTCGCGGCTCTGTAACGGACGCAATCTACTGAGCCGCGCGCGTGAGCAAGCGGTGCTAAGTGCGGGGCGGATTATTCACGGCTGGTAGACATCCGCGGCCTTGAAATCCCCGGCCTTCACGATGGAGAGCGTCGACGGGTCCACGTGCCGCCGGAACGCCGCATTCACTTGCTCGACGGTCAGCGCGCCGAGCTTTGCGTCCATCTGCTCATCCCACGCGAGCGTCCGTTCGGTATCTTCGCGCGTGGCGATCAGCCGCAGCAGCGCCTGGTCCTGTGAGCGGCCCATTCTGCGCTCATCCCGGATCGCCTTCTTCGCCGCCGCAACCTCATCCGCGGTGAATCCGGCGGCCAGTGTCTTGCCCAGTTCGTCCCGAAAACTCGCCTCCACCTTCGGTGAGTTCTTCGGATTGCTGATGGCCGCGCCGCCGAACCTGGCCGCATTGCCATCCACGGGCGGGGGCGCGCCGAAACTCGAATTGACTCCGTAGCTGAGGCCTTCCCGATTCCGGATGCGATCCGGCACGCGTGCCGTAATCGATCCGCCAAACATATAGTTGGCCAGCACCATGGCAGGGTAGTCGGGATCGGTGTCCGACATCGGCAACCGGAGAGCCGCGGCGAACGTCGCGTTCTGCTTGTCGGGCGTTTCGATCTTCAGATTCACCGGCGCGGTCTTCTGGAAGTTCTCAGTGATTCGCTGATACGGCGCCGGGCTCGGCCAGTTTCCGAACAACTCCGCCGCGGTCTTGCTCAGAGCCGCCGGATCGAACTGCCCCACCGTCACCAGTTCGCCATGCGAGGCCCCATAAAACCGAGCGTGAAACTTCTTCACGTCATCCAGCGTGACCTTGCCCGCATCTTCGATTTGCTCGTCGATGGTTCCCACGTAGCGGACGTCATCCTTTGGATACGGATTCATCGCGCGCTCCAGCGCCAATGGCGCCAGCGCGCCGGGCTCGGTCCTGCGGTTTTCGATGCCGGCGAGTCGCTGCTTTTTCGCCGAGTCGAATTCCGAATCCGGGAACGACGGCTCGCGCAACATCTCGGCCACTAAGCGAAGCGCCGGAATCAGGTTCTCCGACGTGGTCTGGATGGCGGCGTCAGCTCCCGAAACGCCGCCGGTAACGGTGATCTGCGCATTCAGTTTCACCATCTCATCCTGGATCTGCTGGCGCGTCCGGTTCTTCGTCCCACGCATGAGCAAGGCTCCGGTCATGCCTCCCACCGCGTTCTTCCCGGCCAGCGCTTTTTCATCGCCGAACTCTATGCGAAGCGCGGCGGAAACGGTGCCGCCTCGGCTTGTTTTCGGCAGCATGGTCAGCTTGAGACCGTCCGGCAGTTTCGAGCGCGTCAGGTGTTTCTCGATATTGGCAGGCGTTGGATCGAAAGCTTCTCCCTGCGCCACGGTCATGGCGGTCTTGTAGTCCTTCAGAACAGCTTCCAGATCCGAAGACGCGGGCACTTCGGTGCGGTCCGGCGCCGCGGTCGGAATAAATTCGCCGACGGTGCGGTTGGACTCCTTGAAATACAGCTTGGCGATCCTCACCACATCATCCGCGGTTACGCTTTTGACCTGGTCGTAATTCAGGAAGAACAGGCGCCAATCCCCGCTCGCAATCGCCTCGGACAATCCTAGCGCGGCCTGCTGCGAGTTCGCCATCCGCAATTCCATCGACTGCAGGATCCGCGCTTTCTCTTTTTCCACCTCTTCTTTGGTTGGCGGCTCGCTCACCACGCCTCCCACCGTGTCGAGGATGGTCTTGCGCGCCTCTTCGAGCGACTGATCCTTGCTCAGAGCGGCCGTTACCATCACGAATCCAGGATCGTGCAGTTCCTGAAATTCCATCCGGACCGAGAGCGCCTTTTTATTGTCCACCAACGCGTTGTAAAGCCGCCCTGTGCCCCCGCGCCCGCCACCGGCCAGGACGCCGTCCAGCACTTCCAAAGCCGCGGAATCCGGATGCGACAATGCCGGCGCATGCCAGGCGATCGCGATGGACGGATTGTCCCCCACGCGCCGTAACGCGACGAACCGCTCGCCATCTTGAGTGGGCTCCACGGTATAGGGCTCATCCAGCTTGCGGGTGGGTCGCGGAATCGCCCCGCAGGTCTCGGCCACATATGCCAGCGCCTTCGATTGGTCGAACTGGCCGGCAATGATCAGCACCGCATTATCCGGCTGATAGTACTTTCTATAAAACGCGGCTAGCTTGTCGATGGGGACCTTTTCTATGTCGGCGCGCGAGCCGATGACCGCCTTGCCGTAGTTGTGCCACAGGTATGCCGTGGCCACCACGCGCTCTTCCAGAATCTCCTGCGGATTATTCTCGCCCCTCTCGAATTCGTTCCGAACCACGGTCATTTCGGTATCGAGCAGCGGTTTTTCGATCCGCATCTTGACCATGCGGTCAGCCTCCAGACCGAGCGCCCATTTGAGATTGTCGTCGCTGGCGTTGACCGTTTCAAAGTAGTTGGTGCGGTCGTAATCCGTGGTCCCGTTCCATTGCGCGCCGTGATCGGTCAGCTCCTTCTTGATGCTTCTGCCGTTGGTGGTCAGAATAAAGTTCATGTGCTCCAGCAGGTGAGCCATCCCGGTCTCGCCATAGCCTTCAAAACGCGAGCCGACCAGATAGGTCATGTTGACCGTCAATTTGGGGCTCGAGGAATCGGGGAAAAGGAGAACACGCAGGCCATTGGCGTAATAGTATTCGGTGATGCCGCCGACGGTTGCTTTTTTCTCCACGCCTGGCGGAAGTGTCTGCGAGAACGCGAAAAGCGCGGTCGCGGCCATCATCGGAAGCAGCTTGTTCATGCGCATATTTTATTGGTGCACGGCCTATCCCGTAAGTTACCACCGATTCACCTTCGGGTTTGAGACAATGGGAAATCGCCGATACGAACCCCGCCGTTCTGTTATCGAATCCCGAGGTGCGTACATGAGAACAATCTGCCCCCTTGCGTTTATCGCTGCCGCTCTGATGGCAGCGCCGCTGGCTCAGGCCCATCATTCGTTCGCCGCTGAATTCGACATAAATAAACCGGTCAAGGTGACCGGTGTCGTCACCAAGCTTGAATGGCAGAACCCGCATATCTGGTATTACGTGGACGTCAAGAACGATGACGGGTCAGTCACCAATTGGGCTTTCTCCGGGTCTTCGCCAATTCAATTGATGCGCCGTGGCATCCGCAAGAACGTGCTCGAGCCGGGCATGATCATTACGGTGGAAGGATCCCGCGCTAAGGATGGCTCCAACAACGCCGGCGGGTCGAAGGTCACCTTCCAGGACGGGCGCAGCGTATTCACCACAGTCGCCGACGACCCGAACGAGAAGAAGAACTGAGCACTGAGCAATGACGAGACCAGTAGCAATCATTTCCTTGTTCGTTGCGCTGATCGGCTGCCTGGCGGCCGAGACACCGGCGGGCATCCCTCGAACCACCGACGGCAAGCCCAACTTCACCGGCATCTATGAATGGCCCAAGTCCGCCGGCGACAAGTGCGACTGTTCGGCCACCATCTTCGACAAGAAGTCCATCGGCCAGCTCAAGCCCGGCGGCGAGCCGTTCTTTGAAAAGCCCACTGGCGATCCACGGCACGATGAGCCGCGCGATTTCTGCATGCCCGCTGGATTTCCTTCCGGAATGCTAGCCGCCTACGCGATACAGATTTTTCAGTCCAAGGAATATTTCGTGCTGATACACGAATTCCAGCGCATGAGCCGTATTGTTCCCCTGGATGGCCGCAAACATCGCGAGGAGCTGGAGCCTTCTTTCTACGGAGATCCCGTCGGGCACTGGGAAGGCGACACGCTGGTGATCGAGACCACCAATTTCAAGCGCTGGTCGCTGGACGATCACTTCTACATGAATCCCAACGAATCCCGCATGCACAGCGACGCGCTGCGCACCATCGAGCACATCCGCTGGAAGGACGCCAAGACGCTTTCGTACCTGCTGACCATCGACGATCCCAAGATCTTTAGCGCGCCTTGGTCGCAGGAGTTCACCATGAAGGCCCGGCCGGACTGGGACTCCACGGGTTTGATGGAGTACGAATGCCAGGAGAACAACCGCTGCCCCGCTGGACATTGCCAGGGCCACTGAGGGGAACCGGCTCCCTGACGGTCGCGGCCCGGCAAGAGGACCGGCTCCCTTACGGTCGCGGTTCTGTTAGGAACGTTCCTTCCTCGAGTTCGGTGAAAGCTTCGCGAAGCTGCTCTTGCGTGTTCATCACGATGGGGCCGTACCAAGCCACGGGCTCTTGAAGCGGCTGTCCGGAGACTAGCAAGAATCGGATGCCTTCCTCGCCGGCCTGGACGCTGAGCTCGTCGCCTTGGTCGAATAGCACCAGCGAGCGATTGTCGGCGTCGGGAGGAGGTGTCGTATCGGCCCATCCCACGGCCTCCGTCGGCACTGCCAGGGGACCGGACGCATTGGAGAATTTTCCGTCGCCCGCAAAAACATAAGCGAACGCGTGGCGCGTGGTCTCGATCGGAAAAACCTTGCGCTTGCCGGGCGGCACGGAAACATCCAGGTACATCGGGTCGGCCGCGATGCCGTCCACGGGGCCTCTCTTGCCCCAAAAAGTGCCGCATACGATACGCACTCCGGTGCCGTCGTCATCAGTGATTAGGGGAATCTCGGGAGCCTTCACTTCCTGGTATCGCGGCGGAGTCATCTTCAGCGATGAAGGGAGATTGGCCCACAACTGGAAGCCGTGCATGCGCCCGGATTGATCGCCCTTGGGCATTTCCTGGTGAATGATGCCGCGGCCCGCCGTCATCCATTGGACGTCGCCGGCGGCGATGGCTCCGCGGTTGCCCATGCTGTCGCCGTGTTCGACGGTCCCCGCGAGAACATAGGTGATGGTCTCGATTCCGCGGTGCGGATGCCAGGGGAATCCGGCGAGATAATCGTCGGGAACATCGTTGCGGAAGTCGTCGAGGAGCAGGAACGGATCGAAATCGGATGTGTTGCCAAATCCGAACGCGCGGCGGAGGTGGACGCCGGCGCCTTCGAGCGTGGGTTTGGATTTGATAAGCCTCTTGACGGGTCGAATGGACACAGAAACCTCCTAACGCTTCACGGCGCTGTCTGAAGTGCAGAAACGATCGAAGGCTTGAGTAAGAAGCTGCGCGATTTCGAAGGGTTCGCGGCGTTCGATCTCGCTGCGATGCAGCATGTACACGGGCTTGCCGTCCTGGAACAAAGCCATGGACGGCGAGGACGGAGGATATTCGGACAAAATATCGCGCAGGTGTGCGACGGCCGCTTCATCGCCGCCGGCGAAAACGGAGGCGGCTTTGGCGGGCCGCACCGGATGCTGCAGCGCCAGACCTACCGCGGGGCGGGCTCTTCCAGCCGCACAACCACAGACCGAATTGACGATCATCAGGACCGAGCCGCTGCCGGGCCCGAGCAGCCGGTCCACGTCGGCGGGGGTGCGAGCCTCCTCGACACCGTGACGGGTGAGATCGGCGCGCATGGGAGCGATGAGAACTTCGGAATAAGCCACGAATCAATTTTAGCAGGAGCGTCAAGCGGTGGGCCCGCCAAGTGTAGACTGGCGCTACAATTCATCCTATGAAGCGAATGCCATCCATCCTTTGCTTGTCGGCGTGTTTCGCCTTCCGGTTGTCCGCGCAGCAGCCGGAGGCACGCCTGAATCCGGCGGTGAAGCAGATTGTCGATGCGATTTCGGAGGAACGGATCGCGGCGACGCTCAAGAAGCTGGAAGGCTTCGGAACGCGCTACATTCTGTCGGCGCAAGACGATCCCGCGCGGGGCATCGGCGCGGCCAAGCGCTGGATTCACGATGAGCTCCAAAGCTACAGCCCGCGGCTGCAGGTGAGCTATCAAGACTTCAGCATCAAGAAAGGCGGACGGCGCGGCCAGGTGATTCGTGACGTGGAATTATCGAATATAGTCGCGGTGCTGCCGGGTGGGGCCGAGAAAGACCACTGCGTGTTGGTGAGCGGACATTATGATTCGCTGGCGCAAGTTCGCAAGCCTTACACGGGCGACGAGCAGACCATTGCCGAACTGGTCCGGCAGGGTATCGATGAAGGCGAAGCACGGCGCTATCTGCAAATCCTTCCGGCGGAGCGCAAGCTGGGCCCGCTGGATTTTGAAGCCACCGCCGCGCAGAGCATCGCTCCCGGTGTAACGGACGACGGCAGCGGAACGGCCGCGGTGATGGAGCTGGCGCGCGTGATGAGCGCGTATCAGTTCGACAAGACCATCGTCTTCGTTGCGTTCGCGGCTGAAGAAGTGGGATTGAGCGGGAGCCAGGTCTACGCGGCGCAGGCCAGGAAGGATGGCATGCAGATTGAGGCGGTTTTGAACAACGACATCATCGGAAGCGATGTGTCCGGCAACGGGCGATCGTCGACGAATGTGTTGCGGGTGTTCTCCTCTGGTCCCGATGATTCGGCCACGCGCGAGCTGGCTCGCTACACTAAGCTGATCGCCGAGCGATACGTGCCGTCCATGCAGGTCCAGATGGTCTTCCGCGGCGATCGTTTTCTGCGCGGTGGCGATCACCGTCCCTTCGTGGAGGCGGGCTTCGCGGCGGTGCGGCTCACCAGCGCGAATGAAAACTACGACAATCAGCATTCCACCACCGACACGTTCGCCAATACCTCGGTTCCGTACGCTACGCGTGCGATACGAATGAACGGCGCGGTGCTGGCAAGCCTCGCTCTGGCGCCGGCTCCTCCCGTGCTGAACTGGAACTGGTCCTCCGGGCCGGACAAAGGCGGGCACGTGCCCCTGCTGACGCGCGGTAAATCTGGGTACGACGCAGTGCTCCATTGGTATCCGAATACCGAGGCAGACCTGGCTGGTTACGCGGTGCTGGTGCGATCGACGACATCGCCGGTTTGGGAGCGAGAGATTTGGGTGGGCAACGTAACGACATACACGATGCCGGATGTTTCGATTGACGACGTGGTAATCGGGGTGAAGGCGATCGACCAGGACGGGAATCAGAGCGTAGTGTCGTGCTATGCGGAGCCCGTGCTTCCCGGGACACTGACGCCGGCCGAGAAGAAGTAGCGGGCGCCGGACTGTTAGGCCCCCGGGCGGTTGATCAGGAACGTGGTGGTGGATTCGAAGAACGACTGCAGGATGCGCCGCGGTTCATCGGGAAGCGCTGCTTCTTCGAGGGCGCGGGTCATCAATTGCAGCCAGCGATCTCGGGCGGCCTGTCCGATGGCGAATGGCGCATGACGAATGCGCAGCCGCGGATGGCCACGCTGTTCGATGTAGGTCTGCGGTCCGCCAAAGCGAAAAATCAGGAAATCGCGCAATCGATGTTTTGCGTTCTCGAGATCCTGCGCCGGATACATGGGCCCGAGGATGTCGTCAGCGGGAATCTGGCGGTAAAACGCGTCGGCCAACCGCTCGAATCCGGCGTGGCCGATGGCCGCATAAACGTGTTGCTCTTCCACGGAATCGATCGTAGCAGGCAAGAGCGCTGCTCATGGAACGCTCCGGCGAAGGACGTGAGCCACCCTCGGTGGCGAGTTGTATGTCAAGTTGGATCTGATGAAGAAAAAACTCCCGTCGGCCAAGGCGCGTCTGCCAAAGTTCCGTTCGGATAAGGTGGCGGCGGACTATCTCGAAACTCACTCCGTAGCTGCGGTGTGGGACCAACTGCCCGCCGGCAAGCAAGCGAAGCCCTCTGCTGCCTTGAGGAAGTCGATTCGGGAGCGCCACGCGCAGGCCAAGTCGCCGGTGTCGATTCGGCTAGTCCCGGAGCAGATTGAAGCGGCAAAGAAGATCGCCGCAACCAAATCCGCCGGTTATCAAACGCAATTGCGAATGTGGATAGCGGAGGGGATTCGGCGCGAAGCGAGACGCCAGTAACGCCGCCGTTCATGCCGGCAGCTTCGTCTCCACCCACGCGCGGATCACGTCGAACACCTGCCGGTTGTTAGTCTCCAGCATCATGAAGTGGCCGTTGCCGAGAATGCCCTTGTCCTTGAGCTGAAGCTCCTCGGCGTCGCAGCCGGCTTGCTTCAGGAACGCGACCACCGGTGGGCCTTGCGTGCGGCCGGATGATTCTGCCGTAACCATCACGATCGGGATGCCCTGCAAGTTTTTCAGCTTGCGCGCGGGCTCGGTCTGCAGCCGGTAGGCGGGCGTGATGCCGGACGCGGCCACTTCGCGCGTGACGAGATCCTTGGGATCGGACACCGGCGGATCGTAGACCAGCGGAATGTCCGTTAGTCCCCAGGCCGAGCCGAAGCCAAACGGCATGCCCGCGCCCTCCACATTCACGATCGCTTTCACTAGACCTGGCCGCTCATTCGCGACCAGCCAACTAAATGGCCCACCCGCGGAGTGCACCTGAATGATGGCTGGCCCGATCTTGTCGAGCAGCTCCGCGCCTCGGCTGGCCCACAACTTGTGCGCCATCACGTTGTCGGACGGCGTGGAGTTTTGACCGGCCTGGAAGTGATCCACCAGCGGATCGCCTGCGTCTCCGGTTCCGATCCAACGCCGGTTCGGATTGTTCGCAGCGCGCTTGAAATCGCCGGTCACGGTGTCGAAGGTCAGTAGCGGACCGATCGATCCGAGAGCATCGGGGTGATAAGGTGCGCGGCCGTGGCCCTGACGGTCGACCAGATAAACTTTGTAGCCTTCCTGCAAATAGTAGTGGACCCAGCCGGGCTTTCCGTTGCCGAGTCCCATGTAGTGCGTGCCCTGGCCGCCGCCGCCATGCACCAGCACCACCGGATACGGATGGCGAACTTGCGCCGGGAAGAGATACTGCACGTACATCTGGCCGGCGACGATGTTGCCGTAGGGCATCTTCTTCAATTCAGTCCCGACCCAGAAGTGGCCCTGCTCGGATAACTTCAACGCGATCGCTTCCGGATTCTTCTTCGTTGCGGTCGCTTGCGCGGCGTGGGCGGAAACGTTTTTGTCCATCCAATCGAGGATCGGCTGCAAGACCTCGCGATTGTTTTTCTCCACCATCATCATGTGGCCGTTGCCGTGGACGCCGTGCTGCGCCAGGCGCAATTCTTCAGCCGTGCATCCGGCCTGCTTCAGAAAGGCCAGAGCGCCGGGTGCGCCGGGCGACGCGAAGGACGCTTCGGAGGTGACCAGCACGATCGGAATGCCCTGCAAGTTTTTCAACTTGTGCGCGGGCTCTTCTTGAATCCTGTACGGCCCCGCGCCGGGCTCCGGTGCAGGCATCTCCTTGGACTTCAACTCGGATGGATCTTTCACCGGCGGATCGTAGGTCATCGGGATGGTGGTGACGCCCCACCGGCTCGATTGAGGGCCTTGGCCGAAGGGCGCGCCCGCGCCTTCCACGACCACGATGCCTTTCACCAAATTGGGCCGGACCTCCGCAACCAGATAGCCGAAGGGTCCGCCGGCCGAATGCGTCATGATGATCGCGGGCCCGATTTTATCGAGCAATTCCGCGCCGCGCTCGCGCCAGGCCGTGTGGGTGATCTCAACGCTCGCGACATACGACCCGCCTTGCGAGGCGACCAACTGCGCGAGGTCCGCCGCGCCGACTTCGCCCGTGCCCGGCCATTGATTGTGGAGCTTCGCGAGTCCGAGGCCGCTGGGATCGGGACGCTTGGCGCGCTGCGGCGTGAACATGCCCGAGATCTGATCGAGTGTGATGTTTTGTTGCGGGAACGGACCGTTGAGATCGGGATGGAAGGGCGAGCGGCCGTGGCCGGGGCGATCGACAACGTAGACCTTGTAGCCTTCTTGCACCAGCAGCGTGGCCCAGCCTGGGCGGCCATCGGGCGTGCACATCCAATCGGTTCCTTGGCCGCCGCCGCCGTGCACCAGCACGATCGGATAGGGATGGCGAACGCGCGAAGGAATCTGATACTCCACGTACATCTGCTTGCCGTTGATCACGGTGCCGCGAGGGATTTCAGCGCGCTCCACGCCGACCCAGAAGAAGCTCCACTCGGCGAGGTCGAGCGGCGCATCGCTGGCCGCGGCAGTGGTTCCAGTTTGCGCGGCAAGCGGAGTGCTGGCTCCCAAAGCCCCGAGAACCGACAGCGCGCCTGAAGCCAGAGTGGCAAAATCGCGCCGGGTAAGCTCATTGTCCGCTGGCATGTTGTACGCTCCTTGTGATACTGAGAGCATATAAGAAAAACCATGCCGTGGAAAACCGGGAAGGATTCGCCGCGGTCGTTCGTCCAAATAAAAGATCACTGCATGGTGTTGGAAGCGAACGACCCGCAAACGATCGAAGACGTCATTGAGGCTTGTCAGCGCGGCGAGGCCGACGCGTTCCGCGCGCTGTTTGAAGCTTACAAGGACCGCGTGTATTCCATCGCGCTGCGCTATTCGGGCAATCCGGCCGCAGCCATGGACATCGCGCAGGACACTTTCTTGAAACTGCTGTCGCGCATCGGCGATTATCGTGCGGAAGCCAGCTTCGATTCCTGGTTGTACCGGCTGGTGGTGAATAGCTGCATCGACCAGCAGCGGCGCGGGCGGCGGATGGCCCCTTTTCTCGAGGGATTGGTGGATGCGGTGTGCGCGCCGGCCGAGAGCGTGTTGCACAAGCTGATGCGCGCGGAGACGGAGAAGCGCGTGCAGCACATGGTGGCGAAGCTGGCGCCGGAGCAACGGATCGTGATCGTGCTGCGGTACACCGAAGGCTTGTCGTACGACGAGATCGCGAGCATTGTCGGATGTTCGCCGGGAACGGTGGCGTCGCGATTGAATCGCGCGCACAAAATTCTGGAGCGGAGGTTGTCGCCTTGGAAGTGAATCAGTGGGTAGAATCTGAGCTGCACCAGGGGTTGCGCGAAGTCACTGCACCGCCGGAGCTATGGGATCGCCTGCAGTCCGCGCGAGTCAGCCGGCCGCAAACCACTGGTCGAGGATTTGTTTGGGCGTTGGCCCTGGCCTTTGTTCTAGCAGCGGTAGCGTTGTCTCTCGCTCGATCGCCCGTGCACAAGGATTCGCAAGTGACGGCCTTTCATTGCCAGAACCCCACGGAATTGCGAGCCTGGGTAAAAGCCAACACAGGTTTCGATGTCCCGCTGCGAACTGCGCAGTCGGCGTCCATTCAGTTGATTGGCGCACGAGTTGTGGACGGGCGCGCCGAGATCGCGTACAGGGCGGGGAATCGCGATGCAGTGTTGCTGGTGTCGAGAGCGGACTCTGGCGCTGCAAACCTACCACATAGCCGGGTGAGCGGCAAAGCCTCCTCGTGGGTCATGGGTGGACGGCGCTTCACGCTCGCCTGCGACAATCCCGCCGATTTACAGCTCGCCTGCAAGCTCTGCCACCTGGATTAGCATACTCACCGGTTCCCCAAGCGCTGCTGAATCCAAAGCGAAGGCAACATCATCGTATTGGCATGGCAAAACTTTCAGGAAAAGCAGCGGTCGTCACTGGAGCGTCGAAGGGAATTGGGGCAGCGATTGCTTTAGGACTCGCCAAGGACGGAGCTTCGGTCATCGTAAATTACGCGAGCAGCGCCAAGGGCGCGGAATCGGTAGTAGCGAAGATTAAGGCCGGAGGTGGAAATGCTAAGGCTGTTCATGCTGACGTGAGCAAGCCCGCGGAGGCCAAACAACTGATCGACGCCGCGGTCTCGGAGTTTGGGCGAATCGATATTCTGGTCAATAACGCCGCGGTCTACGACTTTGTTCCTCTTCACCAGGTCACCGAAGAGCATTTCGACCGAATGTTCGACCTCAACGTCAGGGGATTGCTCTTCGCCACGCAAGCCGCGGCCGGCGCGTTCGGCGACCGGGGAGGATCCATCATCAACATCGGTTCCATGGCGTCTCTGTCGCCGCCTCCGGGCGGGTCCGTCTATAGCGCCACCAAGGGCGCCGTCGATGTTCTGACGCGCGGCCTGGCCGCGGAACTCGGCCCGAAGAGAATTCTGGTCAACGCTGTGCTACCCGGCCCGGTGGAAACTGAAGGCACTCAATCCATGGCCGAATGGGATCAGTTTAAGGCGACACTCTTGTCTCAGACGCCGCTCGGCCGCGTTGGGCAGCCACGCGATATCGCGCCGGTGGTTTCGTTCCTGGCATCCGAAGACGCCGGTTGGATCACGGGGCAAATCATTCCAGTTGCTGGCGGCTTGCGGTAAACGCACGCGCTAAGTCGCGTACGATTCAACTACTGCCGCGATTCGCTGCTGGGCGGCACGATGCCTTGGATGCGCATGTACGTTACCAGATTGCCGTAGTGCTCCATGGTATGCGAGACGTTGAAATCGAGCATGCCGAGCCGGGTGATCTTGGCGCCACCGAAGGCCGGTATCATTTCGGCGGCTTTCGCGTCGGTCATTCCGGCGTAGATGGCATCACAATAGGCGAAGGCGGACTTCAACGCCGCGACGATATCAGTCTTCGTTTTGGCTGTCTGCTCGATGTTCTTCTGGTCACTGTTGCCGGCAGCGGCGCCGCAGAACTCATATTGTCCGTCGGCGACATGAGCGAGCACTTGTCCATAGGTTCGCACGCTGTCGGTTGGTTTAAACGCGTACTTATCCTCAGGCATCTTGTCCGCCGAGCGCAGGATGTCCTGCTTCGCGTTCATGTAGAAGACCTTGGAACTGGCGACCAACGGGTTAGCAGCGCCGGTCGGGTTAACGGCTGCGGTTTGCGCCCAGGCTCCGGATGCCGCGAGAAGTAGAACGATTGGCCAACGCACGTGGGTTGTCCTCCTGATCACCAGGCTACCATCGCGTCCTGAAACAGCGCGCTTAGCTCCTCAGGTCCCGCCGGGCGCGGTGAGAGCTTCGTTACGCGGTGCTGCGGCAAGGTCCCCTCCACTAGTTTCGGAATATCGGCGGAGGTGTAGCCGATTTCGCGCAGTCCATTGGGGGTCTTCAAGCGCTGCATGAACCAGGTGATGCGCTCGGCCAGAATTCGTCCAGCGTCTTCCTTCTTGCAACGCGAGACGTCGACGCCCAGCGCCTGGACCGCTTGCATGTGGCGCTCCGGACTCGACGAAGCCGTAAAACGGAAGACCGCCGGCGCGTTTAATATCACGGAAAAGCCGTGGGGGACGAGCGCGTGATCCGTTACATAACCTGGCGCGCGATAACTCTTCACCATGCCGGACACCGGATACGACATGCCGTGCGGCAGATGCACCCCCGCGTTCCCAAATCCGACACCCGCGTACGAAGCCGCCAGCAGCATGTTGGCGCGGGCTTCGTCGTCGGATGGATCGTCCACCGCGCGGACAATATACCGCGCCACCATTCGCAGAGCTTCAAGCGACCACACATCGCTGATGGGATTCGAGCCTTGATAGGCTGGGCGAACCGCCGGCCGGTCCGGATACGGCCTGCCCGTGTATGGCATCGCGGTGTACGATTCAATCGCGTGACTGAGAATATCGAGACCGCTGGAGGCTGCCACTTGGGGTGGCATGCCGCGCGTGTTGTCGGGGTCCAGCAAACCCAGGGTCGGTTTCAAGCGGCGGCTCGCGATGCCGGTCTTGGCGTGCATGCGGCTCAAATCGAAAATGCTGACGCCGGTGGTCTCGCTGCCGGTGCCCGCAGTGGTTGGAATCGCAAACAGTGGCTTCAGCGGTCCAGGGACGGGAAGTCCCTTGCCGATGGGCGGATTCACATAGTCCAGAAAATCGGCGGGCGGATAGCTGGTGTACAGGTTGACGGCTTTCGCGGTGTCGATGGTCGATCCCCCGCCGACTGCCACGAAGGCGTCATATGGCGCTTGCTTTGCGAACGCGATGGCGTCCAGGAACGATTCGTCGGTGGGCTCCACGCGGACGCGATCATAGAGCGTAAAGCTGACGCCAGCGGTCTCGAGCGATTCCAGCACGGTATGCACGGGCGCCATCCGCGCCAATCCAGGGTCTGTTATGACCAACGCATTGCGGACACCCAGGTCCGCCAGATCCAGTCCCACTTCCCGCGTGACGCCGGGCCCAAAGCGGATGTTGGACGCGGCCATCTCAAAAGCGAATTCGTTTTTCATCTCCAGGAAAAGAATAGCAGGTGACGAAGCTACGCCCTGGCCAGTGTCGTGCCATCGCGCCGGACGGCAGTTGCCATCGGCAGCAGATTATTGGCTGGTTCGCTGGCATCCAGGATGAGGGACGCAAGGGCCGGGCAAAGCTCCAACAACGAGACGAGTTCGTCGGCGGCGAAGGCGTCCTTTTCTCGGCGATAAAGCGCCAGCACGCCGACGATACGTCCCGAGTTCACTAAAGGCAATGCCAGTGCGGACGCAAGAACGGGCGCAGCGCGGCCGTCGCGGGAATATCCCGGTTCAACCGCGGGATTGCCATTGAGAATTGGCTTGCCAACATCGGCAACCCATCCGAGCAAACCTTCGCCCAGTGGAACTTTGAGGGCGTCGAGTCCCGCGCGATCGTCGCCGCCAACGAATTTTGCACGGACCATGCTCTCGTCGCACGCGCAGAGGGCGATGGCGTCATAAGCAATGACGCGCTGGATACGGATGGATGCGACCGCCAAGGCCTCTTCCCAGTGCAATGAGCAGAGGCCCGAGGCGGGCATATCCGTGAGCGATTCTTCTTTCTCGCGGCGCAGGGCCCGGGCATGTGCGACGGGATTCACGTGAGCAGCGGCGTCCACTGGCGCTTCGGCTTCGAATCCGGCCGCCGGCGCGCTGCCGCGGGTAACTTTGATGTCCACCGAAAGCGACGGCTGGGGTGCGGCCTGGGTCGATTTGGCGCGCGCTTCCAAGTCGCGATAACGCGCCTGCAGCGCTCGAACAACGGCCGGGTCGAACGCTGTTCCGGCTTCCGAAACGACGCGGGCCATGGCTTCATCGAGAGGCAGTGCCCGCCGGTACTGGCGGTCCGACGCCAACGCATCCAGGCAGTCCACCGCGGCTAAGATGCGCGCGCCAATCGGAATTTCCTTGCCCTTCAGCCCGTGCGGATAGCCGCTGCCATCCCATCTTTCGTGATGCGAGCGCACGATCGGAGCCACCGGATACGGGAATTCGACGCGCTCCAAAATCTCGGCGCCCACCACTGGATGGATTTTCATTTTCTCGAATTCGGAGCGGGTCAATTTGCCAGGCTTGGAAATGATGGACTCGGGGACGGCCAGCTTGCCGATGTCGTGTAGAACGGCCGCGGCGGTGAGAGCCTCCAGCTCCTGTTCGGAGAGCCCCAGGTCCTTGCCTATTTCCACCGCGTAGAGCCGCACGCGCTGCAGATGATCGTGCGTGGTGTGATCCTTGGCGTCGATGGCGAGCGCCAGCGCCTCAATGGTTCGAAGATGCAGGCCGTTCATCGCAGCCATGTGTGCTCTTTCCTGTTCCATCTGATTCAGGTGAGTCCGGTTGGAGCGATGAACCAAGTAGACCAAGGGCAAGCAAATGATTGGAAACTCCCATTGAATGCCGTGAGGAAGCGTGCCGACCACCCAAGCCATGGACGCGCCGACAATGTAGTAGGCCAGAGTCCAGCGATAGTTGCTCCACACCAATAAGATGCGCTTGCCTTCGGTGAGGCCGATGATAGCGGCAATGGGGAACGTATTCGCGCAAAAGTAAGTGAGAGCCAGCAGACCCAAGGCGACCAGTTCGGGGAAACGGCCGCGGGTAAAGGCGAAGATGACGGCTGTGACGTAGACCGCGATCGCCAGCACGCAGACGCTGAACGCGACCTGGATCGGGCGAGGCCGCTTCTGTGTGCGCCAGGTGCACTGCACGAGCATCGAGACTGCCCCGATTACCAGCGCCTCGGGAAGACTCAGGTTGACCAGGCTGATCAAAACGAAGAGCGAGCTGACGGACGTGGTACCAGTCAGCCCCGGAAGCCGTACTTTGAGAACCGAGCCCAGAGCCGCCGCCACGACAAAGGACGCGAATCGGAGTGGATCGCTCCAGTGCCAATTCGCCAAACCCCAAATGAACACCGCGACACCGAAGGCGATGTGCAGGAATACGTGAAACCTTGCGGCGAAATTACGCAGCGCCTTGGCTCGGTTCGTCGGCATGTCGCCAGCCCTTAGCGGGCTTTACTGCTCTCCCTGGATACTGGTACCCCACGCGGCGTTTGTTCCCCAAGCAGCGTTCGTGCCCCATGCGGCATTCGTTCCCCACGCGGCGTTAGTGCCCCAGGAAGCGCTGCTGCCCGAGACTGCGTAGTTTCCCATCGAACCCGGAGTGACAACAACCGGCCCCCAAACCGTGGAGGCGAACAAACCCGGTGTGTTCCACCAAGCCTCCAACAGATTCGGAGCCAGAGAAGCAGTGCCGAGCGTCGAATTGTAGACGACTTGCGGCGATTCGGCCGAGCCGAGCGCCACATCGTAGTCGGTCAGCGCGGAGGCGATGTCCACATATCCGGCGCCGACAGTGAACATGTCGTAGTAGTCTGTGTAGGCCTTGCCGCTGGTGGGATCGGTTGCCGTGCTTGTCGCCGGGAAGGCCTTGGATGCCGTTTTCATGAGGCGGGCCTTCACCGTATCCGGTGTCAAGAAGGGGTCCTTTTGAAGCATCAGCGCGGCGGCGCCCGAGACCACCGGAGTCGCCATGCTGGTTCCGCTCAATGTGAAATAGAGCGGTGTGCCCGAAACGTTGGCGTTGGTATAAGCCGAAGCTGCAAGAATGTTGCCGGGATAGTTGTTGACGAGCGTGGAACCCGGAGCGAGCAGCGAGTCGATCGTATTGCCGGGAGCGACCACGTCGGGTTTCGCGATCAGGTCGACGTTGGTCGGTCCACGGGAGCTGTAACTCGCAATGCGGTCGTCGCTGGTGGTCATGGTCTCTTCCGTCTTCATGGCCCCCACCGTGATGGCGTGCGGAGAACAGCCGGGCGACAAGATGGTGGCATATCCATAGCGCCCTTCGTTTCCGGCGGCGACTACCACCACGATTCCTGCGTTCCAGGCTGCTTCCACCGCCTGGCACAGCGGATCTTGCGAGCAGCTCTCGAAAATCGGACGGCCCAGCGAGAGATTGATCACGCGCACGTTGTATTGGTTCTTGAGCTGTACGGCCTTGTCGATGGCTGCGATCACCACGCTGTCGCTGCTGGCGCCGTTCTCGTCCAGAACGCGCAGGTCCAGAATATTCGCATTCGGCGCGATGCCTTTGAAGGTACGGAAGGCGCCCTGTTGGTCGGAGGAACGTCCGTTTCCTGCAATGATGCCGGCCACGTGAGTGCCATGGCCGAAGTCGTCGTTGAGGGTTCCTCCAATGAAGTTCTGCCGGTACACCACGCGGCTGGTGGATGAATTGGCAGCGTTCAGGTCCGGATGATTGTAGATCCCGCTGTCGATCACCGCGACGCCGACGCCCGTTCCGTTCCAGCCGGAGTTCCAGGCCAGCGGAGCGCTGACGGCGACCGCAGTGTAATCGAGCGTAGCGCCCAACGGCCGGTCCGGCGAGATATAGGTCACGTTGGACTGATTCGACACCGTCAATATATCGGCGGGTTGCAGGTTCGCCGCTACGGCCGGAATCGATGAAAAAATATTGTTGATCAGGCTGCCCAGAATGCCGCCGGAGGATTGCTCGAAAGGCGTGTTGAACTGCACGATGACGTTGATGTTATTGGACGGATTGGCGAGCAACGGCAGCAGATCCGGCGAGATCTTGGAATTGCCGGCGAAGGCCCGGCCGGCCAGGAACAAAAAGAATGCGAAAAGCGCCGTTCGCGCGGCGCGCCGTGAATACTTCAAAGGGTCCGCTGGCATCATGGCGCTAACAGATGCAACCCAGCTGCCAGAACATAAGTGCTCCAAAATGAATCAGTTCCATTCTTGGGTAGTTCTGTTTTAGGCCAACTTGTCCCATTCGCGCAGGACAGGCTGACTGGTTCCAATCGGCGCCAGGGACTACTTGGTGGTTTGCTTTTCGCTCGGCAGCGCCTTGGGCATGGGCGCGCGAGGCATCATTTGTTCGCGCATCGCGGTGTTGTAAACGAACGCCGCCATGATGGCCGCGCATTGCATCATGTCGCCCGGCTGCACGCGATCGTACACGTCCATATTGGAGTGGTGGGTGCGGCTGGAGTAATCCATCGGATCTTGGACGAAGTTGAAGCCGGGGAGGCCCACGAAGGCGAACGAAGTGTGGTCGGTGCCGCCCGGTCGCCGGTTTGCCTCAGCGGTAACACTGGCAACGGTGGTGGCGCCGAGATCGTGGAACGGCTTCAGCCACTCCTCGAAGATCGGGGCGGCCTCGTCGTTTCCTTGGGCGCCAATGCCGCGAAACCGGCCGGTTCCCGAGTCGTCGTTATAGTACGCGGACAGCTTAAAGTACTCCGGTTTCGGTTGCATGGTTTCGCGGTCCGCGAAGTGCTGCGTCACGTAAGCCTTCGACCCCAGTAATCCCTCCTCTTCGCCGCCCCAGAGAGCGATGCGCACCGTGCGGTCCATTTTCAAATTGAGGGTCTTCAAAATGCGCACCGCTTCGATTGCGACGGCCGAACCGGTGGCGTTATCCGTTGCACCGGTGCCGCCGTGCCAGGAGTCGAGATGCGCGCCCAGCATCACGATCTCGTCTTTCTTGCGGCCGCCGGGGATTTCTCCGACGACATTGAACGAGTCGGTTGGCGAATCGAGGAACTGGGCCTGAATATCGAACTCCAGTTTCACCGGGATGTTGTGATCGAGCAGCCGCACCACGCGGTTGTAATGCTCCGGTGTTAGCACGACCATGGGCGGTGGAACGGGATCTTTGGCATCGCGCGATCCGCCGGCCTGTCCGAACACCACGCCGGCGTCGCCGGGATTGCCGGACTGCAACACCACCACCGCGCCCTCGTCCTTGAGAAACTGATTCGTTTTGTTGCGAAACGCGGTGCGCTTCTCTTGCTCGGGCGTTTGCCGCGGCCCAAGCGGGCGAAAGAGATTCGGCAGCCGTCCGGGCTCGATGTTCTGCGCGAGTTCGGCGTCGGTGAGGCGGCGGCCCGGCGGATCGGTGGGCATGGCCAGCTCCCGCCACTTCGACGTCAAGACGATCTTACCGCGCAGCTTGCCCTTAAAGCTCTCGAGGTCCGCGTCGTTCTCGAGCGGCGCGTATATGGCCTCCGCTTGCACCGGGCCGGTGGTGCCTGGAGACCATGCCAGCGGGAATCCGATGAGCGGCGCGTAGGCCGGCTCGAGCATGTGGCCGGCGAAGCGCGTATAGTTCCAGCCGCGGCCGAAGGGTCCCCAAGTTTCTTCGCGGACGTCCGCGAGTCCGTACTCCTGCAGCCGTTTCACCACCCAATCGCCCGCCGACTTGAAGCCGGGCGAGTTGGTGAGGCGCGGTCCATTGACGTCGGTGAGATAGAAGACGTGCTCCATCACTTTGGAGTTTTCAAGCGCTTCGGCTTTGATGCGATGGATGGCCGCGAGATCGACTGGATCTTCTGAGTGGGCTGACAGCGCCGAGAAAACGAAGACGGTGGTGAGACCGCTCAACAGCGTGTGGGATGTCGTCTGCAGGTTCATAGAGTAGAGCTTAAACCATAGCCGGCGCCGGTGCTTCGCCGGGATCGGGGACGGGCGTTTAGGGATTGGCGGCCGCTCGTGGGCAGGGAGGTTGGCCGGCGCTTGTACCTGTCAATTGCTTGCCTGGGATTATCTTGAGTAGGTCGCTGTTAGAAGGCTTGTCCCACCCTCGTTCGATCAGGTACCTGCGTTAAGGTTCCTGATCTACTTCGCCGATAAGTCAAGTGAGTGTGGAATTAGCAATCACGGGAAAGGAAATTTTCCGCTACGAAAATATAACAAAGGTATTTAATGAAACACAAAATAAGTATAGCCTTTCGGTTCGCCAGGGTCATAGCCTTGATCGCGGTGTTCGCCGTTACGGGCATCGCGGTCTCAATTATCAGGGACACCAGCGCTCAGATCACCGGCACGATGAACCGCCCTCCCAGCGTTCAGTTTCAGTACGGACCGGCCACCTTGTATGACGCGACGACCGATCCATCTCCCGAGCTGACGACTAGGTACCAGAGCCTCTCAAACCTCGTTCCCGCTACCGCCTACGACTTCATCGTCCGCGCAATGCCACAAGATCGAACGAGCCCTCTCTATGCGCAGAACGAGGTCTTTGCGACCCAGGCGAGCCCAACCCCTGCCGCCAATAACGGTACGATGGCAACAGTCCATCCGCGCCTACCTCCTCCAAGGGCCCCGCACACTCCCGCACCGACAGTGACGATCCTGGTGCCGCTAAACGATACGTCGGCGTCAGGCACGATCACGATCACAGCGGCCTGCGACCACGTCGGCATCACGAAGTTGACGTTCTACACGGACGATACTCTCCAAGCGACCTTAACCGCGCCGCCCTATGACTTCTCTCTTGATACTACCCTGCTTTCGAATGGTCCCCACCTGATTTCTGCCAAGGCTTATGACGCTGCCGGAAACGTCGGCACTTCTCCCTCCATAATCGTCTACATCGGCAACCCTCCGGCCTCCCTTTCGGTAACTCTTTCCGCATCGCCTTCGTCAGGCCCTGCTCCCCTTACCATCTCCCTCACAGCAACCGCAAGTGGCCCTGCCCAGGGCGTCCTGAACTACAATTTCTACTGCAGCCGCGCGGATAGCAGCAGTCCCCCCGACCTTACGATCAATGCAGTGAAATCGATGACTTACACCGCAACGAACGCCTGCACCTATTCAGTCCCCGGCACCTATAACGCAACGGTCCTTGTCGCAGAAGGAAGTGCACTCTCCGCGGAGGCAGAGACGCTGGTGATTGTGGCGAAGACGGACATTCCATCGCAAGCCGCCGCGGTTGGCTATTTCGTTAACACGTTTTCGAGCACGTTCACGACGAGCACGGTGGACATCAATAACACACAGTTGGCGGGGTACCAGTGGTACTTCATGAATTTCGCGCGGGCTGGAGCTCTACCAGCTGAAACGAGCACCGTCACCATAAACGGCGACGGAAGCGTAACCCTAGACAGCAACTCATCGAGGGCGTACACCTCGCTGGGCACGGCGGTCTGTCTAACAGCTAGGGGCAACTGCGCTGGGGACACCTGGCGGGGCGCCGCTTTCGGGGGAGGATTCTACATCGAAGCGACGATGAAATTCACGCCGTCGAACACCTACAACAACAATACGAAGCCGAATACCTGGCCTGCATTTTATGCGGAACCGATCGAGTATATTTCCTATGGCTCCACTCCGGGAGGTGATCATTGGGTAGGGCAGACATCGACCTACGAGCAATTCGTCGAGCAGGACTATTTCGAGTACAACACGTTTAACTTCCGTCCAAGCAGCACCTTCAATTACGCCTATAGCGGCACAGTACATAACTGGTATGGTACGCTGCATGTTACATGTCCGCCAGGCCAGTATTGCAACGTGGATAACGGCAGACAAGAACCGACTTCGCGATTTCAGAATAGCGTAATCACCCTTCCGGCTAGCACCGACTTCACGCAGTACCACAGTTATGGGTTTCTCTGGGTTTCCGCCACGTTGAACACGCGCGGCTACGCCCAGTTTTTCTTCGACGGAAAGCTGTCGGGCTCGGGAGTATACTGGTCTCAGTTCGTGAATGATGGTAGCTATGAGCCGCCGCCCAGTTGGGGTGCCCCGTGGCTATTCGGGGTGATGGACCTCGAACATTTCGTGCCGATTTTGGTTACCGGAATCAACATGCCCTTGACCGTTCAATCGGTCAACATATGGCAGGGACCCAAGGCGGATAATCTTGAGCAATAAGTCTGGCATTTTGAATATCGGTTCATTCAATTCTCCGATCTGATGCTGGTGTCGTTTCGTGTTGGCTCAGAATGAGTTCTCCGCTGCTCTGGGCGAGTTGTCCAAGACCGCGCTTGGACATCTCCAGTTGGATGTCAGCTTTCTCTCGTGCGCGACCTCGTGCCCCGAAAGCGACCCGGTAATCCCGCTCGGGCATCCGAGTGTCGCGAAATACCCATGCGCCGCTGCGCTTGCCGGGAACGCTTTCCACCGCTGGGCATTGGAACCAATCGAGAGTTGCCTGAGTCTCCTCTTTCAGGATAACGTCAAGCCGCTGGCGTAGCTTACCTGACCTCGAAGTCCGCCGACCGCTTGACCTGTTTGCCGGATGAGGAGACTGCCGTTACTTCCAGTTGATACGATCCGGCAGACAGCGAACCGATGGGAAGGTTCCCGCCCTGCTGCGATTGATTGAGCTTGCCTGGTCCGGAATCCCACTTCGGCGCACCGGTTGCGCGATCCAGGATTCGCACCTGAGCGGTCACGGACGCAGGGTTCGCATCGTAAACTTCAAAGTAAAAAAACGCTTGCACCGATTTCATGAAGTAATTGGAGCCGGCCGGTATTACCTGCATGCCCTGCGCAACCAGCGGGCTTTGATCGCCGATCGAAACGCCGGCACTCAGGCCCAGATCGGCCGCCGGGTGGGCCTCCTTGCTGAGCACCACGCTGCTCAGGGCCAATTCTCCGGCTTTCCGCGGTTCCACGTTCAGCGGTGCTTCCAGCTTTCCGAAACTCTGGCCGCCGGAGCTGAATGCCATCGTAAAGCGATACCGGCCTGGAGCGATTTTGAACTCCTTCTCGTACGGGACATACTTTCCCTTGAGTTTGTCGATCTCGGCCTGCGTCTCGAAATCGAGCTTCACGGCATCGCTGAAGCGCGCTCCCACGCTGCCATCCGGCGTGGACGCGACGCCCAGCAGATCGATTTCGGCATGCAATTTACCCTTTTGTTTCTCGAATTGCAGCGCGTCAGCGGGAATCTCCATCGCCAGATTGACACGGGCCACGTTGGGCGAGAGATAAAAAAACGAGAGCTCGATAGATGCGGCGATGCCGCCCGCCTGCGTCCCGGCTGCGTGGTTCTCCAGCTCCTTTCCCGCCGAGGTCCCGGCCAGCAGATCCAAAGGTTTCTCCGTGCAATAATTGCTGCGCGCGCGCACCGCTGTTCCCTTGCGATCCACCTTGACGCGGAGCGTGTGGCAACTGCCCTCCTTGGATTCGGGAGCCACATACGTGAGAACGTAATACTGATCTTGCTCTTGTGCGATGTTTTGCAATCCGCCCAGCAGATCGGTGGTGTTGCGCACCACCAACCCTCCGGTGCCATTGGCCAGCCCAAACAAAACTTCCTGGCTGCCGGAGTCGGAATTCGGAACAGGCGCGCCGAGATTGTCCGAATCGCCCTGGGCTCCCCCGCCTGGCCCTCTTGAGATGTAGCCGGGTACGCGCGTTTGAGGAGTCGGCGAGGCGGAGCCAGGATCGGTCTGAGCGAAAACCGGCCGGACATCCACCGCATAAAAGGCGACCCCGGACTTATTCGCATCCTCCACCGCCTCCCGTATTTCTGATTTCGGATCGCTGGAGGATTGAAGCGCGCCCGTGAACAAAATCACGATCTTCCGTCCGGGAAGCACGCCGAGACTCCTCCCCAGCCTACCGAGCGACAGGATCATGGCACGCGTTCCGAACGAGGTTACAAGCGGGGCGCCACTGCGGCCGACGGCTCTGTCCTCCTCAACTCGGCTGGGGTCGTGCGATCGATCGGAATCGGCGGCGCTGGGCGCCAGGCCATGGAAGATGGCTTGGCTCAAAGCGTCTTTGAGACGGCCGGCGTTGTCGGTGAAGTTTTGCGCAATGCGCATGGAACCGTTGAACGTCACGATGGCTATCCTATGGTTCGGCCCCACGTCCGCATCGATAAAACTGGCGGCAGCCTCGCGGACCGCAATCTGATCGCGCGCCTCCATACTGGTCTCATCGAAAAACAGGACCAGAGAGCGGGGCTGGGCGGCGGATGCCGATTCCAACTCGAAGCCCTTGATGGTTTGCTCCTTACCGTCTTGGGAGAGATGAAAATCCTTGGCGGTGAGATCCGAGACATGCGCGCCGTTCTTGCCGGTGACAATCGCGTCCACCAGCACTTCGCGCGTCTCGGTCTGAATGACCGTGTTCTGCTGAGCGCCCAACAGGCCGGCGAAACAGAGCAGTATCGTTGTGAGCCTCATGGAATGTCGACGCTACCGTTCCGCGCGGCCATGGTGTTGCCTTCCTGATCCCGCACCACCACGCGCTCCAGATAGCGTCCCGGCGCCACCTTGAAAGTTTCCTTCACGCCGATCCCGGAGTTCCGCATGGTCACCAGCGTCTGATCCCTCAGATGCAACTGTACCAGTCTCTCGATACCGGCCACATAGTTGCCGTTGGGATCGAACAGGCCCGTGACCACAGTGAGCTTGTCGTTGTTCCGATCCTCGGCCTTTCGGAATCGCAAGCCTTTCGCATCCAGGTGGCTATCGACGGTTAGCTCGGACTTGGAATCGTCCGTCTTGAAAAACTCTGTCTGCACATCCACGGGAATGTCGCGGATTTCATCATGCGAGAACACCGTCTCGCGGATTTCATCGCGGGCCTGCTCGGCCGGATCGACCGCATGATTGGGAGCCCAGTAGCCGCGGCGTACTTGCAGGGTCAGGCCGCTCGCATTCCTAACCGTGACCTTCAAATTATGATAGCTGCCGTCGAACTTGAGGTTTTGCGGCGAGAATCCCAACACGTAAACGTATTCGGGGCGGGCCGCCGGAAGATTCAGGCCTTCCTTCAGGCCGTTGTCATGGTGAAAGAACTTTCCGCCCGTGCCCTCGGCCAGTTCGCCGAGAATGTTCTGCATCTCGTTCGCAGCGGTGAAGTCGGCTTGTGTCAGGTAGCCCGCGGCCTCGGATCCGTATCCCTTACTGCTCGCGTCGGCAAGGGGTGTCGTGTACAGCCCTCGTATATCGATCGTGTTGACGGTGACGCTCGCGCGGATGGCGCGATCCAGAGCGTCGTATTCGTGGGATTGATGGTCGCGGGTCAGCAGGAATCCCGGCGAAACCAGAACGATGGTGCGGCTTCCAGGCATGGCGGAAATTCGGCGCACGACGTCTTCGACGGATCCGAGCGCGAGGTTGGTTTCCCGGTCGCCGTACGTCAGCGCCTGGCGAGCCACAATTCGTACCTGGCGTATCAGGCTGACGCCAGAGGGATCGATATTGATGGCCCCGCAAGCCGCGGCTTCCTCCATCTCGGCTGTTAGTGCGCGGTCCACCTGGCCTTCGCTGATCAGGGCGGTAAGCTGGCCGTCGGTAAACAGGATGCCGTCCAGATACATGAGTTTATTCACCAGCAAATCGGCCATGTAATAGGTCATGGGCGGACAGTCTTGTCGAGTATCCGGACCGCTGGTCCACGGCAGAATGCGGCTTGCCGCGCTTGCAGCAGATTGTTGCCTTGCAGGTGAAGGTCATCGAAGAGGCAGGCGACGTAGCGCTCCGGCAGGACCGGCTTCGCGCGCGCTGACGCAGCCTGTGTTGGTTGCCCCGGGGGTTGTGGACGGCTCGGTCTCGACCCCCGCCGATCTGCTCTGCTCGATCGAAAACTTCGTGATGACTTGCAGCTTGCCTTTATCCAAGAGCTGAAAGTCCTCCTTCCGTAAGTTGCCCAACGCCCGTCCCTCACGATCCCTGATCACTACCGGCAGCGACACCAGATTCACCCGGCTGCTGAACGTGACCGGCGCTTCTTGCGAGCTGACCTCAGGAGTACTGGGTGCTTGGCCGCCGGATTGGGCGCAGAAGCAGCAGAGAGCCCCAAGGAGCACGGCAGGCACGGTTCGTACGCGAAGGCTCACAACGACTGTTATATATCTGTTCGCCGGAGCGTTGTGATAAGTTCGTACCCATGGCAAGCCCAACGCAAGCAGCGCTCAACCAAATCAAGCTCGCCATGGCGAGCACAAACGAACTATTCAACGCCGAAGTTTTTGGGAAACGAAATTTCGCCGCTTTGGATCAAATCTACACCGCGGATGCCCGGATTCTCCCGCCCGGCGCACCCATGATTTCGGGCCGGCCGGCCATCAAGGAATTTTGGTCGAACTTCATTCACGCGGTAAACGCGAAATCCGCCGTGCTCACGTCGGTAGACGCCATAGCTTCCGGTGACGGTGTTGTCGAGATTGGCCGCGCCGTGCTGGCGATACAGCCTGAAGGGCAGAGTTCCTCCGAAGTCGAAGTGAAATACGTGGTGTACTGGCGGCAAGAGGACGGCCTGTGGAAATGGCACATTGATATTTGGAATCCGAACTCCTGAGACCTCTTGCAAGATTCTGATATGCTTCCCCAAGAGATTCCTGGGAGGTGCGAGCGATGAGGATACCGGCAGTGCTAGGCTGCGCGGCGTTGGGGGCGGCGCTTTTTCTGGCTCCGCTGGCCGAGGCTCATCACAGCAATTCGGCTTTTTACGTGACCAAGGTGATCACCGTCAAGGGCGTGGTCAAGGAGTTCCGATGGAGCAACCCGCACGTCTGGATCATTCTGACGGTGGATGACGGAAAGGGCAACAAAGTTGATTGGAAGGTGGAAGGCCGGCCGCCTGGAATCTTGGGACGCGCGGGTTGGACGCCGAAAATCCTGCAGCCCGGCGAGACCATCACCGTCGACCTAAGTCCGGCGAAGGACGACACCGCTTCCGGTCTGATTGCCCGCGTGACAAAAGAAGACGGCACCATTCTCTCGAACGCGCCGCCGCCCACGGAGTAACGATATGAGGCTGCAGAATACGCTGCTCGG
>Ga0302324_100005332_pt1 | contig 28018 bp, 28 predicted proteins | sample Palsa_T0_1_FD_201949 | JGI IMG/M metagenome (GOLD analysis project Ga0302324, IMG submission 201949) | Peat permafrost microbial communities from Stordalen Mire near Abisko, Sweden - Palsa_T0_1 | ecosystem: Environmental > Terrestrial > Soil > Palsa > Peat permafrost | place: Sweden: Abisko...
GAAACAGCCGGCCGGGAAATCGGGTGGATCTGCAACACCTTGGCCGATCGAGGTGGCCCGGCGGAAGTCAGGACGTTGGTTTGGTTGGCGGCCAGCCGCGTATCGCTCACGTTGAAATAGTATCCCAGGTGATGGTGAGTGCGAACGAACAAAAAAAGACTACCGCGGGCGGATAGGTGCTTGAGCATGAGCAGGATATATCCTTCTTGTCTCACGCGGGTCTGTCGTCCGGGGCGCTATTTCGCTGTAGGACAGGTTGAGTGCGCGGCGCACCGCCGGCGTTGCCCTCTTGGCGCAGGAACGCGAGTACCAAGGTTTCTGCCTTGCGAGCCGACGCCGCCGTCAGCTTTCCATCAATATTCTCGTGAATACTGCCTGATCGCCAGCTATCGAATACGGCGGGATTGATGTACGACTTGCGGCAGACCGCCGGCGTGTTGCGCAACTCCACGGCGACCTGCTTGACGACGTCGGCAATCTTCTTCTTGAAGGCGTGCTCGCTGGGGGGCTCGGGAAGCGGCGTACGCGCGAGCAGCGTGATGGCATGCAATGTTGCGCCCCAGGTACGAAAATCCTTCGCGGTGAAGTCTATGCCCATCGCTTCGCGAAGGTAGTCATTGACCTGACCTGAGTCGATCGGACAGCGCTGCCCATCGTCATTTATGTATTGGAACAGATGCTGGCCCGGAATTTCCTGACAGCGGCGCACAATCTTCGCGATGCGCTTGTCGTCGATCAGAATTTCGTGCTGCACTCCGCCCTTGCCGCGGAAATTGAGCACCGCTCGGCCATCGCGGATGAAGGTGACATGCCGGTTGCGAAGCGTCGTGAGCCCGAAGCTCTTGTTGTCGCGCGCATATTCGGTATTGCCGACCCGGATGCGGGTTGCATCGAGCAGGCTCACCACCACGGCCAGAACTTTCTCGCGCGGCAAGCCTGGCAACGCCATGTCGCGCTTCAAGACACGCCGCAGCTTCGACAGTTGCTCGCCGAAGGCGACCATCCGTTCGAATTTCGCACTGTCGCGAAGTTCGCGCCATTCCGTGTGATAGCGATACTGTTTGCGTCCGCGCGCGTCGCGGCCGGTCGCCTGCAGATGACCACGCGGCTTCATGCTGATCCACACATCGCGATAAGCAGGTGGAATCGCCAAGCTCGCGATACGTTTCAAGTCTTTTTCCGCCTCCAAGCGCCGGTTTTCCGGCGTGACATAGCGGAAGCCTCTGCCGACTCGCAGGCGACGGATGCCAGGCTCTGTGTCCGATACATAGATGAGCCCAGCTTCAATGGCCATTTGCGCGGCTTCAGCCGCGCTGCCACTGAGTTTGTCACTCTCCTGTGCCGTTTTGAGCGTCATAGCGAATGGCTTTTAGCAGGTCATCTGCCGCGAAACTATGGCGAAACACCGACGGCTTGTAGGACCCCCGGTCCGTATTTGCAATCTGCGACGCAGTTCAAGCAGTGAGTGTGACGCTATCGGCCAAGCGGCCCGAAGCACGGCGTCGATGTTTGCATAACGCCGATAAAATATTGATTTACATAACGTTACAAAATCGTCGCCGCTATTCCTACGTCGGATCGAGCCAACGGTAACTCGCGTAAACACTTTTCTTCCGCAAAGATGCGCGCAAGTACTTCCCCATTGCACCGACCCTTCAGGAGAAGAAGAAATGAAACGCCCTCTTATCGCGCTCATGCTGAGCTTGCCCATGGTTGCATTTGCGCAGTCGAACCCGGACGCGTCTTTTTACAAGCATGCGGCGGAAGGCGGTATCGCCGAAGTGGATGCCGGGCGCTTGGCACAGGACAAGGGCAATAGCCAGCAGGTAAAGGATTTCGGCGCCATGATGGTGAAGGACCATACGGCCGCCAACGAAAAGCTGCAGGCGCTGGCCGCCTCGAAGAATATAACGCTGCCAACTAGCGCAAGCGTGGGTCAAATGGCGACCAAGGCCAAGCTCGATGTGCTGTCGGGCGACACGTTTGACAAGTCCTACGTCAAGGGCCAGATCAGCGCGCACCGTGACACGATTGCGCTGTTCCGCAAGGAGATCAGTTCCGGGCAAGACGCCGATGCGAAGGCATTTGCCACCGCGACCTTACCGACGGTCAGGGCACATCTCAAGGCGATCGATGCAATCGCCACCGGCATGGGTATCAAGATAAAATAGCTTAGCGTGCGCGCGGGCGCGCCGCGCCGTTGAGCAATCCGATTTCTCGCTTACCGATGGCCGTTAGCCTCAGGGCGCGGCCATCGATGTCTTGCGTCATCCACTTTCTACTCAATGCAAGTTTAAGCAGCGCTGCGCCCAAGGCTCCCCCGATGTGAGGCCGGCGTTCGCTCCAATCCAGACAGGCAAAGGCGAAACGACGGCGCATCGAGCGCAGAGCCTCAACATCGATGCCGAGGCGATTCAATCCTTCCGTTCCAACGCCGGTCAACTCATAAAGATTCTCGCTCGGCGTCCCACGCTGCAGCCAACCGAGTTCCTGCATCCGGTCATGAAGCGCGACGGCGACCTCTCCCGCCATGTGGTCGTAACAGGTCCGCGCTGAGCGCAATCTGCTCGGTGTATTCGGCACGTATCCTGCCGCGCCGGCACCCGCCACGACGCTCAAGGCCTCGAGTGCTTGCGCCACATTCGCGTCTTTCAGGCTGTAGTAGCGATGCTTGCCTTGCGCATACACCTTGACCAATTGATAGTCCTTGAGGCGCGCCAAATGCACGCTCGCGGTCGACGCACTGACCTCTGCGATGATTGCCAGCTCTGTGCTGGTGCGTGCGTGGCCGTCCACCAAGCAATACAACATGCGGGCGCGCGCCGGTTCACCGATTGACGCGGCGATTCCGGATATTTGGGCATCCAAATATTCAACATCCATAGTTTTATGCTAGGCGAAGTGTCAATGCGGCGCAAGCATTGCAGTCCCGGCCGACAGCGTAGGCGCAGTCCCACGGCATTTGAGGAGAGCCCGCTCTACATTTGCTCAAACAACGATCGTATCGTTCAGACGTCATAGATAGGCGTAAGGCCTCGGCGCTATCCAATACATTCGAATATATAAGGAACTCCCATGCTTCATTATGCCGTCGTATTCTTGGTCATTGCCTTGATTGCAGCTGTGTTCGGCTTCGGCGGGATCGCCGCGGGCGCTGCAGGCATCGCAAAAATTCTGTTCGTGGTTTTTCTGATCGGCGCGGTGATAACCTTCTTGCTGAATGGTCGATCGCGAGTCTAGCGTCCTCTTGCGATTCTAGCGTCCATTTGGGCGGCGGCGCGGCAACGCGCCGTCGCCTTAAAGACCTTAGCCGTGGCTTAGCGCGAAGCTCATCACTTCCTCTGCCATCAGATCGAGTACCTGACCCACCCTCGGTACCAGGCACCTGCCCTCCTCGTCAAACACGCTTTCCGCGGAATTAATGGCGGCGCCAAGCGGCGTTGGCCAGCCGCGCAGCGCATGCACGATATCGCGCAAGGCGCTCAAGGTATTGATGGCGCCGGGCCATCCGCCGGCGGTGGCGATGCATCCCACCGCCCGTCCGCTGAAGTAGGGCCGCGCATCCGTGCGCAAGTCCTCCGCATAATCGAGCGCATTTTTCACCAGCCCCGAGATGCTGCCGTGATATCCGGGCGAGCCAATGATGATGCCGTCCGCCAGCGCCAACTCCGCCACCAAAAGTCGCGCGCTCTCGCCGCGCTCCGCATTTTCGGGCTGATAGAGAGGCAACTGCAGCAAGGGGCCGCTGATCAGTTTGATGCGAGCACCGCGTCGTTGCGTGGCGTTCAGCACATGACGCATCGCCCACTCCGTCGAAGAATTGGGGCGCAGCGTTCCGCCGACTGCAACGATATAAGGCGAGGTCACGGGCAATGATCCTACACGCAATTGCATGAAGCCTGCCTGAGAATTCCCCGTCAGTGCGCCGGATTCGCGGCCCGCGCGCCGAACGGCGGCCGCGAGAACCAGATGAGGGGAATCAGCGCGAAGAATATGAAGCCCATCAAATAAAATACATCATTGACGCCCAAGGTCGACGACTGGCCGGAAATGACCTGATTCACAAATTCAGATGCGCCTACGCCGCCGATGTGGTGCGCCCTAAGTTGAGCTTGGTACTGTGACCACGCTTGGGCGGAATTATTGATGTGCTCCGTCAGCACGGCGTGATGGTAGTCGCTGCGCCGGTTCCAGATCCACACCGTAATGGCGGTCGAGAAGCTGCCGGACATCGTGCGCGTGAAATTACTGACGCCGGAAGCGGAGGCCAGCTCGTTCGAAGTGACCCCGGACATGAGAATTTGATTCAATGGCAGGAAGAAAAATGCCATTCCGATGCCTTGCAGAAATCTTGGAATGGCGAATTGAGAAAAACTGGCGGTTTCATTCAACGTCGCAGTCCAAAAGACTGACAATCCAAAAACGCAGAACGCGAAACTGGCCGCGAGGCGCAGATTGAGCCGCGTCATATTGCGGCCGACGATCGGGGCGATGAAGAGGCCTAAGATTCCCACAGGCGCAATCGCCAGTCCCGCCCAGGTGGCGGTGTATCCCACGGTTGTTTGCAGCCACAGTGGAAAAATGATGTTGATACCCGAGAATGCAAAGAACGCCAAACCCAAGGTCAAAGTACCAACGCGGAAATTGCGCTTTGCGAACAGGTGCAGATCCACCACCGGGTGCTTGTCGGTCAGTTCCCAGGGAATGAAAAAGGTGATCGCGATGAGGGCGGTCATCGCCGCGCTCAAAATCACGGGCGAGTTGAACCAATCCTTTTCGTTGCCATTGTCCAGCATGAATTGCAGGCTGCCGACACCGACCACGAGCAGCGCCAGACCCACGACGTCGATGGGCAGTTTTACGATGTTCGACTCGCGGTGACGCAGAATCGACCAGCTCGCGATTGCGGAGAAAGCGCCCACCGGCAGATTGATATAAAACAGCCAAGGCCAGGACAAATTATCCGTAATCCAGCCGCCGATGATGGGGCCGAAGATCGGCGCGATCATGATGACCATCGACCAAAGGCCGAGCGCCATACCACGCTTTTCGATCGGATAATTGCGCAGCAGAATCGCCTGCGCGACCGACATCATCGGACCTGAGACCAAGCCCTGCATCAATCGGGCCCCCACCAGCATCGGCAGGCTATTGGCAACTCCGCACACCGCCGAAAACACCATGAACAATAAAATCGAAGTGACAAAGGCTCTGACCTCGCCGAAGCGCCGCGCGATCCAGCCGGAGAGTGGCTGCATGATGGCAGCGGCGAGCATGTAAGAGCTCACCGCCCAGGTACCCTCCGACGTCGTTACGCCGAGACTGCCGGAAATCGAAGGCACGGAGACATTGACGATGGTCATGTCAAGGATCTCCATGAACGAGGCTGTCGCGATTGCGACGGTCAGAAAAAACAACTTACCGCCGTGCAACGGAGGGTATTCGCCGGGGATCGTCGGCTGCGCCGAATCAGCCATGGGGTAACTCTAGTGTTCGATGCCGAGATTTCGCCGCACGATGGCGTCGGCTTCGGCATTGGCTTTCTCTAAATCCTGCGTATACACCTGCGTATCGCCAACCGGCTGATCGCCGGCCTGCGTCGCCAGCACCGGGCCGTCTCGAGAGGTCGTGTCAACCGTAACCGTCGCGGAAAGGCCGACCCGCAGCGGCGATTTGATCAGGTCGTTGTCGTCAATGAGAATTCGCACCGGTACGCGCTGCACGACCTTGATCCAATTGCCTGAGGCATTCTGCGGCGGCAGCAATGAAAAGGCAGCCCCGGTCCCCGCCGACATGCCCTGCACATGACCGTGAAAAATAAACGAGCCGCCATATAGATCGCTGCGCACCTCGGCCTTCTGCCCGAGGCGCAAGTTGCGCAACTGCACTTCTTTGAAGTTTGCGTCGACCCACAGCGAGTGCAGTGGGATCACCGTCATGAGCGCCTCACCCGCCTGGATGTGCTGCCCCAGTTGCACGCTGCGCTCCGCGACATACCCGGACACCGGGGCCACAACCGCATTGCGCTGCGCGGCGATCCATGCATCGCGATATGCATCTCTGGCCTGCAGAACCGTTGGATTGCTCTCTATCGGCGTGCCATCCACGAGTGCATGCGCGGACAGCGACTGGCGTTCGGCCTGCGCCAGCGCGGCGCGCGCCAGTTGCACACTTTCCTGGGCGTGCCGCACTTCTTCCCCGGCGATGGCCTGTTCGGCCACCAGCGGTTCGCGTTTTGCGAGGTCCGCTTGTGCACGGGAAAGTTCTAGTTTGCGCGATTCTATTTCCGAGTCGTATTGCCCCGCCGTAGCCTTTTGCTGACGAACTTGCCGCACCGCCGAAGCTAGGGCGCTGGCTGTGCGGCTCAAAGCCGTTTGCGCATCGATGGGATCGAGCTTCACCAATACTTGTCCGGCGTTGACGAGCTGGGTGTCGTCCGCCAATACCGCAACCACGGTGCCGGAAACTTGCGCCGAAATCACGACGCGGTTGCCATTCACGTAGGCATCATCGGTTTTTTCGCGCTTGGCAAGCACCAATACCCAGTACGCGGCCCACATCGCGCCAATCACGATGAAGATCACCGCGATGAGCAGCAGAATCCTGCGCCGCTTGCCATTGGGAGGATTTACTGCCGATGCTTCTATGTTTGCGTTCATGGTGCCGTTGTTGCCGAAGAGGAACGCGCGAGTGCGGGATTTTCGTAACCGCCCCCAAGCGCGCGCTGTAGCGCGATGTCTGCCGACAGCGCCGCGGAATCGAGCTGCAGCAGGCCGTCGCGCTGGTCGATCCAGGACGCGGTCGCCATCAATTCGCTGCGGGAGTCGCTCAAGCCTTGGCGCACGCGGGCAGCGGCCGCCTTTTTCATTCGCAACGCCGCATCGACTTGTTTCTCGCGCTGCGAGCGTTGGGCTTCGATCTGGGCGCGGGTCGTAGCTTGCGTGGCCACGTCGCGCGCGGCGCCGATGACCGTGTCCTGATAGTTGGAGACCGCCGAGTCGATCGCGGCCTGCGCGCCGCCGTATCGCGCCTTCAGCTTGCCCGCGTCGAATATCGGCAGATGAATGGCTCCGCTGATCTGCGGCACGCGGCTGCCGTACTCGAGCAACTTGCCCATATCAATACTGGAGACTCCGAGCAGCGCATTGATGCTGACGTCTGGAAAAAAATCCGCGCGTGCGGAAGCCAAGCTGCGTTCCGCCGCCTCAACGCGCCAGCGGCTTGCTGTGATATCGGCACGGCGCGCGATCAGGTCGATTTTCACGTTGTCCGGCAAAACCCCCGGGAATGACGGCAGGGCCTTCGGCGACAAGGGCGGCAGTTCGCTGATGGGGCATCCGACCAGCGCCGCCAAAACCACCACTCGCAGTTTCGCCGATCCTTCCAACAGCGCGATCTGTTCGCGCGCCGCCGCCACGGCGAGATCCGCGCTGTTCAGCTCATCTGCCGAGTCCAAGTCCGCGCGCACGCGCGCGCTGCTCACCTTGCCCTCACGCTCGACGGCGAGTTCCTTCTCCCTGGCAAGCGACAGACGATTTTGGTCGGATTGCCATCCAAAATAGGCATCGGCAATGGAGCTTGCGAGCATCAACGCGGCCGCGCTGCGATCCGCCTGCGCGGCATGTGCTTGATCCATCGCCGCCTCCACGGCGTCGCGCTGCTTGCCCCACCAATCGAAGGTATAACTGGCCTGCAATCCCAGGTCGAACTGATCGTACCAAGTGAATCCAAGCAGTTGCGGCGGAAATACTCCGTTGTCGCTAAGACGTTGCCGGTCCGCATCGGCATTGCCTTGCAGATGCGCACCGGACTCAGCGGCCGCCAAGCGCACCGATTGGCGCGCGGAATCATAGCGCGCATGCGCACTCGCCAGGCTGGGCGAGTTGGCGCCGCCAAGTTCAATCAGATGGTCCAAAGTGGGATCCTGGTAGCGCTTCCACCATTCTTGCGCCGGCCAATCGCCGCCGCCCGGTGTACTCATCCCATCGAGCGGCGCAGTTTCGGACAATTGAACCGGCTTGTGCTTCGGCGGCAATCCGGCGCAGCCCACCAGCACCGTGAACAAGACGGCAAGCGCGGCGCGATGCACTTTCACGGCGCCGCCTCGGCCACCTGCGGGGTGCTGAGTTGATCCAATTCGGCGCCCAGCTTTTTGAGTTGAGCCACCAACTGGCGTTGCTCTACTTCCGGAAAATGCTGCAACATCCTGCGCAGGGGCACATGCATCTTCGGCAACAGCTGCCGCACGAATTCCTCTCCCTCTTCCGTGATGCGCAACACCATCCGCCGACGATCATGAACGCTCGACACCCGCGTGATCAGACCGCGGCCCACCAGAGCATCGCTGATGCGCGACATATTGGCCGGACTCTGCGAGGCTCGCGCGCACAAGTCACTGGGATGTGCGACGCCGTCGGGTTGCGAAAATAGCGTGGTCAGAACGCGAAACTCGGCCTCGGCCAAACCGAACGGTTTCATCTGCTGTTCGAACTTCGCCGCCATTTCGCGACCGATATGCTGCACCAGCCGGCACAGCAAAATACCGGAGACGGGTAAGTCCGGCATGCGCTGCTTGAGGTTCTGGAGATTGGCCTCCATTAGTTCGAACTGGGATCGGGTATTATTCATTTGCAATCTAACTATTTAATACATTATATTTTAGCAAGTGAATATATAATCCGCAAATATCGGCCGCTTTAGCGGCTTAGGAAGGGGCGCGAAGGCTTAGTATTCGACCACTCCCTCTTTTTGGTATGGCTGACAAATCGGCCAAAACGGGCCCTATGCGAAAATTTATTGTTGCCAGTTTGGTCTTGAGCGCCGCGTGTACTCATAAGAGCCCGCCGCCGCCCCCGCCGCCCGAAGTCGCGGTCTTCACCTTGCGAACCCAGCCGGTGGTTATCGTCACTGAACTCCCCGCCCGCACGACGGCATTCCGGGTCGCGGAAGTTCGTCCGCAGGTCAACGGCGTCATATTGAAGCGGCTGTTCGTCGAAGGAAGCCAGGTCCAAGCCGGCCAACAGCTCTACCAGATCGATCCGGCGCCGTTTCAGGCGAGCTATGAAAGCGCCCAAGCATCGCTGCAGCACGCGCAGGCCGCCGCCACATCGAGCCGGCTGCTGGCACAGCGCTACAAGCCTCTAAGCGAGGCGCGCGCCGTCAGTCAGCAGGACTACGACAACGCCGTCGCCTCGCAAGATCAGGCGGCAGCCGACGTAGCCTCCGCCAAGGCCGCGCTCGAAACTGCGCGCATCAATCTGGCCTATACCAGGGTATTTGCGCCTATTTCAGGCAGAACCGGACGTTCCTCGGTCACCGAAGGCGCGTTGGTAAGCGCGAATCAGACCAACGCGTTGGCGGTGATTCAACAGCTCGATCCGATCTACGTCGATGCAACCCAAGCGAGCACCGTGCTGTTGCACTTGCAGCGTGCGTTCTCGGAAGGACAGCTGAAAAAGGTCGGCGACGCGCAAGCGGAGGCCAAATTGATTTTGGAGGATAGCTCGGCGTATCCGCTGGCCGGCAAGCTGCAATTTGCCGAAGTCACGGTAGACCCGGGCACGGGTTCGGTGACGCTGCGGGCGGTGTTTCCCAATCCGCAAAGTATCTTGTTGCCCGGCATGTTCGTGCGCGAGCGCTTGGAAGAAGGCGTCAACGAGAAAGGTCTGCTCGTCCCGCAACGCGCCGTCGGCCACAACAGCCTCGGCGAGGCAACGGTCACGGTCGTTGGCGATGATAACAAGGCCGCAGTGCACGTCGTCAAAACCGACCGCGCCATAGGCGATCAGTGGCTGGTGAGCGCGGGCGTGTCGGCGGGCGATAAGGTCATCATCGTCGGCATCCAATCGGTGCGCCCCGGCAGCGTGGTACACCCTCATGAAGTGACGGCCGATGAACTCAAACCACCGGCTTCCGGTGCGCCTCAGCAGCCCCAGAAGTAGCCAGCCGTGTCCGATTTCTTCATTGAGCGGCCGATATTTGCGTGGGTTCTCGCCATCGTCATCATGCTTGGCGGTGGACTGGCCATTCGAACCCTGCCGATCGCGCAGTACCCGAGCATCGCCCCGCCCGCGATTGCCATCAGTGTGATCTATCCAGGCGCCTCGGCCGCCACGGTGCAAAGCACCGTCGTGCAAGTAATCGAACAACAGCTATCGGGCCTCGACCATCTGCTGTATTTCTCCTCGGAGAGCGACAAAGACGGCAGCATGACGATCACGCTCAGTTTCCAGCAGGGTACAAACCCGGACATCGCCCAGGTTCAAGTGCAGAACAAGCTGCAGCTCGCGACGCCGTTGTTGCCGCCGGAAGTGCAGCTGCAAGGCATCCGCGTCGCGAAGTCGACGCGCAATTTCCTGCTCGTCATCGGATTTTTCTCTGAAGACGGCTCCCTGTCGAGCAACGACATCGGCGATTTCATCGCATCGAACGTGCAGGACCCCTTGAGCCGCACGGCGGGGGTGGGCGACTATCAAGTCTTCGGCGCCCAATATTCGATGCGCATTTGGCTTGATCCGGCCAAACTCAATAATTTCTACCTGACACCGGTTGACGTCGCCGCGGCGATTCAGGCGCAAAACGTTCAAATCGCATCCGGCGAACTTGGCGGCCTTCCGCAAGTCGCGGGACAGCAGCTCAACGCCACCATCATCGGCTCCAGCCGCTTGAATACGCCGGCGCAGTTTGGCGCCATCTTGCTCAAGGTGAATCCGGACGCCTCGCAAGTCCGCCTGCGCGATGTGGCCCGAATCGAACTCGGCAGCGAGAACTATCAGTTCAGCAGCGTGCAATGGAATGGGCATCCGGCCTCCGGTATCGCCGTGCGGCTCGCGACCGGGGCGAATGCGCTGGACGCCGCCACCGCCATCCGCGCCACCATGGACAAACTCAAACCGACGCTTCCGCCCGGTTTGCGGGTCATTTATCCGAACGACAGCACGCCTTTTATTCGAATCTCCATTGAAGACGTCGTGAAAACCTTGTTCGAAGCGATCGGTCTGGTGTTTCTCGTCATGCTGCTGTTTTTGCAAAACCTGCGCGCGACCTTGATTCCCACCATCGCGGTGCCGGTGGTACTGCTCGGCACCTTTGGCGTGCTCAAAGCCTTCGGTTACTCGATCAATGTGCTGACCATGTTTGCCATGGTGCTGGCAATTGGACTCCTGGTCGATGACGCTATCGTCGTCGTGGAAAATGTCGAGCGCGTGATGGAGGAGGAAAACCTGTCTCCCAAGGAAGCCACGCGCAACTCGATGCATCAAATCACGGGAGCCCTGGTCGGCATCGCGATGGTTTTGTCGGCCGTGTTCCTGCCCATGGCATTTTTTGGCGGTTCCACGGGCGTCATCTATCGGCAATTCTCCGTGACCATGGTGTCGGCCATGACCTTGTCGGTCTTGGTGGCCCTGATTTTCACGCCGGCTCTTTGCGCCACCCTGCTGCGGCCCAAGCGGCAAGCCCGTACACAAAAGGGCTTATTCGGCTGGTTCAACAGAAACTTCGACCGCGCCAATCAGAAATACGAGAGCGGCGTCGTGCACGTGGTGCATCGTACCGGGCGCTACTTGCTGATTTTTGCGCTCATAGTCGTGCTCATGGGGGTATTGTTCGTTCGGATTCCCAAATCCTTTCTGCCGGATGAGGACCAAGGAATTATTTTTGCCCAGGTCACTTCTCCGCCCGGTGCGACTCTGGAACGCACTCAAAAATCGCTCACGCAGGTACGCGATTATTTTTTAACCAAGGAAAAAGACGCGGTCTTGGGCGTGTTCACGGTGCCGGGCTTCAACTTCGCGGCCCGCGGCCAGGCAGCGGGCCTAGTCTTCATACGCATGAAGGACTGGCGCGAGCGGCCCGGCAAAAAGAATCGGGTGCAAGCGGTGGCCGCGCGCGCCAATGCGGAACTGCGCAAGATAACGGACGCGCAAGCCTTCGCCTTCGCGCCGCCCGCCGCGCTCGAGCTCGGCAACGCGACGGGCTTCGACTTGGAACTCGTGGACCTTGCGAATCAAGGGCACGACAAGCTCATGGCCGCGCGCAACCAACTCTTGGATCTTGCGCGCAAGGATCCGCAGCTGACCCAGGTGCGGGCCAACGGCTTGGACGATGAGCCGCAGTATCTGTTCAACGTCGATTGGGAAAAAGCCAGCGCGCTTGGATTGAGCATCGCGGATATCAACAACACGCTCTCCGCGGCCTGGGGATCGCTGTACGTCAATGACTTCGTCGACCGCGGCCGGGTGAAACGCGTGTTCATCCAGGGCGATGCACCCTCGCGCATGTTGCCGCAGGACCTGACTAGCTGGTATGTGCGCAATGCGCAGCAGCAGATGGTGCCATTCACCGCTTTCTCGGACGCTGTTTGGGGTTTTGGTTCGCCCAAGTTGGAGCGCTATAACGGCATACCGTCGGTGGAAATACTCGGGGCGCCCATCGCCGGGATCAGCACGGGCACCGCGCTCGATGCCATGCAGAGGCACGCAAAAGAGTTGCCGGCGGGTTTTGACATCCAATGGACCGGGCTGTCCTTTGAGGAGCGGCTATCCGGGTCGCAGGCCCCGGCGCTCTATGCCATATCGCTCATCGTGGTCTTTTTGTGCCTGGCCGCCCTCTACGAGAGCTGGTCGATTCCGGTGGCGGTGATGCTGGTGGTGCCGTTGGGAGTCTTCGGCGCCATCCTTTTCACCCTGCTGCGCGGACTCGAAAACGATGTGTTCTTTCAGGTCGGGCTGCTCACCACGGTCGGCCTGTCTGCCAAGAACGCGATTCTGATCGTCGAATTCGCCAAGGAAAATCACGACAGAGGAATGGAACTGGTGGAAGCGACCGTGCATGCCGCCCGGCAGCGCCTGCGGCCGATACTCATGACCTCGCTGGCCTTCATGCTCGGTGTCATGCCCTTGGCCATCTCCAGCGGCGCAGGCTCGGGGGGCCAAAATGCCATCGGTACGGGAGTCATCGGCGGCATGCTGTCGGCAACTGTGTTGGCGATTTTCTTCGTGCCGGTATTTTTCGTCGCTACGTTGAAAACGCTCAAGGGCGCGACACCCCACCATGCCGAACAGCAGGGCGCGCCGTGAAGAATCAAACCTTGCTGGGCGCCGGCCTGATTCTGTATCTCGCAGGCTGTACGCTGGAACCGCACTACCATCGGCCGCCGCCAGCCGTGACGGCACAGTGGCCCGCCATGCCATCCGCAGATTCGCCTGCTCCTGAGCCGGACGCTTCCCAGCGCAGTGCCGCGCAAATCGGTTGGCGTGAATTCTTTACCGATCCCAAACTGCAGACCCTGATCGAGCAGGCGCTGCAGCACAACCCAGACGCGCAGATCGCCACGCTCAACATTGCTGCCGCACGCGCGCAGTACCAAATTCAGCGTGCGGAACTTTTTCCATCGATATCCGCAACTGCAATCGAGGAAGTGGAGAAGTTTCCCGCCGCAGTTGCACCCCTCGCCTCGGGGGCCGGCAGCGCCACCGGCGTTGGAACAGACGCGTCGGCGGGTTCCGGCGTCTTCCGCTACTTCGATGTCGGCGTGGGCTTCACCTCGTACGAACTCGATTTGTTCGGCCGCATTCGCAGTTTGAACCATGCGAAATTGCAGCAGTATTTGGGCTACATGGAAACACGCCGCAGCACCCAGATCAGCGTCATTGCGGAGGTGGCCAACGCTTATCTGACCTGGCTGGCCGACCAGAAGCTTTTGCGCATCACCGAAGATACGCTCAACAGCCAGCAAGAATCTCTCAAGCTAATTCGAATGAGCTTCGAGGGCGGCATCGAGACGGCGCTCGATCTGCATCAGGCGGAAACGACCGTGGCGACCGCGCAGGCAAACCGCGCGCAATATCGGCGTCAGGTGGCGCAAGATCAGAATGCCTTGGTCGTACTGCTCGGCGCGCCGCTCCCAAGTGGATTTGTGGCGGACGTTGAACTCGATGAGGAAAGCCTGCTGGCGGATTTGCCCGCCGGTGTGCCCTCGGCGGTTTTGGTGCAGCGGCCCGACATCCTCGCGGCCGAGCACAATTTGATCGCCGCGAACGCCGACATCGGCGCGGCACGCGCCGCTTTTTTTCCCAGTATTTTGCTGACCGGTACCTACGGCACCGCGAGTACCCAGTTGTCGGGGCTTTTCCAGCAAGGTTCCACTGCCTGGACTTTCTCGCCCCAAATCAGCTTGCCGATCTTTGCGGGCGGCGCGAATGTCGCCTCGCTCAAGCTGGCCAAAGTCCAAAAGAACATCTTGGTGGTGCAGTACGAGCAGGCAATTCAAAGCGGGTTTCGCGAAGTCGCGGATGCGTTGGCGGGCCGCGCAACGCTGGATTCGCAGGTGGCCGCGGACACTGCCCTGGTGGAGGCGAGCAGCGAGAGTTTCCGGTTGTCCAACATGCGCTTCACCGGTGGCGTCGACAACTATCTGGGAGTTCTGGATTCCCAGCGCTTGCTCTATGCCGCCCAACAATCCTTGGTGAGCGTCAAGCTGGCGCGGCTGCAAAACCTCGTCACTCTGTATAAGGCCCTCGGGGGCGGCTGGTATGAGCACAGCAGCTGAGCCGGGCTCTGTAAACTTCTAAATTTACTTCTTAAATTCATACACATATAGAGACTATATAAATACAGTTCTAGGAAAGACCCCCAAATAGCCCCCCAATCGCTGATCGGACGCAATTCAAACGTTTGAGAAAATCCGCGTTGCGTTTCCGCGATTGTCTTGTATATTCCACTCGTAGAGTCTTGATTTAACAAGACCGCCCGGGGGGCAGCAGCCTCGAAACCACTTTAGGTTTGCGACTTTGTTTACCGTGGGGTTCTATGATCAACGCTTGGGAATGTTTCCACTTTGCGACACTCGAATTGGTGCGATCGACACCAATCAAGCAGCGTTTGGTCTGCGCTTATCGTCGATACCTGGGTTCGCTCTCGGCCGATGAAGTCCCAACCGAGGTCCGCGAGCCGTACGGTCAAGTAATGCGCAGTCTTTGTGGAGTCAAACCGTTGCGAGGCGAGGACGCGGTAGCCGCCTCGGTGCGCAAGATGTCGAATCAGGAAGCGGACGAGTGTGCCGCACAAATCGTCGAAATTTTCGGTCTGATGTGCAAGTCACAGCACACCGCGATGCGCACCGGCACCGTGGTGCAATTGCATCCGCTCGAGCGCGCCGAAGAACGCAGCGTACCTGCCCTCATCGCCAGCAACTAGTCGAACTTCGGGCCAAAGGCTGCCGCTCAATCGAGTTTGAATTCGATCGTGTCCCAGCGCGTTGTTTCCTCATGGCGCGCCTGGCGGCGCAGCGCGTCAATCAAATTGCGTTCATTCCAGGCGCTCACTTCGTCGGCGAGATCTTTTATGGCCTTGGGCAGCGGCTCGGTGGACCCGAAGTGTTCCATGGCCACGATTGGTTTTTCGGCCGCTTTCGCGAAGTTCATTTGAAACAGCACCAGCTCTGGGGCGATGCGATATACGGCCGGTAGGACAATGACTACTTCGCATGGAGCAATTTGCCGCCGCAGGTCTTCGCGCTGCGATTCCTTGTCGATCGGCTGCTTGGCCTGTGGCTGGCTGCTATTCAAATAGTAAAAAGTACCCGGCGCTTCGAGATATTCGAAGACCCGCGTGTAGTCGTCATTTTCCAGCCATGCGTGTGTAACAAACAGGCGGATAGGATTGGCCGACATATGGCTAGTGTAACTTGCCGATGGGCATGCGCGAAGCATCGCCCGCCAGATACAATGCCTGGTGCGACTACTCATTTACAATATACGTTATGCCACCGGGACCGGCCCCGCCTTCCACCTGCCCGTGCCTGGCGCCGGCTATTTGCGCTCCAGCCGGCAAGTGCTGTCGCGCATTACCGACTTCATCAAGGAGCAGGACCCGGATGTGGTTGGCCTCATCGAGGTCGATACCGGCTCCATACGCACTGGAATGGTCAATCAGGCCGATTTTATTGCTCGCTCGCTGGGCCATTACTCGACCTACGAGTGCAAGTATGGCGTCGCGTCGGTCAATCACTTGGTGCCGATCGTGCGCAAGCAGGCCAACGCCTTCCTGGCCGCGCCCCGGGTTCGCGGCGAGCGATTCCACTATTTCGATACAGGCATCAAACGTCTCATTATTGAATTGGAGCTCGATGACATCGCCATATTCCTGGTGCATTTGTCGCTAAAGTTCAGGCACCGCCAATATCAGCTGCGCTACCTCTATGATCTGGTGCGCAAAACCGCCAAGCCGGTGATCGTCGCCGGGGACTTCAATACCTATTGGGGCGATCACGAAATTTATCTATTCACGCAGGCGGCGGGTCTGCGCAGCGCCAATACTGAGGGACTGTTTTCCTACCCGAGCCGCAGTCCCCGCAAGGAACTGGATTTCATTTTGCATAGCGCGCAGATCCGAGTGAATCGCTTCGACATACCGGATGTGCAGTTCTCGGATCATCTGCCCTTGGTCTGCGACTTCACGATCGAGAGCGGAGCGATGCTGGCCGCATGAGCAACTGGACGCTGCAAGTCGATGCTGATCGGATTGCATGGCTTACCGCGGATATGGCCGGGAGTTCCGCCAACGTGTTGTCAGGCGACATGGTGCGCGAACTGGCGGCAAAGCTCACTGAAATCGCCGCGCTGCGCCCGCTCGGCGCGGTCGTCCAATCGGGCAAGGCAAGCGGATTTATCGCCGGCGCCGACATCAAGGAATTCGTGCAAATCCGCTCGCCCGCGGAAGGCTACGAATTGGTTCGAGCCGGCCAGTCAGTCATGCAACAGCTCGCGGACCTCCCCTTTCCGACCGTGGCCGCGATCCGCGGCTTTGCATTGGGCGGCGGATTGGAATTGGCGCTGGCCTGCACCTATCGAATCGGCGCCGACGACGCTGCGTTGTCGTTGGGGCTGCCGGAAGTACTGCTCGGCATTCACCCCGGATTCGGAGGGACGGTCCGAAGCGTGCAGTTGATCGGCGTGCGGCCGTCTCTGGAACTCATGCTCAAGGGCCGTCCGTTTCGCGGTGCGCGGGCGCTGCGCGTAGGCCTCTTGGATGAACTCGTGCCGCCCACCGAACTGGCGGCGCGTGCCAAGTCGCTGCTGCAGCGGCGCCCGTCGAAGCAGGCACCGCCGTTCGTTGAGCGGCTCATGAATTTAAATGCGGCGCGGCCCTTTGTGGCCAGGCAGACCGTCGCTACTTTAAACCACAGCGTTCGGCGCGAGCACTATCCCGCCCCCTACGCCATCGTGGATCTCTGGCAGCGTTATGGCGCGACCGGCACCGCCGCTTACGAAGCTGAGGCGCGCTCGATCAGCGAATTGATGTGTTCTCCGGCATCACGCAACTTGGTGCGCGTTTTTCTGCTGCAAGATCGACTCAAAGGCTTGGGAGGCGATTCGGCTGCCGTTTTCAAGCATGTCCATGTCATTGGCGCCGGAGTGATGGGCGGCGATATTGCGGCCTGGTCAGCCTTTCGCGGCATGACGGTGACTCTGCAAGACCGCAGCGAAGAATTGATTGCACCTGCCTTGGCGCGCGCCAAATCGTTTTTTGAAAAGCGCTTGAAGGATCCGGCTGCGGCGGCCGCGGCGGTCGCGCGTCTCAAGACGGACGTAAAAGGCGATGGCGTAGCCGATGCCGACGTGGTGATCGAAGCAATATTCGAAAACGTTGCGGCGAAATGCGCGCTGTACGCGGACCTCGAGCCCCGACTCAAAGCCTCGGCAATCCTGGCAACCAACACTTCGAGCATCAAGATCGAAACCTTGAGCCGGGATCTCACCGATCCCAGCCGATTGGTTGGTATTCACTTCTTTAACCCCGTGGCGCAGCTGCAGCTCGTGGAAGTGGTGCAAGGCGCGAGCACCCGAGCACAAGTCGTGACCGACGCCCTGAAGTTCACGCGCAAGCTCGATAAACTGCCGCTGCCCTGCAAGAGCGCGCCCGGATTCGTGGTGAACCGCATTCTCACGCCGTACGTCAACGAGGCATTGTTCGCGCTCGAAGCCGGCATACCCGCGGAAGTCATTGACCTTGCCGCTGTCCGGTTCGGCATGCCGATGGGACCGATCGAGCTGACTGACGTCGTCGGCTTGGATGTATCGCTGCACGTCGGCCGAGTCTTGAGTGAAGCCTTTCACCGTGAGATTCCGCAGATCTTGATCAAGCTGGTGGAGCAGAAAAAACTCGGCCGCAAGAGCGGCGAAGGCTTCTACCGCTGGCAGGACGGTAAGGCGCAAAAGAATGCCGCCGAGTACAGCGCCGTGCCCGCGGATTTGGAAGATCGGCTGATTTTGCCCCTGCTCAATGAATCGGTCGCCGTGCTTCGCGAAGCAACCGTGCAGGACGCCGATTTGCTGGACGCCGGCGCAGTTTTTGCGACGGGATTCGCGCCTTTTCGCGGCGGTCCGCTGCAATACGCCAAGCAGCGCGGCATCACACAGGTTGTAGATCGTCTGAACGAGCTTGCGGAACGTTACGGCGAGCGCTTCCGGCCTGATGCCGGTTGGAGCCTAATTTCAACCTAAGACCCATCCGATGTGAACCACTGCGTGGTCGGTGCTACCGCCGCGTATGGTAGCATTCGCAGGCAAAATCATAGGGTTGAAAGCCTAGGGGCAACAGAATATTTCGATGGACGAGCGACCAGTCGACCTTGCTGTATTGAAGACCTTTTCGCCGCTGGATGGCCTGAAGGCTGAAAACCTGCACGCGCTCGCCCGGAAAACCGTGGTTCGCGAACTGGACGCCGGTCGATTGCTGTTCAAGGAAGGCGACACCGATAAACGCACCTTCTATTTGGTGAGCGGTCAAGTCGAGCTGCGGGCCGACGATCGCGTCATGGGCGTGATCAAGTCCGGCACCGCGGAAGCGCGCGCGGCGCTTGCGCCAGGATTGCCGCGAAAGTTTACCGCCCGCGCCGCGATGGATATTGAATACATCATGATCGACAGCGATCTGTTGGACGTGCTGTTGACCTGGGATCAAACCGGTCAGTACGAAGTGGCCGAGCTGCGCGGCGACGGCTTGGACGTCACCGGCGATTGGATGACGACGCTGCTGCAAACCAAAGCATTTCATCGGATTCCGCCGGCGAACATTCAAGCCATCTTCATGCGCATGCAGCGCATCAACTACCGCGCCGGCGATGTCGTCATCAAACAAGGCACCGAAGGCGACTTCTTCTACGTGGTGGTCGCCGGCAAATGCATCGTGACGCGCGAGACGCCCCTGAACAAGGAAGGCATCAAGCTGGCGGAATTGGGCCCCGGCGACAGCTTCGGCGAGGAAGCATTGATTGCGGAGGCCAAGCGCAACGCCACAGTCACCATGTCCACTGACGGCACCTTGATGCGCCTTGGCAAAAATGACTTTCAGACACTGCTCAATGAGCCTCTGCTGCAGTGGGTCGACCAGCAAGAGGCGCGCGAAATCGTCGCGAGCGGCGGCAAGTGGCTGGATGTGCGCCTGCCCAGTGAGTTCCAAAATTTTCGCATCGACGATGCGGTGAATATCCCGCTGTATTTCATCCGCTTGAAGATCAATGCGCTGGACAAGAACACTCAGTACGTCGTGTGCTGCGATACCGGCCGGCGCAGTTCCGCGGCCGCCTATATCTTGAGCGAACGCGGGTTCGAAGCATACGTGTTGAAAGGCGGGCTCGCGGCAAGCGAAGCTGCGCGCTCGCGCAGTGGCTGAGCCGACGCCCGGTCCCGGCGCCGGGAAGGGACCGTCCGGCTACGTGCCGAAGCCGCGGTTTGAATACCGCGCGCCATCGTTCCTGTGGGAACACCGCTACCTCTTGATAATTTTTGCGCTCGCGCTGATCGTCGCGACGGCATTGCTGTTCCGCGCACCGCATCGGGAATACCGAGGTTTGACGATTCACGCGCCGCCCTCGTCCGATCCTATCTACGTGGAACCGATTCCGGAGCGTCCCGCTTCGAGCGCCCATTGACGCGCGGCAGCTCAAGGTTCCTCGAGCCTCACATGGTATGCGTGGGCTTGTCTCCGCCGAGAGCGCCGGCTAGATAGTTTTCGATTTTCTTCTGTGTGTTGCCGCGATCCTGATCGCTGAACTGAACGCCTATGCCGGCGGTTCTTTTGCCCTGCGCGCCCTTGGGAGTCATCCAGATCACGCGCCCCGCGACCGGCAATTTTTCTTCCTCGCCCATCAGATTCAACAGCATGAACACTTCATCGCCCAACCGATAGTTGCTGTTGGTGGGAATGAACAGGCCGCCATTCTTGACGAAGGGCATGTAGGCGAGATACAGCGCGCTCTTGTCCTTGATGGTAAGCGTCAGGAGACCCGGTTTATTACTTGGACTTCTCAATTCCTAGATTCCCAATGACTCTCACTTGCCCAACGCGACGCGACCGCCAACCAACAAGGCCTCGAGGGCCAATTGCTGATTCATACCGGTCGATGCGAGACGCCTGACGTCGCGCGCGGCGTCCAGCAGCTCAAATAGGGCTCTTATCTTGGGCTTAAGTAAAGCGGCAGGCAAGCGGACCGGTTCCGCACTTTGATGCGAAGTGGCGGTTCCCAGTGCCGCATGTACGCGCTGTGTGATCCAGTTCTCAAGCCAAGTGATACGCACGCCCGGATTGGATCTCACCCATCGATCGGCGAGCAGCGTGATATCCACCGAACCCTCCGATAGTTCCGCAATGCTCTGGCGCATGTCCGCATCGATGGCAGACAAGCCTTCCGCATCCAATTGCAGCGCCAACAGCGGTGCTCCGCCTGCCAGCGACAGCGCGGCACTCCATGGCACGGTCGCCGATGAATTCGCGCCAAGCCACTCGATAGCGGTCTCCGCCGACGGCGGCCGCAGCGTCAGCCGCAGGCAGCGGCTGGCAATGGTTGCCGGCAAGCGGTGGTTGGGGCGCGCAATCATGATGAGCATGGTGCGCGACGAGGGTTCCTCCAAGGTCTTCAGGAAAGCGTTGGCGCCGTTGGCATTCAACGCCTCCGCGCCCTCGATGACACCAACCTTGTAGCCGCCGCGATAGCTCTTGAGCGCCAAGGAATCGATCAGTTCGCGCACCTGATCAACCTTGATTTGCAGCGCATCCTCCTCGAGACGCACGATATGCACGTCGGGATGAGTATCGGAGCGCAGCAAACGGCACGAGGCGCAGGCATCGCAAGGCCGCTTGTCCTCCGACTCGCACAACGCCAACGCGGTAATCCAATTCGCCAGGCGCTCCGCGCCCAAGCCCGGCGCGCTCAACAGCAACAGCGAATGCGGCAAGCGGCCGGCATCGAATGCCGAGCGCATGCGCTGCTGCGGGTCTTTGAGCCAGGGCAGAGAATCAGCGCTCAAGATATCCATGCGCGCACCTTGAGCGTTTCGAGAATGCGCGCGCCGACTTCATTGATGAGCTGCGTCGCATCCACAAGCGCGATGCGATCCGGCTCGGCCGCCGCGCGCGCCAGGTACGCATTCCTGACTCGCTCGAAAAATTCATTCCGTTCGCGTTCAAAACGGTCCGCGGCGGATCCCGCATTGCGCGCGGCGGCGCGTGCCAAGGCGCCCGCAACGGGCGCGTCCAGTAAAATGGTCAGGTCCGGACGCCGTGTTCCTTGAACCATGCGCTCCAATTCGCGGATCGACGCCGTACTCAACTGCCGCCCGCCTCCCTGATACGCGTAGGTCGCGTCAGTGAATCGGTCGCATATCACCCACCGGCCTGCCTGAAGATTCGGTTCGATGTAATTTGCCAAATGCACGGCGCGCGCCGCAAACATCAACAACAGCTCCGCGGTCGGCGGCAAGGTCTCTTCGCGCGCCGTGAGAACGACCTGGCGGATGCTCTCGGCCAAAGGCGTACCGCCGGGTTCCCGCGTCACCACGTGTGCGACACCGCGCGCGTGCAACGCACTCGACAGCCGCGCCACCTGCGTGGTCTTGCCCACACCCTCGATTCCCTCGAACGTCACGAAGCGCCCCGGCGCGCTCATCGCGCGGACTCCTGCGCAGCCTTGCGCTGGTGGGCCACATAGGCTGCCACCGCTGCATTGTGCTGCTCCAGCGTCGCTGAGAATACGTGGCTGCCGTCGCCCTTGGTCGAGGCGACAAAGTAAATGGCGTCGGTCTTTTCCGGACGCGCGGTCGCGCGGATCACGGCCGCGCCCGGCAAGGCGATTGGCGTCGGCGGCAACCCCACGCGGGTATAGGTGTTGTAAGGGCCGTCGGTTTGCAAATCCACCGTGTGAATACTCCCATCATAGCGCTCACCCAGCCCGTAGATGACGGTGGGGTCGGCCTGCAGCCGCATGCCGATGCTCAGGCGATGTAGATACAAGCCGGCAATCTTCGGGAGTTCTTGCGGCAACCCGCTTTCCTTCTCGACAATGGAAGCCATGATCAAAAGCTCAGAGGCACTGTGCAGCGGCACGTCCTGGTCGCGATTCGCCCAGGCCGCGTCCAGCTCATGCACCAGCGCCGTGTGGGCTTGACGCAGCAATTCGATGTCGGTGGTGCCGCCGATGAAGCGATATGTCTCGGGCAAAAATTGTCCTTCGGCATCGGTGTTCGGGCTCCCCAGCTTCGCCATGACCTGCGCGGCTTGCGCGGTAATATTTGCCGGCTCCGGCAACGTTGTGGCGATGTCCGGATTGCGGCGCAACGCGTCGAGCAAATCCTGCACGCGCCAACCGTCCACAATGGTGAAGGAATGCAGCAGTACCTGCCCATTCACCATTTTCGTCAGCAGCTCGCGCGGTGTCGTGCCGGGCTGGATTTCGTATTCACCCGCCTTGACGGCCGGGGCCAAGCCTTTTAGGCGCGCATACCAAGTCCACGCTCTCGGGTTGCTGACCACACCCTGAGCGGCCAAGTCGCCGGCGACGCGCGCAAAACTTGCGCCCGCGGGCACCTTGAAGCGTAGCGGCGCCGTCAACCGCAATGGCGTGTCGAGACTGCGAAGACTTAAAGCCACCGTCGCGGCCGCGGCTGCGGCCAGCAGCAACACAACCAGCGAAACAATTATTCGGCTCAAAGCCGGCGGAAAATGAGCGAACCGTTGGTGCCACCGAAGCCAAATGAATTGGAGAGGGTGTAGTTGAGCGACATGGGACGCGCCGTGTTCGGCACGTAGTCAAGGTCGCAGCCCTCGCCCGGCTGGTGGAAATTGATGGTGGGCGGCGCGACCTGGTCGCACAACGCCAGCACCGAGAAAATCGCCTCGACCGCGCCGGCGGCGCCCAACAGGTGTCCGGTCATTGATTTCGTCGAGCTGACCGCGAGCTGATCCGCGGCGCTGCCAAACGCGCGCCGGATCGCCAGTGTTTCGGCGCGATCGCCGAGTTCCGTCGACGTGGCATGGGCGTTGACGTATTGCACCTGCGCAGGATTCAGCTGTGCATCGGTCAACGCGGCTGCCATGGCTTTGCGCGCGCCCTCGCCGTCTTCCGGCGGCGCGGTCACGTGGAAGGCATCGCCGCTCATCCCGAATCCGACCACCTCGGCGTAAATCCTCGCGCCACGCGCCTTCGCGTGTTCGTATTCCTCGAGCATCATCGCGCCGGCGCCGTCGCCCATGACGAAGCCGTCGCGATCCTTGTCCCAGGGACGGCTCGCCGCTTGCGGATCGTCATTGCGTTGCGAGAGTGCTTTCGCCTGGGCGAAGCCGCTCATGCCGGTAACGCATGTGGCCATTTCCGAACCGCCCGCCAGCATCGCATCCACCTCGCCCCACTGAATCAAACGCATCGCGAGCCCGATTGCGTGCGTCGAGGTCGTGCACGCCGTGGCGACCGCGAGATTGGGGCCGGTGATCTTGAAGATGATCGACAAATGTCCGCCGACCAAATTGATGATGCTGGCTGGGATAAAAAACGGCGATACTTTTTTCGGAGAGTGCGTCTCCATATACCGATCGTATGCCTCTTCGATGGACTCCAGGCCCCCCATGCCCGATCCCATCATGATCCCGACTCGCTGCGTATTGGCCTCGGTCACTTGCAGTCCGGAGTCGCGCATGGCCTGAATGCCCGCCACCACGCCGTATTGCATGAAGGCGTCCATGCGACGCGCGTCCTTCGGCGACATGTAGGGTTCCAAATCCAGCTTGCGGATTTCGCCGCCGAAGTGAGTGGGAAAATTGGTGGTGTCGAACCTTTCAATCGGTGCGATGCCGCTGCGCCCGGCCAGGATATTGGCCCAAGCAGTCGCAACGTCATTGCCGACCGGCGAGACGATTCCAAGACCCGTAATGACGACGCGCCTTTTGCTCACTGCCAACTCCTAGGAGAGCAAAGGGACGCTGTGCGGAATCGACAGGGCTTCAGGCCTTGCCCTTGTGCGAATTGATGTAGTCGATCGCCTGCTGCACCGTGGTGATCTTTTCGGCGTCCTCATCCGGAATTTCCGTCTCGAATTCTTCCTCGAGCGCCATTACCAATTCCACCGTGTCCAGTGAGTCGGCCCCCAAGTCGTCGACGAACGAGGCATCATTGGTCACTTCTTCTTCTTTCACACCCAACTGCTCGGCCACGATCTTTTTAACCTGCTGCTCAACAGTACTCATCGTTATGGTGTCCTCTCGGAATGGCTATTCATGCGGTTTTTCAACCCCCGCGACCAGTGGCATCGACCGGGCGCGTATTTTATGTGAACGCGGCGACGGCGGCTACCATGGCGGCATATTTGATACCGGGCACGCCTCGTCTGCCTTGACAAAACACTGCAACTGAGGGCCCAAAAGACGCTCATGGCATATACATGCCGCCATTCACGTGCAATGTCTCGCCCGTGATGTAGGCCCCGTCGGCCGAGCATAAAAACGCCACCGCGGCGGCAATATCCGCCGGCTGGCCCAGTCTTCCCAAGGGAATTTGGGCATTCAACGCCTCGTGCTGCGCCTGGTTGAGCGCGCGCGTCATGTCCGTGTCGATGAACCCCGGCGCGATGGCGTTGACGGTGATCCCGCGCGAACCGACCTCCCGGGCCAGCGATTTGGTGAACCCGAGGATACCCGCCTTGGCCGCCGCGTAGTTGGCCTGGCCGGGATTGCCGGTCAATCCGACCACCGAAGTAATACTGACGATGCGGCCTTTGCGGGCCTTCATCATCCCGCGCAGTACCGCCTTGGAGAGGCGAAAAACGGAAGCCAGATTCGTATCGATGACGGCATCCCAATCGTCCTGCTTCATTCGCAGCAGCAGGGTGTCGCGGGTAATGCCGGCATTGTTGCAAAGAATGCCGATCGCGCCCTCCTTGCTCTCGATGTCCGCGATCAGCGCATCGATCGACTCCTGGTTGGTTACGTTGAGCACGGCGCCGCGCCCGCCGCGCTTGCTCAAAGTTTCCGTGATGCGGGCGGCTCCCTCCGCGGTGGTCGCCGTACCGATCACCCGCGCGCCCTCCAACCCTAAGCGCTCCGCTATTGCCGCGCCTATGCCGCGCGAAGCACCGCTCACCAAGGCAATCTCTCCGTTCAACATAGGTTAAGCCACCGCGGCCAGCGCTTCGTCGAGGGCCTGCGGATCTTCGAGCGCCAGCATTTTAAGATCCCGGTTTTTGTCTATGCGCCGATTCAGTGCCGTCAACACCTTACCGGGCCCGCACTCGATGATTTGGGTCGCGCCCGCGGAAATCATGGTGCGCACGGTTGCCGCCCAATACACCGGTGTCGGCAATTGTTTTACCAAACCCGCGCGAATGTCATTCGCATTCGCGTGGATCTTGCAATCCACGCCGTACACCTTGATCTCGGAACGCTCAGACACCGGCGTGTCCTCCAGCCGAATCCGCAATTTTTCGGCCGCCGGTTGCATGAGTGAGCTGTGGGCGGGAACGCTCATCGGCAGCGCCATTGCGCGGCGCGCGCCTTTTGCCGTGGCGATCTCGATCGCTCGCGCCACGGCGGTTGCAAGGCCCGCGATCACCACCTGGCCCGGTGCATTGAAATTGACCGCTTCGACCACTTCACCCTGCGAGGCTTCCTGACATGCCGCTTCAACATCCGCATCCTCTAGTCCCAAAATCGCCGCGATGCCGCCCTGGCCGCTCGGCACCGCCGCCTGCATGAGCTCGCCCCGGTACCTCACCAAGTCCACCGCGCCTTTGAAATCCAGGTAATCCGCCGCCACCAGCGCACTCCACTCTCCGAGACTGTGGCCTGCCATCATCACAGGCTTGGCACCGCCGCGTTCGCGCCACAGCCGATAGGTGGCGATGCCCGCGGTCAGCATCGCAGGCTGGGTACATTCGGTGGAATTGAGCAACTCCGCCGGCCCTTCCTGACATCGCTGCCAGAGATCGTATCCGAGCACTTCGCTTGCCTCGGCAAAAGTAGCCGTAATGATCGGAGAGACCCGCGCCAAGGCGCTCATCATGCCGATGGACTGGGAGGCCTGGCCGGGAAATACAAAGGCGAGCGACATGTATTTTTCTATCCTTAAGCTGATCGCCGCCGAATTATAGCGGCCCGCCACGACAGTGCGGCGCCTACCGCAAATCCGCAGGCCGCCCCATACAAATGGGCGTCGACGACGACCAAGGGCGTCGGATGCCCGCCCCATTGCTCCCACGCCAATTTGACGCACAACCCCACCAACAGAATCCACCGATCCCAGGCACGCGTGGCGAGATGATTTGCCGTCCCGGCGGCCATGACCGTGTGCAGCACACCCGAGGCGCCCACATACCAGCTCACGTGGGGACTCAGCCACCAAAGTCCCGAGCTGATCGCCAGTGCGCCGCTCAAGACGATCGCACACCATTCCTCCGCGGCGTAATCCTGGGCGAATAGCGACCACATCAGCACCAAGCCCAACTCGTTGAGGATCAGGTGGTGCGCGTCGAGATGCACGATGTGGGCGGTAAGCAACCGCCACCAGCCTCCCGCCGCAATAGCGCTGCGATCATAGCGCAACAGTGCGCTGAGGCTGTCGCCAAGACCCAACACACCGCCCAGCAACACCAAAATAAGAAGCAACCAAATCCATCGGCCGCGATCCCACTGTAGTGCCGCAACGATTGGCGCGAAGCGGTTTGCGGCCTTACGGGGCATCGATGTTCTCTATTTTGCTATTATCAGAGGAATTTTCGAGGTCACTATGCGTCATCGGCAAAGCGGTTTTACCCTTATTGAGATCATGGTCGTCGTGGTCATTCTGGCAGTGCTCGGCGCACTCGTGGTGCCAAATATCTTGGGCAAGGTCGATACGGCACGCATCACGGCGGCAAAGACCGATATCCGCTCCATCGGCACCGCGTTGGATCTGTACCGGCTCGATAATTTTAAATACCCGACGACTGAGCAAGGCTTGCAGGCCCTGGTCAAACAGCCCGCCGATCCGACCATCACCAACTATCCGACTAACGGCTACTTGAAGCAGATCCCCAAGGATCCCTGGGGTAATCCCTATCTGTACACGAGCCCGGGTGCTGATGGACGCGAATACGACATCATTTCGTATGGGCGCGACGGTAAACCCGGCGGCGAAGGTCCGGACGCAGACATTGCCAGTTATTCGCTCGACCAGAAATAAGCCAAGCAGCCCGTCTGACTCTCCGGGGCGGTGGCCGGCCATGCGCAGCCGGGGCTTTACCCTCGTAGAAATCTTGGTCGTGTTGCTGATCATCACCGTGGTGATTTCGCTCACGGTGCTGACGGTGACCTCGACCGGGCGGGACGCGCAGCTCGACGAGGAAAGCCGCCGCATCGAGGGGTTGGTCGGACTGCTGCATGAGCGGGCGCTCTTGGAGGGCCGCGATTTCGGATTGCGGATCGAGCCGACAGCCTATGAGTTCGTCGTCTACGACACGCGCCGCGACCTGTGGTTGATGCTCGACCAGGAGCGCGAATTTCGGCATCGCGAATTACCCAAGGGCGTCAGCTTTCAGCTGCAGCTCGACTCGCAAACCGTGGTCATCAAACCCGTTGATCGGAACCTATCCAGCGGCCCACCGCCCAATCCGCAAATTGCAATTGCTGCGAGCGGCGACGGCACGCCTTTTCGCCTCATCCTGCAGCGCGATGGCACGCAAGCCAAGGCGGCGATCGATGGCGACGCGCTCGG
>Ga0302324_100005334_pt1 | contig 28015 bp, 21 predicted proteins | sample Palsa_T0_1_FD_201949 | JGI IMG/M metagenome (GOLD analysis project Ga0302324, IMG submission 201949) | Peat permafrost microbial communities from Stordalen Mire near Abisko, Sweden - Palsa_T0_1 | ecosystem: Environmental > Terrestrial > Soil > Palsa > Peat permafrost | place: Sweden: Abisko...
GCTCCGGCTGCGGCTGCCGCTCCGGCTGCGGCTGCGGCTGCGGCTGCAATGGCGTTGGTGAGCTCCTCATCGGCTTCGACGCACGCTCCGGCTCCAAGCGCCCGGCTAGCTCCGTCGTTCGCCGTCGCTTCACGCGCAAGAATCAGGTCGCCCAGCTCTAACCGTGGATCGAGGGCCCCACACGTTCCGGTGCGGATCAGGCGACGGGCGCCGAGCGTGGCCAGCTCGGTGATCACGATTGCGGCGCTGGGGCCGCCCATCCCGGTGCTCTGGATCGTCAGTGGCTGCTCGTCGGCGGCAGTTCCCGTGTAGCCCCAAAGACCGCGGTGGTGATTGAACATCTTTGGCTCGTGCAGCAGCGCCTGAGCGAGGAGCAGGGCGCGCCCGGGATCGCCGGGCAGGAGCACGCGGTCCGCGAGCGGCGCGGTGGGACGGAGGTGGATGGGCTCTGTGCTCACTGGGGCGCATCGTTGCATCGAGACCTGCCTCGCGCCTATACCCCCCGGTAAACTCCGGCGCCATGCCCGGCGCCGCGGCGGATCTGGCGGACCCACGATGAGCGAGTTCAAGTCCGAGACCGAGTTCCGCGAGGTCATGGATCGTACCTTCGCGCTGATGAGCGAGGATCCGGATATGGGGCCCAAGCTGCGCGACGCGAACACACCGCAGCGGTTCGAGTTCACGGATGTGAATCTCGTCGTCAACATCCGCGCGGGCGGTGCCGAGGAGCCGAATCTGTCGTGGGTGTGGTCCGACGACATCGACTGGGAGCCCAAGGTCAGAATGGCGATGAGCACCGAGACGGCCAATCGGTACTTCCAGGGCAGGGAGAACGTCGCGATCGCGATCGCGCGCCGGCGGATCAAGGCAGGCGGCGACGTCAAGGCGGCGCTTGTGATCCTCCCGCTCACGAAGCCGCTGTTTCCGCTCTACCGGGCGATGATCGCCGCTGACTACCCACATCTCGAGGACTAGCGTCGAGCTGCCGCCAATCACTGTGCCGACCCTTCGCGAGGTAGCCGAGCGGGCGGGCGTCACACCGGCGACGCTAAGGCGCTGGGTCGCCCAGGGCCTGATCCCGCAGTACCACGGAGCGTGGACGCCCGACGCCGTCGCTCATGCACGAGTCGTCGCCCGTATGCGCACCCGCGGCCATTCGCTCCGTGAGATCCGCCAGGCCACCGAAGAGGGCCGGCTCGCGTTCGCCTACGTGGAGGACCTGTTCGAGTCGACCGAAACCTCCTCGACGGTCGGGGACGCCGCGCGGGAAACGGGCCTTGCGCCCGCGCTGATCGAGCGCATCTCGACGGCGCTTGGGCTCAAGCCGGCCGATGCCGACCGGCTGTCGGAGGAAGAGGTGCAACTGCTGCGCTATATCGCCGCCGTGCTGGCTGCCGGATTCCCGCTCATCGCGCTGCTGCAGCTCGTGCGCGTCTACGGCCAGGCGATGGCGCAGATCGCCGACGCAGAGGTTCGGCTCTTTCACCTCTACGTGCACGAGCCGCTGATGCAGACCGGTGTACCGGGCATCGAGATGGCCGAGGAGATGGAGAACCTTGCCCGTGAGCTGCTCCCCCTGGCCTCGCCAATCATGGACCAGGTCCACCAGCGCTTCCTGCAGCACTTCGTCGAGCAGGACGTCGTCGGCCACATGGAGTCCGACCTCGATGGCGCGGCCGCGGCCCTCGGGCGCATGCGGGTCGCCGTCGCGTTCGCCGATCTCGCCGGGTACACGCGCCTGACCGAGGAGGAAGGCGAGCTCGAGGCGGTCGATGCGGTCGAGCGATTCATCGAGGCGGTCGAGATCACGCTGCCGGATGAGGCTCGAGTGATCAAGACGATCGGCGACGAGGTGATGGTCGTCGGCGCCGACCCCTCCGCATTGATCGATTGGGCGGTGGGTTTCCAGCGCATGCAGACCGAGCGCCCTCTGCCGCGCATCGGAATCCACTATGGGCAAGCGATCTACCGTGACGGCGACTACTACGGTCGCGATATCAACATCGCGGCGCGGGTCGCGGCCCGGTCGGCCGGCGGCGAGGTGCTGGTGACCAAGCCGGTGGTCGAGACCGCCGGCTCACACCTCGAATTTGTCCGGATCGCCGAGGTGCGGCTGAAAGGGTTCACCGAGCCGACGGAGGTCTTCCTCGCGAGCATTCCGGAGGATGAGCAGTGAGCGAGCCGGACGTCTGCGGCGCGATCGAAGCGCGCGTGCGGGCGACGGGCCTGCTGGTCGCCGGGCGGCCTGTGCTCGTGCTGCTGTCCGGCGGACGCGACTCGGTGTGCCTGCTCGAAATCGCAATCAGGATCACCGGAGCCGACGCCGTTCGCGCCCTGCACGTCAACTACGGCCTGCGCGAGGATTCCGACGGCGACGAGCATCACTGCAGCCTGCTGTGCGAGCGGTTCGATGTTCCGATCGAGGTTGAGCGTCCGGCCGGCCCGCCGGCACGCGGGAACGTTCAGGCCTGGGCGCGCGCCGTTCGGTATCAAGCAGCCGCGCGGATCGCGCAGCGGACCAGCGCCGAGGTGGCGACCGGGCATACGGCGACCGATCAGGTGGAGGGTGTGCTCTACCGGATTGCGTCCGCACCGAGCCGGCGCGCCCTGCTGGGTATGCGCGAGCGCAACGGGATCGTTATTCGTCCGCTGCTCGGGTTGACTCGGGCAGAGACGGGCGCGTACTGCCGTGAGTGCGGCCTGGAGTGGCGCGACGATGTCACCAACGCGGAGGATCGCTTCGCGCGCGGGCGCGTGCGCGCGCGCCTCGTGCCGGCCCTGCGGGCGATCCACCCCGCGGCGGAGGCGAACGTACTCGCGCTCGTCGAGATCCTCCGCGACGAGGCGGCGGTGCTCGACATGCTCCTGGACGACGTCCTCCAGGGAAGCCGGGAGATCGAGCTCGCGCGGCTGCGCGAGCTGCCCGCGGCGCTGCAACGGCTCGCCGTCCAGCGGTTGGCGGACCTCGCGGCTGAGAGACCCGCCCCGGGAATCGCCGCGCGCGGCGGCGAGCTGGCGGCGCTAAGCGATCGGGGCACGGCTTCGCTCGATCTCGGATCGGGCGTGCGCGCCGTGGCCGAGTACGGCGTGCTGAGGTTCGAGCGCGCGGACACTCCTCCCCCGGCTCCGTCGGAGGCCCGGTTGGCCGTGCCCGGGACGGTTGGCTTCGGCGCCTACGAGGTCCGGTGCGAGGTTGGACCGCCCGAGCCGCGTGCCGGTAGCCTCGATCGTGCTGCGCTCGGACCCGAGCTGCTGGTGCGGGCCTGGCGGCACGGCGACCGGATGGCGCCGCTCGGTCTCGGGGGCACCAAGAGCCTGCAAGATCTTTTCACCGCCCGGCGGGTCGCGCGCTCGCGGCGGACGACGGTCCCGGTGGTCGAGTCTGACGGCGAGATCGTCTGGGTCGCCGGTGTGGCGACGTCTGAGCGCTTCAAAGTCACCGCGAAGACCACCACCGCAGTTCATCTCACCGCGACGCTGCGACACTAGACTCTGAAGCGGTGGATGACGACGCCATCGGGGACATCCTCGTGAAACCCGAGGAGCTGCGGAAGCGGGTGAGCGAGCTCGCGGCCGAGATCTCCCGCGACTACGCTGGCCGCGACCTGGTCCTGATCGGCGTGCTCAAGGGCGCCGTTTTCTTCCTTTCGGACCTGATGCGCCAGCTCGAGGTCCCGTGCGAGGTCGACTTCATGGCCGTCGCCTCTTACGGATCGGCGACCAAGTCCTCAGGCGTCGTGCGAATCCTCAAGGACCTCGACGCGGTGATCGAGGGCCGCGACGTGCTGATCATCGAGGACATTGTCGACTCTGGCCTGACGCTCCAGTACCTGCTTCGCAACCTTGGCGCACGCAACCCCCGTTCGCTAGAGGTCTGTGCGCTGCTCACGAAACCCGAACGGCGTAAGGTGCATCTGCCGACCCGCTACGTCGGCTTCGAGATCCCAGACCGGTTCGTGATCGGATACGGCCTCGACCACGCTGAGCGATACCGCAACTTGCCCTTCGTGGCAGCGTTGAAGGAATGACCTATAAAGCCGATAAACCCCTTGTGCCGGCGTTGCGCCGGGCCGCAGGGGACTCGGCCAGTCCCTCGACAGCGAATCTATCCGCCCAGGTGCATGAAATGCAGGTGCTACGCTTGACCATTCTGCGCGCAGACCACCCGGTGCATCGCGCGGGCCAATGACCATGAGCAGGTTCTTCAAGAGCGCAGCCTTCCCGATCCTAATCGTGGTCGTGCTCGCCTTCTTCGCGCAGAAGCTGATCGGCGGGACGAGCCACACCAAGACGCCGACGTTCGGGCAGGTTCTGACGGACCTGAACAACGGCACGGTCAAGTCGATGTCGCTCGACCAGAAGGACTACAGCGCCGCGATCACGCTCACGAACGGCCAGAAGTTCTCCGTCGGCTACCCGTCCTCGTACGCGCCGCAGCTGATCAAGGATGCGCAGGCGGACATCCCCGGGCAAGGCGCCGGGCTCGACGTCCAGAGCACGTCCAGCAGCGGCTGGCTCTCGCTGCTCACCTACCTCCTGCCCTTCGTGATCTTCATCGGGCTGTGGATCTTCCTGATGAATCAGGTCCAGGGGGGAGGATCGAAGGTGATGTCGTTCGGGAAGTCACGGGCGAAGCGGATGTCCGTGGACTCTCCGAAGATCACCTTCCGTGACGTGGCCGGGGTGGATGAGGCGGTCGAGGAACTGCACGAGATCAAGGAGTTCCTCGAGAACCCGAAGAAGTTTCAGGCCCTTGGTGCGCGCATTCCCAAGGGCGTCCTGCTCTACGGCCCCCCTGGCACGGGGAAGACATTGCTCGCGCGGGCCGTTGCCGGTGAGGCGGGCGTGCCGTTCTTCTCGATCTCGGGGTCGGACTTCGTCGAGATGTTCGTCGGCGTCGGCGCCTCGCGCGTCCGCGACCTGTTCGAGCAGGCCAAGCAGAATTCGCCGTGCATCATCTTCATGGACGAGATCGATGCAGTCGGCCGCCACCGCGGCGCCGGGCTCGGAGGCGGACACGACGAGCGCGAACAGACGCTGAACCAGCTGCTCGTCGAGATGGACGGGTTCGAGATGAAGGACAACATCATCTTGATCGCCGCGACGAACCGCCCGGACATCCTCGACCCGGCGCTTCTGCGTCCCGGGCGGTTCGACCGCCAGATCGTCGTCGATCGGCCCGACCGCCTCGGCCGCAAGAAGATCCTCGAGGTCCACACCCGCGGCAAGCCGCTCGGGCGGGAGATCGATGTCGACGTGCTCGCGGGTCAGACGCCGGGCTTCACCGGCGCCGACCTTTCGAACCTCGTCAACGAGGCCGCACTGCTTGCGGCACGCACCGGCAAGCGCGAGATCACCCAGGTCGAGCTCGAGGAAGGGATCATGCGCGTGATCGCCGGCCCCGAGAAGAAGACACGGGTGATGAGCGAGAAGGAGCGCCGGATCACCGCCTATCACGAGATGGGCCATGCGATCGTCGGCCACTACCTGCCGAACTCCGACCCGGTGCACAAGATCTCGGTCATCTCCCGCGGCCAGGCGCTCGGATACACGATCTCGCTGCCGACCGAGGACAAGTTCCTGACCACCCGCGCGGAACTGCTCGACACGATGGCGATGACGCTCGGCGGCCGCGCCGCGGAGGAGATCGTCTTCAGCGAGGTCACAACCGGCGCGTCCAACGACCTCGAGAAGGTGACGGCGACGGCGAAGCAAATGGTGATGCGGTTCGGGATGAGCGAGAAGCTCGGTCCGCGCGTGTTCGGCCACGACCACGGCCAGCCGTTCCTCGGACGCGAGTTTTCCTCTGAGCCCGACTACTCGGACGAGATCGCGCGCGAGATCGACGACGAGATCCGCCGGATCGTGGAATCGGCTCACCAACAGGCCAGGGACATCCTCAGCCAGTACCGCGATTCGCTCGAGAAGCTTTCTGAGGTTCTGCTCAAGCGCGAGACGATCGAGAAGGCAGAGTTCGAAGCGTTGCTCACCGGTCAGACTGAGCTGGACGTGTTCGGCGCCGAAGCGCCACCGCCACCTCGGCTCCCGGTCCCGCCCGCAACGGCAGACCGTGCCGGCCGCGACCTGCCGAGGCCGCTGCCGAGGCCCGGGTTGGCCGGCGGGACGGCGGAGGCTCGCGGCCTTGAGCTCCCGGAAAAGCCTGAACTCGCCTGACGAGCCCCAAACGCGGCTCGTCCGCACCCTGCTCACGGCTACTCGCGTCTGGCTGCCTGCGGGGCTCGCGCTCGTCGGAGCCGTGCTCACCGTGATCGGTCATGGCCGGACGGACGTCGCTGCGGTCGGTGTCTGCCTCGTGCTGATCGCGCTGACCGTGTGGCTGATCAATTGGCTGTTCCGGATGAGCGTCGACAGCAATCGCGAGCGTGACCAGGAGGAGGCGGCGCGCCGGTTCTATACCCGGACCGGGCGGTGGCCTGACAGCGAGGAATCCGCTGGCGCGGATTCCTTTGAGAGTTCGGTCTAGGGTGCGAGGTCGGGTGGTGCTTTGAGCGCCGAACTCCCGGCGCGCGAGGGTTCGGTGGGCTCTGCGGAGCCGTGTCGCTTCCGTCTGATGGGAGTGGTCAACGTGACGCCTGACTCGTTCTCGGATGGTGGCCGCTACCTGGACCGGGAGGCTGCTGTCGCGCATGCGCTCCAGCTCGAGCGAGAGGGGGCGGCGATCCTGGACGTTGGCGGAGAGTCGACTCGCCCCGGGGCCGAGCCCGTGTCCGCGGCGGAGGAACGCGGGCGCGTCATCCCGGTGATCGAGGATCTCGTTGCGGCTGGGGTGCAGGCGCAGATCTCGATCGACACCTCGAAGGCGGCCGTGGCGGAGTCGGCGCTCAGCGCCGGCGCAACGCTCGTCAACGATGTGACGGCGTTCCGCGGCGACCCCGAGCTCGCGTCGCTGGTCGCGGCCAGCGGTGCCGACTGCTGCCTCATGCATATGCTCGGCGAGCCGCGGACGATGCAGCAAGACCCACGGTACGACGACGTTGTCTCCGAGGTCAGGGCGTTCCTCGAGGCACGGATCGAGTTCGCGATCTCGGCAGGTGTCCCGGTGGAGCGGATTCTGGTTGATCCCGGGATCGGATTCGGCAAGACCGGCGCACATAATCTGGAGCTGCTCAACCGGCTCGACGAGATCGTCGCGCTCGGGCCGCCGGTCGTCGTCGGCACCTCGAGGAAATCCTTCCTCGGGCGGCTGACCGGACGGGCAACCGACGATCGGCTGGCGGGGACGATTGCGACGAACGTGCTCGCGCTCGAGCGCGGCGCCAGTGTCTTCAGGGTCCACGACGTGGCGCCGCTGCACGACGCCCTTGTGGTGGCGGCTGCTACGGTCAGGGCGGGATGTCGGAGCACAACGACGCGGACGAGTTCGACGACCTCGACGAAGGCGTAGACGAGGAAGAGGAAGGCGGCTCGGAGCCCGAGGTGACGATCGAAATCAGCGGCCTGTCGCTGTTCACGCACGTGGGGGTGACGGCCGCCGAGCGCGAGGTCGGTCAACGCCTCCTGATCGACATCAGGATCGACGTCGGCGACTGCGACGCGACGATCACCGACCGGATCGAGGACACGATCGACTACGGGCAGGTGTGCGAGGCGGCGAACCTGGTGGCGCAGCAGCGCTCATATAAGACGCTCGAGCGGCTCTGCGCCGCGATTGCGGATCGCCTGCTCGAGCGCTACGAGGCAGTTGCCGTCTGGGTCAAGGCGGCAAAGCCCGAGCCGCCGCTGCCGCTACCGGTGGGCGAGGTCTCCGTCGAAGTGTGGCGCGAGGCCTGAGCCGCCTCAGCGGACGTGCCGAGACTGACCGGCTACCTCGGCCTCGGCTCAAACGAAGGCGACCGGCGCGCTCACCTCGAGGCCGCAGTCAGGGCGCTACCCGGTCGCGGCGTCGAAGTGATCGCGTCGTCCTCGGTTTACGAGACCGAGCCGGTCGGCGAGGTGCTTGACCAGCGTGAGTTCCTGAACGCCTGCGTGCGTGTCCGGACCGGTTTGGGTCCGGAGCGGCTGCTCGACGCCTGCAAGGCTGTGGAACGCGCGCTTGGGCGGGTCGCCGGAGGGGTTCGCCACGGGCCGCGGCCGATCGATCTGGACCTGCTGCTGCTGAGCGATGTCGCGCTCCACACCGAGCGGCTGACGCTCCCGCACCCGGAGGTCGTCAGCCGGCGGTTCGTGCTCGTGCCCCTGTTGGAGCTCAACCCCGACCTCTTCGTGCCGGGCGCCGGTCGGTTGGCGGACGCGCTCGCCGCGCTCGGCGGAGGCCAGGCGGTCCGGCGGGCGGGACCGCCGCTCATCTGATCAAGGCTAAGGCTAAGCTCGCGCGATGTTGCTGGTCGTCGACGTCGGGAACACGCAGACCCACTTCGGGGTCTTCGACGATCTCGATCTGCTCGAGCATTGGCGCTTTGCGACCGTCCGCGAGTCGACCTCAGACGAGCTCGGGGCCGCACTGTCGAACCTGCTCGCGCTGCGCGGGTTCGGCTTCGATGACGTCGACCACTCGATCCTGTCCTCGACTGTGCCCCAGCTCGTCGAGCAGTGGACAACGATGGCGGCACGCTACCTCGGGCACCCCATGCTTGCCGTCGGACCGTCGATCCGGACGGGGATGCCGATCCGGATCGACAACCCGCGTGAGGTCGGCGCCGACCGTCTCGTCAATGCCGTCGCGGCGTACGACCGGCTGGGTGGGCCGTGCATCGTGGTTGACTTCGGTACTGCGATCACCTATGACGCGGTGTCCGTCGCCGGCGAGTACCTCGGCGGCATCATCACCCCCGGGGCGGAAATCTCGATTGATGCGCTGACCGAGCGCGCCGCGAAGCTGCCGAAGGTGGAGCTCGCCGAACCCAGGTCGCTGATCGGCAAATCGACCGTCGACGCGATCCGCTCCGGGATCGTATACGGCTTCGCGGGCCAGGTGGAGGGCATCGTCCGGCGTCTGCGCGACGAGCTCGGCCCGGACACGCCTGTGATCGCAACCGGTGGGCTCGCCCGCGCGGTGGTGCCGTTCATCGTCGAGACGATCGACGTCGTCGACGACCTGCTCACGCTCACGGGGCTGCGGCTCATCTACGAGCGCAACGCGAGCTGACGCAGATCAGCCTCGCGAAGGCCGGACGGGGCGAACGCCGGCCGCGAACGCCGCGCCCGCGCGGCGCGAGCTGCTGATCGGCCAATCGGTCTGCTTGTTCACGTCGAACCAAACGAGCGAGGTCACCTGGGGGTCCGCGCGCACGTCGGTGAACATGTTCGCGATCCAGGCCGCCTTGTTGCCGCCGGCTTCGGCACTGCCCACCTCGCTGATCTGAACCGGCTTACCGGGGGCGAGCCGGCCGAGGACCGCGAGCGAGGGATTGAACAAGCTCGCGAAGCTGCGCCAGCCGGTCCACGGTAGCGCGCTGCCGCCGTTGAATCCGGACAGGCCGAGGATGTTGACGTAGGCGTTTCCCGGATATTCACTGGTGCTCAGCTTGACCCCGAACCGCGCCACCGGGCTCCAGACCCACTTGACGTTGGTCGCGCCCTCGGCGGTGAAGATGTCGTGGACGTGACGCCAGGCCGCGACGAACTGGCCCGGGCGGTTGCCGTTGGCCTGCTCTGACCACGGGTACCAGTCACCGTTCATCTCCTGGGCGAAGCGCAGCAGCACCGGCCCTCCGTACGCGCGCAAGGTGCGGGCCCAGGAGCGGATGTAGGCGTCGTGCTTGCCGTCGATGATCGATGCCAGCGTGAACTCGGGCTGCGCATGGCGCAGGCCTACGGTGTAGTCCCAGGGCTCCCACGAGATCTCGGGGATGCTCCCGCGCTTGGCGATCGCTCGGAGCTGGGACAGCTTCACATGAGCGTGCTTCCAGTCCGCGAACCACATCACGATGTTGGCGTGAGCGTGTGCGATCTGTTCGAACGCGTTGACCTGCACGAGATTCCCGGCGGTCCACGGAGTGGTCGAGTTATCGGCCAATGCCCCCGTGGTAACGCCGATCGCGAGCGCCGGCGTGGCCGCGCCCGACACCGGCCAGGGCAGCGGTGCCGGTGCAGTAGGCGACACGGTTCGGGTCAGGAGACCGGGCGAGGCGACCGCAGCGATCACGATGACGGCTGTCCCGGCGATCGCGGCGATCTTGCCCACCGAGCGTCGTAGTACGGCGCGGCGAATCCTTCTCGGATGCTCGTGGATGTGGAGCCCCAGGATCGCGACCGCGGCGGTCATGTACAGCGCCGTGTTGATCAGCGCCAGCGTGTAGTAGCCGTGTGCCGGTCCGGCGTTCAACCCGAGGAGGCTCGGCGTCGCCGAAGCGAGCGCGAGAAGCAGGTACGGGAGCACGACCCGGATCGGCAGGGGTGCCACCCCGGTGCGCCCCTTCGGGGTGATCTTGAAGCTGAACTCCCGTCCCGCGATCCGTCCCGCGACCGCATGAAGGCATCCGAACAACGCCCAAGGCCAGCGCACGAGCTGGAACAGCACGATCTCCCACGAGAACACCTTGGCCGTCGTCGGACGCAGCCACTTCGAGCTGCGCAGCCACAGTACGGTCACCACGAGCACAAGCGTCGGCGGCCCGAAGTGGAGGTAGAAGCCGCCGAGCGACACTCGGACGAGCGGCGTGCGGGTCACGATCGCAACGATTGGGATCGCCACCGAGGCCACCATCAGCACGCTGAACAGGGGATACCAGAGCTGGCAGAAGCCGAGCCTGACCTTGGCTGCGCGACTGAGTCCGCGCCAGTAGCGCCCGTTGACCCCGAGCAGCACGTTCATCATGCTGCGCGACCACTGGAACTCCTGGGTCATGCAGTCGGCCACAGTCTCGGGACCGTCGCCGTGGGCCTCCGCGTCCACAGCGAAAACGCCCTGCCAGCCGGACGAGCTCATCATCAGCGTGGTGGTGAAGTCCTCGGCAAGCTCTGGTCCGAGACCGCCGATCTCGCGCAGGGCTGACGTTCGCACCGCGTAGTGAGAGCCGATGCAGCTCGGGGCGCAACCACCGCTGTGACCGGCCTGCGTGGGGCCGTGCAGTACCGCCTCCGTGTACAGCCGTCCCCGCGCCGACCACGACCGGTACGCATTCCGGTCGCAGATGCTCGGTGCGGCCACGTACCCGACCATCTGGTCGCGGAACGGCGTGACGATCCTGCGGAGGTAGTCGGGCTCCGGGACGTGATCGGCGTCGAGCTGCGCGACGACGTCGTAGAGGTCGTAGCCCCACATGTCGTAGAAGTAGGCGAGATTGCCCTCCTTGCAGCGAGTCCGTCGCGGCCAGGTCGGCTGGTGGTAGGCGGCCACGCCCTCGCGCGTTGAGATTCGTACGCCGTGGTCCGCGCACCACAGGTACGTCTCGGGTTGCGGACTCTCGTCGGCCAGCCAGACGTCAAAAGGGAGCGGAAAGTCCTGTCCGAGCATTGCCAGGAGCGTCTCCCGGACCACGCCCCACGGCTCGCTCGGCGCCTTGGTTACGACGATCGCCGTGCGCAGAACCGGTACTTCGAGAGCCGGATCGGGTCGCTTCATCCGCCAGATCCAGAAGAAGAACCACAGCGGCAGGCCGAGGCTCTCGACCGCGAGTAGGGCGGAGTTGATCACCAACCCGAGTGTCGAACCCTGACCGGAGGGCAAAAACCACCAAGTCCACGCACCAACCGTCAGCATTGCCCAGGCCAGCATCAGAGCGCACAAGGTGCGTCTCTGCCCACGCGTCAGCATATTCCGGAGGTGGCGGTTGTAGCGCCGCCGGCGGCGACCGCCTCGTCGCTCGAGCGGCGGGGCGTCCGGGATGACCGGCTCGAGTACGTCCGGCTCGAGTACGTCCGGCTGGAGTACGTCCGGCTGGAGTACCTCGGGCTCGAGTACGTCCGGCTGGAGTACGTCCGGCTCGAGCACCTCTGGCTCGAGCACGCCCGGCTCGAGTACGTCCGGCCCGGCCTGCGGCGATCCCGGGGAAATGGTGCTCATACCCCCAGCCTCTCGGCCCGATATCACACGTTCGTTAGGCGCGTGCGATCAGCTGGCCGGATATCGTGGTCCGAGACAGTTGGTTCGCAGCTTCTCGTTCAGTTGACCGAGGCGATGGTGCTGTCGGCCCAGCGCAGGGCGTCGCGGTAGCGCTCGAGCAGCGTCTCGCTCTCGGCCCGGAGGGTCGGCAGGTCGAATTCTCCGCGCTCGTGGCTGATCACCGCATTCAGGATCGTGCCTGAGACTCCCTCGTGCCCAAGCAGCGCAGCGCGGGTCTCATCGGTCAGCGGCAGCTCGTCGAGCACCGTCTCGAGTGAGACATCGAGGAGCGCGTCGGCCAGTGACAGCAGGCCGACGGTGAACAGTTGGTCGCGGTCCGCGTCGGCATGCCCATCGCCCAGGGATTGGCACAGCTTGGCGCGTGTCAACGCGATCAGCGACAGCTCGCGGGGCGTTCCCGGCCCCGTCGTGAGGGCGATCAGTAGCGCCCAGCGGGCGACGCCGCTGGTGCCGAGCATCATCACCGCTTGGCGGATCGAGCTGACTGTTCCGCGCCGGGCCAGGTACGCGGAGTTGAGGTAGCGCAGCAGCTTCAGGCTCAGACCGACATCCTGCTCGATGATCCGCACGCTCTCCTCGACGCTCGCGCCCGAAGCCTGGAGGGCCACCAGCGACGCAAGCCCGACACGGTCGACGCCGACGCTACGGACCTCGTGCAGACGTGGCTTGGCATAAAAGGCGCCGTCGAACAGCTCGAAGCCCTGCGCCCGGGCCCATTCGTATTGCGCGTGCTCACATACGTTGCTCGCGATCGGCCGCGCGTGGCGCGCGAGGATGCGAGGAAGCGCCGCTTCGATCTCGGCCTCGGTCCAGCTGGCGAGGTCGATCTCGACGCTCCCGAACACCTCGAGCAGGCCCAGGTCGAAGTCGGGACTCGGCAGCGCCCCGAGCTCGAGCGCATAGCCGCGGCTTGTCAGCCGCTTGAGAATCTCCCCGACAGCCGGCTCGAGCGCCTCGGCGTGGGCCAGGCGCAGCAGCACCCGGTCGGGGTGAACCGGCGGCACGCCGAGCGCGAGCAGTAGCTCGCGCGAGATCGGCAGGTGCGCGACACGCGGGCCGACCAGCTGATCGAGCCCGACGACGCTCAGCGCGTCGTCGAAGAGCTGGAGCGCGGAGCTCTCGCTCGGCACCGTGAGACCAGTCGCGCTGAGCACCGCGTAGTCGACTCGGTAACCCGCCACTCGGAGCTGCGTGTCGACCACCGGCCAGCGCGAGACGACGACGCTGGTGGACGGCCGCGCCCGCGCGAACTCGTTTCCGGGCACCTCCGCCCAAGCTGCAGACACTCCACGATTAATCGACCGCAGAGCTCTCTACTTGAGCGGGCTCCCCGTCTGTCTCAAGCTCCCCACCATCAGGCCGACCACCCGGAATGAGTGAGTTCAACGCCAGCCACAGCAACCTCCGAGTCGAGCCTGGGGCCAAGCATCGCCGCGACGTCCGCGATGGCTGCCGAGGAGGTCCTCGACTGCCCAGCGGGTCTCGTCCCGCCGACCCCGCGGGGACGCACCCAACGCTCGATTGGCGAGGTGATCGTCGAGATGGGCTTTGCGCCACGAGCTACAGTCGATGCTGCCGTCGCACAGGCGCGCGAGCGGGGCACGACCGCCGGCGAGGTTCTGATGGAGGCGGGCGCACTGCGTCAGGACCAGCTGGCTCGTGCGCTCGCCGAGCGCCAGGGCGTCTATTACATCGATCTGTCGATATTCGAGATCGACGTCCGTGCGGTTAGCTTGATCACCTTCGAAGCCGCCAAGCGCTACCAGGCCCTCCCGGTGGCCTTTATGGCCGATCGGACCGTGCTGCTGGCGTTAGCCGACCCGACCAACGTCCTGGCCCTGGATGAGATCTCGATGATCACCGGAATGAAGTTGACGGCCGCGGTCGCGGAGAGGAATGACATCGGCGCGCTGATCAGCCGGCTCAACGGCGTCCACCAAACGCAGGTCGACGAGCCCGAGCCCGAGCCCTACTCCCATCTGCCGGTCGACGAGAGACCCGGCAGCGACGACGCCCCGATCGTGAAGCTCGTCCACTCGATCATCTCCCTCGCTGCCGATCGCGGCGCCTCCGACGTCCACTGCAACCCCGAGTCCCGTGAGATGCAGGTGCTGTTCCGGGTTGACGGCGTGCTCACGCCGGTGGCCACGATCGCCAGATCGGATGCCGGCAGCGTCGTATCGCGGATCAAGATCATGGCGGGCCTGAACATCGCCCAGCGGCGGGTGCCCCAAGATGGTCGCATGGCGCTGACGATCGATGGCCGCCGGATCGACGTGCGGGTGGTGACGCTCCCGCTGATCAACGGCGAGGGCGTCGTGATGCGCATCCTTGACACCAACTCCGTCGTTCGCGATCTTGGATCGCTCGGCATGCTCGGCCCGGAGCGCGAGCGCTTCGCGTTGGCGGTCAGCAAGCCATATGGCGCCGTGCTGGTCACCGGTCCCACCGGCTCCGGCAAGTCGACGACGCTCTACGGCGCACTTGGCATCGTCAACGACGGTCAGCGCAGCATCCTCACGATCGAGGACCCGGTCGAGTCCCCGATCGCCGGCATCAAGCAGATTCAAGTCGCGGCCAATGCGGGCGTGAGCTTCGCCACCGGGCTACGTTCGATGTTGCGCGCCGACCCTGACGTGATCATGGTTGGCGAGATTCGTGACCGCGAGACCGCCGATATCGCGGTCCAGGCGGCCCTCACCGGTCATCTTGTGCTGTCCACCCTGCACACGCGAGACGCCTCGGCCGCGATGACTCGCCTGATCGAGATGGGCCTCGAGCCGTTCATGATCGCGGCGGCTCTCGACTGCGTGGTCGCGCAGCGACTCGCCCGCACACTCTGCCACCAGTGCAAGCGCCCGGCCAAGCTGTCGCCGGCACTCCGCTCCGAGCACGGGCTCGAGGGTGTCGAGGCGTTCGAGCCGGTCGGCTGCGTGCGCTGCGGCGGGAACGGATACAGCGGCCGCATCGGCTTGTACGAGGTGATGTCGGTGACAGAGGAGGTCCGCGACGCGCTGCTGCACCGCCGCGGGGTCGACGCGATCGCCGCCGCTGCGGCGCGCCAGGGCATGCACACCATGCGCGAGGACGGGATCGAGAAGGTCAAGCGTGGCATTACCTCGCTCGTCGAAGTAGCCCGCGTCACCACGGTGCTCTAGCCCTGGTGCCGATCCGCGCCCCGGAGACTTCGGAGCACCCTGCTCAGACGATCCCCGGCACCGGCACGTCCGGAGTTCGCGCCACGGTCACCGCGAGGATCAGGAACGTCATCGACCGCCGATCGTCCGGGTACGCCGCCGCGGCCTGCTCGTAGGCGTCGAGCAGCCGGAGGATCGCGGCAAAGACCGGCGCATCGTCGATCTCGGCGGGCACGTCGCAGGCGAGTCGCGCGAGCGCCAGCATCTCGCTCCCGTCGCCCCCGCGCATCGACGCGATCGCGGTCAACAGCAGGAACTCCGCGACGCGGTCGAGTAGCACGTGCGGCGCGCGCTCGCGCGTGCCGACGGCCGCGCCGGCCGGCTCGAGCTCGTCGCCCGCCGCCAACCTGAGCGATTGACCGGAGGTCACCGATCGGACCTGGTCGGCGGACAGGCCGGCCTGCAGCGCCGACCTGATCAACGCCCCGGCCATCATCGTGGAGCCGTATGGCGCATCGCTGGCGAACACGATCTGGCCTGGCGGAACGAGCGCGAACAGCGCGGCAAGGTCGGCGGGCATCCACCACGCGGTGTCGAACAGGAGGTTCGGATGATCCGGCGCTGCGTGCCAGATCCATCCCAGATCGCAGATCCCGGCGTGAGCGAGGATCAGTCGCGCGTCGGGAAACTCTCCCGCGAGCGCGACCGCGTGCTCGCCGAGCGCGGGGATCCCGCGACCCGCGTGGATCAGTACCGGCAGGCGCCGCTCCGCCGCCAACGCCACCAGCGGCCGCACGCCAGGATGATCGAGTGTGAACTCCTCCGCGCGCGGATGCAGCTTGATCCCGCGGGCACCGGCGGCGAGACAGCGCTCGGCCTCTGCCAGCGCTTGATCGTGCGGGTTGACGCGGCAGAACGGCACCAGCAGCCGATCCGATCGGGCGGCCGCCTCGAGCACCATGTCATTGGCCGGCGGGTAGCCGTCCGGCTCGTGCATCGGGAACACGAATCCGCCGACGGCGCCCGCGAGCATGAGCGTCTCGATGATCTCCTCCGCAGTCGCGTGCATCCCGTCCGGATCGTTCTGCCCGATGTGCAGGTGAGCGTCGAACAGCTGCAGGCCTGGGACCTGGTCGCGCACGACCTCGTACCAGGGCCGGATCAGGCTGGGGAGGTCCATCAGGGGCGGGAGCCTGTCATGTTCGTACCATGGACGCGTGCCCGACATGAAGCTCACCGACGGCTGGAGGCTCGGCTCGGCGGCGGACGGAGTCCCGATTGAGAACCGCGTCGTGCTCGCGCCGCTCGCCGGTATCGGGAACTGGTTCGTACGTCTCCAGGCAAAGCGACACGGCGCCGGACTCGTGGTTTCCGAGATGGTGTCGAGCTTCGCCGTGCACTACCGCAACGAGAAGACCTGCCGCGAGCTGCTCCGGATCCACCCCGATGAGCATCCCGTCTCGATCCAGCTGTTCGGCCACGACCCGGACGTGATGGAGTCCGCCGCCGAGACCGTGGCCGCTGCCGGGGCCGACCTGATCGACCTGAACATGGGCTGTCCCGTGCCGAAGGTGTGCAAGACGGGCGCCGGCGCGGCGCTCCTCGACGATCCCGACCGGGCGGTCGCGCTTGCACGGGCGGCGGCACGCGGCAGCGGCCTGCCGGTGACGGTAAAGCTTCGCTCCGGGCAGCGTCCGGGAGATCTCGGCGGCGTCTCGCTCGCGTCCAGGCTCGTCGAGGAGGCCGGCGTCGCCGGCCTCTGCATCCACCCGCGCCACGCCTCACAGCGGCACTCGGGCGCGCCCGATTACGACCTCGCGCGCTCGCTGGTGGAGCGGCTGCCGGTCCCGGTGCTGATCTCGGGTGGGCTGCAGACCGCGTCCCAGGTGAGAATCGCCTTCGAGCGAACGGGCGCCGCCGCCGTGCTGCTCGCGCGCGGATCGCTCGGGAACCCCTGGCTGTTCGAGCAGCTGCTCGGAACGCGGCACAGCGAGCCTACCCGCGATGAGATCCTCGCCGAGCTCGACTGGGTGATCGACTGCGCGATCGATCACCTCGGCGAAGACCGTGCCACCCGCTATCTGAGGAAGTTCTATCCCTGGTACCTCGAGCGGCTCGGCGGCGATCGGGTCCTCCAGGCGGTGCTGCAGGAGGCGCCGACGGTCGATGGCGTCCGGGCGGCGCTCGGCATGACGGATCAGGCGCGCGCCGCGTAGACGGTTGCTTGGGACGCCGCGCGTCGGCGTTCGCCTACGGCGCCAACCGCCGCGCCGCGATCGGGCCGATAGTAGGCTCGCTCCTCGAGAGGGATGAGAAAGGATGCAGCAGCCACCGGGTCACGGCTGACGCTTTGCACGGCGGCTGCCGCACTGCTCAGCGCCCTCGCGGCTGCGGTTCCCACCGCCGCGCTGGGTCAGGTGCAGCCGTACGGCACCGACAGCTACGGCACCTTTTACAACATCCTCCCGCCGGGGACGAACGGGCTCGACAACGCTGTGCAGCTGGCCGAGTTCGAGGCGCTGGGAGAGCGGCCCGCACACAACAACGACCAGCTCGCCATGTACTCCAACCTGACGACGGCCGCCCCCAACATCCAGGCGTCGCAGATCACCGACTTCTTCAAGGACGCCACCTTCGGCGTCAGGACCGGTGACCTCGCGGGTAGCGAGAGCCCCGAGCCGGGAGTCACGATCGAGCGCGACAAGCAGTTCGGCGTGCCGCACATCTACGGCGACACCCGCGCCGAGCTGATGTTCGGGATCGGCTATGCGACCGCCGAGGACCGGCTCTTCTTCATCGATGCGCTGCGGCACGCCGGCGAGGGCGACCTCGCCTCGTTCGCCGGTGGCTCGAACGTGCCGATGGACGAGAGCGTGTGGGCGGCGACCCCTTACACCCAGCAGGACCTCGTCAACCAGGTTAACGAAGGGATCGCGAGCCTCCCCGACGGACAGCAGATCCTGTCCGACGCGACCAATTACATCGACGGGATCAACGCCTACATCTCCCGGGCGCAGCTCGACCCGCTGATGATGCCCGGCGAGTACGCGGCGATCGGTGAGCTCGGCGGCCCGAAGCCGTTCACGCTCGAGGACCTGGTCTCGATCGCCTCGCTCGTCGGCGGGATCTTCGGGCGCGGCGGCGGCGCGCAGCTTTCGAATGCGATCCTGTACGAGAACCTCGAACAGCGTTTCGGGCCCGAGCACCGGGCGGTCGCCGGCTCACCGCAGCGCGTGGTGGCCCCGCCCGTCAAGACAGCCGTCACGCTGACGCGGCGCAAGCGCTCGCCGGTCAAGCGCCGCCATCGTCCCAGTCACGTCCGCGATCTGTCGGGATTCGCCACCTTCCTGAGCTTCGTCGATCCGGACGACCCCGAGGCGCCGACCACGGTGCGGGGGAAGTCGTTTCCGTACCAGACGCTGCCGCTGCCGAGCAAGATCGCGCCCGGCAGCATCGCGCTGCCGGACCGGGGCTCGGTCCGGTACGTCAATCACGTCGTGGCCGGGGCGGTCCCGAGCGGCGCGCCGCCGGCGGAAGGTTTCTCGAAGCGCCAGACCAAGGGCCCAATCGGCGATGCGCTCGGGCCCGCCGCGAACGCGGGGCCCGGCTTGCTCGCATTCCCCCGCACCGATTCCAACGCGCTGCTCGTGTCGGGCGCACACACAGTCTCGGGGCACCCGGTCGCGGTGATGGGGCCGCAGGTCGCCTACTTCTCGCCGGAGATCCTGATGGAGGAGGACATTCACGGCCCGGGGATCGACGCCGACGGCGCCGCGTTCGCGGGGGTGAACCTGTACGTCGAGCTCGGGCACGGGCCTGACTACGCCTGGTCGGCGACATCAGCGGGACAGAACATCATCGACACGTTCGCGGCACCGCTGTGCAACCCGGCCGGCGGGACCGTCTCGATCGAATCCGACTACTACGAGCTGGACGGCCAGTGCGTGCAGATGCAGACGCTGACGCGCACCGAGTCCTGGACGCCGAACCTCGCCGACATGACGCCGGCGGGCTCGGTCACGCTGCAGACACAGCGGACCGCATTCGGGATCGTGATCGCACGCGCGACGATCAAGGGCGTGCCGGTCGTCTACACGAACCTGCGCTCGACCTACATGCACGAGCTCGAATCCGCCGAGGGATTCATGTTGTTCAACGAGCCGGCGGAGATGCGCAGCCCGCAGGACTTCTTCAACGCCGCCTACCAGATCGGCTACACCTTCAACTGGTTCTACATCGACAGCAAGCACATCGCCTACTTCAACTCGGGCCTGAACCCGATCCGCGCGCCGCGCACGAACCCGCTGTTCCCGACCTGGTCGACCTTCCCATGGAAGGACTACGACGCGACGACGCTGACCGAGGCGCAGACCCCCGAGAGCGCGCACCCGCACACCGTCGACCAGGAGTACCTGACCAGCTGGAACAACAAGCAGGCGCCAGGCTACAACGACGCCGCAACGGGCCAGGAGTTCTCGTCCGTCTACCGCTCCCAGCTGCTCGACAACAACATCAAGTACTACCTCGACGGCGGCAAGCGCAAGCTGACGCTCGTCGACCTGATCGACGCGATGGGCAACGCCGGCACCCAGGACCTGCGTGGCGTCGAGGTGCTTCCGTACGCCCTGCAGATCATCGGCCACCCGGCGAACGCGGCGCTCGCGCACGCGGTGGACGAGCTGCAGGCCTGGTACGCGAGCGGGGCGCACCGGATCAAACGCGAGCAGCCCGGCGCCTCGGGCGAGTACGACCAGGGCACGGCGGTCCAGATCATGGACGCCTGGTGGCCGCTACTGGTCAAGGCGGAGTTCGGGCCGGTGCTCGGGCCGACGCTGCTCGGCGACATCGAGAGCGACTTCTCGATCAACGATGAGCCCGGACACGGCACCAGCGGCAGCCACCTCGGCTCCGCGTTCGACGTCGGGTTCTACGGGATCGTCCAGAAGGACCTTCGCGCGGTGCTGGGCGAGCGGGTGGCCGGTCCGCTCAACCGCATCTACTGCGGCGAGGGCTCGCTCGCCCGCTGCCGGACCGCACTCGAGGGCTCTTTGACCCAAGCGATCGCCGAGACCCCACAGCAGGTCTACCCGGCCGACGGCGTCTGCAAAGCCGGAGATCAGATGTGCTCGGACTCGATCCAGTTCCGTGCGATCGGGGCGATCACGCAGCCGTTGATCGAGTGGATCAACCGGCCCACGTTCCAGCAGGCGGTCGAGATTGGGGCGCAGGCGCCCTAGGGCGAGAGAGGGAACTTCGCCCTAGGGCTTTTGGCGCCGTAGCGGCGGCGCCGCTCAGCAGGCGGCGGAGCCGGTGCCGTTCGGTGTGCACAGGGTTTCGCGGGAAAGCTGCCAGTCCGCGGTCGAGATGTCGAAAAGGTAGGGAGGGGACAGGACCTTGAGCCTGTCGTCGTAGGTGTAGTTCTTCAGATATCCGGTGTTCCCGGTCGTGCCGACGGCACCGCGGAAGTACTGTGCGATGGCGCCGTTCACGGTCAGATTTCCCAAGGAGCCACCGCAGCTGAAGTTGTCGACGATGAACGAATGCTGAATCGCCAGCATCGCAGCGTCGATCGTCAGATTCGAGAACGTCTGATTCGAGACGTTGGTGCTGTTGCTATCGCACGTTCCGTCGGGGTAGGTGACACCGTGCATGACGCGGATGAAGGCGTTGGCGATCAGGCCGAGCACCGCATTGCCGGTCAGCGTGCTGGGGCCGCTCGAGCTGGTCGTGATGCTGCCGTCGATGATGATGTTGTTCGCCGCACCGATCGTCAACGGCGTCGTGTAGCTGCCCGAGACATAGACGTCGCCTGTACAGCCACTGGTCGAGTAGGCGACGTTGAAGGGCGAGTAGGCGTATGGCGTGCAGTTGGTTCCGTTGCTGACGTAGATCACGGGGTACTGCACCAGGTTGACGGTTGTGGTGGTGCACGAGGACGGGCAGTTGACGACCGTCGCGGACGTGCCGTTCAGGGTAATGGTCGTGGTCCCGGTGTAGGTCTTGCCATAGGTGGTTGCGTCGGTCAGCAGCTGGGTGTTGTTGGAGGGGGGAGAGATCGTCGGGGCGTTTGGCACCGGTGTGCCATTCATCACGGCCGTTCCGCAGTTGTCCTCCACGATCGTTCCACTGTTGTTGTCGGCGCAGATGTCGGCGGCGCTCGTCCCGGGTGCCGCGCTCTCGATCTTGTCGTTGGCGTTCCGCCCGAACGTTGCTGCTCCGTCGATCAGGTACTGGTCCTGCGTGTACATCGGGCCGTTGATCACGTCGCCGCTGACCCAGTTTATGTTGCAGTTGCTGTCGCGCCCGTTGCGCAGGAATACTCCGCAGTCGCTGTAACCCGAGATGCTCTTGTCGAGTGCCTCGTAGACCGTGTACCAGAGGAAGTCCAGTGGGCTCGCCTTGCGGAAGCTCGCGACGATCGTGCGCGTGACCTGCGGGTTGCCGGAGTAGCCGGTGAACTCCATTCCCAGCGATGCGGTGTTGTTGTCGATCAATGAAGCTGTCGGCGGATTGCCGGTGCACGTCGTGTTGCCGTTAGCCGGGACGTAGGTGTAGGAGTACTTCTCTCCGGTGGTCGATCCCGGGACCGAGGTCTTGGCTTGAACGTCATTCGAGCAGGTGGCCCAGTAGCTCGGGTTCTGGTTGAGCTGGTACAGGAACGCGTTCGCCCCCGCACTCGCGGCGTCATATGCCCGCTGCGAGTCAAGCGTGTACTGATTGAGGCTGCTGTCTTCCAGCACCGCCGCGAACAGCGCCGCCGTGATCAGCATCGTGACGGCCAGCACCTCGATGGCGATCAGCATTGTGAAGCCGTCTTCGCGTCCTGGGCGGCGGAGGGCCTTACCCGCCCGGGCGGATTCCGGTGAAGGACCAAGCGATTCGCGGGGGGCGGATTTCACTCGCATGGTCCGAACGTGGCGCCGCTCTCGGCGTTGTTGGGAGGGGGCGTGAGCCTGAGCACGATCGAGTCGGTCACGGTCAGACGCCCGGCCGAGTTCGTTGTGTTCTCGTCCGGCCCGCCGCTGGGACCGACTTGCAGCGTGACCAGCACCTCGGCGGCCGCTTGCGCGTTGACCGCTGAGAGCCCCGAAGGCAGTGAGTCCGGCAGAGGGCTCGCGGCGGGGATCACGGCCGGGTTCGTATCCGGGACCGAGCTTGTGCCGTCGAGCAGCATCATGTACGGATTGCCGTCGCCGTCGGTGTAATAGCCACCGCTGCCCTTGGCCGCTTCCTGGTAGGCGAAGTACTGAAACACCGGGATCGTTCCGCTCTGCGCGACGTTGGTCAGCAGCGTCGTCGTGACGGAGGGCGTGGAGGAGAACGTCCAGTCCGGCGCGCTGCCCCCGGTCACCGAGTAGAGGGAGTCGGTGAGCGTCCCGGCCGAGGATGAGAAGGTGATCTCGTGCTCGGTCGGCGTGGGCTGCGCAGCATTCCCGTATGCGCTCAGGAAGATGAGGCTGTTAGCGGTGCCCCCTGCCTGGATCGGCGTGATGCCGCTGGTGAGACATGCCGAATTCAGCTCGTTCTCGATGCTCGACAGCGCGGGACGGGCGCGCTGCGTGGCATCGACCATCGTGAACGTGCGCGTCGCCTGATCCATCGTGACATCGAGCGTGGTGATCACCGCCGACAGGACGAAGATCCCGAGGGCGATCGCGACGATCATCTCGATCAGGCCGAACCCGCCCTCGCTGTGCAGCATCCCACATCCGTCGCTGGGAGTCGGGCTCAGCATGACCCCAGTTGTGCGCTCGTCGTCAGGTTGATGGTCACGACGGTCGGGGTGGTGAAGTTGGCGTTGGTGATGTTGCTCACGGTGAGCTTGCGGGTGATGCCCAGGATCGAGGCGTCGGCGCAGACCTGGTAGGTGCCGGTGTAGCCGGATGCGCTTGCCGTCGATCCCGTTGTTGCGGTGGTTGCGAACGGCTGTCCCGGTGAGGCGAGCGACCCGTTCGCATTGGAAGCAGCGTTCGAGACGATCGGCGGGTACCAGGTGCTGTCGCAGGTGGTGCCACTGGTGCTCTGGAAGCTGAGGCTTACCTTGGCCGGAGCGATCCGGGCCCCGAGGTCGTCGACCACCACGTCGAGCGCCGGCTCCTGAACGGACGCGGTCTGGCTGGAGCCTGGAGACACAGTTATCTTGTCGATGCCGGCGGGCGGCTCCATCTGCTGGCAGGGGCCTGCCCAGACCTGGTAGTTGCCGGTGTAGCTGGGTCCGGTGAACAGGAACGGGAACAGCTCGACCGAGCCGGTGGCCGGGATCAGAGTCGCCGGCGTCGACGATGGTGTGTTCGTGTCGTAATCCGACATTCGGCTCGAGGTGCCGTTGCCGAACCAGGACAGGGCGTTCGCCTCCTGGCCGGTGAGGTTGCCGGCGCTCCCGGTGGCGGTGAAGTTCGCGTTGATCGTGCCCGCCAGCCCCATCGTCACCGGGTTGGAGGTCGGTCGCGAGGTTCCTGTGGCGGTCACCGTCGCACTCGATGTCAGCGGCGACGGATCTCCGTTCGGATCGACGTAGCCGGGGTCGGTGAACGTGACCGTGTACGAGCCCGCGTCAAGGGCTGCCAGCTCCGTGCAGCCGTTGGAGTCGGTCACGCCGGAGGAATAGTCAGGACCACTCGCGGCGACCGTGACGCCCGGCAGGCCGGCTTCGGTCTGATCCTCGACCTGGGCGAGCAGGATTCCCCCTGCCGGCGGTGTGATATCGCTCTCCGCGACGACCGGAGGCTCCCGGTCCGCTCCGCTCCCCGGCACGAGGTTCGCGTTCCAGTTGACCGTGGAAACGATCTGGAAATAGGCGGCTGCTCCGGCGCCTGAGGCCCCGCAGCTGGTGGTCCCCGAGCTGTTCAGCAAGGTGGCGGTCGAGTTGACCTGATAGGCCGTCCCGTCGAGCGTCACCACCCGGTTCTGGTCGAGGCTGTTGAGCTGCTCCGCCGAGAACCCCCGCAGCCGCTGCTGATCCTGCTCGGCGATCTCGCCGGCCTGCGTTCGATGGCGCTGATCGGCGCTCGTCACCGCTGTCGCAATCAGAGCTGTCGCCGAGGCGGCAGCGATCAGCGCGACCAGCAGCGCAGTCATGAGCACCTCGATCAGCGTGAAACCATGCTCGAGTACAGCCGACCGGGTGTCGGGTGCGCGCTGACACAGTCTTCTTTGGTTCTGCATGGCGGTGGCATTTGGAACGGGTGGGCCGAATCAGGCCGTGGCAACGGCCTGCAGGCTTGGGAATCCCGACCACGCCTCCGCCGGCTGAACCTAAAGCTGCAAGGTCGCCGACGCCCCCTCTATCGGCGGGTCCGCCGCGATGCTTTCCGTGCCGAGCGCGAAGATCTGACAAACGGCCAGGGCGGTCGCCTGAACGCGTGCCGTGCCCCTCATGCGCAGGCGAATCCAGGGCACCCCGGCTCTGTTTCAACCGTCGCTATACTTCCGCGACCGCAGCGGCCGGGGAGGGCTAGCTCCTGCGCGTAGGGGCCTCGTTTCTCGCCGGATCGTCACGACAATCAACCATTAGGTTTCTCTGAACATGCCCAAGGACGTAATTCTCACCGCCGAAGGTCTGGCGAATCTCAAGGCCGAGCTCGACCACCTCTCGAACGAGCGCCGGCGCGAGGTGGCCGCTCGCATCAAGGAGGCGCGCGAGTTCGGCGACATCTCCGAGAACGCTGAGTACGACGATGCCAAGAACGAGCAGGCGATGCTCGAGGCTCGCATCGCGCAGCTCGAGGACAAGCTCCGCTCCGCAACCGTGATCGACTCCTCGGATCTGAGCACAGACCTCGTCCGGGTCGGTTCCGTGGTTCACGTCAAGGACGAGGGCGGCAAGGCCACCAGGTACACGATCGTCGGCTCGGCCGAGTCGAACCCGGCTCAGCTGCGGCTCTCTAACGAATCGCCGGTCGGCAAGGCACTGCTCGGACACAGGCGCGGCGAAGAGGTGGTCTTCACCACTCCCAGCGGCGAGCGCAAGCTGACGATCACCAAAATCAGCATCGATTCGAAGTAGGCTGGCGTCGCGGCGACGGCCGGCGAAGACGAGCTCGTGGACAACAGCGACGCCGACCTGCCCGAGGTCCTCGCCGCGCGGCGGCGCAAGCTCGACGCGCTGCGCGCGGCTGGAATCGAGCCGTTCCCACACGAGTTCGACGGCGTTGAGCCGATCGCCGCCGTTCGGGCGGCCCACGCAGACCTGGCACCCGGGGAGGAGACAGACGTACGCCACCGGGTGGCGGGACGGCTCGCCGCCCGCCGCGGCCAGGGGAAGATGGCATTCCTCGATCTCGTCGATCGTTCGGGGCGGATCCAGATCCAGGCTCGGGTCGACGTGCTCGGTCCCGAAGCGATGGAGCGCCTGCTGCACTTCGACCTCGGCGACCTGCTTGGCATCGACGGAACCGCCTTCAGCTCGCGTCGCGGCGAACTGACGCTTCGGGTGCAGGAATTCACCCTGCTCGCGAAGTCGCTGAGGCCTCCGCCCGAGAAGCATCACGGACTCCAGGACGTCGAAACCCGCCACCGCCGTCGTGAGCTTGACCTGATCGCCAACGAGGAAACGCGAGCGCTCTTCATCAGGCGCGCGAAGATGGTCTCGGCGGTACGGCGATATCTGGACCAGGAGGGCTTCATCGAGGTCGAGACCCCGGTGCTGCAGCCGCTCTACGGTGGCGCCGCGGCACGCCCGTTCGCGACTCACCACAATGCGCTCGACCGAGAGCTCTACCTGCGAATTGCGACCGAGCTGTACCTCAAGCGGCTGATCGTCGGCGGTCTCGAGCGCGTCTACGAGCTCGGCAAGGACTTTCGCAACGAGGGCCTCTCGCAGAAGCACAACCCCGAGTTCACGATGCTCGAGTTTTACGAGGCCTATGCGGACTATCTCGACATGGCCTCGCGCTGCGAGCAGCTCGTAGCCTACGTCGCCGCCGAGGTCGGCTACGAGGGTCCGCACGACTTTTCGCCACCCTGGCGCCGAGAGACGCTCGCAGGGGCGATTCTCGACCGCACCGGCATCGACATCCTCGCGGCACGGGACCGCGACGCGCTCGCGGCTGCGATGCATTCGCACGGCCTCGCGGTGCCCGAGGACGACACCTGGCCCCAGCTCGTCGACGAACTGCTGTCCAAGCATGTGGAGCCGACGCTGATCGAGCCGACGTTCCTACTCGACTACCCGGTTGAGCTCTCGCCGCTGGCCAAGCGTCACCGCTCCGATCCCGGGCTGGTCGAGCGCTTCGAGGCTTTCGTCGGCGGGATGGAGATCGCAAACGCCTTCAGCGAGCTCAACGACCCCGACGAGCAACGGCTGCGGTTCGAGGAGCAGGTCGCTTTGGCGAGCGCGGGCGACGAAGAGGCTCAGCCCTACGACGAGGCGTTCGTGCGGGCGCTCGAGCAGGGCATGCCACCGACCGGGGGAATCGGGATCGGCATCGACCGGCTGGTGATGGCGATGACGGGGACGCGGTCGATCCGAGAGGTTGTGCTGTTCCCCGCGATGCGGGAGTGAGGGTCGCTCCTGCGCCCGTGCGCAGGGCATTTACCCATCGGCGATCGTGGTAATTGGGATTACCGTCGTGTGCCCTTGAGCACAGGCCTCAGCGTGGGCGGCAGGAGCGGCAGGAGCTACTGGTAGACTGAGGCATGGCCCCAGATCGACCCTGTTGCGCTCATCAAGGACCGTGTGTCGGTCGATAGATGAGCAGACGGGGCCGTTTGCGTCCCTGCGGCCGGTATCTGTACTGCCGGCCCTGGCGTAGGAGCCAGGAAACGGCGTCAACCCTCGACCTTCGATAAATCCCGGCTGGCCTAGAGCCCGCACCGCACCACAGAGAGATCCAAGCCATGTTCGAGCGATTCACAGAGCGAGCCCGCCAGGTGGTCGTCCTGGCGCAGGAAGAGGCGCGGACGCTCAAGCACAATTACATCGGCACCGAGCACATCCTGCTTGGGCTCCTACGCGAGGAGGAGGGCCTGGCTGCTCGGGTGCTCGAGTCGCTGGATATAACGGTCGAGCGCGTGCGCGCGCAGGTCGTCCGGATCGTCGGATCCGGCGAGGAGGTCACCTCCGGCCAGATCCCGTTCACCCCGCGGGCGAAGAAGGTTCTGGAGCTCGCGCTCCGGGAGGCGCTGAGCCTCGGACACAATTACATCGGCACCGAGCACATCCTCCTCGGCCTGGTGCGTGAGAACGAGGGCGTCGCCGCCCGCATCCTGCTCGACTTCGACGCCGACTCAGAGAAGATCCGCAACGAGGTCATCCGCATGCTGTCCGGACCCGGCAGCCGTCAGCGCTCCGGGAGCGGCCAGGCCGGCGCACCGGGCGCAGCCGGCGAGGGCAAGAAGTCCTCCAAGCTGCTCGACCAATTCGGTCGCAATCTGACCAAGCTCGCGTCGGAGGGCAAGCTCGACCCGGTGGTCGGGCGCGAGACTGAAATCGAGCGGATCATGCAGATCCTCTCGCGCCGCACGAAGAACAATCCCGTGCTGGTCGGCGAGCCAGGCGTCGGCAAGACGGCCGTCGTCGAGGGCCTCGCGCAGCGGATCACCAATTCCGACGTCCCCGAGCTGCTCAAGGGCAAGCAGATCTACACCCTGGACCTGGCCGCGCTCGTGGCCGGATCGAAGTACCGGGGAGAATTTGAGGAGCGCCTGAAGAAGGTGATGAAGGAGATCACCCAGCGCGGCGACATCATCCTGTTCATCGACGAGCTGCACAACCTCGTCGGTGCGGGCGCCGCCGAGGGTGCGATCGACGCCGCCTCGATCTTGAAGCCCGCGCTCGCGCGCGGAGAGCTGCAGACGATCGGCGCGACGACGCTCGAGGAGTACCGCAAGTACCTCGAGCGCGACTCGGCGC
>Ga0302324_100005335_pt1 | contig 28015 bp, 15 predicted proteins | sample Palsa_T0_1_FD_201949 | JGI IMG/M metagenome (GOLD analysis project Ga0302324, IMG submission 201949) | Peat permafrost microbial communities from Stordalen Mire near Abisko, Sweden - Palsa_T0_1 | ecosystem: Environmental > Terrestrial > Soil > Palsa > Peat permafrost | place: Sweden: Abisko...
GACACGCGCGGCAAGGCCGAGATAGGTGGGAACGTTCGCCCGCCCCGCTTGTACGAGCGCCCAACTGTCGTCGAGCATACTGATACGGTCTTCGACTGCGAGCGTGCCGAAGTTTTTGCGATTGGTGCCGGCCGTCGCCGGATCGTATTGCACGCGGTAGAAGCCGATGTCGCGCGCGTTGAGGGAGATCGCGTCGCCGCATGCGCCGCCGGAAACGTTCGTCGTCGCCGTTCGCATCAGGGTATACGTGCGCGGGCCTCCGATTGGCTCGACGCCGAGCGGAATATCCCAGTGCTCGCGGCCAGGTTCGGTGCCCCCAAGCAGAAAACGATTCTGTTCCAGCCGGAACGATCGTGCGCCGCCGGCACACGTCGCCATCGCGGTCACGAGCGGAAAGCCCGGCTGTTCGGTCCAGGCGCGGGCGATCGCGGCAACCGGTTTGCCGGAGGATACCGTCAAGGCGCTCCACAGATCGGCTGTCGTCGAATTGCTATATTTGTGCGCGGCGATATACGCGCGGATACCCGCGCGAAACGGCGCTTCCCCCAAATATGATTCGAGCATGCGCAGGAACGATTGGCCCTTGAGATAGGTAATATCGTCGAAAGCTGCGGCAGCTTGCGTTTCCGTGTCGATCTTCTGCTGAATCGGGTGCGTCGTCAAGCGTGCATCGGTATCCATCGCCGTGGATTTTTCTTGCAGAGCGCCTTGCCACGCGTGCCAATCGGGGTTGAAGTGATCGGTCGACTTCGTGCCCATCCACGACGCGAAGCCTTCGTTGAGCCACAGGTTGTCCCACCACGCCATGGTCACGAGATCGCCGAACCATTGATGCGCCATCTCGTGCGCCTCGACCGCGAAGACGTCTTGCTTCTGTCGCAGCGACGCCGTTGCCGGATCGAACAGCAGAATCTGTTCGTTGAATGTGATGCCGCCCCAATTTTCCATCGCGCCGTCGAAACCACCCGGAATCGCGATCAGATCCAGCTTCAGCAGCGGAAATTTAATGCCGAAATAGTCGTCATAGTAGGCCAGGATTTTCTTGGCGGAGGCGAGTGCGTAACGGCCGTGTTCTTTCTTGCCTTCCGTCGTCCAGACGCTGATCTTCACGCCATCCTGGATGTCGGAGATCGATTCGAGATCGCCCGCACACAGCACGACGAGATACGACGCCATCTTCGGTGTGCGCGCAAACGTCGTCGTCTTGAGCGCGCCCTTCGTCACGGCAGACTCGATCGGCGTGTTCGAGACCGCGGCATACTTCGCGGGCAACGTGACGGTGAGTTTGAACGTTGCGCGAAACGCCGGCTCGTCCCAGCCGGGAAACATCCGGCGCGCATCGGTCGACTCCATCTGCGTGCCGAGCATCTCTTTGGTCTTACCGTCCGGCGTGCGATAGGGTTGATAGAACAAGCCTTCATCCGAGCGCTGAATCTTGCCGCGGTATGCGAGCGCAAGCGTGTGCGTGCCGATCGCTAGCGGCGATGCAAGCGTTACCGTGCTTAGTTGTGCCGCATTGTCCGTGCGCACGCGCGCCGCGATACCATCAATGCGTGCTGAACCGATCGTCATATCGAGTGTGTTAAAGACGATCGTTCGCGTCGGCTTGCGTACCGACAACACGACCGTCTCCGTACCGGTGAGCGTATGCGCCTTCACGTTCGGCACAACGGCGATCGTGTAATCCGTCGGAACGACGGTCTTGGGCAAACGGCCGGGCGTCGTATCGAAGTTGAACGGCGCCTCTGCACGGGCCGGCGCGCCCAGCGCCAGGCCTAGCGCAATGCATGCGAGAGCGTGCTTCAAAATAGGATACACGGCTAGCGATGCCTTGCGGCGTCCCGCGTCAACTGCTGAATCGCGGCATCCAATTGTGCATCGTGGCCCGCATCCGCCTCGCCCAGATGCCGCTCGACACGAACGTCGACGGGACGCGGATGGAGTTCCATATCGACGCCGTCGGCGGCGTACGTCCCGAACATCGGCATGCGGACGGTGGAACCGTCGACCAACTGTGCCGCCGACGTGAAGATGATCCAGCCGGCCGTCGGTTCTCCGACGACGGTGCCGAGATGTGAACGGCGGTAGCCTTCGGTGAAGTTTTCCGCGTCGGACAGCGAGTGTTCGTTCACCAAAAGGACCGTCGTGTGCCCGAGTTCGCGCTGCCCCAGGCTGCTTCGTTCCGGGGTATGCAGCGCACCCGTCGTGCGCGTCGTAAACGTGATGTAATCGTGACGATTAAAGACGTCAACGACGTAGGGGTCGATAAAGCCACCGTTGTTGTTGCGGATGTCGACGATCACGCCCTCGCGGCCTTGGTTCTGTACGTCGAGATCGATAGAGAGCTGATCGAGCGAAGCGCTGCCCATGTCGAAGAGATGGACGTAGCCGAGTTTTCCGCCGCTTTCGCGCTCGACGTAGCTGCGGTTATGGGCAACCCACGCGCGATACAGCAGCGCCTTCTCGGTGCTGCGATCGGTCGGGAGCACCGGCACGTCGCGCGCCGCGGCGGCGTCGCCCTGCGGTGCAATCCGCAGCACGGTACGTTTGCCGATCGTGTTGTTGAGGAGTGACTCGATATTCGTATGTGCATCGACCGTTTGGCCGTCAACTGCCAGTATCTCGTCGCCAATCTTGACGCTGCGCGCGAGCTCCACCGGACCCAGCGGAATGATTTCCTTGATCTTCAGGCGACCGGTTTGCGTGTAAACCACCGGATCGTATCGAACGCCGAGATAGCCCGTGACCGCACCGCCGCCGCCAAATGGCCCGCCGACGCCGCTGTGCGACGAGTTGAGTTCGCCCACCATCAGGTTCAGCAGGCGGCGTAACTCTTCGGGCGTTGCGGCACCGCGAACATGCGGTTCGTACGCCGCCCGCACCGCATTCCAATCGGCACCGTGAAAGTGCGGATCGTAGTAGAGGTCGGCGAGGTATGTCCACGCCTGCCCAAACATCTCGGTCTTGTCACGGTCGAAATCGACATCGGTTTCCGCCGTCAGCGCGAGCGCCCGGGCGGCCGTGCGGCCGTCGGCTGGGACCGTGAACACGCGACCGTTCTCGAGGAAATAGATCGTTTGTCCGTCGGGCGAAAACTGCTCGTCGGATTTACGGCCGGGGGTCGATGTCAGTTGGCGCGCTACCGATTGTCCGGGCGTAAGATCGTCGATCGAGTAGCTATAAAGATTCTGCTGTCCGGCCGCGCTCGCGCTAAGCAACAGTGTTTTCCCGTCGGGCGAAACGCGCTCGCTAATGACGTCGACGCCGGTTGAGAGCAGCGTTAAGCGCTCGCGAATACCATCGAAAACAATATCGGCCACGCGGCGCGGTCCCGGAGTGGCGCTCAGGCCGGTGGGCACGGGACTTGCACTGGGTCGCGGTGCCGGTGCCGTGCGAGACGGCAGCTCTTGAAACAAGTCGCGAAAGGCGTCCTCGCGAAATTTCGGTGCGCGCGGAATGAGATCGATTTGCGCGACGACGCCTTCCTCCGTACGCTGACTTGCCGCGTAAAAGAGGCGCGTTGCATCGGGCGACCAAACGAGGCTGCCGGCATTCCCGTCGGCAAGGAAACTTACCGGCTGCGATGTTCCGCCGGTACTGCGCACGACTCGCGCTGTCTGAAAACCGCGCGCATCGAGTGAGAGATATGCGAGCCACTCGCCGCCGGGTGAAAAATTCACATCGTCCGACGTCCCCATCGGGTACGGCCCGAAAACGGCGGCGCTCACTTCGCGATCGGCTTTCGAGGCAACGTCGATGAGACGTAACTCGTGGGCGTTGCGCTGATAGACGATGCTGCGACCGTCCGGTGAGAATTTCGGGTAGGCATTGCGATCGTTGCCCTGCGTCAGTTGCGTTTCCGTCCCGCTCGCGAAATCATAAAAGAAAATATTCTCACCGCCGGCCCGGTCGGAAACGTAGGCGAGGTGTCGGCTGTCGGACGACCAAGTGGGCGTCGCTTCGTTGCCGTGGGAATGCGTCACACGGGCAGCATCGCCGCCGTCTTTTGCGGACGCAGCGAAAATTTGGCCGCGCGCGGCAAAGGCGATTTTCTTACCGTCGGGTGACAACACCAAACCCACGAAGCGATTCGTCAACGTCACGTGATCGGTGGTCGGATGCGCGGGCAGGCCGCGCCGCGTGATGTCGAGGCGCTTTGTTTGGCCGCCGGCAATATCGTACGTCCAGATACCGAACTCACGCTCGAAGGCGATCGTCCGCCCGTCGTGCGAGAGGGTCGGCCACAGAACGCGGTCCGTTGTAAAGGATGTCAGTTGGCGCGGTTTTCCGCCGGGTGTGATCGTCCACAAATTCTCATTGCCGGTGCGGTCGGAAACGTAATACAGCGTCCGGCCATCGGGCGCCCACATCGGCCACATTTCTTTTGCGCCGCCGGGCGTAACCGTTTCGTAGTTCTCGGCACTCAGTGATTTTATTGCGATATGCGACTCGTCCATGTGCGAGCGGCCGCGCCGCCACCACTGCGAATCGGCGAAGCCGCCGGCCACATACGCAATGCGCGAACCGTCCGGCGAGACCGCAGATTCGTATTGATGCACGTAGCGTTCGTTGACGACAGGCATCGGCGTACCGCCATCGACGCTGACCCGATAGATGTCCGAACTACCCGCAATATTTTTCGCGTTCGAAACGAAATAGACGAACTTGCCGTCGGGCGACCAACCTTCGACTTGATCGAGTCCGTCATCGTATGTCAGGCGCTTGAGGTCGCCGCCGTCGAGGGTCACGACGTATACGTCGCCGTTGCCGGTTCGCGAGGACGTAAACGCCAGCTTCTTGCCGTCGGGCGAATAGAGCGGCCGTGATTGCGCGCCGCCGAATGACACGAGCAATCGCGCGGTTCCGCCGACGGCGGGAACCGTCCAAATATCGCCGGCCGAAACAAATGCGATCTCGCTATGGTCGGGTGAGATGCCGGGCTCGGCGAACGATGGAAGGGACGCGCCGTCGTCGGCGACGGCGGGAATACCGGCGCACGCAAACGCCAGCGCGACGATGAAAACGAAACGCAGCTTCATTAAGGCGCGGCTTCCGCCCTTAGCACCTATCTCCTATTTCCGCCGGATGTTAGCGCTGCGCGATGACGGCAAATGGGGTATAGAGCGTCTATGAAAGACAAACCGACAAAACCCGCTCCCGACGACGATGACCGTGACGACGCCGTCATTGCCGCTGATGCCACCGGCATGATCGCCGGCGAGCGCCTCATCACGGCGGTGGAAATCGAGGAAGGCCTCGCGGGTAAAGACATCTAGGATTCCAGTGCGCTCAGCGCCTTTTCCCAGGCGTCCAGCGCCTTTGCGCTCTGGGCGCGGTTCCAGTCGAGTTCATGCTGCAGCTTAACGACGGCCTTCGGGTCGTCGTACAAGTCCGGAGCGGCAAAGCGGCGTTCGAGTTCAGCACGCTGGCCATCGAGATCCGCGACGCGCTGTTCGGCATCCGCCACGGCGCGCTTGCGCCGCCCGGCATCGAGTTTCGCCTGGTGCGCCGCCTGGCGATCCAGCTTCACCGGATCGGCCTTCGCAGCACTTTTCGCCGCCGCATCATTGCCCGACGTGTGCTGAATGCGTTCGTACGTCGCATAGTCGCCGTCAACGAGCGACGCCGTGCCGTCCCGGATCGACAGAACGCGCTCGGCCAGACGCTTGAGTAAATAGCGGTCGTGCGAGACGACAAAGAGCGCTCCATCGTACGATGCGAGCACGTCTTCGAGGGCTTCGCGGCTGGGAATATCGAGGTCGTTGGTCGGCTCGTCTAAGAAGAGGCAATCCGCACGTTGCGCCATGAGTCGCGCGAGCATGATGCGCCGGCGCTCGCCGCCGGAGAACGCTTCGACGCGCTTATCGCCGGAATCGCCGCCGAGATTCAGGCGCCCGAGCAAACCGCGCGCTTCTTCATCGGTAACGCCCATCTGCATTACGGCTTCGGCCGCCGTCGCGCGCTCGGGCAAATCGTCGACCGAACTCTGCGCGTAGCTCGCCGTCGTCAGGCCGCGACCGTAACGCACGCTGCCGCGATCGGGCTGTAGCTCGCCGGTGAGAATGCGTAAAAATGTCGTCTTACCGGCACCGTTGGGACCGACGATTGCAACGCACTCGCCGCGCGAGAACACCGCATCGACGTCGGCAAAGAGCGGCTCGGCATAGGCTTTGCCGATGCCGGTCACTTCAACGGCCATTCCCGTCGTCGCGCGGCGGGCGGCGGTCAGTGCGACCCCGATCGAGCGGCGGTCCGCGCGCGGCGCGTCGGCGACTTCAACCCGCGCCAATGCCTTCTCGCGGCTGCGCACATGACTGTAGTTGTGCGAGCCATGCGTTTTGAGTTCTTCGATCACCTCACGCTGGCGTTTGCGTTCGGTTTGCGAAGCGACGTAGTCACGGCGCTGCTGCTCGCGCCGGGCGGCGCGCTGTTCGAGAAAGTCGGTGTAGGCGGTACCGGGTCGCACTTCGTACACGACGAGTTCCCCGCGATCGAGTTCCCAGATTTGCGTAGCGACCGTTTCGAGGAAATACCGGTCGTGCGACACGATCAGATATGCGCGCGCATCGCCGGCGACAAACGATTCGAGCCAGCGCACCGTATCGAGATCGAGGTGGTTCGTCGGCTCGTCGAGCACGAGCCAATCGGGCTTCTCGAGCACCGTGCGCGCCAAGAGCGCGCGCGTGCGCTGGCCGCCGGAGAATTCGGAGAGCGGCCGATCCAAGTCGCTCTCGGCGAAGTTAAAACGATTGAGCGTTGCGCGCATCTCCCACTCGTGCGCATCGCCGCGCTCGAGGGCCTCTTCGAAGGCAGCGCGCAGCGTTTGCGGGCCGCCTTCGGCGGCGTCTTGCGCCAAATATCCCAAACGCAGCTCGCGACCGCGGACGATTGTGCCCCCGTCGGGTTCATCGCGCCCGACCAGTAGCCGGACGAGCGAGGACTTCCCGGCGCCGTTGGGACCGACGAGCGCGATCTTATCGCCGTCGCGCACGACACCGTCGAGCCCGGTAAAAACCTCATTTGCCCCATAGTGGCGGCTAAGGCCGGTAAATCGTAACAGTTCCATCAGGGTTGGTAACGCTTGGGACAGGCCGCCCGGTCACTGCGGTGTAACTCGGAAGTCACTGTGAATGCTACACGTAACGTCCGAGCGGACTTACTCGAAAAAGTGATGACCCTACCCCAAGCGCGTGATGCTGATTTCTTCGGCAGCAACCGGCGACCATCCGGTGCGAGTGCGGACCATCTGCGAATCATTAGCGATACGGCCCTGCGTTCGCGGCTGATCGATGCGGGCGTAGCCGAAGGCTTGCAGTCACCGAAGGGCCCGCAGAAGATCCCGTCCATCATCCGCGTGTACCCGAACTTCGATGCGCCGCCCCCGAAAAAAGGCGCCGCAAAGACCGGCCGCCCGGCACGTGGAGGCGATGCGCCGCGCGGCGCATACGGTCTGCCGACCGTCGAAGACCTCGGTGTGCTCCTGGAACGCATTGCCCGTATCGAAGGCGAAGTGAGCCATGAGTTGCAAGGCCAGGTCAATGCCGAGATCGATCGGCTCAAGCGCGAGATCGGCCATCTCGACGGCGATGATTTTGAGCGTGCCTTCCGCAATCTCGATCGCGCACTGGCTGCACGAAAGGCGCTCTCAAGCCAAGTCCGGGACGAGGCGTTCAAACGACTCGATGCAGACGCCGGTTTTGAACAACGCAAGTACTTGCGCCTGATTTCACGCGCGTCGAAGGGATAGCAAACCAAACGCATCTCAATAGAGTAAGAAGGACGCCATGTTGCCGGCGTCCTTCTTTTCTCACGGCCCACACCCGGGGTGGGTCTAGAAATCGCGTTGTTTTAGGAAGCGACCGCCCTGCGGTTGCGCCGCGTGTAGCGGAAGAGATGCAAGGTCGCAGCGACCACGTCGGCATCAAACTGCGTGCCGGAATTTTCTTCCAGAATCGTGAGCGCATCATTCGGCATGAGTGCCTTGCGATACGTCCGTTCGGTCGTCATCGCATGGAACGCGTCGGCCACGGCGACCACGCGCGCTTCGATCGGGATGTCTTCGCCGCGGAGACGGTCGGGGTAACCGTAGCCGTCCGCACGTTCGTGATGGGCACGAACGATCGGCGCAAGATAAGCCAGTTTCGGGATTCCCGAAATGAGCGAGGCGCCGGCTTCGGCATGAAGCCGCATTTCTTTCCACTCATCGGCCGACAGCGCGTCAGGCTTACGGATGATATCCGGGCTGACGGCGACCTTACCGACATCGTGCAGCAGGGCTGCAAGTTCGATCGTATTGATGACCTCGGGTGCGAGGTCCATCTGGAGCGCGATTCGCCGCGCGAGGATTGCGGTTGCGTCAAGATGCGTTGCCGTATCTTTGTCATGCATCCCGACGACCCGTACGAGGCTGGCGGCAAGTTCTGCCTTATCAGAATCAATCATGACATCTACGTCCTTGCGTCGTTGTTGCGCTGAGACCGCAGAACGAACATCCTGTTCATAGTCGGCGACCCAACGGGTGATTTTTTGAATATCTCCATGACGATTGAATGCGTCCGCAATGACGGATTCACAAACGGACGAGATGACTGCAACAATGTCATTGGTGTCGGGAGCGTGGGTGACGTCCCGCATCCAGTCTTCGAGGCGACCTTCGTCGCCGCGTTCAATGGCTTCTGTGATCATTTTTGCGCACGTTTCCGTGGCAAATCGGGCCCATGCCTTATTCTTGAAGTTAGCAGACGGAATACGCGTCATCGCATCCGCCACGATCGGCGACATGGGTTGACGGACAGGTTCGTCCGGTTGAACAGCAAGTGCAAGAGCCATAATCTAGTTATCCCTTTAGCCGTTAGCTGGCGGGACGAGGGTATCAAGCGCAACCGATAAGGCTGCTGCGATAATAAGCGCAGTGAGCAAGACTTAATCCTTAGTGAGCAGAGGTGACAAAAGATTCTCTACCACATGCTAGCCCAGGATCATAGAAACGCATTTAACGGGTTTCCGGTATGCCTACCGCATCGTCAAGCCAGCCGTGCGGTCGCGCGAACGCTAGGGCCTCTGAGCGACTCGTGCATCCAATCTTCCGATATGCTGACTTCAGTTGCGCCTCAATCGTGTGAGGCGACTTGCCGAGTGTCCGTGCTACTTCTTCTTGATTTGCCCCGTGCCGGAAAGCGCGCAGAGTCTTAAGCTCCGCCGGAGTAAGCATTACCGAAAGCCTATTCTTATCGATTAGTTTTTCAACGAGGCGGGCGTATGCCCCCCAGCCGTAGTTGCGTAGCCGCGAAAGCGGGGCGCGTGCGCTTTCAAGAGTTACGGCAGAACGAGAATTCGAACAGATTTCGCTCAAAGCACCGAAGAGTACGCGGTCTCGTTCGGCGAGCGCGCCTTCGTCGGCCGTGAACGAGCGACGCGCCTGCGCCGTTCGGTCGTGACACCAGAGTGCGACACCACGTATAGCGTGTGCCAAATTCATGGAACGGCGACTCAGAAAGTCGTCGCTTGCCTCGATGAGCAGCGGGGCCTTGAGCAAAGTGAGGCTTTCATCACGACGTTCGTCGATAATCAGCATTAGTGCCAAATACGCGTCTTTGAGCGCACGTTCTGAAGCCGTCAGATTCGTACTGTCCGTTAGCGAGAGCGTGCTGACAGCGCGGTGATGTGCACCACGCGCTGCATCAGACAGGGCACGTGCGACACGGGTCGGGAACGCGTCTCGAAACGATCGAATGTCGTTGAAGCCGACGAGGCGTGCTTCTGCCTCATCGACAGCTGCTTCGTCGCCGCGATCGGCGTGGAGCACATACGTGGCGCGGAGCCCAAGCGCAGTCAAAGCTCGATCCGCAGCGCGTTCTGCAGAAGCGACCAGCAGGCGCGCGTAGGCGAGCGCCACGCTTGAGTCGCTTTCGGTGACCGAAGCGCAACTATAGAGGACGCTATAAGCTTGGGCGGCGGATAGGTCCATACCCATGCTGGTTGCCAGCTGCGCCGCATCGCGCGAATACTCGGCAGCCTGTAATAAATCGCCAAGATAGAATGAAGCAAATCCAAGACGTTGCAGAATTCGCACGCGACCGGCAGGTGGCGCGATCGGCAATTCATTGAGTACGGTCGCAATGGCGGTACGCGCCGCATCAAAGTCCGCAGCCACCGCGTGCGCTGAGCAAAGATACGCGCGAATCTCCGCGCGCTGCGGAAACGGAATTAATGCGTCACCAATCATTGGTTCGAGAATGGCCGCTGCACGGGCCCCGTCGCCTTTATTGATATAGATGTTCGCCAAGCGCCCACCGGCCGCGATCCGCATTGCGGGCGGCAGTCCACGCTCGAAAGCGAATGTTAGCAATGCTTCCGAGTTCGCGGCGCTCCCATCTGCAAAACTCATCGCTCCGCGCAGCGCGGCAACAATCGGATCGTTCTGGTGCCCCGCATTGCTCAGAAACGATAGCGCTTCAGAAACAGCAGAGCGATTGCCGTTTTCGAGAAGGTGAAATCCGTGCTCGGCTAAGGCGAGCAATGTCCGCTTACGATCACTGCTCGCTACGAGCAGACGCAGCGCGTTGACCGGTTTTCCTTGCTCTAAGAAGGCCGCAGCCAAACGCGCCTGTACTGCGGCGGTAGCCTCGGGATCGCGCCTGATCATGCGCTGAATGAATTCTTGAAAGAGGTCGTGGAGCGCGTAAGCGCCGTCGAGCTTTTCTTGAACAAACGGAATTGTGCGATGCGCGCGCTGAAGCAAAGCCTCGGCGTTATAGAAGCCGGCAGCGCTCAGCAGTGCAGCATTTGCCTCCGGCAACAATGCGCAGGCGGTGATGACTTCGCGCAACTCTTTGTCAAGAGCGGGCCACAACTCGCCTTCGATCTGCGAAAACAGGACTTCACGTGTGCGTACTTTGAGCGGAGCAAGGGACCGTGTGCGATCCCAGAGTTGAAGTCCGAGGTGTACGGCCATCGGCCAGCCGTCCGAATCTTCAACTATCGCGTTTAACACCTCGCGATCGACGCTAACATCGAGTGATGCTGCGAGCGCCACGGCTTCCTCTTCGTCGAACGCCAACTCGTCGTCAGTGATAGGGAGCGCCATCAAACCGCGCGCGATCCAAGTACCGATCGGCATCAGCGGCGTTTCGCGGCTCGCGCAAATCCATTTGATATACGAGGACGTGGCCTCGATGAGGCGCGTCAGAAACTCGATAACGTTCGGGTCGTCGAAGGAACGGTGCAAATCGTCGACGACGACAGTGCCGTCATAGATGCGCAGACGCGTTTCCGTCCATTCAAACGTGTACCTGACATCACGTGGCTCACCGTTGCTATCGAACAGCGCCGCTACCGCCGGCAGGCTTGCCGGCGCCATTCGCTCGATAAGGACGCGGACAACGTCTTCGAGCCGGGTGCCCGGTTGGAACTCAATCCAGGTTACGGTTGGGTCGTCGCCGATTGTGTCGCGTAGGGCGATCGTCTTGCCAAAACCCGGAGGGGCAATGAGAAGCGTAACGGCTCCTTGTACAAGAGCCGTTTTTATCAACGATCCCACCCGTGAACGGACGAGGGACATACCGCGCAACCTTCGCTGGACGTACCTCTACGTCCCATCGAAAAAGCAAGCCAGCGCACACTTAATAGCGCACCCGCCGCGCGTCACATCCGTAAAACTATCGATACGAGCAGGTCGCCCTAAGCTCCTTGTCAGCCAGCGGGATTGTGTCCGAATCGATCGGAGTGCCGCTTCAAGCGTTCTGCGCTCAGCGTTTTCGCTAGGGTGATCGTCGACAGTTTTCTGCCACCGCGAGAAAGGCGCGCGCAGCATCATTTTCTACGTTACGCACTTCGCTGGCCATCGCACTCGTCCAGCCCGTCATCGATCGCTTGTCGTTCGCAGCGTTAAAGGTCAACATTGGCTGATCATATCGGGGCGCCGTGGCGCTCGGGGCCGCAATGGGCGGCGCGTTTACGTCGCAGTCCCCACCGGCGGCATGACAGTCGTCTTCAGCTAGCCGTTGTTTGGACAACCGAAGGTTTTCCTTTTGGAGAAACATATTCATCGCACTCAGGCGCGCCAAATCTATCTCGTAGACCTTTTCGAGCCCCTGGCGCTCCGATTGAACAGCGGCGTCGGTGATATCAGGCGATAGGCGCGGGTCAGCCAGGGCAGCACTGATTCTTGCTGCGTCTTTTTGCATGCCGGCGAATTCAATATCAAGCCGCGCCAGTAAACTTTCTGGTTTAGCCGTCTCCTGATCCGGCGTGGAAAGGCGCGTTGCCATCTGCTTGCCGTCGGCTTTGATTACCTTGGTTGGCAATGTTGTTGCATCGACGCGAGCCACCGCGTAGTCTGCAAACGTGGCCGATGCTTCAGCGAATTGCTTATCGCCATGCATTGCAGCGGCAAACGAAGGCGCGACTAGCTCTTGAAGCAGCACACACGGAGACGTAACCGCCCGCGTCCTACCGATTTCCGGAATATCGGCCATCGGTGAAGCGGTGGCGCTGGGAGCAGCGGTTCCTTGTTGGCCGCTCGCACCCATCAGTAATGCCGCGAACACCGAAATCGCTAACATGACTGCTATGCTTGGAACTCTAGCGGACCGCTCCTGCTGATCGCGGATCGATGCCGATTGGAACCACCCGAGATCCGTCGCAGTGATGCCGCCTATCTTGTGCGCCGTTAAAGAAGAAGGCCCGGGGTGTTGTCCCGGGCCTTTTTCGTTCTAGTAGTCGTCGTCCGTCGAGGTGGCGAGGGGACCTTCGTCTTCCTCTTCCTCTTCTTTGTAGTCTTCGTCTTCTTCCTCGAGGACGTAGCCCTGATCTTCCTCTTCCTCTTCGGCGGCTGCCGCGGGCGCGTCTTCGTCGACGATTTCGTCAACGATGATCTCGCCGTCGTCCGTCATCGTTGCGCGCAGTCCGCCAAGCGGGCTGGTCGGAACGATGTCGTCGTCGTCGCCGCGTTTCGCTGCGCTCGTAACGAGCGGAGCGGCATCGTCGACTTCTTCTTCGGGTTCTTCCTCTTCTTCGGGCAGTTCGGCAACTTCATCCACACCGGCATCGGCATCAATGGCTGCTGCACCTAGGCCCGCGCTCGCAGCAGCCGACAAGCGTTCGCGTTCGGCTTCGCGTTCGGCCAGTTGCGTTTGCGAGAGGCGCGGATCTTCGTCGCCCATGAGCAGACCGATCTCTTGGGCGCGTTCGGACATGTCGTCGTCGGCGATCTTAATTTCGATCTCTTCACGCTGTTCGGTCAACACTTTGACGTCGAGCGCAAGCGATTGGAGTTCCTTGATAAGGACCTTGAACGATTCGGGAACGCCCGGTTCAAGAACGTTCTCGCCCTTGACGATCGCTTCGTAGGTCTTCACGCGGCCGACAACGTCGTCCGACTTGACGGTGAGCAGTTCTTGCAGCGTGTAGGCCGCGCCGTATGCTTCGAGTGCCCAGACTTCCATCTCGCCAAAACGCTGACCGCCGAATTGCGCTTTGCCGCCCAGCGGTTGCTGCGTGATCATCGAGTACGGGCCCGTTGAACGCGCGTGGATCTTGTCGTCGACCAAATGCGCGAGCTTGAGCATGTAGATGTAACCGACGGTGATCGGACGGCCGAAGCGGTCGCCCGTACGGCCATCGCGCAACCACGTCTTGCCGTCTTCCGGCAATCCCGCGTCTTGCAGCCACTCGGCGATGTCTTCGGCGTGCGCACCGTCGAACACGGGCGTCGCAACGCGGAAGCCCAACATTGATGCGGCCCAGCCGAGATGCGTCTCCATGATCTGTCCGAGGTTCATGCGCGACGGCACGCCCAGCGGATTGAGAACGATGTCGACCGGCGTACCGTCATCCGTGTACGGCATGTCTTCTTCGGGCAGAACCTTGGCGATAACACCCTTGTTACCGTGACGGCCGGCCATCTTATCGCCTTGCAGAATCTTGCGTTTCTGCGCAACGTACACGCGAACGAGATGATTGACGCCCGGCGAAAGCTCGTCGCCGTTTTCGCGCGAGAAGCGCTTGACGTCGATGATCTTGCCTTTTTCACCATGCGGTACTTTGAGCGACGTGTCGCGCACTTCGCGCGACTTCTCACCAAAGATCGCGCGCAGCAAACGTTCCTCAGCCGTCAGTTCGGTTTCGCCCTTGGGCGTCACCTTACCGACGAGGATATCTTCGGGACGAACTTCCGCACCGATGCGAACGATGCCGTTCTCGTCGAGATCCTTGAGCGAATCTTCGCCGACGTTCGGAATGTCGCGCGTGATTTCTTCAGGCCCAAGCTTCGTGTCGCGGGCTTCGCACTCGTACTCTTCGATATGGATCGAAGTGAAGCGATCGTCCTTGACCATGCGTTCGCTGATCAGGATCGCGTCTTCGTAGTTGTAGCCTTCCCACGGCATGAACGCGACGAGCACGTTTTGACCGAGGGCAAGTTCACCTTGTTCGGATGACGGACCATCGGCCAGAATCTGGCCGCGCATGACCTTCTCGCCGATCTCGACGATCGGTTTCTGGTTGATGCACGTGCCGGCGTTCGAGCGCGTGAACTTGAGCAAGTCGTACTGATGCTCGAGTCCGTCGTCATCGTGCCGTAAGGTAATCGCTCGAGCATCGACGCCGGTGACTTCACCGTGCGCGCGTGCAAGAACACAACCGCCTGAATCTTTGGCCGCGCGGTATTCCATACCGGTGCCGACGATCGGCGCCTGCGGACGAAGTAACGGAACCGCCTGACGCTGCATGTTCGCACCCATCAGGGCACGGTTGGCGTCGTCATGCTCGAGGAACGGAATGAGCGCCGTCGCGACCGAAACGATCTGTTTCGGCGAGACGTCCATGAGCTGCACTTTGTCCGGCGGCTCTTCGACGTATTCTTCAGCGTAGCGCGCAACGACGGAACTCGACGTGATCTTGCCCTTATCGTCGAGCGGCGTATTTGCTTGTGCAACAATGTATTCGTCTTCGCGGTCGGCCGTGAAGTAGCGGATCTCGTCGGAAACGATACCGTTCTTCACGACGCGGTACGGTGTCTCAATGAAACCGAAGCGGTTGACGCGAGCATATGTTGCCAGCGAACCGATCAGACCGATGTTCGGGCCTTCCGGCGTTTCAATCGGGCAGATGCGACCGTAATGGCTGTGATGGACGTCGCGAACCTCGAAGCCCGCGCGTTCGCGCGACAAACCGCCCGGCCCGAGGGCCGACAGGCGACGCTTATGCGTGAGTTCCGCCAGCGAATTCGTTTGGTCCATGAACTGCGAGAGCTGCGATGAACCGAAGAATTCTTTGATCGCGGCAACAACCGGGCGAATGTTGATCAGCGCCTGCGGCGTGACTGTTTCGATATCTTGTACGGTCATGCGCTCGCGCACGACGCGTTCGAGACGCAGCAAGCCGACGCGGAACTGATTCTGCAGCAATTCACCGACCGAACGGATGCGGCGGTTGCCCAGATGATCGATGTCGTCTTTATTGACGGTCTTGGCCTGGACTTTGATCAAACGGCGAATAACCGCGATCATGTCCTCGCGCATCAACGCCTTCTTGTTGATGTCGGGAATGCGTAGGCCGGCAGCCGGATATTCTTTTTCCAGTTTGCCCGACAGCTTGTAACGGCCGACGCCCGCGAGATCGTAGCGCTTCTCATCGAAGAACAACGACTCGAGCAGCTTCTCGGCGTTTTCGGCATTCTCGGGTTCGCCGGGACGCAGCTTCTTGTAGATTTCCTTGAGCGCGTCTTCCTTGGTCTTGATGTCCTTGTCTTTTTCAAGGCAATTCTGGATCAAGGGCGAGTTGTCGAACAGCTTGACGATCGCTTCGTCGGATTCCCAATTGAAACCAAGATCCGGCCGCGAAAGCGCGCGCACGAACGTCGTCGCGTAGATTTTGCGGTTCTTGTCGATGCGAACGCCGATCGTACCCTCGGTCTCGTCGTTCTTCGTGCCGTTATCGGTCTCGAATTCGATCCAAGCACCGCGGTTCGGAATGATCGTCGCGTTGTACGTGTCGCGGTTGTTCGTATCTTTATCGGCGAGCAGATACACGCCGGGCGAACGCACGAGTTGGCTCACGATCACGCGCTCCGCGCCGTTGATCATGAACGTGCCCTTGTCCGTCATAAGCGGGAAATCGCCCATGAAGATTTCTTGGTCCGGAATACCCTTGATTTCGCCGGACTCCGCCGTAATCAAACGCACGCGCACGCGCAGCGGCGCGCTGTACGTCATGTCGCGTTCGCGGCATTCCTCAACGGTGTACTTCGGCTCGCCCAGGCTGTGGTCGCCGAACTCGAGTACGAGATTGCCCGTGAAATCTTTAATCGGCGAAATCGAATTGAACGCGTCTTTGAGCCCATCGTTGATGAACCACTTGAACGACGCTTTCTGCAGCTCGATCAAATCCGGAATCTGCAGCACGTTCGCAATCTTCGCAAACGTGTAACGATCGCGTTTGGGACCCGGGTCGGCAAACGTTTCAACGGTAAACGCTTCGGCCGGAACCTCGAAGGTTGCAGTCGCAATATTCTGTTGTTTGACCGCGGTCCCGTTGCCGCCAGTCGCGGCGGTCTCGGGCTTGGCCGCGACCGCGCGCTTACGCGCCGGGGCCTTTGGTTTGTCGGCCTTATCGGCGGTCGTTTTGGATGCCATGTCTTCTTTTATATACTCTCGAAGCGTTGTGCCGGACGTGCCCAGGGCAGAAAATGAAAAAAGGCAAGGTCCTCCCTAACGGAGAGAGGTGTCCTCGCTCGCACGATTCTTATCTGCCGACGGGCATAGGCGGCTATCGTACTACGCCCGTCCAGAGGCGTCAAGGGTCTCGCGCCCCCGAGGGCGGGCCACGCGGCCGGGACGGTCGAAAGCCCGGGCGTGGCCGCCGCTACCGCCCTCGACCTCCCGCTCGTCGCCGAAGCGCTCCCGTTTCTGGCTTGGACGGCCGATGCCCGCGGCGAGGTGACCTTCGTCAATCAGCGCTGGGTCGAGACAACCGGGATCGACGCTACCGCCGCCCGTGGCCGAGGCTGGACCCAAGCGATCGACCCCGTGGTCCGGGCCGGCGTGGAAATGACTTTAGATGAAGCGTTTTCCTCACGCCGTCCGACGATCTTCGAGACGCTGCTCATCACGGAGCTCGGCGTCCCGCGCTGGATTCGGATCCGTTGCATCCCGATCCGCGATGCGGCCGGGGAGTTGGCGGCGTGGCTGGGGACCCTCACCGATATCGACGACGAGCGCCGGACGGCCGACCGTCTGCGGATCTCGGCCGCTGCGAACGCCGCCCTCGCCCAAACCAGCGGTCTCGATGCGACCCTGGCGACCTTGACCAAAATTATGGTCCCTGAACTTGCCGACTGGGCGATGATCAATTTGCTCGAGGGCGAGTCGACGATGCGCGTCGCGCGCATCGAGCATCGCGACCCGATTCGCTCGGCGACCGTCGGTACCAACGTCATGCACGCGATCATGCGTCTGCACGGCGGTGGAAACGCCGAAGTCGTGCGCTGGGCCGAACCGCGGGTGTATCCACGGCTCGAGCTCGCCGAGGTAATTCCCCAAATGCGCGACAACGGCTTGCCCGAAAGCGTCATCGATGCGTTCGCAACGCTCGGCTTTCGCTCGGCGATCTTTCTTCCGCTGATGCATCGCGGCCGGCCGATCGGCGTTCTGCAAGCCGTACGTTCCGAGATCGACAGCGGTTCCTACGACGGGCGTGACGTCCCGCTCTTCACCGATCTTGCGTCGGCTGCGGCAAACGCCATCGCCAACGCACAGATTTTCGACGCGCTGCTCGACTCGGAACGCCATCTCGCAGTCGTCAGTCGCGCCAGCGACGAACTTGCGCGTTCGCTCAGCCTCAACCAAACCTATGAAACGTTCGCGCGCATCGTCGTGCCCGAACTTGCGGATTGGGTATCGATCGTCGTGCGCGACCACAGTATGCTGCGCACCGTGGCCGGAATGCACGTCGACCCGATGCGCGCCGATGTCGCGGCCGGATTAATCGGCCCGTACCGCGGCGACCTCGATGCCACCGGCGGAACGGCGGCGGTCATTCGCTCCGGGCGCCCCGAGGTCTGGACGCTTATCGACGACTCGCTGCTCGCGCGCTTCATGCACGCCGACGGCGCGCGCATCTATAACGATCTCGGCCTACGCTCGACCGTCATCGTGCCGCTCGTCGTCGAAGGCGAAACGTTCGGCGCACTCGTCGTCGGTTCGACCTCGTTTCACCGGCTGTTCACGCCGCAAGACTTGCCATTGTTTCAAGAACTCGCGCACCGCGCGTCGGCAGCAATCGGCAATGCGCGGCGCTTCGAACAGGAACATCGCGTCGCGACCGCTCTGCAAGCCGGCGCGCTGCCCAAGTCGCTGCCCGACTCGTTCGGTTATGCCTTTAGCGGTCATTACGCGCCGGGCCGCACGGAATTGCAAATCGGCGGCGACTGGTATGACGCGCTGCGCCTGGCCGACGGGCGTATCGTCATCTCAATCGGCGACGTGCTGGGCAGCGGTCTTGACGCTGCCGTCACGATGGGGAACCTGCGCCAAATTATTCGCGGTGTTGCACAAGTGCATCCCGATCCCGCCTTGATGCTCGACGCCGCCGACAAGACGTTGCGCGCCGACCTTGACCGGCCGGATCGAATCGTCACCGCACTCGTCGGCGTTCTTGATCCGATCACCGCAACATTGACGTACGCATCGGCCGGCCATCCGCCCGCTATCCTGCGCACCGCGGACGGCGCGATCGAAGAGTTGCGCACGACGGGTCTTCCGCTCGGCTTGCGCGAGCGCGATGAATCGGTCACGCGCACCGTTACGATTCCGCCCGGCGCGCTGCTGGTGTTCTACACCGACGGCTTAACCGAATCAACGCGCGATATCATCGAAGGCGAGCGCCGGCTTTTGGCGGCACTGCTCAACCCTGAAATTCTCGCCGCAAAGAACATCGCACGCGCCCTGCACGACGACGTGCTTTTCGACGGATCGCACGATGATGTCGCCATTCTTGCCGTGCGCGCGCCGCAGTCCGGCGGCGGCGATCCGCTGGTGCGCTGGTCCTTTGCCAGCGACGACGGCGAGCGCGCATCGGCCGCTCGCCACGAGTTCGCCGACCTGCTCGAGCATCGCCGCGTAAGCGAGGACGAACGCTTCATTGCCGAGCTTGTGTTTGGTGAACTCATCGGCAATGTCGTGCGTTATGCGCCGGGTCCGGTCGATGTCGCCGTTGACTTAAGCGGAGCATCGCCCGTGCTGCACGTGCTCGACAGCGGCGAGGGCTTTCACTACGTGCCCAAGCTGCCCGACGATCTGCTGAGCGAGCGTGGCCGCGGGCTCTTTATCGTCACGACGATGACTGCCGAATTCAGCGTTGTCGCCCGGCCGGGCACCGGCAGCCACGCGCGGGCCGTCCTCAACCTGACGAAGTAGCAAACGGCCATTTTGGCCCCAAAACGTCCCTATTTGTAAACGCAGTGTCGCAGATCAGATAAGCTTCGGTACACTCGCCGTTTTTGGCAAGGTGCCCGGAGCGGGGCTTCCAACTTCGGAAGGGTGTCCGGAATCGACGAACTCCTCAACACGCATTTGCGGCTCCCGGCCCTCTTCGAGGGTTGCGGCGACGCCATTGCGCTGTATCGGCTGGACGGAACGATCGTTGCGGGAAACCGTGCCGCGCTCGATATGGTCGGCGCCACCGGCACAGAATTACTCAACGCGCATTTTCGCACGCACGTCAGCGACGGCGAAGCGCGCCGCATCGCACACCATTTCGCCGACGCCGCCGCCGGCGGCGAGCCGGAATTCGAAACCGTCTTTCTTCACCGCGACGGCCACAACGTTGCCGTCTGGGCGCGTTTGCTGCCGGCTCGCGTGGAAGGAGAGATCGTCGGCGTGTACGGCTACGCGCGCGACGTCACGGCACCCAAACAAATTGAAGCGGCTTTCGCTCGCAGCCAATCGCAATTTCGTTCGCTCTTCGAGCATCATCCGGAGTCGATCACGTCGATCTCGCTCGACGGCCGCTACATTCGGGTCAACACTGCGGCCGAGACGCTATTCGGATACCGCAGCGAAGAACTGATCGGACGCCCCGTATCGATGGTCATCGCGCCGGAGAAGCGTGACGCGCTCGCGCAAGTCTGCCGCGACATTCGTTCTGCTCGCGCGGCCAACTATGAATCCGAGGCCGTTCGCAAGGACGGCACGCGCATCACGATTAGCGGTACGGCGATCCCGCAGATCATCGACGGCGTCGTGGTTGGACTCTACGCGCTCTCGCGCGACGTCACCCAAGAACGGATCGAAGAAGCACGGCGTGATGCGCTGGCTTTCAACGATGCGTTGACGGGCGTTGCCAACCGTTCTATCTTCTTGGACCGCCTCGACCGCGCCGTTGCGACTGCGCGCCGGCAGCAGCGCATGTTTGCGGTTCACTACGTCGACATCGATCATTTCAAGTCGATCAACGATACCTACGGTCATGCTACCGGCGACAGTATCCTTTGCGAAGTTGCACGGCGCTTGCAGGAGACGGTTCGGGACGCCGACACCATCGCCCGTCTCGGTGGCGATGAATTCGCGGTCCTGCAACCGAACCCGCCGAGCCGTCAACACGTCGCCGATCTCGCGAAGCGATTGATCGGCGCGTTTGCGCCCGCATTTGCGACCGATCACGGTGACCTCACGATCGGCGTCAGCATCGGCATCGCACTACACCCCAACGATGCAACAACGCCGGCCGAGCTGCTCGAACACGCCGACCGCGCGCTCTACGCGGCCAAGCACGCCGGGCGCGGGACGTACCGGTTCTTTAACATCTCGAGCATCGAGCATGCCGTGTCGGTCAAATCGACGGACAAGTCGTCGCTGCGGTCTGCCGTACGCTCGTAGTTCCTGCGCATTCGCATGAGCCGGCGTCTCTCCGGCGAATGATTGTGCGATGCACCAGCGGATGAACGACCGCCGATAGCGGACGACGCTCGATCGGCGCTGAGCGAGGCACTCGCAGCCGAACAACAATGCCGTTGGATCGACAGTCGCCGGCTCTGCGAGCATGCGCTTAGCGATTCGCGCCAGCACCCCGACGCATTTAACCTGTTGGGCCGGATCTGCCGGCAAGAGGGCAATGCCGCGACGGCGATCGCGCTGCAACGTTTCGTCTTGCGGCTTGCACCGGACCACACGCGTGCGTGCGAGGACCTCGCCATTGCACTGGCCGCCGTTGTCTCGACGGTCGAAGCGCAGAATGAATTCGCATCAGCCGTCGAGCGCGAACCGGATATCACATGTCACCACCGCCATCCGGCTTCGCTCTTGCCGTTCGTCGCAATGGATACCGTTGAGCAAGCGCTCGATCGGGCCTTATTACTCGATCCTTCGTTTGCCCCGGCGCATGCGGCGCTCGGAAACATCCGCGCGCGACAATCGCGGTTGGGCGCTGCAACGGACGCGTACCGCCTTGCGGCCATGCTGCAGTGGGATTGGCCGGACGTACATCTTGCGCTTTCCTATCTCTTCGAGGCACTCCACGACGACGCAAGCGCCGCGCGGCACCGCGGCGAAGCGTTGTCGCGAAAGCAGTTGTACGTCGCGACGACGCAGGGCGTAACCCGGAACGTTCTCGTTTTGGCGGCACCAGGCGGCGCCACGGCAAACACGCCGCTCGATTTTTGCGTCAATGCTGCTGCGACCGCTTTGCACGTCTACTATCTCGCCGGTGATAGCAGCGGCGTCCCGGAGCTTCCGCAATACGACCTCGTCTTCAACAGCATCGAAGAAGCCGACGCATCCGCGCCGGCCATCGCGCGCGCTTCGCGCTTCATTGCGTCGCAAGACAAACCCGTTCTCAACCGGCCCGAGCATCTCGCAAAGGTTCGTCGCTCGGCACTCCGCGCGAGCCTGCAAGCCATACCGGGCTGCAGCCTGCCCGTGACGCTCCGCATTACCCGCGAAGAACTCGAGACAACCGGACTCGTCTTGCCGATCCTGGTGCGCCCGATCGATACGCAGGGCGGCAAGGGACTCGAGCGCATCACCGCCATCGTGCAGCTGCGCGAATATCTCGGGCGCACGGCGGGAGCGCATTTCTATGTTTCGCCGTTTGTCGATTATTGCAGCGTCGACTCCTATTACCGGAAATACCGCGTGATCGTGATCGATGGGAAGCCTTTCCCGTACCATCTGGCGATTTCCGATATGTGGATGGTTCACTACCACAGCAGCCTGATGGAACAGCACGAGTGGATGCGCCGGGAAGAGGAATGCTTCTTGCGCGAGCCGCACACCGTTTTTAACGGATGGGATACGGTATTTTCCGATATTGCCGAAGCCGTCGGTTTGGATTATTTCGGCATCGACTGCGCCCGCAATCCGGACGGTTCGGTCCTGATCTTCGAGTGCGGCACCGGCATGTTCGTCCATTGCATCGAGCACTCGGAACTCTTTGACTACAAATACGTGTACGTTCCGCGAATCTTCGCGGCACTCGAAACACTGTTTGCGCAGTATGACCGCTAAAGACACATCCGGCGCAGCCGCGCCCGGCGAGTCGATTGCCGAGCTTGTCGCATTTCTCCATCGCAACCCCTCACACTATGGCACGCTCATGCGGTTGGGCGCACTACTCGCCGAAAACGGCAACGCGCCCGCGGCGCGGACGGTCTTCTCTCAGGCTATACGCGAACACCCGAACGCGGCGGCACCGTATGCGTGCCTGGGCACACTGCTCGCGGACGACGGCGAGCACGCGGCGGCACGGCAAGCTTTCGATTCCGCGCTGGCGCTCGAACCGGCGTATCGCGAGGCGATGCGCGGCATCGCCGTCATTGCCGAGCGTGAGGGCGAACTCGAAGACGCCGAACGCGTCTGGCGGCGCGGCTTCCCGAGCGGATCCGTCGAGGTCTCGCCGTTTCGCGGCAGCGGCGAACCCGTGCGCGTGCTCTACCTCACATCGGCCCTGGGCGGAAACATTCCGATGCAGTACGTGTTCGACGATCGCACCTTCGAGGTGGCAACACTCATTGCAGAATCGGTTCCGCCACAGGTTATATTGCCGCCGCATGACGTTGTCTTCAATGCCATCGGCGACGCTGACCGCTGCGAGCGCGCGCTTACATTTGCGCAATGTATCTGCGCGCAGACAAACGCTCCGATCGTGAACGACCCTGCGCGAATCCTCGAGACGACACGGCTGCGCAATTCCGAGCGCCTGCGCGAACTGCCGGGGGTAATCACCGCGCACATGGCGGTTCTTGCCGCCGTCGACCTTTGCGCGGTCGATGCTTCCGATAAACTCGCGGCAGCGGGCCTGGCGTGGCCAATTCTTCTGCGGAGTCCCGGTTTTCAAACCGGCGAACACTTCGAGCGGGTCGACGGCCCGGGCGACCTCGCGCGGTGCGTCGCTGAACTGCCGGGTCCGGTGCTGCTTGCAATCGAGTACCTCGATAGTCGCGGCGCCGATCGCATGTTTCGCAAGTATCGCGTGATGACGATCGGCGGCCGGTTGTATCCGGTTCACCTCGCGATCTCCGAGGGCTGGAAGGTTCACTACTTCCGCTCCTCAATGGCCGAAAGCGCCGGCTATCGCACGGAAGAGGCCGCGTTTTTGACCGACATGCACGGCGTCCTCGGCGAACGGGTTATTGATGCGCTGCAGCGGATCGCGGCAATCTTAGGAGTGGAGTACGGCGGCATCGATTTTGCCGTGCGACCCGACGGCAAGGTCGTCGTTTTCGAGGCGAACGCAACGATGGTTCTCGTTCCACCCAAAGCGGACGCGCACTGGGACTACCGGCGCCGCGCCTTTGCCGACGCGATCGAAGCAGCGCGCGTTGTGTTGATCGCCGCCAAAGCAGCGGGTTAGAGTGAGTCGTACTTAGCGCCGATACGGTGCGTAGACGCTATACGAATCGATAGCGAAGCCGGCGGCCGGCGCGATTCGCGAATCGAATGGGGCAGCTTGCGAGACGGCTAGGCACTCGGCGATACCGAAATAGGTGGACTCGTCCGCAGCTATTGCCTTGAATACGCGCAGCCGCGCAAGATCCGTAACGGCCGCGTAGAGCTGGTCGAACAGGGCGACCGCATCGGCGTCTGGCTTTTGCGCGGTAACGCGCACGATGATCACACCCAGCGTCGCGCACTCGCCGATTGGCGCGCCGCCCGGCGCGACCTGTTCTGCAACGGTGCGACTGTATCCGGTGACGCGTCCGAGTACGCGGCGCGACCAGGGCGTCGAATGCTCGCCGGATATCGCCCGGTAAGCGTCGCTTTCCAGAACACGTACCGAACACAAATCATATAGTGCAGCGTAACGCGGCGAGCCCGACAGGTTCACGAAGCGACGGCCGTTTTCAATTCCCGGCACCGCGAGGCGCTGGGGCACGTGCTCGGTGTCGTACCAATCGTTGAACTCTTCTTCAAACGCCGCAAGCCGCGGCTCCATCGTAACGAGCAGCAACGCTTTGCGCTCGTTCATCGGCGTGCTCATATCGTCGCTACCCGAGCAAGAAACGCATCGAGCGGGGCAAGGATTGCCTGCGGCGCCGCAACATGCATAAAATGGCCGCCGTCGATGACCTCGCATTGCGCGCCCACGATTTTTTGCGCGAGTGCGACGCTTTCCGCAAACGGTCGTACTGCATCGTCACGTCCGGCGAGCACGAGCGTTTTGCAACGAATCCGCTCGAGCACATGCGCGGCCGTGTTACGGGCTAGCGCAGAACTAGTCAAAGCAAAACAGTGCGCGTCGTTGGCAAGATAGAGCGCGCGATAGCGCGCGTAGGCAGTTAGGTCGCCGGCCGTTTCCGGCGGAAACGACCGGTCGAGCGTCAGCGCGATTACCGCGCGCATTCCCTGTTGCTCGGCTGCCGCCGCCCGCATATCCAGATACGCGGTGCGCTGCGCATTCGTCGTTACCGCCGGATTGCACAGAACGAGCGAACGCACGCGATCAGGATAGCGATCGGCAGCGAGCAGCGCCTGCGCCGCTCCGGCGGCAATACCCACCAGATGAAACGGGGGCTCGATCCGGAGCGTCGCAGCGAGTGCGTCAAAATCATCAATCAACGTCTCGAACGTGAACGGATCGCGAATTTTTTCAGAGAGCCCGGCGCCTCGGTGGTCATACGTTAGCGTCCGAAAGCGCGGGCTCAAATGCGCGACGACCGACGACCAGCTTTCCGCACAGCCGCCCAATTCGTGAAACAGCACGACGGTAGGCCCATCGCCGGATAACTCGTAGCGCAGGCTTACACCGTTCGCGTCGGCCCAGGGCATGTTCGGACCCGCCGCTAGTCTTCGGTTTGCGCGCGCAGTAACAAAACGTTTTCGGGTGGCAATTGAACCCACACATCCGACGCTGCGGGCCACGCCGCGGCCGGGCTGACTTGACTGCGTAGCCGTAGCTCGCCAAGGCGAATGCCGACGTCGCTCAAGTTACCGAGAAACACGCTCTCTTCGATCTGCGCGCGAAATGAGTTCTCGCGTCCGGTACCGTCGGGTATGATCCGGACGTGCTCGGGACGGCACATCACATCGACCGCCGTGCCGGCCGGAAGTCCCGTATTCGTGCTCGTTAGCATCAATCCGTTGTGCAACCGAACATGCGCGGATTCCGATGCGCCCCCGGCGGAAACGACCTCGCCGCGTATCGCGTTCGTCAGGCCGATGAACTCCGCGGCAAAAAGCGAAGCCGGCCGATTGTAGATCTCTTGCGGCGAGCCGATTTGAGCGATCTTTCCGCCGTGCATCAGAACGACACGATCGGCAATAACCATCGCCTCTTGCTGATCGTGCGTGACATAGATCGATGTAATGCCCAGACGCTGCTGTAACGCTCGCAATTCAAAGCGCATGCGTTCGCGCAGCTTTGCATCGAGGTTGCTGAGCGGTTCGTCGAACAGCAGCACCTTGGGTTCGAGCACCACGGCACGTGCCAACGCCACGCGCTGCTGTTGACCGCCGCTGAGTTGGCTGATGCCGCGTTCTGCGAGCGCTCCGAGGCCAACGAGTTCGAGTGCTCCACGGACGCGCGCAGCAATGTCCGCTCGCGGAATGTCGCGGTTGAGTTTGAGGCCGAAGGCCACGTTCTCCGTGACCGTCATGTGCGGCCACACGGCGTATGATTGGAAGACCATACCGATACCGCGCCGCTCCGGCGGCACAGAAAATCCGGCCGATGACACGACCCGGTCGCCCATAAGGATGCGGCCGTCGCTGACATCTTCCAGACCGGCGATGCAGCGTAAGGTCGTCGTTTTGCCGCAGCCGCTGGGCCCGAGTAAGACCAAGAGTTCGCCCTCGGCGATATCGAGATCGATGCCGTCGACGGCCGTCGTCGAGCCGTAGCGCTTGACCATGTTCTCGAGCCGGACGCCCGTCATCGCAGTGTTACCCTAATTCCTTGCCGAGTGCGGTTTCCAAGCGAACACGAAAAACGGCGCGGGTGGCGATCACGAGTCCGATCATGATCACCGTCTGCACGACGCCGATTGCTGCGGCAAACTGATAGTCACCGGCATCCATGTAGTGCCACGTCAGCACGGAGAGCACCTGACTGTTCTCTGTATAGAGAAACAGCGATGCGGAGAGTTCCTTGATACTCTGCAAGACCACGAAAAAGAGAATCGCGATCAAGGTCGGCTGCACGAGCGGGATCGTAATCGCCGACAGCGCTCGCCACGGACTCGCGCCGGACATCCGCGCGCTCTCCTCAAGTTCGGGGTGGATCTGCAAAATACCCGACCGGCTCACGATCACGCCGTACGGGAGAAACTTGGCAACGTAGGCGACGAGCAAGATCCAAATCGTACCGTAAAGCGGCGTCTGGACGTACGTCCACAACAAACCGATACCGTAGACGATGCCGGGCACCGCCACGGGCAACACGCTCAGAAAGGCGAGCATCCGCGTCGCCGGATTCGCCATGCGAATTTCAAGCAGGCTGATAAGAAAGCCGATCGCAACGCAAGCAACGCCGGCGAGCACGGCCAGAAAGATCGTGTTCCACAGGGCCGATAGCATGTTCGGTGTCGTGAAGAAAGCGGCAAAGTGCTTGAGTGTGAAAATCTGCGCATTGATCGTCGGGGCGCTGTACTTCATGACGGACGACAGCAGCAGCGCACCGAACGGCAGCACGTCGGCGGCAAGGACGTAGAGCGCGACCAGCGCCGTCGCAAACCAGCGATAGGCGCCGAGCTGCAGCGGACGTCCGCGAAATCCCTTGCCGCCGACTGTGACGAATTTCTCCGACGTACGTGTCAGCCGGCGCTGTAGCCAGACGCCGGTAATCGTAATGAGCAGCAACAGTGTTGCGGCTGCAGCCGCGTGCGCGCGGTGAACGGGTACGGACGACGAATCTTGAAAGATCTGCCACGGCAGCGTCGTAAAGCCGGCCGTCGATCCGATGATGCCGGGGATCGTGTAGGTTTCCATGCACAGGATAAACACGAGCAAACCCGCGGCAAGAATCGCCGGCAGCGACATCGGCAGCGTAATCTTCGCAAGCGTCTGCAACGTCGTCGCGCCCGCCGCGCGTGCTGCCTCTTCAAGCGACGTGTCCATCGCGCGCAGACTGCCGATCGTAAAGAGGTACACAAACGGGCAAAAGAACAAAAACATGACGAGTACGACGCCGCCGAAGGTCCAAATATTGAGTAACGGCGGCGCCGACGGCACGAACGGGCGCACGATAGCGGCAAAGGCGACGTTGACGAAACCCGTCTTGGCCGAACCCAGCGCAATCCACGCCATGAGGCCGGTGAATGGCGAAAGATACAACGGCATAACGATGAGCATTTCCCAGACCGTCTTGTGCTGCAGATCCGTGCGCCCGACCAGCACCGCCATCGCGACGCCGGCGACGAGCGATAGCACGGTGACGAGCGCGGCCAGCAGCAGTGCGTTGCCCAGATACCCCAGATAGCTCGTCGTCACGAAGACATCGAAGATGGCAGCGAAGCTGCGCACGCTCGACAAACCGAACCGCGTCTCTTGGTAAAATGCGGCGTTGACGACATAGACAAGCGGCA
>Ga0302324_100005336_pt1 | contig 28012 bp, 18 predicted proteins | sample Palsa_T0_1_FD_201949 | JGI IMG/M metagenome (GOLD analysis project Ga0302324, IMG submission 201949) | Peat permafrost microbial communities from Stordalen Mire near Abisko, Sweden - Palsa_T0_1 | ecosystem: Environmental > Terrestrial > Soil > Palsa > Peat permafrost | place: Sweden: Abisko...
GTGCCGGCCACGGTGGCAGCGGGCATTGCCGTGCCGGTCACGATCACCATAGCCGGCGCGGTTTCCAACACCGTCACGATATCGGTTGGTCCTTAAACTCATTTGTTTCAGCCGTCGGGCCGTCCGAAAAAAAGGTAGTGGGTCAGTTTGGTTCTGGAGGGCGGGCAATTCTGCCCGCAGCCGGCTCTGGCCGCCCAAAAAAGGCGGCTGCGGCCAAGATTGGCCGCCCTCCAAAACCAAACTGACCCACTACCGGAAAATGGACCTGGTACCTGAATCCCAATCCAGGGAAACCACGCAGCCGTGCCTTTCGTCTCAAGTGGCATGATCCCTCGCGGCATCCAAGGTGGAGGTGTAACCGGACCACTTCTTCGCCTGCTTTCCAGTTATCTGCTGCTCGGGTGTCTCTGCCTGGCGCATGCGTTGCGCGCCGCCGACCGGATCACCTTGGCGATCGACGCCAGCCAGCGCGTGGCGCTGCCCGGCCATGTCAGTCCGCGGGCGAAATCCGGCGTGGATCGCGGCCCCGTCGATCCATCCATGGATCTGCCGTATGTCACTGTTGCACTCAAGCCATCGGCCGGCCAGCAGGCCGATCTCAACCAGTTACTCGCGCAACAGCAGGATCCCACGTCGCCAAACTACCATAGTTGGCTGACTCCAGACCAATACGCGGACCGCTTCGGCGTGAGCCCGGCTGATATAAGCAAGATGGTTGCCTGGCTTGGGCAGTATGGCCTTACCGTGAAGTCCATCGCGCGCGCGCGCAATGCGATCGCCGTCGGCGGCGCCGCCAGCCAGATCGAGAGTGCCTTTGGCGTCGAGATTCATCGCTACCAGGCGGGCGGCGAATCGCACTACGCCAATGCCGCCGATCCGACGATACCCTTAGCATTGCAAGGGGTCGTGCTGGCCATTCACGGCCTCACCGACTTCCGGCTCAGGCCCATGCTCCGGCCGGCTGCATGGCCGCGCGATACCATCGGTGGCGTTCATTATCTCGGCCCAACCGACATCGCCACAATTTACGACATCACGCCTCTCTACAATGCCGGCATCAACGGAACGGGGCAGAAATTGGTCGTCGCCGGGCAGACCGACGTCAACCTGTCGGATATTGAAAACTTTCGCAATTACTACGGCCTGCCGGTAAACGACCCAACCACGGTATTGGTGCCCGGTAGTCAGGATCCCGGAATCAGCCAGAGCGATCTGCCGGAAGCCGACCTCGATCTGGAACTCTCCGGGGCGGTGGCGCGGGACGCAGCCATTCTCTTCGTGAACTCAACCGACGTGATGGTATCGCTCGACTATGCCGTCGATAACAACTTGGCTCCCGTGCTGAGTATTAGCTACGGCGACTGCGAATTGCAGACCGCGCTCTCCGACGCGCAGATGTTTCAATCCTGGGCCCAGCAAGCCAACGCCCAGGGCCAGACCATCTTCGCCGCCTCGGGAGATGCCGGCGCGGCGGACTGCTTCGTCCCAGACGACCCGGATGCCGCCACTGACCACAACACCAGCATCTCGGTGGATGCGCCCGGCTCGGTACCGGAAGTGACCAGTGTGGGAGGCACAGAGTTCAACGAGGGAAGCGAAAGCTATTGGAATTCGACCAACAGCAGCGGCCAGGCTTCGGCGCGGTCGTACATTCCCGAGATGGCCTGGAACGACAGCACCTCCGAGGGGCAGCCGGCGGCCACGGGCGGCGGCGTGAGTGTCTATTTCTCGAAACCCTCCTGGCAGACAGGCACCGGCGTTCCGGCCGGCGCCTTCAGATTCGTTCCGGATGTGTCGCTGGCGGCTTCCCCCGATCACGATGGCTACCAGATCTATTCGGGCGGGAGTTTTCAAGTCTACGGAGGGACGTCGGTGGGTCCCCCGCAATTTGCCGGAATTACGTTATTGCTGGGCGAGTACCTGGTTGCCAACGGCTACCAGGCGACTCCGGGCTTGGGCAACATCAATCCGTCGCTCTATGCTCTGCAGCCTGTCACGGGCGTCTTTCACGACATTACCGTTGGAAACAACATCGTCGTCCCGTGCGACGGCGCATGCACATTGGCGCCGATCGGGTACGACACGACCGTGGGCTACGATGAGGTTACCGGCGTCGGCACCCCGGATGTATACAATCTGATTACAGCGTGGCACGGCGGCAGTGTGGTGGCCAGAGGTACTGTCACGCTCAACTTGGCGGCGAGTGCGGCCAGTGTGGTGTTCGGCGGCACGACAGTGCTGACCGCGACCGTAACCAGCGCCAACAGCGGAACGCCGACGGGCACTGTCACCTTTACGACAGGGGATTATTTGCTGGGTACGGCAACCTTGTCGGGATCCGGAGCCAACCCGGCGGCCACTCTGACGCTGAACGCTGTGCAGTTGGCCGTCGGCGCGAATACCATCACGGCGCAATACAACGGCGATACTTCTTATGATGGCGCCACGGCCACGGCCAGTGTGACTGTGACATCCTCGGCAAATGGCCCGCCCACGGTCGGAGGAGTGTCGAACGCCGCTTCCTACACGCAGAGTTTTGCTCCGGGTGGGATTCTAAGCATCTTCGGTCTCAACCTGGCACCCGCCACCGCAAGTGCCGAGACTGTACCTTTGCCTACCATGCTGGCCGGCACCTCGGTGAGCATTGGCGGAGTCACGGCTTCGCTATATTATGTTTCGCCGACACAGTTGAACATTCAGATTCCCTATGAAGTGTCCCTCGGCTCGACTTCGACCCTCCGGGTCGAGAATAACCAGGAGAGCGCCTTCTACAACAACTTCGTCGCTGCTGCGGCGGCTCCGGCGATCTTCACTACCAACGCGCAAGGTACCGGTCAAGGCGCTATCCTGAACACTTCTTATCAATTAGTCGACGCCTCGCATCCGGCCACGCCGGGCAGCACTTACATCCAGATTTACTGCATGGGCCTGGGCGCGGTCAGCAATCAGCCTTCCGACGGCGCGGCATCGCCTTCCAGTCCGCTGGCTAGAACCGCCGCGACCCCGGTCGTGACTATCGGCAACGTCCCGGCGACAGTCAGTTTCTCCGGCTTGGCGCCTGGCTTCGTGGGTGAGTATCAAGTGAATGCATTGGTGCCCGCCTCAGTGACCGCGGGCAGTGCCGTGCCGGTCGCGATCTCCATCGGCGGAGCCGCTTCCAACACCGTTACCATCGTAGTGGGGCCGTAGAGAAAGTGACTGCGCCGGTTTACGGGCGCGGCTCGGTGCGCATCGCGCGCAAATCGATGCCCAGCTGCTGGCACTTCTTGTATAGATGGCTGCGCTCCAGGCCCAACGCTTTGGCGGTATCGGTCATGCGCTGGTGGCGCTTTAGCTCGGCGAGGATTACTTCGCGTTCATACGTCTCGGTGCGCGCGGCGAGTGTGCCGCCACCCAGCGGCGCGCCGGAATTCGTGGCGGCGTGGGGCAGCGCAAGGCGCACGGCGGCCGCATCCACTTCGGCGTCGGCCAGCAGCAGCAGGCGCTCCACTACGTTGCGCAATTCACGGACATTGCCGGGCCAGCCATACCGGGTCAGTTCGGCGATGGCTTCGGCCGACACTGGCTTGGGTTTCCAGCCGTTGATCTCCGAAACCTGCCGCGCGAAGTGATCCACCAGTGCGGGAATGTCCTCCTGGCGCTCGCGCAATGGCGGCAGCGCCAGCGGGTAAACATAGATGCGGTGATAGAGGTCCTGGCGAAAGGCGCCGCGCTCGGCCATTTCATCCAGGTTGCGATGGGTGGCCACCACCACGCGCACGTCCACCGGAATGGAGCGGTCGCCGCCGATGCGCTCCACCTGTTTCTCTTCCAACACGCGCAGCAGCTTGGCTTGCATCACGGCGGGCATGTCGCCGATTTCGTCCAGAAACAATGTGCCGCGGTGCGCCTGTTCGAACTTCCCCAGATGCCGCGAGGCGGCGCCGGTGAAGGAGCCTTTTTCGTGGCCGAAGAGCTCCGATTCGATCAGCTCGGCGGGCACTGCGGCGCAGTTCAACGTGACGAAAGGCCCTTCCCGGCGCGGGCTGCGATCGTGCAGCGCACGGGCGATCAGTTCCTTGCCCGTGCCGGTCTCGCCCAGAATGCAAACGCGCGTCTCACTGGCGGCCACCCGATCCACCTGCGCCATGACCCGCCGCATCGCTTCGCCGCAGTGTACGATCTCGTGCTTGCCGACGCGCTGGCGCAGTTGCCGGTTCTCGTCTTCAAGACGCCGCATGCGCAGGACGTTGTCGATGGTAAGCAGCAGCTTTTCGGTGGAGAGCGGCTTTTCCAAAAAGTCGATTGCGCCCAGGCGCGTGGCGCGCACGGCCATTTCGATGTTGGCCTGGCCGGAGATCATGACCACCGGCACCGGCCCGCCCAGCGCTTTCAGATCTTCCAGCAGCGCCAGGCCGTCCTTGCCGGGCATGACTACGTCGGAGAGCACCATGTCGAAGCGCTCGGTCTTGATCAGGTCGAGGGCGCGCGCGGCGTTGTCGCAAACGGTGGCCTGGTGGCCGGCGAGTCGAAAGGCGCGCGAGAGCGACGCCAGGGTGTTGGCGTCGTCGTCGACGATCAGGAGGTGGGCCAATCTCTACTGTAGCTTAGACGAGCGAAAGTCAGAGGGAGCGCAGGAAGTTGAGAACATCCTGTTTGTCACTCTCGCTCAGGCGATCGAACTGCCTGATCACTCCGTTGGCTTCCGACTTCACGCCGCGATGCTCCTGGATAGCCACAAGTAAGTCGCTGGTGCGCCCATCGTGCAGGAAGAAGAGGCGTTGTCCGACGCCCCATAACGGCGCGGTACGGAACTCGTCTCCTACCGCCTCACCCTGCGATATCCCATCCTCCAGGTTCTTGCCCATTTCGTGAAGCGCCAAATCCGAATAGAGGTTAGCCGTCTTTCCGGACAGAGCGGCAACGCGGGAGTTCGGATCGGTGGGGAGTGCCGGAGTGTGGCAAAGGTGGCATCCGACCTGAGTGAAGAGCGCCTTACCTTTCGCGATGGATGCCGATCCGCCCGGTTCCGTATCGGAAGGTTTCGGCGGTGCCAGAAAGCGCATGAAGGCGGCGAAATGTTCGATGTCGCTGAGCACGTCGAACGGCGGGTTGGGTGTACCGATTTGATTGGGATTCGTATTGGTGCCATCGTTGGGCATCAACACGGCCGTGTTCGGGCACGCCTCTTCCCTCTCCGTTTGGAACAACTCGTTGGAGATGCCCAGTTCCACGTTGTAGGCTTCGCCGGCAAACAGCAGCAGGGATTTGTTCTGAGCTTTCCAGCCAAATCGGGCGATGGTTCCGTCGTTACCGTTGTTGTTGGGTTCGCCTTGCACCCGGCTCTGCTCGGTCCGCGTGTTACCGGAAACGACGATATTCAGTTTGCTCCTGATCTGCAAGCGCTGCTTCTCGGGCGCCTCCTTCGCTAGGTTCGCCAGGATATCGGTATCTCGAATCTGCTCGATCAGTCCGGCGCCGAACACCGGTGTCGGAATTCTGAAGATTGTATTTCTCCTGTCTGCCTGGAAGTCCGGCTGTGTCAGTTGGCAATTGCCGGCGCCTGCAGCGCCCACAATGGTGAACAGATTGTGCACGCCGCCGTCCACTGCGCCTGTGCTGGTCTTCTGGAATCTCGCTTCCCGGGTCGGTCCTTCCTCGGTAATGAAGAAGGGCAGCGTGTTCTTAAGGCCAAGCCGCTTGATGATTTGAAACTGCGGATTGGGCTTCGCGCCGGATCCGCCTATACTGGGTTGGGCGTGGCATCCCGAGCAACTGTCGAGGTTCATGCGCGGGCCTAAGCCATCGTCGGAGACTGTGTCCACTTTTGCGAAGGTGGCCTGGCCGTCGTTGAAGAGCTTGAGCTCACCGGGAGTAAGGTTGGCGATAGGGCCGCCGGCACTGGCGCCGGCGCGCGCACCTGGGTCGTGAGCTTTGGTCACTTGGGATTGTGCGGTTGCGCTTAGAGCGGCCAGTAGCAAGCCGATCGCGCCGGTTGATTTGAGTGTCATCTCCACGAATCCTCTCTTCCTGTGCCTACGCAATACATAACGAAAATACAGCCGGATTCCCTTCTGCCTTTCGGAATCCAGCCAGTATACTACCAATCGCGTCATTTGGAGTTTCTTCGGGCTGCACTGCTATACTATGCCGAAGGTGCCTTCATGAAACGTTTCCTGATGCTGTTCATGGTGCTCGTTCCGTGTCTTGCGGACAAGGCCCAACCTCTGTTGTTCAGTGAGCCGGCGCTCGGCAAGACACGCATCGTTTTCTCCTACGCGGGGGATCTGTGGTCTGTCCCGCGGGAGGGCGGTGACGCCGTCCGTCTTACAGCAGGGCCGGGAATCGAAGCGAACCCGATCGTTTCGCCGGACGGATCGGAAGTTGCCTTCAGCGGCGAGTACGACGGCAACGTCGACGTTTACGTCGTCGGCATTGGCGGCGGCGTGCCCCGGCGGCTGACCTATCACCCGGGCAACGATACGCCGGTCGCCTGGACTCCGGACGGCAAAAGCATCCTGTTCCGCTCGAGTCGTGAGAGTTACTCGCGCTTCACCAAGCTGTTCTCGATTCCCGCCAAGGGCGGTTTTCCGGAATCCATCCCCTTGCCATCCGGTTGGAGCGGCGCTTTCGCCCCCGATCAGGCGCGGCTCGCTTACATGCCCATCATTCCCGCGAATGCGATCTGGAAGCGTTATCGCGGCGGCAGGACCACCCCGATCTGGATCGCCAGGCTCTCGGATTCGTCGGTGGAGAAAATCCCGAATAACAACTGCAACGATTCGAACCCGATGTGGGTGGGAGGCAAAATCGTCTTCCTGTCGGACCGCAATGGCCCCGTCACGCTTTTCTCTTACGATCCCGCGAGCCATAAAGTTGAGCAGATCCTGCGTAACAACGGTCTCGATCTCAAGTGGGCCAGTTCCTTCGGCGATATCATCGCTTATGAACAATTCGGCGCCATCCATCTCTTCGACCTGAGATCCGGCGGATCGAAGCCGGTCGAGATCCATCTCGCCGCCGACATCGCCGATGTCCGGCCGTCCATACAGAAAGTAGGTTCAAAGATTGTCAATGCGCGTATCTCGCCAACCGGAGCGCGCGCGGTCTTCGAAGCGCGCGGCGAGATCTTCACGGTACCCGCCGAAAAGGGTGACGTGCGCGATCTGACAAATACCTCCGGCGTGGCCGAGCGCGACCCTTCCTGGTCGCCAGATGGCAAGCAGATCGCGTATTTCTCCGATGAGTCCGGTGAATACCAGTTGCACCTGCGTCCGCAAAACGGTCTGGGAACCGTCACCAAGATTTCCCTTGGAGACCAGCCCGCATTTTTCTATGAACCGGTTTGGTCGGCGGACAGCAAGAAGATCGCCTACACGGACAACCGCCTCAACGCCTGGTACATCGATTTGGAAAAGAAACAGCCCGTACTCATCGATACCGACACCTACCAGACTCCCTTTCGCGATTTAAGCCCCACCTGGTCGCCGGACGGCAAGTGGATCGCATACAACAAGATTTTGAAAAATCACCTGCGCGCGGTGTTCGTCTATTCGCTCGACAGCGGGAAATCCACACAGGTTACCGACGGCTTCAGCGACGCCAATTACGCGCAGTGGGACAAGAACGGGAAGTATCTTTACTTCACGGCGAGCACCAATCGCGGCCTGTCGACGTCGTGGCTCGATATGTCGAGCATCGACCGCAAAGTGACGCGCAGCGTATACGTGGTGGTGTTGCGTAAGGAAGACCCATCGCCTATCGCGCCCGAAAGCGACGATGAGAAACCGGCCGATGCGAGCAAGAAAGACGACGCCGAAAAAGATAAAGATAAAGATAAAGACAAAGATAAAGATAAGGACAAAGACAAAGATAAGGCGCCGGTTGTTGTCCGAATCGATTTCGATAACATCGACCAGCGCATTCTGGCGCTGCCGATTCCGGAACGCGACTATACCGGGTTGCTGGCCGGCAAGACCGGGATTCTTTATCTGCTCGAAGTGAGCGACGTGTCGGATGCGTTTCGGGATCAGCCCGGCGCCGTCATTCAAAAATTCGACCTGAAGTCTCGCAAGACCGAGAAGTTCGTGGAAGGGGTTAGGGCCTTCGACCTGTCCAGCGACGGCGAAAAGGTGCTTTTTCGACAGGGCGATAAATGGTTCATTGTTTCATCGGGCGCCGCGCCAAAGCCGAACGACGGCCTGCTGAAGACGGAAGCCATGGAAATGCGCGTCGATCCAAGAGCGGAATGGCGACAGATCTATCACGAGATATGGCGCATCGAGCGCGACTTCTTCTACGATCCGAACGCACACGGCTTGAATCTGAAAGCCGCGGAAGAGAAATACCGGCCCTACGCGGAGAACATCGCCAGCCGGGAGGATCTCAACTACTTGTTCGAGGAGATGCTGGGCGATCTTTCCGTCGGCCATCTCTTTGTCGGAGGAGGCGCGTATCTCGAAGTGAAGAAGGTGCCCGGTGGTCTGCTGGGCGCCGATTACAAGATCGAAAACGGCCGCTACCGCTTTGCCCGCGTGTACAAGGGCGAGAACTGGAATCCGAGTCTGAAAGCCCCGCTCACGCAGCCGGGAGTCAATGTCGCCGCGGGCGAGTATCTGCTCGCTGTAAACGGCCGCGACTTACAGCCGCCTGACAGCGTCTACGCATTCTTCGAGGGGACCGCAGACAAGTCGGTCGTCATTCGCGTAGGTCCCGACCCGTCGGGCGCTAACTCACGCGAAGTCACGGTGGTCCCGGTTGCCGACGAATTCAATCTGCGCAATCGCGCCTGGATGGATGACAATCGAAAAAAAGTCGCCCAGCTGAGCGGTGGCCGGCTCGCCTACGTGTACCTACCCAATACCGCTGGGCAAGGCTACGCGAATTTCAACCGCTACTACTTCGCGCAAATCGGCAAGGAGGGCGCGGTCATCGACGAGCGTTTCAATGGCGGGGGAGATATCGCCGACTACATCATCGACTACCTCAAGCGGCCGCAAACAAACTTCTTTATGACGCGCTATGGCTCGGAGTTCACCACGCCGCAGAACCAGATCTTCGGACCGAAGGTGATGATCATCAATGAATACGCCGGCTCGGGGGGCGACGCGATGCCATGGCTGTTCCGCAATCAGAAGGTCGGCAAGTTAGTGGGCAAGCGCACCTGGGGCGGTCTGGTTGGGATTTTCGGATTCCCGCAATTGATCGACAGCGGCTTTGTCACGGCGCCGAATCTCGCATTCTACAATTTGTCGAAGGAGTGGGATGTCGAAAACCACGGTGTCCCTCCCGACATCGAGGTGGACAATGATCCGGCCTTAGCCAGGCAGGGACACGACCCCCAGCTTGAGAGAGCCGTGGAGGTACTTATGCAAGAGTTGAAAGAACACCCACTGCCGAAATATGAGAAACCTCCGTTCCCCAACTACCATAAGGCGACGCAGTGAACCGTGGCCGGTGCGGTCGATCATCCTCCTCGATGCATAGACTTAAACCTACTGTTGCGAGAACACCTGAAGAATTGGCAGCCGCTCTGGGACTTCCCGATGCCGCGGCCAAAGAATGGCAGGTTCAGGAAGATTTGCAGCGGCGACTCAAGGAAATCGTCCGAGGCCGAAAAATCACTCATGCGCAGATCGCAAAGCGGGCCGGCACTTCGCGAACCAGGGTGACCGCGATTTTGAACTACGATCTCCAAAGTGTATCGAGCGACCTTCTGATTCGCATTCTGGCGTCGCTGGGCTATTGTGTGAAGGTCTCGGTGGTCAGATCGGACACGGCAGCGTAAGGCGCCATGTCGGGGGGAGGCAATCTTAATGGTAAAATCAACGCAACACCATGGAAGCGACGCCGACGCTCGTTATCAACTATTACAGCGGATTTAAGCAGAACGTCGTTCCCTTGTTTCAGCGTCCGTATACCTGGTCTGAAAAGCAGTGGCGGACCCTCTGGGACGACGTCATAGTTTTCTATCCCGTGGACGACGCCAATGATAAGGCCACCCATTTCATGGGCGCGGTAGTCACCATGCCTGCCCGCAGCGTGCCGGTAGGCGTTTCTAAATTCCTGATCATCGACGGCCAGCAACGCCTGACCACGATCTCTATACTGATGTGCGCGGTGCGCGACCTGCTCAGCCCTGAGCAGCAGGGCGCGCGGAGGCGCATCCAGCAGTTTTACCTGACAAACGACGGATCTGAGGGCACCGAATTTTTTAAGCTGCTGCCAACGCAGGGCGACCGCGCCGCTTACGCGTCCCTCATTCAGGAATCCGGCGCTCCCGTGGCAGAGTCTCAGTTCAAGAAAGCCTATGACTATTTCAGGCGCAGGTTACGGGGCGAAAGCGACGACGGCGAAAAATCAATCCCAAGCGCATACTCGACATCATCGAGAAGCGGTTGATGGTCGTAATGATAAACCTGAGTGACACTGACGACCCCTACCTGATCTTCGAAAGCCTCAACTTCAAGGGCTCGCCGCTGGAACAGTCCGATCTGGTGCGCAACTATTTTCTGATGCGGTTCTCCGTGACCGACCAGCAGGGCGTCTATGACGGATTATGGCTGCCAATGCAGAACCGCCTGGGTCAGGGGTTGACGGAATTCATGCGTCACTTTCTTGGAGCGGAGGGTGAGGAAGTGCGCAAGGGCGATGTCTATACCGCCGTGAGACACCTCGTCACCGATTCGGACTCGGCCTCCGTCCGGATTCTGATGACTCGGATGGAACGGCTCTCCGCCCTCTACAGCAGGCTGTCGGGTGTCGCCCCCGAACCGAGCCCGGAGCTTAGTCAGTACTTCGACTATTTCCGCCGGCTCGATTTCGGAAGCGTTTACCCACTCCTGCTTGCGCTATATGAGGATTACGAAGATGGGCAGTTTGCGCTTTCGGAGTTCGTCGCCAGCATGGGCATACTTCTCTCCTTCATCCTGCGGCGCATGGTCGTAGGCGTACCATCGAATTCACTATCCGGGCTATTCGTCGCGCTGTGTAAAGCAAAGCCCGTTACGGAAACGCCGTCTGCTTGGTTGTCGAGTGCGCTGGCGCGCGAGAACAAAAACCGCCGCTGGCCCACGGATGTCGAATTCGAGGACCGATGGGTCCACTCCGGCGTTTATGGAAGCCGAGTGTGCCAGGTCATTCTCGAATGCCTTGAACAGTCCCATGGGCACCATGAGATCGTCAGCTTCGAGGAATCCAGCATAGAGCACGTCATGCCGCAGACGCTCACGCCGGAATGGTATGAAATGTTAGGCCAGACGCGGCCGATGTCCATACGGAATGGCTGCACACCATAGGCAACCTCACGCTGACGGGCTACAATCCCGAGCTTAGCAACCGCTCGTATGCTGAAAAGAGGACGCTGTTTGCGCTCAGCCATTTCGAGTTGAACCGGCATTTCGGGGATCGCGAACTCTGGAGCGTAGCCGAGATCGAGGCACGCGCGAGGGCCCTTTTCAAGGTCGCTGCCCAGCTGTGGCCTCGCCCTGACATCTCGATTGTAGAAGCGCCGGTTCTGGCGGACAAAGGCGCTCCGGCGGCATTCCATGGCGACTGCGTAAAGCTGGCACAGCAGCACCTGGGCACGCATTTATCGAAGCTGTCGCAGACCCGGTATGAGTCGGGAGATGCACGCATTCGCGTGACATGCGCGGTTTCGGCGACACATAACGAATCCGGAGATGTGCCTTATTTCTGGTTCGGCCTCGACCGCGCGCAAATCGAGTTTCTGGAGGCCGCGCAATCGCCCTATGTCTGCTTCGGCTGCGCCTCGGCCGAGGCGACGCTTCTGATCCCATTGCCGGTCGTCCGGGACTTTCTCGGGTCGGTAAGCATGAGCAAGACCGAGGACAGGCGGCATATCGTGATCCAGAAGAAGCTTGGCAAATTCATCGTCCAGCTGCTCGGCGCCAGGGACGGCCCTGATTTCACTCCATACAATATCGGCGCCGCCGCGAAGGCGACCGTCACGCCGTAGGTCTCAACGTTGCGCAGAATTATCCTTTTGAAGCTAACGCCACGCACCGCGCGTGTTACAGACCCAGAATCAGCTACGATCACGCCAGATCGATGACGAACGTCGTGCCCTTGCCGGGCTCGCTGCGCACTCCGATCTTGCCGCCGTGGTCGCTGACCACCGATTGCACAATGGCCAGCCCTAAGCCGGTGCCGTGCGCCTTGGTCGTGTAATACCGGGTGAAGAGGCGGTCGCACTCCTCTTGTGTCAGGCCCTGGCCTGTGTCGGAGACCTCCAGGCGCACGCCGCCTTCATGCGGGGCGGTGCGAATGGCCAGCGTGCCTCCGGCGGCCATCGCGTCGATGGCGTTCAAGACCAGGTTTTGCAGGGCGCGGCCGAGTTGGCCGGGGTCGGCTTGGATGGCCCGCAGGTCCGCGGCCAGATCCAGGCGGAGGGTCACGCCGGCCGCCTGCATCTGCGCTTCGAAGAGCTTCAAACTGTCGCGTACGAGGCTGTTCAGGTCCACGGTCTCCAGTTGCGGATGCGGCATCTTGGCGAAGTCGCTGAAGCGTCCCACGATCCCGCGCAACTTGCCCAGCTCGGCGAGCAGCGTGGCCGTGCTCTCGCGGAAAACTTCGTCGAACTGCTCGGGATGCGCGGCGCGCGCGCGCTGCATGTTCTCGACAGTGATCTGCAGCGGGAACAGGGGATTCTTCAGCTCGTGCGCCAGGCGGCGCGCCAGTTCGCGCCAGGCGGCCACGCGCTCGGCCTGCACCAGGCGGTCGCGCTGCTCGATCAGCTCGCGGGTCATCTGGTTGAAGGCGGCGGCCAGCGCGCCGATCTCACCGCCCACGTGCACGTCAACTGTGGTGTGCCAGTCGCCGCCGGCCACCGCGCGGGCCCCTGCGGCTAGCGCTTCCACGGGACGCGTGATGCGCGCCGTGGTCCAGAAAGCGATCAGCAACGCGAGCAGGATTCCGCCCGCGGCCACCAGGATTTCGACGCGGCGCAAGAAGCGCTCCAGTCCCACCTGCGCGGCGCGCGAGCTGCCCACCAGAAAGGCGCCCATCAACTCAGCGCCTGTGGAATCTTTGGCGGGGCCGGTGAGCGGGATGGCGTGAAACGTCTCGGCGCTGGCCGCGTCGGCGGTCCATTGGACTGTGCGCGTCACCTCGCGGCGCTGCTTGCGCAGGGCGTCGACGAGCGGCGCGAGCGCGGCAGTCTGCGGGAGCGGCCCGTTCGCACTGACAATTGATTGCGGCTCGCGATATAGCAACGCGCGCATGCCGGCGGGCAGCACAAACGACGCCAGGAAATCGCGGTCGAGGGCTTCGCCGCCGATCACGTACAACTTGCTGTCACCCACGGTCAAGACATACACCGAGATCAGCGCCAGCGCAGTGTCCGTGGGCAGTTCCTCGCGCTTCAGGAAAGGCTCTTGCGAGTTCCAGTCGTCACGCTGCTTGACCCATTCTTCCTGGTAGAGAAATCGCGCGGGCCACTGCGCGGACGAGACGATGCTGCCGGTGGCGGAGACCAGCTCCAGGAAATCCAGATTGTGGGCCGCGGCCAGCGGTTGCGCGGCGTCCACATATCTGGAAGGGTCGGCGTCCGGACGGCTGAGAGCGATCACCATGTCGCGCGTACTATCGGCCTCGGCTATATCTTTGACTTGCTGGGCGATTTCGCGCTGGCGGCGGACGTACTCCTGGCGAAACTGGGCGGCCAGAGCGGCGACTCGCTGCTGGTCGAGCTGCTCGAAGGCATGCTGGGTGGTGGTGGAGACGATCGCGCCGACGAAGGCCACCGCGACTACCACGGTGACCGCGAACGCGATCAACAACCGGGTGCGAAAGGTCATGGCACGGTCCCGGAGAGCCAGACATTGTCAAAGCGCCAATCGCCCAGTTTCGTGATTGGCTGCGGCCCATACACACGGACGCGGCCGGCAGCGCCGTAGAGCACGGGAAGCTGAAAGAGCGGTATGGCACGGAAGCCTTCGAGCAGCCGGCGCTCGGATTGGTAAAAGGCAGCGGGGGATTCAGCGGATGTAGACGCGGCGGGTGCGCCGGGCGCTTGCAGGCCGAGCGCGGCGGCCAGTCCGGCCAGGGCTGGCGCAGGGTCGAGCGACGCGAGGTGGACTTCGACCAGCCGGACGTCCGCGCGCGGATTCTGCGGCGACACCTGCACGTTCAGTCCGGCATCGCGCGCGTTGACAGCTACGCGATCCGCGAGAGCCCGGGCGGCCCGCATCCCGGGATCGTAAGTCAGGGTGACCGTGCGGGCCGCGGCAGGCAGGGCATTAGCCAGCGAACGGGCGCGCGGCAGGTCGGGCGCCGTGGGAAACGCGAAGGCGTATCCGGAGATCCATTGCGGCAGCAGCGCAGCGGTGGCTTCTCCCTGCTTTTGCAGCAGCACGGTGTGCATGGTGGCACGGTCGATGGAGAGGGCCAGGGCTTCGCGCAAACGGCGATCCGGCGCCGGCCCGAAGGATAGGGCGATCAGGCTGACGGGCGCGGAAGACCATACTATGTGTCCCTGGCTGGAGGCGCGCCGCAGATCGGTGGGGGCTATTTCCACGATGTCGGCCTTGCCCAGATCGAGGTCCAACAACTGGTCGTGTAGTCCGCGGCCGAGCTGGACATCGATCACGTCCAGGAAAGGGCGGCCGCCCCAATAATCCTGGTTAGCGGCGAACGTAGCGCGGTGTCCTGGTTCGAAGGCAGTTGCGCGGAATGGGCCGGTGGCCAGCCGACCGTTGTGCGCCAGGTCGAGCAGCAGGCCGGGCAGGGAATGGTTCGCGCGGATGGTGATGAGAGCGTCGCCGGCTGCCGAAATCGCCGCGTCCGGTAGAGCCGATTGCAGGGACGCCGCCACGGCGGCGGACGTCAGCGGAGAGCCATCCTGCAGCTTGACTCCTGGCCGCAGGTTGAACTGCCAGCGCTTCGCGGCGGCATCGTGCTGCCAGGATACGGCCAGGCAGGGCTGCGCCGCGCCGGCTTCGTCCAGCCGCACCAGAGTCTCAAAGACCAGCGAGACCAGCGGCCCGGCATCTGCCGCAGCCGGGTCGAGGGCAGCCGGGGCCGCGCGTATCTCCACTCGCAGCGTTCCGCCGTAGTGCGGGCGCGTGGCTGCGCCGCAGACCGTCGCGGCGCTAAGAACCGCAAGTGGGAGCCAGGCTGTAAGCCGCATAGCGTCCGGTTTGGAGATCGCGCGAGACGGCCGTGGCGGAGTTGCCGGCCGACCACAGCGCGGTAATGGGTCCGGAGAACTCGAGGGCCGGACCCGCTGGATCGGGCCTACCGCCGCTCGGTTCGATCTCGTAAAGCTGGATGGCGTCCGGTTCGGTGAGGCTGGTGGGGCGGGTGGCCAGAATGCGCGCGCCGCACGGTGTTTGGACGCCTGCGACATCACTGCCCCACTGGTCGCCGCCGCCGCCCGATTCCCATGAGCTGGCGAATGCGTGTGTGTAAACGTGGGTGCGGCCGTCGTCGCCGGCAAAAATCCAGGCGTCGTCCGCGGGCGCGGCTGAGTAGAACGGCGGAAGATCGCGCGCGCCTCCGGGTTCGATATCGAGGTGGCCCTGGAAGAGGTTGCGATCCGGCGTGAAGACCGCGATGGCGCCCGGCGCGAGCAGCCACGGATCTTGCGAGTCATGGCATTCGAGCGAGAGCTGCGGCTGCGCGCTGCCCCGGCAGATGGTCCCCGGCAGATACGCGGTGAACGTGGAGTTACCGGCTGACAGCCTGCCGCGCATGTCACGCGGCCATGGGTGGCTGGCAGGAATCGGCGCGGATTGCGGCTCGCCGGCTCGGACCAGGAGCACGCGGTTGGCGTCCAGCACCAGCATCGCGCCGCCGGTTTGCGCCACATCCAGAATGGGTAGATCCTGCTCCCAAAGTAGCTTCTTTTCGATCGTCACGCGCGATGGTTTGTCGTTCGCGGCGGTTGTGGATGCCGCGGGCGTGCGCGGCCAGGACTCCAGAAGCACCTGGCGCTCGCCACCGCGATGAACCTCGGCCACTAGAAGAAACTGCGTCAGGTTCTCGGAGATGGTGAGCTGGACTTCCGCCGCGGGCTGCCCCGGCGCCTTCAATTCAGACTCGAACGCGCGGCGAATCTCCGCGGTTTCGGCGGCGCCCAGCGTCGATAGATCCCTGACGGTGACGGCTACCGGGTCATGCGCCACCGCGTCCGCCACCATGCGGGCGAGGTCGCGGGCGGCGGCGCCCATGTCACCGCTCATTATGGGGGCCAACAGGACGAGAATGAGTGGGCTCAAGCCATCATGATCGCACGCCGCGGGATATACGAACGAGAGCGGGAGGCCGGAGACCCGTCCCGGCAGCTTGGTCCGAAAACGTCCAATTTGTGTATCCGCAGCGGCTATCATGAGTTGTGCGCCGGTGGTGAAGCTATGGAACTGGATTGGCAGGTATGCTCGCGCGCGCGCCTATCGCGCGACGCCCGTTTCGACGGCAAGTTTTTCATCGGCGTGCTTACCAGCAAGGTTTACTGCCGGTCGATTTGTCCCGCGCCCACCGCCAAAGAGAAGAACTGTCGCTATTATCCCAGTGCGGCCGCTGCCGCGGAGGCGGGTTTTCGTCCCTGTCTGCGTTGCCGGCCGGAGTGCTCGCCCGGAACTCCGGCCTGGCTGGGGACTCCAAGCACTGTTTCGCGGGCCTTGCGGCTGATCGCGGAGAGTGGCTTGGCGGACGGCGGCGTGGAAGTTCTGGCGGAGCGCCTGGGCGTTGGTTCAAGGCACCTCCGCCGCCTTTTTCTCCAACACTTGGGGGCGACGCCAAGCGCGGTGGCGCAGACACGCCGCATGGACTTCGCCAAGAAGCTGATCGACGAGACGACCCTGCCCATGAGTGACGTCGCGCTGGCCGCGGGCTTCGGCTGCGTGCGGCGCTTTAACGCCGCGATTCGCAAGGTCTATCGCCGCACGCCGACGCAAATTCGGCGCCTCTCTCGCCAAACCGGTTTGAAGTCGGAGAATGAGTATTTCTTCCGCCTACGTTTCCGGCCGCCTTACAACTGGAATGGCATGCTGCGGTTCCTGGCGCCGCGCGCCACCCCCGGCGTAGAAGCGGTGGAACTGAACAGTTACCGCCGGTCGATTTCCTTGAATGGCAGTCAGGGCTGGCTGGAAGTTTCGCCGGACGGGGGAAATGACGGCCTCGCCGTGCGCGTTCAATTTGGCGATCCCCGATCGCTGTTCTCGATCGTGGAGCGCGTCCGGGCGATGTTCGATCTGAATGCGGATTGGGCGGCCATCGCGCAAGGCCTGGCAGCGGATCCTGTGCTGGCTATGCGCATAGAAGCGAATCCAGGGCTGCGTGTACCGGGCTGCTGGAATGGTTTCGAACTGGCGATTCGAGCGATTCTCGGCCAGCAGATTACCGTGAAAGGCGCCACCGCCCTTGCCGGCCGGTTGGTCAGAGCCCTTGGGCAAGCGTTCTCCGCGCCCGGCGGTCTGACGCACCTCTTCCCCTCGCCCGACGTTCTGGCGGATGCCAACCTGGCCGGCGTGGGCTTGACCAAGGCCCGCTCCGAGACCATTCGCGGTTTCGCGCGTGCTGTTTCGGATGGCCGGATCGGCTTTGAGGGGGTTGTCGACTGCCAGGATTTCCTGGCCCGCATGTGTGAAATTCCGGGCATTGGACCATGGACGGCACAATATGTGGCGATGCGCGCGCTGGGCGAACCCGATGCCTTCCCGTCCGGCGATCTCGGCCTGCTGCGAACTCTGGCTTTGAAGAGCCCGCGCGAGCTGGAGCGCCGCGCCGAAGCTTGGCGGCCCTGGCGGGCGTACGCTTCCATGTACTTATGGACAACTGGTGGGGCAGACCCGCAGGTCTGCGCGAGGCCTCCAGGCCCCGCTCTCACGCCGGCTGCGCGGCCCCAGGACCCAGCACAGCCTTGAGCCTGGGTATGCGGCTCTCCGCGGGCGGCAGCGCAGGAAAGTCCGTATAAGGTCCGGCCTGGTACCAATACGCTACCGAAAAGTAGTTATCGGCGCGGTGATTAGCGTGGCCGTGCTCAATCGTGTACTTCAGATACTTCGTGAACGTGATGGGATTGTCCGCGTGCCACCGGTATAGGCAATACCTCCCGCCCGCGCGCTCGGGTTCGACGATGAAGGGCGCCCCGTTATATAGATGCGCGAACGGGACGCCGTCGAAGTCCCATGCGCCATTGAAATAATCCTCCGTCCCGGTGCCCGTGATCAGAGGGTGGCTCTCATCGTCCACGAACACCATTTCATCGCCTTCCCCCATCCAGTAGTCCTGATTCTGCAGGACCCCCAGAGTCACTCCCATCAGGTGCCCGCGTCCGCGCGTTTCGGCAAAAATGTAGTTTTCCTTGCCATCGAGATTCTTCAGCTTGTCGGCATCGCCATTGGTCCGCCAATCGTTGGTCGTGGGCTTGTTCGGCGCGGCCTGGCGGTATTGCGCGTGGAAGTAGAGCACCTCGTCCGGCAGCGCGGGCACGATCTGGTAATCGATGTTGGAATAGAATGCGTCCACTCGCCGCCCGCTTTCGTTGGTGGCGGTAATGCGCGCCGACTTGCGGAACGGCATGGCGAAGTAACAGTTCAATGCCTTCACTGAGGAGCAATTCAAAAAGGCCGACTGATAAACGAAGTACTGCCCCAGGTTCAATCCAAAGAAATCGCCCACCGGCACTTCCACGCTGGGTTTGGCCTGGCCATCCCAATAGATGCGGATTACGATCTCCTTCAAGTGATTGGAGCTTTCCGCGGCGATGGTGAACCAGATATGCGTGATCACCCCGGGACCTTCGGAAGCGAACAGCTCGCGCGTGGCGCCCGGCTGGATGGGCCACGAATCGGCATTGCCGCCGGTGCGGTCGAAACTGGACTGTTTAAGCGAACGGTAATTCTGGGTGCGGGCGTAAAGCGGCAGGAAGGGGTAGTCGCCGGCGGCGGTCTGGCCGGTCTGCGCACTGGCCGACGACGCCGCGGCCGAGAGTCCCGCGAATCCCGCCAAACCCTGCAAGAATCCGCGGCGCGGCGCTGGTTCGTTTGACATAAGCCGGATTATAGCGCAAGGTGAGGCAGGCTTCAGCCGGTCGTGTCACGTCTTGACATAGCGCAGGGACGCGCCAGCCGTGCCACTGTCGCGGCATCGGGCGTGACGCGTCCCTCGACCAGGCTACTGATTCAAGATTAGAGATTCGCCGTCCCGGTGAGTATCCTGTCCAGAGTGTATTTTCCGTCCTCGATCGCTTGATTCGTTGGCCCACGGCGATTCCCAAATCTACCGAATGGACGGTATATGATCGAAGAAGCCAAGCTGATACCTTACCGATGAGGCCTGAGGATACCAAAGACGCCGTGGTTTTCAAACGGAGCGTGCAGCCTCTGCAATGGGGGACGCAAGTCGCGCTGCTGGCCAGCTTTGGCGGCATGCTGGGGCTGATGCTCTTTGCCGGTGTCGACTCGCTTCGCGCCTTGCGCCAGGTCCAGTTGCGCAATGTCCAGATCCGCCAGACCTTCCTGTTGCGCAATCGCGCCCTGGAGGAGATCCGCTCGGCGCTCTACCAATCCGGCACGTTTACGCGCGACTATCTGCTGGAACGGGATGCCTCGCGTGCAGAGACCTATCGCGCCAGCCTGCAGCAGGTGCAAGTGGAAATGGACGCCGCCCTGGCACGCTACTCCCGCTCGCTGGATGGCCCGGAGGAATCGCCATTTCAGGCCCTGCAGGGCCGCATATCCGACTACTGGAAGGTGCTTGACCCCGTCTTTCATTGGGATGCGGACGAGAAACTGGCCCGCAGCGACGACTTTATGCACGAGGAACTCTTTCCGCGGCGCGCCACCACGCTCGAAATCGCCGACCGCATCGCCGGCGTCAACGAGCAGGAGCTCAACAACGGCGACGAGCGGCTGAAAGACATCTTCGACCGGTTCCGCTACAGGATGGGCTTGATGCTGGCCATCACTCTGGGAGTCGGCGTGCTGCTGGCGCTGGCCACCACACGCCACATCCTGCACCTGGCGCGGGACGCGGATTTGCGCTACCGCCAGGCGGCCCAGGCGCAGGGCCAGCTGAAAGAACTCTCGGCGCGCCTGGTGGAGGCGCAAGAGCAGGAGCGCCGCGCCATCTCCCGCGAATTGCACGACGAAGTCGGCCAGTCGCTGAGCGCGCTTTTGATGGAGCTGGGGAATCTGGGAGCCGTCGCGCCCGGCGACGCCGAGCTACGCAGCCACTTGGAGTCCATCCGCAAGCTCGCCGAGGGCAGCGTAAACGTGGTGCGGAACATGGCGCTTTTGCTGCGTCCCTCCATGCTGGACGATCTGGGCCTGGTGCCCGCCCTGCAATGGCAGGCGCGCGAGATCTCCAAACGAACCGGCATGGCCGTCACAGTCGACGCCGAGACCGTGGCCGACGATTTGCCGGAAGATCTCAAGACCTGTATCTATCGCGTGGTGCAGGAAGCTTTGCACAACTGCGCCCGGCACGCCTTTGCGCGCAGCGTGCGGATTCAAGTGGTGCAGCAGAGCGGACGCATCCACTTGAGCGTCCTCGACGATGGCCAGGGCTTTGACAGCACGCACACTCGTGGCCTCGGCCTGCTAGGCATGGAAGAGCGTGTCACGCACCTGGGCGGCAATTTCCAACTGCATTCCGAGCCGGGGCACGGCACTGGATTGCGCATCGAAATCCCGTTGTCCGAAAGCGCCATGGAGGCCATTGCATGAGCCCTGTGCGCATCCTGCTGGCCGACGACCACACGGTCATGCGCAACGGCCTGCGCCTGCTGCTGGAGCGCCAGCCCCATTTGCAAGTGGTCGGCGAAGCGGCGGACGGCCGTCAGGCGGTTGCAATTAGCGAATCGGCCAATCCGGATGTAGTCATCATGGATATCGGCATGCCCAACCTGAATGGCATCGAGGCCACCCGCCAGATCGTCAACCGCAATCCGCGCACGGCGATCGCCATCCTCAGCATGCATTCCGACGAGAGCTACGTCATCCGCGCGCTGAAGGCCGGCGCGCGCGCGTACCTGTTGAAGGATTCCGCCGAAGCCGATCTATTGGCCGCCGTGCGCGCGCTCACCGAAGGCAAGTCGTTCTTCAGCCCCGCGATCAGCAAGATCCTGGTGGAAGACTACATGCGCCAGTTGGAGAGCCGCGGCGCGGAGGATACTTACGAGCTACTCACCAATCGTGAGCGCGAGATCCTGCAGCTTCTGGCGGAAGGCCGCACCAATAAGGAAGTCGCCAACATGCTGAACCTCAGCCTTTACACGGTAGAGACCCATCGCACGCACATCCTGCAAAAGTTGAATCTGCATAGCGTGCCCGAGCTGATTCTGTACGCCGTCCGCAAGGGCATCATCGCATAGGCGGATCGAGAGCCAGGTCCGCAAACGTCCAGCCGCGAGAGAGACGTGTCCGGGAACGTCCAACCCCGCTTCGCCGATCGGTCTATTCTGATTCGCAGGAGCGAGGAGGCAGCATGAAACTCACATACACGATGGCGATGGTTGTAACTGGCGCGCTGGCGGTCGCGCCGCCGTCCGCCGCGCAAGATCAGACCGCGCCTGCCCCAGGGTACTTGTTAGTCAGCCTGGGCACGCTCGGGGGAACGGGGAGCGCCGCCAATAGCGTCAACAACCGCGGATGGGTGATGGGCGCAGCCAATCTTCCGGGGAACACAACCGCACATGCCACTGTGTGGATTCACGGCAAAACGGTCGACCTGGGCACGCTGGGAGGGCCCAACAGCTCGGTTGCCTGGTCGTCTGTCAAGAACAATAACGGGACGATTGCGGGTATTTCCGACACTTCCATTGTGGACCCACTGGGTGAGGTCTGGAGTTGCGCCGCGGGTGGCTTTTTCCCCAGCTCCAGCGGCCATACCTGTCAAGGCTTCGTGTGGAAAGACAAAATGATGCGCGCGCTCCCCACCTTGGGCGGAAGCAACGGCTTCGCCGCCGGCGACAATAACTTGGGGCAGATCGCCGGCTGGGCCGAGACGCCGGTGCATGATTCGACCTGCATCCCACCCCAAATGCTTCAGTTTCTGCCCGTGGTATATGGGCCGGGTCAGGAGCAGATCCAGCAACTGCCGCCGTTTCCCGGCGACGTGGACGGAGCCGCCACTGCCATCAACGATCTCGGTCAGGTGGTGGGCATCTCGGGAACCTGCGGGACCGCTGTCGGCGGATCGAGCGCGGCGCACGCCCTGCTCTGGGAAAACGGCGCTCCGACCGACATAGGGAACCTGGGCGGCGTGGCGTGGAACACCCCCACGGCCATCAATAACCGGGGTGTCATCGTGGGGTTCTCCGACCTGCCGGGGGATTCAGCCGCCAACCCGAATTACCACGCGTTCATCTGGACCAGAAGCGGCGGAATTACGGATATCGGCACGCTTCCCGGCGACTCATTCAGCGTTGCATGGGGCATTAACGAACAGGGCCAGGTGGTCGGTCAGTCGATCAATTCGAGCGGCGCCAGCCGCGCTTTTCTGTGGCAAAACGGTAAGATCACGGACCTGAACACGCTGATTCCGCCGGGCCCACTGAGTCTGCTCTACGCCAACGATATCAACGACGCCGGGGAGATTGTGGGCGGGGCTTATAACTCCACAACGGGTGTTTCCCCGGCCTTTATGGCCGTCCCGCTAAGTGCCAGATGACCGTTCAATGGACGGCCTTGGCCGCCCTGAGCGCGTTGGCGGCCCACGCCGCGTTTTCCCAAATTTCCGCGGCAGCCGCTGCCTGTTCGGCGCCCGCATATCGCCAATTCGATTTCTGGATTGGAGATTGGGATGTATTCGACGCGGGCGATCCAACTGCAATCGTAGCGCACGCCCGCGTGGAGCGCATACTCGACGGATGCGTTTTGTTGGAAGACTATCAGGGCACCGACGGCGCGAAAGGCCGGAGTTTCAGCATGTACGATGCGTCCACCAAAGTCTGGCGCCAGAATTGGGTGACCAATCGAGGCCGGTGGCTGCAGCTCGCAGGCGGACTGCAAGGCGGTGAGATGGCTCTCAGCGGCGTGGATCGTTCAGCCGGCGGGAGGGCGCGCCGGATTCGCGGCGTATGGAAGCTCGATCGGGGCGGGATACGCGAAACAGCGGTCACCTCGACCGATGGCGGCAGGACGTGGAAGCCATGGTTCGACCTTTGTTTCCGGCCTCACCAGCCGTGAACAAGAGGCCCGTCCTACGGCCGATGGATCTGGCCGCTCAGGCCCTCGTCGAGAGAGACGTTGTTCTTTTCGAGAGTCTCGCCGATCACCTGGTCGAAAGACACGCGCGCACGGACATAAGTCGCCGCTGAATTCAGCTCGGATATCTGTGCGGTAACCAGCACCCGTTCGTCGCTGATAATGTCGTTGAACGTGGAGATGCCATAAGAGAATTTCTTGCGCTCGCTGGCAAGCAACTCCTCTTGCAAGACCCGCGTTTGCTTCGCCGCCGCGTATTTGGCGCGTGACTGCCGCATGGCGCTGAGCTGGTTCGAGATGTCCACCACAATCTGGTTAGTGTCTCTCTGCGTAGTGACTTGCGACTGGCGGTATTGCAACTGGTCGATACCGTAGTCCCCTTGCGCCTGCCGGTTTCGCATGGGAATCGAAAGGCCCAAAGATCCGGCTTCATTGGGGAAATCGCGTTGAAAGATCTGTTTGAGTGCGGTGCCATAACCGCCCACGAAATATGGATTCGCCTGATACTGGGCCGTGCCCGACGCGCCGCGGTTATAGGTTTGGGCTTGTAGAGTCAGATTCGGCAATAGAGGGTTCTCCGTTCCGGACAGGGACATCTCCTGGGTCTGTTCCCGGTACTTCGCCACCGCCACGTCGGGCCGCTTCCGCATGGCCGTATCCACCAACTGGCGCAATGGAGGCAGATCGTCGGTTTCCGGGACTTCGAATCGGTCGAGTGTCACAATGTCGGCGGCCTCTATCACGGGATCCATTGTGCGCGTGATAGCGTCCTTCAGCATGCCTTCCCGTTGACGCACGTTGTACTGCGCAACCACCTCATCGTGCGTACGGCTGGCGGCTTCGGCTTCGGCGCGCGGCAGTTCGACGCGCGGCAGGGCGCCTGCGGCGATCTCTTTCCGTATATCGTCAAGAAACTTCCTGCTCGTCTCCAGGGCGCTTTGCCGTATCTTCAGTTCGTCGTTGGCGCTTACTAAATCCCAATAGAGGTTCAGTACGGTGGCAGTCAGATTGAGCAATTGCGAGCGAAAATCCTCCCGCGCTGCCACAATATTAACCTGCGCGATGCGGATGAAGCGGTCGTTGAGCTTGACGCCAAAGCCCTGCAGAAGGTTGTGCCGGATAGCGATGCTCATATAAGGCCCCCTCTGCGGCTCGAGGGCGTCGGTAGGAGCGTTTTCGTTCAGGAATTGTTCATAGTCCGTGAATCGTACGTAGCCGCCGGTCAGGAAACCTTCCTGAACGAATGTGCTGTAAGTACGTATGGTCTGGATCAAAGATTGCGTTCCGCTGACTACTGCGAATAACTGCGGCTGGCTCAAGTGCTCGAAGGTCGTGCTGTTCTGCAGAACCGGATCCAAGTTCGGCGTCACTACGCCGACCTGTTGTATCGTTGCTGCACCGGAACTGCCTCCGCTCGATCCGCCGCTGTTACTGGACAGACCGGCGGCCTGGATGCTGCCATTTACGCCCAGGCCGCTGTCCACACTCGCCACCTGCGCGGCGGCGCTGGGGACGCCCCGCAGTGGGCCGCCGGCTTTTTGCCGCTCCAGCGCAGACTGCGCCAGCAGCGGTCCGTACCGGTCCACTTCCAGGTTCAGGTTGTTCTCGATTGCCAGAGCCAGGGCATCTTGTACCGTCAGGTATAGCTTGCCTGCCCGCAGCAGATCGTGCAACCGCTTCGAATTGCTCTGGCGCCAAGTCGACACTGTCGGGGGTGCATAAGAGCGGATAGGAATAGGCAAACGCGCCTTCTCGACAGTGACTTGCTGGTCCTGTGCGAAACAGATGGCGACGGCACAGATGCACGCCATAGCGTTTCTCGCCGAGAGTAGGCCCCGTCTGCCCGATGCGCGCAGCATGCGCCGGTTTCCGGTATTCATTTGGGAACCTCCTGCTTCTTCTCGTCCGGTAGTGACGCAGGCAAGAGCGACTCCCTGGCAACGTGCCCGTTAGCGGCCTCCTGCATGGAAATGCGGTTTACGTCGAGGGTCCGTCCCATGGCCATATCGAACGCAATCCTGGCGTGCGTATAGTTGGCCATGGACTGGACTTCCGCATCTTCATCGTTAGCCAGGTCCCTCTGTGCCTGAATCACCAGGGTGACGCTGGATACGCCGTGCTGAAAACGGTTCTGCTCGTCTTTGAGGCTTTGCTCCGCCAGCTTGCGGGTGTCCACGGCCGTTTCATAGCGTGCGCGAGCCTGCTGCACCCCGATCGTCGCCGTCTTCACGTCCACCGTAACCTGGTTGGCGGCGCGCTGCAGCCTCAGTTCGGCTTGCCGGAGTTGCAGTTGATCGGTCACATAGTCGGCCTGAGCCGCACGGTTCCGGAATGGAATGTTCAATGTGAGTCCGGCGGAATAGTTCGGAAAATCGCGGCGGAAAACCTGCGCCAGAGCATTGCCCGTTCCGCCGATAAAGTATGGGTCGGGAGTTCCGCAACAACTGTTATAAATGGAATTGACCGGGCCGCTCAAGCCATTGTTGGTGAGCTCCGCAAACGCCTGCAAGGTCGGCAGCAGTGCATTCCGGGAGCCCCTGATCGCTATTTTCTGGCTGTCGATGTTCACCTTGCTCTGCTCTACTTCGATGCGGTTGGTCAGGGCTTCCGGGAGCAGTTCCGGCAAGGGCTTTAGCTCGTCCGTCTTGGGAACTTCAATCGGATCGAGCGGCACTATGTGCACGTCGTCCAGCCAGGCGTTGGCCATGGCATTGCGGCTCAACGCATTTTTCAGGACAATCTCCTGCTGCTGCACGTTGGTCTGCGCGAACAGCAGATCCTCTTTGCTGATGGAAACCTGGGCGGCGGCGCGGGTCACTTCCACCGCGGGGAGCGATCCGATCTTGACCATCTTCTGATCGTCGTCATATAGCTTTTGTGATGTAGCCAGGGCTTCTTCCTTGATGCGCACCGAGTCCACAAAACTAACCAGGTCCCAATACAGATTCAATGCCGCGGAGATGGTGGTGGCTACCTGCAGCTTCAGTTGCAGGTCGCTTATTTTCATGTTGTTCTTGGCGATGCGGATGTCCCGGTTGTTGACTCCGATCTGGAATCCCTGCAGCAGCGGCTGATTGATCTGCAGGTCGAGGTAGCCGGTGATGTATGGGTTGAAGAGGTTTACCGGAGTGTTCTGCAAACTGTGGTTGTCCAAAAAAGTAAGTTGCGCGGAAGTGCCGGTAATGAACTGCTGGTAATATTGAAAGACGATCTGGTGATAGTCGGTGGTAAGGGCGGTAGTCTGGTCCAGCACCAAGTTCGTTTCGGGCACGGTGTTATGCCCTATAAACTCTCCGATATAGAGTTGCGGATCGAGGTTAGGAGGCACCGGACCGATCTGAGTCACAATGCCGCCGCCCGAGCTCAAGCCGGCGCCGCCAGCCAGCCCGTTGGCATTGACGCTGATTCCGGCCGTGCTGACGCTGGTGGGCCCGGCGGCTATGGGCGTATCTACCGACCGGAGGAGGCCGCCGCCCTCGGTCCGGCGCAACATCTCGCGCGCCAAAAAAGGGCTGTACCGTTGCACGGCGATATCCAGGTTGTTCTCTAACACTAGCGCGATCACGTCCCGCACGGACAAGTAAAGATTGCCCGCCCGTACTAACGATTCGAGACGCGGCGAATTGGTTAATCTCGCCTGCGGCACCTGGCGTTTCTCCAGGTGGAATGGCGCCAACACGTGGCCGATTACGGGCGGCGGCTTGGGCGTCTCAATGGAAACTTCGGAGGATTGCGCGAAGGCGATCGCACTCGAAGCAATCCACACCAAGCCTAATAGATTGGCTAATACATGGCGAAATGAGTTCATTGTGTAGGCGTGTCATTGGCAATTCCCCTTCCACTGCTTTTTGGAGAGACAGCACGGTTTGCGCCATGCGTGGGTGTCCGATTTTGGGACCGGATGTTCGATTTCACGACGTAGGTTGGACCGCCTCAGGGCCTGTCCAACGACGCGGCCGAAGCTATCCTATGGCTTCAGCAAAGCCTCCAGCGCCACATGTCCGATGGCTTCGTCCACTTCCGATGGCGCACCGCTCACACCGATGCCGCCGATGGTCTGACCGTCGACCTGAATGGGCAGTCCGCCCTGATTTGGAAAAGCGTCCGGAAACGCCAGCACCTGCAGATCGCCGTTCTTCAGTTGGTCGGCCGCGGCTTTGGACGGTTGTTTGTAGAAGGCGGAGTGGCGCGCCTTCTTCTGCGCGAATTGGATGGTGTTCAATCCCGCGCCGTCGCCCTTCTGCAGGAAAAGCAGGTTGCCGCTTTCATCCACGACGCAGATCGTCACCTGCACGTTGCGCTTCTGGGCTTCCATCTCGGCGGCGGCCACCATGGTTTTGATCGCCGCTAAATTTAAGGTTTTCTTCGACGGAAGATCCGCGGCTGAGATTGTAGGCATAAGACCGACAATCAGGATAGCAGCCAGCGCGCAAGCGCGATATTCTGTAAGCATAGCTATGACTATACCTTTTTCTCGCCGTACGTTCCTGCGCGGCAGCGGGAGCCTCCTCGCCGCCCGCACAGTCCTGCTGGCCCCACAGGCCATGGCCGCCGGCGATCGTATCCGATTCGGCATGATCGGCATCGGCATGCAGGGCTCCGGCCTGCTGGGCACCGCCATTACACTACCCGGTGTGGAGTGTGTGGCCGCCGCCGACCTCTACGATGGGCGCCATACGCTGGCCAAGGAGATCACCGGGAATCCCAGCCTCCCGACGACGCGCCGCTACCAGGAATTGCTCGACCGCAAGGACATCGACTGCATCGTGGCGGCGGTTCCCGACCATTGGCACAAGCGCGTCGTAGTAGATGCCTGCAACGCCGGCAAGGACATCTACTGCGAAAAGCCGATGTCGCACGCC